>Ga0207646_10001360_pt1 | contig 30289 bp, 15 predicted proteins | sample KBSK5502metaG_FD_184343 | JGI IMG/M metagenome (GOLD analysis project Ga0207646, IMG submission 184343) | Corn, switchgrass and miscanthus rhizosphere microbial communities from Kellogg Biological Station, Michigan, USA - KBS K5-50-2 metaG... | ecosystem: Host-associated > Plants > Roots >... | reverse complement strand
TGGAAATGCCGCCCTGGTACCAGGCTTGCGCCTTGATGTCGCGGCCGGGAACCGGCACGAGCGACCCGTTGTGCGCCACACAGTTTTCGCTGTCCCCCTGGGCCGCCGGCATCTTGTAGTAGCTGGCGAAGCTCAGCTTCTTATCTTTCAAATTAAAAATTGCGTCAGCCCCCCATTTGTTCGGATCGTTCGGCCGGCAGCGCGCGCCGAGTCCGCCGCCCCACTCATCGGTGAACACGACTTTTTTCCCATCGTTCGAAAACGAGGCCGAGTGCCAATACGCATAGTTCGGATCGTTGACCGCGTCGACGCGTTTTGGATTAACCGGATCTTTGATGTCCAGCAGGATTCCATTTCCGGAGCAGGCGCCTGCGGCCAATCCAATCGCCGAATACACGGTGATGTCGTGGCACTGATCAGTGTCCGACGGCTTGGTCAGTCCTTTCGAACTGTGGGTGCCACCGCTATTCAAGGCGTTCAGTACGCCGGTGCGTGGATCCATAAACACCCGGGGATTCGAGACGACCTTCGCATCCTGCGGCGCCGCCAGCGGCACCTTAATTACGTCGATGCGAAACAGCGCCGTATTAGGATCCTTATCCGGCTTCTCACCTGAGCACCCGGCCAACTCTTCGCTTTGACGGACGAAAGAGGTGCCTGATACATAGATGTAGACGTTGTTCTTATCATTCGGATCGACGACCAGCGTATGCGTGTGCGAGCCGCGGCAAGTCTGAACGGCGGCCACTTGCTTCGGACTCTTGATGTCACTGATGTCGAAAATTCTCACGCCGCGGAAACGATCCTTTTGCGCAGCCGGCAACTGGTTCTGATTCTCTTGTCCAGCGGGTGGCGGCGGGTTTGGCGGAAACCCTCCGGTACCGCAATCCAGGCGGCCGTTAGGCATCTCGACCGACATAAACATCAGATTCTTATAAACCGACACGTCGCCCTGCCCACCCGGACAAATCATCGAAGTCAGCAGACTCGTCTTCGCGGGATTAGAGATGTCATAGATACTGACGCCGTAGAAATTGCCCAGAAACAGGCGATTGCCCTGGAATGCCATGTCCGAGTTCGCAAAGCCAAGCCCGGCAAGCACCAACTTCAGCGCGCCTGGCATCTTCGAAGGGTCACCTATGCCGAGTACCGTACTCAGAGTCTTGTTCACTTTCGGATCATTAGGATCGGTGGAGCCAAGGTCGAACGCGTTAGGCTTTTTGAGCAGCATGAGGTGCTTGAGGCCCATTGCTGCTTCACCTGCGTCATACATTCCCGGCGTCAGTTTGGCACGCGGATCGCTCGCATCTGAGCCCGTCATTCCAGCCGGCAAGGTGGGCGCCGGTGCAGGAGCAAATGGATTCGCTTCGTCGTTCTGGTCGGCCGGCTTCGTTTCCGGCGTTGGTGACGGCGAAGGCGTTTGCGCCAGAGTTCTTATTGAAAAACAACAGCACAAAACGAGCGAAGCCAATAGCAAATCAAAAGCGATGGTGGTTACTCGGTTCATCGTTTCTCCTCCAAAGGTTTTTCCACCTTTGCACAAAAGGCTGAGTGCGTGATCTCAGAAGCCTTGAAAAGCAAGGTTACGGAACCGCTCGCGGTAGCGAGCGGGTTAAAGCATCAACTTTTTCAAGGCGTTCCGTAGTAATGACTTCGTCGATTAAACGCGTTGCTTAGGTGCGCCCTTAACCCGGTCGCTACCGCTCCCGGTACTGACTTCATCCTCAAGTTAGGGCACTACCCGCATCATCGTTTGCATAATCCGAATCTCAGCGCGTTGGCCACTGTCGACATCCGTCGCGAAATTGAACAGTTCGGCATCCTGCCCAGCGCCAGCAGTGTCGAACAAGTCTTTCACCATAATCAAGGCGCCGTTGTGGTGCTGAACCATCCCCGTCAAAAACAGTTCGTCGAACTCCGCACCCTTAGCTTTTTTGAGAGCCTCCATCTGCTTTGTCGTAAGCATTCCGGGCATAAGCATCGGTTGCCGGAGCATATCCATGCCTGGCATTTCCGGCATCGGCATGGAGATCGGCTCTCCTCTCGCCGTTAGCCACCGTTTCATAAACTCTATTTCGTCTGACTGCGAGTGGCTGATTCGTGCCCCGAGCGACCGGAGAGCCTTATTCGGCGTATGTGATTCGATTAGCGCGGTCATCTCAACCGCTTGCGCGTGATGCATGATCATACCCTGCATGAACTGAACGTCTGCCGGCGAACGTGGCGGCAGTGTCGCCCTCGTCGATGGCGGCAGTGTCCGCGTCGGCTGGCCCGGCGCACCAGGCTGCACCACGACCGGCGTCCCTCGATCGGCCTGCTGTTGCTCAGCTTGCTGTGCATAGACTGGTAGCGAGAACAAGCCCGCGAGAGTAATGGCCGCCACCAGCCCACTTCGCCACGCTCCGCCTCGCATTACTGACTGGAGCTTACGCTGGTCCTTAAAATAAAAAGACTTCATCGGCACGAATGATTCAGCATCGAGGATTTCAATTTATCACAAAGCGTTGCTAATTATCACAAGGGGCACTTGGATCGACCCTTTAGTAGCTCAATCCAAAGCCATATGAGAAGAGCGGCGCGTAGTTATCGTCGCCGATGTTTTTCAATGCGTCTGTCATTGAGTGGGGAAGGGTCATAGACAGTTTCCCGGTCGGTTTGTATTCGCCAAACAAGACCTCAGCGATACCCTGACCTTCCGTGCCCGGCAACCACCCAGCGAGGATAGCGCGCGACTTCGGCAATATTGGTTCGATAAGGAGCGGACGACCAGATACCAGAATCGTAACCACAGGTACTCCGGCCCGATTCAAATTATCAATAGTGACGAGGTCCCTCGGATCCAGGGAAAGATCCATCCGGTCGCCGCGGCCTTCGGCATAAGGAGTCTCTCCGATAACGGCCACCGCTACATCGGCTCCTCCAGCGTTGGCGCCGTCAAGCGAGAACGTGACGCGTGTTGCGGGCGACACCGCCTTCTCAATGGCTTCCAGAATCGTCGTTCCCCCCGGCATGATCTTGCCGCTCTTGCCCTGCCAATCAATCGTCCAGCCGCCACATTGATTGCCGATGTCGTTGGCATTCTTTCCGGATACGTGAATGCGTTTGACGGATTTGGCGAGCGGCAAAATTCGCTTGTCGTTTTTTAGTAACACCAGGGATTCGCGCACGCATTGACGGGCCACCCGTTTGTGTTCGATCGAGCCAAACTCTGCATGCAACTTTCGATCGGCAAGATGCGAGCGTGATTTGTTCAGCAAGCCCATTGCGATCTTGACCTGGAGGATGCGCATCACCGCGTCGTCTATACGCGATTGCGGTACGCCGCCTTCCTTGACCAGGGCAACAAGCAATTCGTGAAACTCACGGTACTTTTTTGGCACCATCACCATGTCCATGCCGGCATTGATCGAAATCGCAATCGCCTGTTTAAAGTCGGGAGTAATCTGATCGAGGGCGTTGTAATCTGAAATCAGGAACCCCTCAAATCTCATCTTCTGTTTCAAGACATCGGTCATGAGAAGTTTGCTCGCGGAAAGCTTGACGCCATTCCAGCTGTTGTACGAAGGCATGATGGAACCGACACCCGCCCTGATGGCGCCGACATAGCCCTGTCCGTGAATGGCCAGTAGTTCGCGCTCGCTTAGTCGCGTGTCACCCTGGTCGAGCATGTGCTGCGGTTTCGGAAACCCAAATGTGCCTGTGCCCATCGTGGTTGCACCGTCACCAACCCAATGCTTGGCACACGCCAGGACACTCAGCGGATTATTCAGATCGTTAAGCTGAAATCCTCTGACTGCAGCTTCGCCCAGGATTCGCACCAGTGCCGGCGCTTCGCCAAAGCCTTCATAAGTTCTGCCCCAGCGTTTGTCGCGCGGCACCGTGACGCACGGAGCGAACGCCCAGTTGATGCCGGTTGCTCGGACTTCGAGCGCCGATATACGCGCGGCCGCTTGCACGAGCTTAGGGTTGCGGGTACAGCCAAGCCCTACGTTGTGCGGGAAGATGGTCGCGCCCAAGACATTGTTGTGACCGTGAACGGCGTCAATGCCGTAGAGAATCGGAATACCTAATCGAGATTTCAACGCCTCGGACTGCGTGCGATCGTAAAGGTCTGTCCATGCGGCAACTGAGTTGCCGGCTTTCGGATCCGAGCTGCCACCGCTCAGCAGCGAGCCTAGCGCATAGGTTCTGATATCGCTGAATTCTTTCAGCGCGTCCTGCTCAGCCTGCGTCATCTGCCCGACTTTCTCTTCCAAAGTCATCTGCGACAAGAGTTCACGCGCACTTGTCCGGTAAGCGGAAAACGGTTTAAGACCGGTCGATACCGGATTTGATAAGGAAAGGATGCGGGCGGATTCATCAACGCGAGCGAGTTTAGTATGAGGCGTCAAGGCGGCCGCGCTGGCCAAGGCGGCGGATTTGAGAAATTGACGACGGTTTTTAGTTGTCATCGGCTAGTCGCAGTCGATGGGGAAGAAGTCGAAGACACTGCTCACCATGATTATGGCTACGCTACTCTGATGCGCGGCAAGTCTCCGACTTGCCGGAGCACGTTCGCTGAAAACGCGGTCTCCGACCGAATTGAAGGGGTCCGAGACCCAATATGAGAATGGGAAAACTCAAAACGGCAAGCCGAAGGCTTGCCGCGCATCAGAGTGGCATAGCCATAACCATCGTTGCCGCTTCCATCTCATCTGTTCGAATCAGACCAGTACCCAATCTAACTGTCGCTGCAGGATAACTCACTTCTTCGCCACTACATCGATCTCGCTGTAAAACGTATTGCCAAAGTTGTCTGCGACTTCAGTCACGTAACAATCAAACAGCAAGTAGCGGAATCTGCCGAGGCTGCCACTCCTATCAGTAATACTCACGCCGAACTGACCGCCGTCCTTATCTTCATCGTCTGATCGCGTGTCGATGGTGGCGATGAGCTTCCAACCACAAGTGGCCGGATCGATGCTGGCTTTCGGTTCAGCATTGAACCTCAGATGATTGCCGTCACTGGCCCACAATCGATAAACCTGCGGCCCACGCGATTGGGGATGCCATGAGTAACTATTGATCTGCGCGATATCGATCGGCCTTCCCAGATCCATCCCCAAACGTCCGCCGCCTGAGCCGGCGGTCAGGAAAAAGTTACGGCGTGGCTGATCATCAGAGTTCGGAACCAGACCATCAGTAAGCGCGCTGATGTCTGCGCTATTAGGATCGGCTTCGCCATCGACGATCGTCAGCCTTGCGTTGGTTGCCGAGTCGTCACGGGAAGGTGAGGGAACACTCTTGAATTTGAATGCCGCGGTTGCCGCGGTCCCGTGGTTGTGGTCGATTGTGATCTGTGGCTGCGCATGTACTGTCAGCGCCAGGCCGGACAGAGCGATAGTAACCAAAAAGCCTCGAAAAGTTCTATCGGTCATTCCGTTCCAGGGTGTCGTACAGCGGATGCGCCGTAGTTATCGCCCACGGCTCATCGGCTACGGTCACGGCCAAAATGCGAATGCGATCATTATCAGGCAGCCTGAGCGTCCGGGCGCCAGGCGGTAAATCAAGCGCGTAAGCAAAAAGATATGAGTAGGCATAAGGCTCGGCGCTGCCGTCTGCCGCGCGCCGCTGCGAACTGAACCAGGCAACATCCGCGCGCTTGATAAAGCCGGGACGCAAACCGATCATCTCGCCATAGGGATTGACGCGAACTCGCGGCGGCGTTCCCGGCGGCGCGCCCTGTCGAGGTGGGATTTGCTCTTCAGTCGTCTTCCATATTCGATCGTCCCACTGCCCAATGAAACCCGTCCAATCCTGAATGGTTAAGTCAATCGATTTCCCGCCGATCCCAAACGTTCCTTTCTGATCACCATTGGCGGCAGCGGCCAGCAGATAAAGCCGATTGTACTTGCCTGCGGGAAGTGTGATCGTCTGCCCATGTGGAACGACTGCATTCGATTTACCGGCCGGCGCGAGATCGAAGCGAATTCCGCCAAACGTTACTTGCCGCGGCAATAACTCAGCCGGCAGAGCTTTCCCTTGAGAGGCTCCCTGGCTGTTTGGCGCCCAGTCAAAGCTGCCGTCCGCAGGCCGGCCCATGCGTGCAGCGACTGACATTTCGTAATCAAGTGTGACCGGTTGGAATTGCACACTTGCAAGCCTCGTCCGGGATGGTGCGAGCTTTATCGCGAATGTTCGCGGTTGATAAGCGTTGAAGGAAGTCGTTAATTCGCCATTCGAAATCGTTGCCGGACCAGCCGGCAACTCTTGTCCGTTTACTTCGCGCGCGGCGACGACCGGAGCAGCAAACTGAATGTGCACGTTCGCAGCCGGCTTGCCATCCAATTCGACCAGTCGAACGACTACTTCATCGCTCAGCTCAGCTTTCTTCAGAGCCATGACTCGAATTCTTTCGTTGCTAACTTTCAGTAAAGAAAAACTTTTGCCGAGCGCACCGTGGTGCGGCGGACTTTGAAAGGCGATCAGAGGCTGATTGAGTCGATAGGCCTGCCAGTCGGTCTGTGATTGACGCCAATCACCGGTGTGCCCGGCGACGCCGAAAAGGATTTCATGACGGCCAATGTCCTGTGTGCCTTGATCGGCATAACCTCCGCGGGTGCCTGGCGTCCTGATGAGCGTCAAACGGATCGTATTGTCGTCGGGCTTGTCCGATGCATTCTTGCAGTCCGTCAACAGCGTCGCGCCATACCCGCCGTTCTTGTCGGCGAGATCGACCCACTGATGTGAAGCAACTTCGAACTGTCGTTCTGCTGCGTTCGCGCGCTGAATCGTGCCGATGTCCCAATTGTAGGTCGCCAGATTGTTCGTCGCGCTAAATGGAAATGCGGCCTTCAGGTTTGCTTCTTTGGTCTTCCAATCGATTACGTTACTGAATTCGACACGATTGCCGGCGTCTCCGGCGGAGAGCCTTACAGTCTGGACGAATTTTGAACCTTCAGTCTCGCGTTCAACTTCGATTGCGACGCGGGCCGCTCCGTTTTCAACGACGCGAATCCTGGCGTTGCCGGACACAAAACTGCGCGGCGCTCGCTGCTCATCTTCGAAGTCCATGTTCCACGCCGGCCATTGCCGCGGATTGTCAGTCGAAATTGCCAGGCGGATGGGCGCGGAAAGCAATTCGCGATTGAGCTTCTTGTCAAAGATGCTCGACACGTCGCCTTTCTTATCTATGGCCACGCGATAACGAGCATTTTCCAGCGACGATTCCGTGGTTTTCAGATCGCCCCAGGAAAAGAACGAGTCGGCGGGCTCCACATCGTAAACCGCGAAACCAACTGAAGGGACGCTGGCGACGAATAGAACTTTGCCGTTCGTCAATTGACCCGGAACTTCTTTGCCGTCTGGTCCCGTTATGCGAACCGCCCTTGGCGGACCCTTTGGGAAGTCTACAGTGGCCTCGACGATATCCTGGCGGGCAACATTCAAAGGATTGTAAACAACGACCGCGGCTCCCTTCGCTTCAGTATTCAAGCCACCGGCGATCGCATTAGCAGCGCTGGTAAGCACGCCCGCGAATTGATTCATCGCAATCACATCATCGTTCCAGGCGAACTGGAAGGCTTTCGGCGTGGCGGTTCCCGGCAGGATGTCATGAAATTGTCCACCCATCACCAGGGTCCATGCATCGTTCAAACGCTGGCGCGGGTATACACGACCGCCCAGCCATTCAGCAGCGACCGATGCTTTCTCTGCCGCATCGCCGAGCAATTCATTCTTGCGCATCCATCGCTTTTGATAGGCCTGCGACGTCAGCGAACCGGCTGAATGATTGATCAGCTCCAGGTCACCTTTGTAACGCGGCAACCGATCGGTTGGACAGCAACTCAGAATGTCCTGGAACATCTGATCAGCCCTGGACCAGATCACACGCACCGGACCATCTCCGACCTGGACGTCCCGGTTTGGTTGCGTGCCTGGCTGACCGAATGGAAATAATTGCGGAAGCGACGTCTTGCCCTTCGTGGTAATCGCCTCCATCAATTTCACTGAACTTTCATTCGGCGAGCCGCCCACATCGCCGGTGCCGACGTAATGGTAATCAGCAAAGACCCCGGTCAAATTGCCGTTGATTTGAATTCGCCGCGGCCAATCTTCCTGGCCCCTGGTGCGAATTTGGTTCTGTTGCGCGGTAAGAGTCGGATCCGGGCCTGGCGGCGGTGGCGGCGTCTTGCTGAGGTCATAGTTCACCTGGCTGCCATAACTGAGCGGATTCAAGGCCGCGACGACGGTCTTGCCGTCCGGGCCTTCCCAAATGCCAACGTTGAATGGAATGCCAACCGGAGTTTTCTCAGGCGAGTTAGGGCCACCCACGTGAGGCGCAGGCTGCCACGCCGATGACAATTTTTGCGTCGAGAAGCCTTTGATACCTGAGTGCGCGAGGATGCTCGGCAGGGAAGCTGGAAAACCAAAACAATCCGGCAGCATGTATTCGTCACTGGCCCTGCCGAACTCTTTACGGAACCAATTATTACCATAAAGAATCTGCCGAATGATCGACTCGGCATTCGGGGAATTAACGTCACCTTCTTCTACTGACGAGCCGGCGGGATACCATCGGCCCGTCGCGACGTATTGTTTCAGTCTCTCGAAGTCCGACGGATAGTATTCCTTCATCAGGCGGTAACGATTCGAGCCGGTGAAGTTAAAGATGTAGTGCGGGTACTTCTCAAACAGCGCGAAGTTATTGCGCATTGTCTTGGTGAGGTATTCCTGAATGACCTGTGGATACTCCCAGCGCCATTCAGTATCGAGATGCGCATAACCGACAACGTAAAGTGTCGGTTCCTTTGACAGATTGGGCCCTGGCAAAGCTGGTTTAGGACGGTTTGATTTGGAATCTTTCGCTGACGTGTCGCGCAGGCGCTTTGTGTTCTCGGTCTTTGGCCTGGGCGCCTGACTGAACGCGCTGCTCAGCGTTGCACAGCAGACTAGAAGAAGGAAGACTAATCGTAGCTGAGTCAGACCGAGCATGCGACGGTCAAGCCACAGAAAGACAGGCGACTTAGTGATGTCTCGCGTTGTGATGTTGGTGATGGTCACGTCTTCGAGAAAACTCCCTTCAATTTCTTCGAGCGCCATTGTAGTTCTAACTCCCGTTCGCTAGAAGATAAAGATCGCGTCCTCCGTCCTGGACGACCAGGGTCTCTGCATCGGATTGATAATCCCCGAGCCGAAGCTCGCGGTAATCCAGGTACCCCAGATTCACACGGCGACAGGCGTCTTCAGGCACTGCTGAGGCGAGCGTGATGCGATAGCGGGGCGTGAGCCGTCCGGCAGCATCGCGCGCGCTGCCATAGCTAACGTGGGCCAGATGCGCAGCCACGCAAAGGTTCGCGCGCAACTCGTCTGAGCCTTCGACCATTTCCCGGACCTGCTCGAGCGGCGCGTATCCGTACTTCTCGATCAAATGTCCATGCGTCGCTGATAGTTGACTCAGGTGCGGCGCATATATGATCAGTTCTCCCCCGGCTTCAATAATGCTTCCCAGTTTGTAACTGGCCTTGCCACCGACCCACAGTTCATCGTAGTGCCGATCCAGTAGAGCCAGCACACGCTTGTACTTGCGATCGACATACTTAATATGAACTTTGCTGCTTACTTCTGCTGCCCGACGAAACGATTCATAAATATCTCCGGCAAAGAGCGCGTGCGTCTGCAGAGAGTCGCGAGCACGCGTCGAGACGGAAGTGAAAGAGATGACGCGCGCTGGGACGAATGCGGCCGCGGCTTCAATCACTCGGCGGGTCGGCGTCTCAACGCGGCCAATCACTTTTTCGATCGTGGCTAACGCGCCGAGCCAATGCGTCAGGTGCGTCAATTCCGGACCCGCCACCCCGGGGAAGAAGTATTTAGCCCCACCAGCGAATCCGGCGACTTCGTGTGGCATCGTGGCGCCGAAAACCAGCACGGTGTCGTAGATCCCGGGTGACAGGAGCGCGTTGAGACGAACTGGAACCGCCTCCTTAATTAAACCATCTGTGAGTTCGTCTATGCGATCCACGCTCAACTCGCCGAGCGTTACCAGCTCATCCTCGCGGTTCCATTGATGGTCAAAGACGTTGCCAACACTCCCAGGCGCAATCTTCTCCCAACCGATCTTTGTGCGCTTTTCAGACTTGGTCATCGGCCCGTGCGTGCCCTGCGCAATTAGTGCATCAAGCTGAGCAATGTTCTTATGTGAGAGTATTTGTGCGGCAAAAGGAAACAACAGATCGGTGTTGTCATCGCGCGTTTTGTCGGGAACAATCGCGAGCACGCGCTCACCCGCGCCGATGTCCTCCAGCGCCTCCGCAACGATCGTACGCAGCTCTTCCGGCGAGAGTGAGACCCCAGCGGCTCCACGCCCGACTACCACATCCATGATTGCCGCGCTCATAGGAAAATCCAGATCATGTTTAGAGTCGGGCTAACGCCCGACTAGGCGGGCAGTAGCCCGCTTCTAAACGTTGGCCCACTCCTATTGATTTACACCGCTGGCCAGGAAACCACCGTCCACTACCAGCACTTCGCCCGTGATGAAGCTGGCTGCGTCCGAAGCCAGGAAAACCGCGGCCCCGGCCAGTTCTTCAACCTTGCCAAAGCGTTTCATCGGAGTTCGCATCAGAAACTCTTTGCCTCGCTCAGTCTCGTCCAGGAGTTTTTGATTGAGGGCCGTACGAAATACACCAGGGGCGATCGCGTTAACGTTTACTCCGTGCGGCGCCCATTCAACTGCCAACGATTTTGTTAGCATGGCAACGGCCGCCTTGCTGGCTGCATAGGCCGCTACTTCATGGAGTGCGACGAATGAAGACAGCGAGGCGATGTTAACAATGCGTCCGTACTTTCGTTCCAGCATATGCCGGCCAAAGACCTGACACGCGCGCAAGGTTCCGGTTACGTTTGTGTCAAGAATGTCGGTCCATTCATCTTCGGTTACTTCGAGCGTCGGAGTTCGCTTCGTTTTGCCGGCCGAGTTGATAAGAATATCAACCTTGCCGAACTCGCCGACGCAGGTCGCAAGTAATCGTTCCAACGATGTTCGGTTACTCACATCAGAGACGACTTCCAGCGAGCGCCGGCCCAGTTGCTGGATCTCGCGCGCACTCTCGGCCACTTGTTCCGCTCGCCGCGAGGTGGGAACGACATTGGCGCCGGCTTCTGCCAGTCCGCGAGCGATCGCCCTACCTATGCCTGAAGTACCACCGATGACTACGGCAACCTTGCCGGTTAAATCAAGAGCTTGATAGGCCATGGTTTGTTTCCTTACTGATGCGCCTTGCGCGCTCGGTCCGACTTCAAGGTAACGAGAAGTTCACTATCTCAGAAGGAGCGCGCTCTCAGCAACCAGTTGAGCCGTTCAAACAACGTAACCTGTCACAGCCTCTCAGCGCACTCGATAACTGCGGCTGATTTGTTTCGCCGGAATGCTCACAGTGTACGACCTGCCGCTGGAATCAACAGAGAGCTTAATGAAATTCCCCTGGCAGGCTTCGGCTTCATTAGCAATGTAGCCGGACATCGTATTGTCCTTGTCCGTCGTCCGAACGTTCCGATGCACTTGATAGATGGCTTGGATTTCTTTGAGGCTCTTCAGCCTCGCGTAAAAGCCGGCTTCCCCGCCCTTGCGCGGACCGTCATTGATTACCGCAACGCGCGGACTGAGGGCCCGAATCAATCTCGGATTGTTGCTGACGTCCAGGCCGTGATGATCGGATTGAAATACATCGACGCCGCCGACCAGATTCCTGGGACACACCAGCCTGTTCTCGATATTCCAGGTGAGATCGCCGCCGTCAAAGAACTGGAAGTTGCCAAAGCTTAGCAGAATGCCGACGCTGTTTACGTTATCCGTTTTGTCTTCGGGCTTCGCTTCGAAATCAGAGCCGCATGGTCGAATTTGTGGCGCACTTGATTGTTCACCGATCACCATTCCGCCAGCCGCCAACACTCGAATATTCAACGGCCTCAGCGATGATCGCGATCGTCGCAACTTGAGTTCGTCACCCGCTCTCAAGGTCACTGACTTCCCCTGCGTCGTCTGTTTATAGGCCTCGATCAATTCCGCCTGCATGTCGGCAGCAATTGCTTGCGGCAATCCGTGGTCGTAATAGTTTTTAATAGGAATTAACCTGGCCAGAGGCGCGATGCCGCCCACGTGATCGCGGTGCCAGTGAGTAACGATGCAATGATCGATCTGTTTCAATCCGGCGACTTCAAGCGCCACATGCGCGATTCGTCCGGCGTCGCGATCGCCGGGAAAACCTGAATCGATGAGCAGCGACTCACCCGTCGGTGACACGATCAGAGTTGCGGCGCCGCCTTCAACATCAATGAAGTAAATGTCGAGATGTCCTGGAGCTGCTCGCGCCGTGGTCTGGCACAAAAGAAATAACAGGGCCAATGGGACCATGGGCACGCGTGGTTTTCGTTTCATGCGAGTTCTCGGTAATCATGTCCGACAAACTTCAGTTTGTCGTTGTCTGGCTATGCCACCTGATGCGCAGCAGGTCTGTGACTTTGCCGAAAACATCCGCCACGCTTTATCACAACTTTTTGGTTGAAGTTGTTACCGGTAAATCGCGCAATTTAGCACATTGTTCAATCAAGGCGTCAATGCTTTTTCGGTTGAGACCGAAACAGGCTGCCGCCAACGGAGTGGTCTCCGCCTGGGTTCTGCCGACGCTTGGTCGTGAGTCTGGCAGAAAGTTAGACATATCTGTAAGATTCAACTCGCTAAGAGGGGAACAAAGAAGGCATGCCAGTAACTCTTGCTGATATAGCGCGTGAACTAGGCGTCTCGAAGATGACTGTTTCTCGTGCGATCAACAACAATCCGCTGATCAGTCCGGAGACCCGCGAGCGCGTGCTGGAAGTCGCGCGCCGGATGAACTATCAGCCGAATCAGCATGCCCGAGCGTTGGCTACCAATCGCTCTTATCTGATTGGACTAATTGTGCCCGATTTGATGAATCTCTACTTCGCCGAGGTAACTCGAGCCATCGAATCTGTCACTCGGCCGGCCGGCTTCCAACTCTTAATTTGTAGCTCGGATGAAGACGTTTCTCGGGAACTGGAGGAGGTTGAGACGCTCTTACAGCGCACGGACGGTCTGATCATTAGCTCTGTTTTGCCGCCGACCGAAACTAAGCGCTATCGAAAAATGATCAAAGACGGAGCGAAGGTGGTGCTGGTCGACCGAACCATGAAACAACTGAGCTGTCCGGCGGTAGCCACTGACAACACGCTGGTCGGAAAGTTGGCGACTGAGCACCTCATTCGGCTCGGTCATCGTCGCATTGGGCATCTTCGAGGTGACGGCTCGTCGGTCAGCGCGGAGAGATTCGAGGGATACAAGCAGGCTCTGGCTAAGCGCAAACTGCGCTTCGAGAAAACGCTGGTTCGGGAATGCGGTCTTCTGGAATCCGAAGGATACGAAGCAATGCGGTCGTGGCTGGTGGAGTCTGACGTTCCCGAAGCGATTTTCGCAGTTAACGATCCGGCGGCTATCGGGGCGATGCAAGCACTCGAGGAGGTCGGCCTCCGTGCCGGCAAAGACGTGGCGTTGGTGGGAGCGGGCAACATACACTATGGGGCGATGCTGCGCGTCCCGCTCACCACAATTTCCTGGTCACGTCGTGATATGGGCCAGAACGCAGCGAACCTTCTAATTCAGCTGATCGAGGGCAAATCGAATAATGCTAAGCCGGAACAAATCATCCTGCCGCTGGAATTGATTATCCGCGATTCTTGCGGAGCAAGGGCGAAGGCCACCTCTTGAGCACGAATAGCGAGTAAAAGATGAGGGGACTCTTCCGGTCAGGACTTGGTAAGGACGAGTTCGCTTTCGGCGATTGTGCTACTTAGACTCTTACGCGCATAGCCCAGCTCGGCGCCTCCCGAAATGATGTGGTCCACACCGGTAGTAAATGTCGCTTCGGAAGCAATGAACAAACAGAGGCGCGCAACTTCTTCAACGGCTCCCATTCGTCCTAATAGCTGAGCTGCCTCTCCTTCGGCCCGGTACTCTTTCGGATCAGATGCAGCATCGATCGCCTCCTGCCACAAAGGCGTGAAGATGTTACCCGGCGAGACCGAGTTCACACGCACACCATTCGGCGCTTCATCGACGGCTAATGCTTTTGTGAAAGCGGTAATCGCGCCTTTCGTTGCCACATAGGTGGTCGCATGACGCTGTCCGATCGCGGCAACCAGGCTCGACATGTTGATGATGTTGCCTTTGGTCTGTCTCAGATAGGGAAGGGCGAACTTACTGGCTGTGAAGATGCTGACCAAATTAAGTTCCAGCAGCTCGCGAAATTCTTCAACTGAAAAATCGTCAATTGGCTTGTGCGGCGGATGCCAGCCCGCGTTATTGATCAGGCAATCAATGCGGCCGTGGCGGGAAACAGTAGCCTCAATCAAATTGCGAATCTCTTCGGTCCTCGTCACATCGCAAAAAACGAAATCGGCGCTGCCGCATCCCTGACTGCGAGCTGCATCGCGCAAATCCGTTGCTACTTCGGCGCCCTCATTCTCGTCGTTGCAGCAAATAATGACATTAGCACCTGCCCCAACAAACTTTTCAGCGCAACCTTTGCCAATGCCACTGCTTCCGCCAGTGATAATTGCGACCTTATCTGCGTAGGCAAAGTTAGTCATTGGAAGTCTCCATGGTAACCGTCCGCAACCTGGCGCCGATTTGGGAAAGGAGATTCACCCTACTGTCCAGGTCGTTGAAATCAGACCGTCGACGCCAAATGATACAACTGATTCAATGATCCGAGAGGGGTAAATCACGCAAACCAGAACCCAATTCGGATGACAGCCGGCCAGCGAGGCTGGAGTCTAGCACAAAAAAACTGTTAGCGGTAAAAATAATGCTTGTTATCGGTAACAGAATAAATTATAGTGTCGCCCAATCTTGGTATTGGTCTCGGCTTGGGCCAGGAAAAGCTGGGCGAGACATCGCAGGAATCATAGCAAGGGGAACGCGTTACCGCAGTTATTCATCGGCTGAGAGAATCTGGTGAGGAGAAGCGTGCGTTGGCCCTCAATTGCAAAACCAGCCGCATTTTTCAGGTTAGCGTCAGGGTTTCCCCCCCGAAGGCGCGGGTCGTACCGCGCTCGGACTATCGGCATCGGCTCCTGAGCCGGCGAATTAAAGGAGATGGATCATGAAGTCACCCGAAAGAACGTTGGTATTCTCAAGCGTGTCCCACTTTAGTCACCTCTGGCACAAGCTGCTGTTCGGCCTGGTTGTGGCAATGCTACTGAGTACGGCCGCATCCGCGCAGTCGATCACCGGCACGATCGGCGGCCTCGTGACTGACTCTAACGGGGCGGCGATACCTGGAGCGATCGTCACTCTGGTTGGCGACCAGAAAGGCGACTCGCGCAGCGGCACTACCAACGACGATGGCAGGTTCAGCTTCACCGCTGTTCAACCGGGAGCCTATAGCCTGAGGATTGAGCAGAAAAGCTTTCAAACACTGGAACAGCGGAACCTGGTGCTCAGCGCCAATGAAACGCTGGCTCTGGGTGAAATGAAACTGCAGCCTGGCCAGGTAGCCGAAATGGTCACCATCACGAGTGTCGGACCGGTCGTTGAGAAAGAGAGTAGCGACCTGACGGCGCGGTTGACTGCCGATCAAATCAATCTGATCTCCACCAAAGGGCGTGACATCACTTCATTGTTGAGATTATTACCTGGCACTTCGAACAACGATGACATCGAAGCTGTTGGCGAAGGCTTTGGAACCGATTTGCCCAACTTCTCCGGACAGCGCGGCCGATCTGCCGTCGCCTCGATCGACGGCCTGTTCGCGGGCGAACCAAGTGGTTCAAACAAATTGAGTATGACCATCAATCAGGACGCGGTGGCCGAGGTGAAGGTCCTGAGAAACAATTACGGCGCCGAGTACGGGAACAATGGCGGCGCCTTGATCAATCTGGTCTCCAAGGGCGGAGGCAAGGACTATCGCGGCAGCGTCTATTACTTTGTCCGCAACGAGTCGCTTAATGCCAATAACTTTTTCAGCAACAAGGCCGGACTCGTTAGGCCGCTTTACCGTCACAAAATTCCGGGGTTTAATTTTGGCGGGCCCCTGCCATTGCCTCGTTTTAAGGAAGGCGGCCCCAGCCTGATAAAGAATAAGGCCTTCTTCTTCTTCTCGTTCGAAAAACCTCACACAATAACGCCGACAGATCCAGTTACAGTAACCGTACCGACAGCTCTCGAGAGGATCGGCAATTTCTCGCAATCCAGGAATTCGAGCGGCGTGGTTCCCGTGGTGATCGATCCTCTCACTGGTCTTCAATTCCCCGGCAATATCATTCCCGACAGCCGGATCAATAAGAGCATTCAGAACATGCTCAACTACTTTCCGCTGCCGAATTCGCCAACCGCCGCCATTCCCGGACGCTACGTAAACCAACTGAGCGCGGACGTGCCGAAACGCAGCCCGGTAATCCGCATTGACCTTAAGCCGACAAACGCCGATAGCATTTACGCGAAGGCGCAATGGTGGACTTCAGACAACGAAGGACTTGGTACCTCAGGATGGCCAAATGGAGGCGGAGGTGTCGATCGTTGGGGAATTAGATCGCACTATCTATATAAGGACAACGGCTGGTCAGCTAACTGGGTTCACATCGTTAGCTCGAGGATGGTTAATGAATTCAATTTTGGGATGCGGCATGACAGTGAAGGGTTCGTGCCTTCGACCGGGATGATTGAAGGCCTGACGAGATCGGCCTTAAAGTACACGGCGCCGCAACTGTTTCCCGCAAACAACGCCACCTTCAACCTGGTTCCCACAATAACCGGCTGGGCCAGTGCAACCGCGAACCCTGCTAACATCAACTGGCTTGATCGCTGGGGAGAAGTTGGCAACGATTACATCAAGCCGTCGTTCGCAGATAACTTCTCGATTACCCATGGTAATCACAGCTTTAAGTTTGGCACGTATTTCGAGCGGTTATTCAACCGGGAAGCGCCGGGCGGCGGGAAGTGGTCAGGCGGATTGGACTTTGGCAACGGCACCGGCAACGGTTTCACCGTGTCTACGCCAACAGCCCTCGGCACTGGAAATACGAACTTCGCGTATGCAAACGCGCTCCTTGGCAATTTCAATAATTACACTGAGTCCAAGTCCCGTAATTTCACTAACAGCGAGATCAGGCTCTGGCAGTTTTATGTTCAGGACGAATGGAAAATGCGCCGGAACTTCACGCTCAACTATGGGCTGAGAATCGGTACCCATACTCCGTTCTTCCAGCTTGATGGTCAGGGATCCAATTTTGATCCGGCGCGATTCGACCCCGCCAAAGCGCCGTTACTATATGCGGGCTACTGCGCCGGCCAACCTGGCGGTATTCCGGCTCTGGGAACGGCGTGCACCGCGGCGAATTCCAGGGCAGTTGATCCACGCATCACCAGCCCGACAGCCGCTCAACTCCTGCCCGCGAATCTAGTCCGTTCGTTTGTGCCGGGAACGGGTGACCCGCTCAACGGCATCGTGGTGCCGAACGACCCGGCCGCTTTTAAAGGGTTCAGACATACCAGGCCGGTTGATTGGGAACCTCGCGTCGGTTTTGCCTGGGACATTTTTGGCAAAGGCAAAACTGTAATTCGTGGTATGGGTGGCGCCTATCATGCTCCGCGCATCGGCGGCGGTACCGGAGGGGCGGGAGCCAGTTCATTGGGCGCGAATCCGCCTCAGCAAACTACCTTTACTATCTTTAATGGCAACATAAACACTCTGGGTAGCGTCGCCGCTTTAGTCTTTCCCAGTACGATCAGATCTCTCGAAGTCAATTCCAAGACAATCACGACCTACAATTTCGAACTAGGCTTTCAACAGGATATCGGCTTTAAGACCGTGCTTGAGGCCAGCTATGTCGGGTCGTTCTCTCGCCATTTAGGGGAGCAACGTAACATTAACGGCGTTCCCGACGGCTCCAAATTTGTAGATTGCCGGGTCATTGCGGCGAGTCTTTGTCATCCGGAAAACCGCGATCCGTTAACTGCCGCCAGTGCGAAGAACAACGATTTCCTGCGACCCTACCGCGGTTATGGTGACATCAATCAGAATACATGGGGTGGGACCTCAAACTACAACGGCCTGCAAGTGCAGGTGAATCGCCGTTACGCCCAGGGCTTCCAGTACGGTGTGGCCTACACTTATTCGAAGTCGTATGACTACGCTAATGACGACACCAGCGACGTCAACCAGGGCCGGCCCTACAAGGCCTTCAACTATGCGACCTCTGACTTTGATCAGACGCACATTCTGACGGTCAATTACATTTATGACGTGCCTCGTCTGAGTCGTCACTGGAATAACAAGCTGGTCAAACTCCTGTTTGACGATTACCAGATTTCCGGCACGACTTCTTACGTCAGCGGCAAACCAAAGAACATCACCGTCAGCTATACCAGCGGCACCGCCACGATCACGGCCGGTCAAACGTGTCCACCGGGAACCTTTCAGACATCCGCAACTGTGTGCACGATGATCACCGACTTCACTGGCGGACAAATCAACGCGCGTCCGAACATTCTTTGCGACCCAATGAAAGGCATCAGTGGCGCCGATTCGACTGGTCTCGCGTTCGTAGTCAACACGGGCTGCTTTGCCAGTCCAACGGCGCTCGGTCAGATCGGTAACAGTCCCAGAAACGGTGTTCGCATGCCGTCGATTTTCAACAACGACCTGGCGTTCTTCAAGAACATCAAGCTTGGCGAGAATCGCGAGATTCAGTTGCGTTGGGAGGTCTACAATATCTTTAACCACACTAACTTCAGGGATATCGATGCCGGGCTGACGTACGGTGTGATCCAGGTGAACCCCAATCCAACGCTTGCTTGTACTGCGGCAGGAAACACCTGCACCGCGGTAGTTAATCAGACAAGAGCTACTTTTGGCACGCCGACCAGCGCTCGAGCGCCCCGTGTGATGCAGGGATCGATACGAATCAACTTCTGAGAGTGGAGGAGCGTTGAGGCAGTCGCGACGTGTTCCGGTCTCAAAGATGAAGCCAGGATAGGTGTCCTATGTAAGTTGGCAGCTCCCCACCTAACCGAAACGTCTAGCAGGAGGCAGAAACCATGCGTCTTCTAAAGGTTCTATCGGTCGCGTTCCTTTTCTTGTTGGTGTCAGCGGTTACACTCTTTGCTCAAACTGCCACAGGAGAAGTTAACGGTACTGTAACCGATCCCAATGGAGGCGCCGTTCCCGGCGCCGGTGTAAAGCTCATCAATCAGGCGACGAGAATAGAAAGCGAAGCCACTGCCAATCAGAATGGCTACTTCGCTTTCGTGAACCTCAGACCCGCGAGCTACATTCTTCTGGTTGAGGCGCATGGATTTAAGCGAGCGCAAACGCCGGTTTTTGCGGTTGGAGTCAGTGAGGCGGTCACGCAGAGCGTTGTGCTTACCATCGGCGAAGTGTCAGAGGTCGTTGAAATCGTTGCCGGTGCGGAAATGGTCCAGCGAACCACGACCGAGCTGGGCACGGTAATCAATCAGCGAGCTGTAGAGGACTTGCCTTTAAACGGACGAAACTTCACTCAGCTTCTGACGCTAACGCCTGGAGTCACTCCCGTCTCAACATCTCAAAACCGGACCATCGGCGGAGTTGAAGGCAACGTCGGTATCCCAGGTTCTGGTTTTGCAGATCCATCTTTTCACGGACAGGAAAACCGTTCCAAGCTCTACTTCTTTGACGGTATCATCAATACCAACGTTCGGGGGCCGACCTATATCGTGATCCCGAACATCGACCTAATCCAGGAGTTCAAAGTAGTCGGTCACGATGCCAAGGCCGAGTTTGGCGGCGCTATGGGCGGGGTGATGAACATGGTTTCGAAGCCGGGCGGCAACAGTTTTCACGGTTCGGCTTTCGAGTACATACGTAATGACGCCTTTGACGCCCGCAACAGCTTCGATGTGTGTACGACTGCGAGATGCGCGCCCGGTCAGGGCGTGCCGACGAAGCCTCTGCCTTTCCGTCAGAACCAGTTTGGAGCGGTTCTGACCGGCCCGATCTTCAAGAACAAGACTTTCTTTTCTTTCGGCTATGACGGCTGGCGCTACAGCCAACCCAACCTGGGTCTGGCTTATGTTCCCACGGCGGCGGAAATCGCCGGAGACTTCACCAACACAATTTCGAGCCTTCGCAAAACGATCTTTAATCCTTACTCAACCAGGCTGGTTGGGACCACCTTAGTACGGGATCAATTCCGCTGTGATGCTGCCGGCGCGCCGCTGCCGGTGAACGGGCTGAAACAGCAGGACCAGACGATCGGCAGCGTCTGCTTCAAGATTCCGCAGGCGCTGATCTTCGCCCCGATGCAGAAGTTTTTCCAAACGTATTCGCCAATTCCAAATCTCACCGGCGATCCCACGCAGAACTTTGCCCAAAGCCGATCCAGTATCAACAATGCGAATAGCTATCAGATCAGAATCGACCACCGGTTCAGAGATAGTGACAACGTTTTCTTCCGCTTTACGCAGCAAACAGTAAACGTCTTCAATCCGATAGGAACGTCCGGGTCTACGGGAGGGAGCGGGAAAGGGCGAAACTATGGCGGCGTTTGGACGCACACTTTTAGCCCCACTCTCATCCTCGACGCACGGGCGGGTTATGCTGGTCGTCCAGGCGTAGATTCCAGCCAGCAAAACCAGCATGAGGCCGGAGTCGAACCTCTAAAGCAGGCGGGCTTTTTGGATGTAGATAAATACGGGGGCTTGCTGGTTTCGGCCACGGGGTGGCTTGCTGGAGGCAGTGGCAATTTCGGCATTCGCGGTCCGGCACTGCGTGAGAACCCAAATTGGAGTGCCGCCTCCAGCCTGACCTGGCTCAGAGGTGCGCACAACATGAAGTTCGGCGGATGGTATATCGAGGCAAAACGCATCCAGTTGAATACCTTCCAGACTTATAACTTCACCGACGAACAGACTCGCAACCCGACGGCCGCGGCGGGTACGACGGGTTTATCCTTGGCGTCAGCTCTGCTGGGTTTTCCCAACAGCTTCAACGCCCAACTGCCAATACTTCACGGCGGTCCGGTGCAGTTCAAGTATGCGTCGTGGTCGGGCTGGGCACAGGACGAATGGAAAGTTAGCCGGAATGTGGTGCTTACGCTCGGAGTGCGTTATGACTATTTGACGCAGCCGAAAACCCTCGATGGCCGGCTCTGGAATTCTTTCGATCTTAAGAATCAACGCTGGATCATTGGCGCCAAGGTTATGCCTCCGCTATGCAGCATCGCCAAGGCAGCGCCCTGTATCCCGGACGCGTTTCTAAGCGATCCGCATTTCGCTAATGTAGTACTCGCCGGCAAGGATTTCTTTGCGCCGCCTCCGGTCAAGGACAACCTTGGTCCACGCATCGGCGTCGCCTGGTCACTGAATTCCAGGACCGTGCTCCGCGCCGGTTACGGTCTCTACTTTGATTCGCTGCCGGCGCGCAGCCAGTATGCCCAGAACGATCTGGAAGCTGCCGTTTGGCCCGACGCTACGGCATTCGCCAGTGCTGCGGGCACTAATGCGACCGTCAACTTCACTAATGGCACGGCCTTCAACATTATTCAGTTTCAGGGCCAGGGCTTCGCAACTCCGTTGCCGGTGACCAGCCCCTGGGGAGTTGGCGGCTTCAATGATGACCCGCAGTATAAAGACCCTTACTCACATCAATGGCATGTCGAGTTTCAGCGCGAACTGACAAAATCGAGCATGATCTCAGTGGCTTATGTGGGTAGCGTCAGCCGGCGGCTGCCATACTCAGGTCTGGCCAATGCCGCGAATAAGGCTTTTCCCGCTGGAACCCCGTCGGCTACAGTGGACGCGGCGCGAGCCGTGCCGTGGGTAGGCGCGGGAGTCAATTACACGTTTGCCACCGGCAAGGCAAATTACAAGGCTCTGGAGACAAAATTCCAACGTCGATTCACAAATGGCTTCAGCACGCTGGTGTCTTATACCTGGGGCCGATCGAACGATACGGGCAGCGGCTATTTTAATGTTGAGAACGGACCGGGTGGAGCTGCGACTATCCAGAACTACTATGACCAGGACACTGCCTGGGGAGTATCGTCCTACGACGTCACTCATTTTGTTTCGTGGGCCACCCTTTATGAACTTCCGTTTGGAAAAGGAAAGAGATGGTTGCGCAGCGGACCGGCTTCGTGGTTGCTCGGCAACTGGCAAACTAACTTTATTGCCCAGGCACGGACCGGAGCGCCGTTCAATTTAATCGTTACCGGTGATCTGGCAAACCTTCGCGGCAACCCGTCCTTAAGTGCCCCGAATAACTATCTGCGGCCCAATCAACTTGCGGATCCCTATGTAGCGGGGCCGGTTGCTGCCAACCCGGATCCAAATTGCCAGAAAACTATTTCCCAGGGTGGCCGAGCAGCGGATGCGACCCGCACCATCACAAGCTGGTTCAACCCTTGCGCCTTTACTTCACCCATCGGCGCCTTTGGAACCTTCCCGCGGAATGCGTTGCGGGGACCGGCGGTCTATACGATGGATGTGTCGCTATCGAAGAGCATTCCCTTAGGCGAAAGGTTCAAGGTCCAGTTCCGGATGGAGACCTTCAACGTCTTCAATATTCAAAACTGGGATACGCCTGCGAACGCGAACCTGACCATAAACTCCAGTGGCTCCACAATCGCGGCGGGCGTCGGAAAAATTTCGAATCTCGCGCAGGGAACTACGCCACGTCAGATTCAATTTGGTGTTAGGCTGACGTACTAATTGTCTCTGCCACAAAATTCGACCACGCCCTAAGAGCAGTGGCTTCTGGCTCTGGTGAAGAGGGGGCGTGGTCTTTTAACAGTCGGGAGGTTCATGGATAAGAATCAATTCTCCAGAAGAGATTACCTGAAGCTGCTGGGAGCCGGCGCTGCCGTGGCAGCTTCAGGTCCAATGGCGTTCGCAACGTCGGAAAGCTTAACTGCTCCGCAACAGCAGCCGCCGAAACCACCCGCTGAATCACCCGAAGTGATTGCCGGCCGCGAACGGCGCATGAAGTGGTGGCACGACGCCAAGTTCGGCATGTTCATTCATTGGGGGCTCTACAGCCTGCTTGGTCGTCACGAATGGGTGATGGAGATGGAGGGCATTCCGGCAACCGAGTACCAGAAGCTGGCAGCGCAGTTCAAACCGAAAGCGAATTTCGCGCGCGATTGGGCGCAACTGGCCAAGCGTGCCGGCCAGCGATACATGGTGATGACGACCAAGCATCACGAAGGCTTCTGCAACTTTGACACAAAGACCACCGACTATTGCGCTCCAAAGCAGGGCCATGGGCGCGATCTCGTCAAAGAATATGTGGCGGCCGCGCGCGCTGAAGGATTACGCGTTGGTTTCTACTATTCGTTAATGGACTGGCACCATCCGGACGGCGCGCGCTGCGCCACGGACGAGGCCGCCCGCCGTCGATTTGTTGATTACATTCATACGCACATACGCGAACTTCTGACTAACTACGGAAAGATCGACATTCTCTGGTATGACGTCTCCTGGCCACTGGATGCGGCCGGATGGGAATCGGAGAAGATGAACGAGATGGTTTTCAAACTCCAGCCGGAGATTATCGTCAACAACCGAAACAAACTTGCCGGCGATTTCTCGACTCCCGAACAAAGAATCGAAGCCGCAGAAGCCGGGCGCGCATGGGAAAGCTGTATGACGATGAATGACTCCTGGGGTTATCACCGGACTGATGATGCCTGGAAGACGCCCAAGCAGGTCATTCGGAACTTGATCACCTGCGCCCACGACGGTGGTAACTATCTAATCAATATTGGTCCAAAGCCTGACGGCTCGATTCCGGAAGAGTCTGTGCAGATCATGAGCACCGTCGGCCGTTGGATGGACAAAAATGGATCGGCGCTTTACGGTGCGGACATTTGCCAGCCACGTCGATCGCGTAACGGAAGTTTCTCTCGCAAAGGCAACACGCTCTACCTGCATGTGCACTTTTGGCCGGGTGGCGGCGACAACCTTGCCTTTGCCGGTCTGCGCAACAAGGTTACGTCAGTAAAGTTGTTAGCGAGTGGCCAGAAAGTTGATTTCGAGCAAGACGATTATCACATCCGTTTCAAAGGCCTTCCCGAAAAAGCTCCCGACGATCCTATTACCACACTCGCCATCGAGTGCGATTCTGAACCAAAGCAGGAAGAGTTATTCGTACGCAGGCGAGAGCGCGGGCAGGTCTAAATGTCAGAAGGGTTTACGCGACGCGAAGTTCTTAAGGCTGCGCTGGCTTCGCCAATCGTCGCGGCTGTCGCTCGTTTTGCTCCCGCGCAAACCAGATCAAATCAACTTAGCCAACTGCCCACCTCGCCCGGCAGAGTTATCGTCGCCGGTGATCCGAACGCGGCAAAACAAGTTCAATTAGTGAGGACATGGCGTGGCTCGCTTTGTCATGCGCGACTGATTAATCGTGGGCGCCGGCCGGTTCCGATTAAAGAGGTAATCCTCTTTGACATACCTCTAAAGCATCCGCCTGAGACCAAACTCTACGGCGAAGGCTTCCAGATGTTGACGCAGACGGGTGGTACCCTCGGCCAGCCGGTGAACTACAGCCAGTACACTGATGCAAAGCACTATAAGCTGCCGGAGCCGGAAGGCGCGCGCGTGTTCTACGGCATGATGACGATCTCACCGCCGGCTGGCGGCCACGTGCTTTACGCCTTCACTTCCTGCCGTCGTTTTGCCGGCCAATTCTATTTGCGTCCTTCCTCTCTGCAAGTCGTGATTGATACAGAAGGACGCGAGATTAGGCCCGGCGAAACCTGGACGCTGGAGGAGTTCACCATTCGTTCAGGATCAAATCGAGAAGCTCTGCTGGCTGGATTGGCGCGGCAACTGGTCGTCAGTCATCCGCCAATTCTCAATAGGACACCTCCGACCGGCTGGTGTTCGTGGTATTTCTTCGGACCTCGCGTGACCGCGCAAAATGTCCGGGACAATTTGAATTTCATTGCCACGAACGCGCCACAGCTCAAATACATTCAAATCGACGACGGATATCAGCCGGCGATGGGAGACTGGCTGGAAACCGGAGCGGCCTTTGGCGGCAATGTACAGGGAGTTCTCAAAGAGATTCGCGCGCGTGGTTTTGAGCCGGCTATCTGGGTGGCGCCGTTCGTGGCTGAGGAGAAGTCACATCTGTTTGCTCAACATCCGGATTGGTTTGTGAAGGATTCTATAGGACAGCCGCTGCGTTCGGATCGAGTAACGTTTGGCGGTTGGCGACACGGCCCGTGGTATGCGCTCGATGGAACGCACCCTGAAGCACAGCGGCATCTTGAAATGGTGTTTCGCACCATGCGTCATGAGTGGGGGTGTACCTACTTCAAACTCGATGCAAATTTCTGGGGCGCGATCCATGGCGGACACTTTCACGATCCGCGCGCGACGCGAATTGAAGCTTACCGTCGCGGGATGGAAGCGGTTCGCCGCGGCGCCGGGGACGGTTTCATTCTCGGCTGCAATCATCCGCTCTGGCCATCTCTGGGTTTGATTCACGGCTCGCGCAGCTCAAACGACATTAAACGGACTTGGGACCGCATTAAGACCACTGCGCGTCAAAACCTGAGCCGCAATTGGCAGAATGGACGTTTGTGGTGGAACGATCCGGACGCGATTTGCCTCGTGGGTGATCTTCCCTTGACCGAATTCCGGTTTCACGCGACGGCAATTTACGCCTCAGGAGGAATGATTCTGTCGGGCGACGATTTGACTAAGATTTCGCCCGATCGGCTCGAGATGTTGAGGAAATTGCTCCCGCCGTCAGGCATGGCGGCAAAGTTCGACGATGACTCGCTGAGCGTCGGAACGATCGAGCTCGCACAGGCGCGAATGATCTGCTGCTTTAACTGGGGCGAGGAAGATCGTTCTTTCCGATTCAAACTGCCCGGCCTGAACGACGTGACTGACTACTGGACGGGCGAAAAGTTCGGAAAGCGAGAAGGCTGGTTCTCTGTCAATGACGTGTCTCCGCACACGGCGGTGTTGCTCAAGGTTGTGTGAGAAAGGTCTGGCCTGGAAGCTACTCTCAACGAGCCTTCAGCCTTTGAGAATGACAAAAGGAATTCACCGCAGAAACGCCGAGCACACCGGGATTACGCTGAGGCTAAATGGCCACGCAACTTCTCTGCGCTGTCTCTGCGTCCTTTGCGTCTCTGCGGTGATGCTGGCCTTCTTGTTTATGGCCTGGGCCTGGTCTCTGACCTTAGCGCAACCCGCCTCGAGTCCGCCGCGTGTCTTCTCATTGAACGGACGAAAACTGGCTGAGACCAATCAACGCATTCATTCGGGGGAGAAAACTTTCGATGCCGCGCTGGCCAAACTCGAGATTGATGCGCGCAAGGCTCTTCAGCAGAAACCGGTATCCGTTGTCAGCAAGGGAGCGACGCCTCCGAGTGGAGACAAACATGACTACATGAGCCAGGCGCCGTATTTTTGGCCCGACCCAAATAAGCCCAATGGTTTGCCCTACATCCGTCGCGACGGCGAGCGCAATCCGGAAATCAACAAGATTACCGATCATCAAACGCTTGATCAGATGGAAGCGGCAACGCGGACGCTGGCGCTGGCTTATTACTTCACGGGCAACGAACAATACGCAGCCAGGGCAACGCAATTGCTGCAAGCGTGGTTTCTCGATCCAGCTACGCGCATGAATCCCAATCTTGAATACGCCCAGTTCATTCCCGGAGTAAACACCGGCCGGGGAATTGGGTTGATCGAGACGCGTGGTCTGGTTGATGTCGTAGATGCAATTGGTTTGCTGGCCGGCTCAAACGCTTGGACCACAACAGATCAAAGAGGACTCGAAGAGTGGTTCAGCAAGTTCCTGCAGTGGATGCTGGAGAGCAAGAATGGGCGCGAAGAAAGCGCGGCGAAGAATAATCACGGAACTTACTACGACGTGCAGGCGACGTCGTTTGCGCTTTTTCTGGGAAAGAAGGATCTGGCAAAGCGGATTGTTGAAACCGCCAGGCAAAAACGGATCGCGCTGCAAATCGAGCCCGACGGCCGCCAGCCTTTGGAGTTGGCACGAACAAGAGCCTGGGGCTACAGCAATGGGAATCTTGACGGCTTGATGTGGCTCGCCTGTTTGGCCGAGAACGTTAACGTTGATTTGTGGACCTATCAAACGAAAGACGGGCGCAGCATTCGACGGGCGCTGGATTATCTCTATCCGTTTTCAGTCGGCGATCAGAAGTGGACATACCAACAGCTCGGAGGTTTTGATGGACGGTCACTGTTTCCGTTGGTGCGTCGCGCCGCCTCGCATTACAAAGACGAGAAGTTCAAGGCGGTGCAGTCAAGAGTTCCGAAATTGGATCCATCAGACCGCGAGCATCTGCTGATGGCCGAGTGAGCCTGTTATCTCCCTTCTCCCACTGGGAGAAGGGCTGGGGTTGAGGGCGTACGCGAGGAAACAACTCTCCTGATCGTGCTTCGAGGGTGAGGAGTGGATTCAAAGACAAGAAAATCAATTCGGGACGTGGGTAAGCCCTCACCCTAACCTCTCAGAGGGAGAGGGAAAAAGGCCGGAGGCTCACGCCCCAGGCTTTATGCCACCTGCTTCGCAGGCTTAAAGAATCAAGTTGGAGCGACCGCAATGAGAAGATCACCAACAATGACAGCGGCGTTAATGGTAGCTTGCGTTTTGATTCAAACGACGCCTGTCTTTTCAAAGAGTCGGAGGTCCAATGAACCGAAGGCACCTCCACCCAACACCGATTGGTCTAAGGCCGTCGTCGAGTCAACCATAAAACGTTTCCCTACCGCGGACTCGCTGAAGGGATGGGGCTATGCCAAGTCGCTCTATCTCTATGGCGAGTATCTTGTCTATCTGCGGACGCGTGACCCGCGATATCTGGAACATGTGAAGGCCTGGATTGATCTGCACATCGATGACAAAGGAGTTATCAACCGGCCAATCAACGCGCTTGATTACATGCTGCCGGGAAATCTGCTCCTGATTCTTTACAAGGAAACCGGGCAGGGAAAATACAAGCTGGCTGCCGAGAGTATTCGAAAAGTTTTCGACACTTATCCGCGAACCAAAGACGGCGGCTTCTGGCACGCCAACATACCCAGCAGGGCATGGCAGCTTTGGGCGGACGGCGTGTTCATGTCGCTACCATTCCTGGTTCGGTATGGTCAGATGTTTGGCGACAGCAACTACACAAATGCCGAAGCGACAAAGCAAATGCTCATCTACTACAGGCATTTGAACGATCCAGCAACAGGCTTGCTATGGCACGCCTATGACGAAAGCGGAGCCCAGCCCTGGGCCAACCCAACAACGCACCAGTCCGGCTTTCACTGGGGGCGCGCCTTCGGATGGTACGCGATGACTCTTATTGAGTTGCTGGAAATAATGCCAAAGAACCAACCGCAGCGAGCAGAACTGATCGCGATCATCAATCAACTGGCTAAAGCTTTTGAGAAATATCAGGATCCGAAAACTGGTCTCTGGTATCAGGTGGTGGACAAGGGCGGCGTTGAGGGGAACTGGCTTGAGACATCCAGTTCGAGCATGTACAGCTACATGATGTGGATGGGTGTAAAGCGTGGCTATCTGACAAAGCATTACGCCACGGTGGCGGAGAAGGGTTATCGCGGAGTGCTGTCGAAGCTCTCGATGGATGCCGATGGAATGACCAATCTGATCGACATTAGCGAGGGCACCAACGTCAGCGACCTTGCTTATTATTTCGCGCGCAAGCGAAACCAGAACGACTTTCACGGTCTCGGCGCGTTTTTGATCATGAACGAGCAGCTGGGCGCTGCCAGTGTGAACTACAAACCGAAGCCTTTGGGCTGGAAACTGAAGTAATTTGGAGTGCGCCGGCAGAGCGAAGCGGCGACGGCGCTTTGGATTGAGAATCACCAGATGGGAGTCATGACCAGGAGAGACAGCCTTAAGGCTGGTGCTTCAAGTGTTCCGAACTGCTCCAGCGCACTGGAAGCGAAAGCGCCGTCGCTCCCGACGCGTCGGGACTCTGCCGGCGCACTCCAAATGAGCAACTATTCGCGACGAGACTTTCTCGCTGCCGCTCTGGCGGCGCCGGTTCTGATTTCGAGTGTGTGGACTGCTCGAGCAGCCGGAGAAGTTATTACCTTCGCGAGTCCTAATGGCCAGGTTCAATTCGTGCTTTTCGCCGTCGGCTCACCGTTGCGGTACCGATTGATTCGCCAGACGCGAGTCATAATTGAGATGTCACAACTCGGAATTCTCATTGACGGTGTTGACCTTGGCCGCGACAGCACTACCGGCAGGATCGAACGTTATCGCGTCAACGAAAGATACCCGACGCGCGGCGGGCACTCGGAAGCCGCGAATAATTGTAACGGCGCCCGGATTTCGCTCACCCATAAGCCCAGCAAAACGGAATACATACTTGAAGTCCGCGTCTACAACGATGGCATAGCGTTTCGTTACGTTGTGCCAGACGCCGGAAAAGAGAGTCGAGTGCCGGACGAAGCTACTGCTTTCAAACTCCCGGCCGGCAGCACCGTGTGGTTTCACGATTTCGAAGGTCACTATGAAGGCATACATCAGAAAAAAGAGATTGGCGAAGTGAAAGAGGGAGAGTGGGCCGCGCCTCCTCTAACGATCAAATTACCAAACCGCGCCGGCTATGCCACGATTACCGAAGGCGCTCTGATTAACTACGCGGGCATGGGTCTACAAGCTGATGGACAGCGGGGATTCAAGGCCGTGCTCGGGCACGCATTGCCAATCAGCCACCCATTCGATTTACGTTATGGAAAAGAAGAAGCAAAACGGTTGGCGAAACCGGCTGCGATCGCAGGGACGATAACGACGCCATGGCGAGTTGTAATGACGGGCCGGGATCTAAACACGTTGGTCAATTGCGACCTTGTCAACAATGTTTCGCCGCCCCCTGATAAGAAGCTCTTTCCCCAGGGACAGAGAACGGGCTGGATCAAACCTGGCCGCGCCGTGTGGAGATACCTCGACGGCGGCGAAAACACATTCGACGGTATTAAAGAGTTTTCGCGGCTGGCCGGCCAGTTGGGATTTGAATACAACGTTGTCGAAGGTCTTTGGCAACGTTGGCCTGAATCCCAGATGCGTGAGCTGGTCGACTACTCCAATCAACAGAAAGTGGGAATCTGGTTCTGGAAGCACAGCAAGGATCTGCGGACGCCGGAAGCGCGAGCGAACTTCTTCAGTTTACTTAATCGCCTGGGTGTGGTTGGCACCAAGATTGACTTCTTCGATCACGAGGCAAAAGAGGTCATCGA
>Ga0207646_10001358_pt1 | contig 30353 bp, 26 predicted proteins | sample KBSK5502metaG_FD_184343 | JGI IMG/M metagenome (GOLD analysis project Ga0207646, IMG submission 184343) | Corn, switchgrass and miscanthus rhizosphere microbial communities from Kellogg Biological Station, Michigan, USA - KBS K5-50-2 metaG... | ecosystem: Host-associated > Plants > Roots >... | reverse complement strand
GATCAACTCGGCCTCGAATCGCACTTTGTTCGCTTCCACGTGTTTCATGAGTTTCATATGCTGGAGTGTATACCGCTGTCGTCGACGACAATGTTTCTCGTCAACGCGCGGTGAAGGACGTTGTGAACTTACGGCGGAACGGGAACAGGACCTGCCCCCAAAAACTTTCCGGAACGTCCTCTTTTTATCGAGCGAAAAACGCATTCCACCTCCGCTTGATGGAGACGTAAGCAATCACTTGGGCAAGTAGTCGGTAAACCGGACTGATGAAATTCGGTTCATGCACAGTGACGGGATGGCGGTATTACGCTCCAAGTGACTGACGGCGGATGGTTCTGAGACAATAACTAAACACAAGGCGACTTGATTACTGACAGTCGGCGCAACGGTGATTGGCTGGATCATTCCACGGGGACCAGACCATGCTGGAACTCGAATTCAGGCACTCCCGTCCAAGCTGCAGAATTCTTCAGTGGGACTTTCAACGCGGGACCGCGACACGGAAGTCGGGTGTGAAAACGACGCCCCTAGACCACGGATCCGGAATCGTCCCGGATTTGCCGCTGGGTAGAGTGAAAATATGCCCGCCGGACCCTGGGCTCGTTGGGACGTGGTCGAGCACGAGTTCATGCCAATAATCCGCCCAGTTCCGTTGAGCTTGGTCGGCGACACGCCTGGCTTCCAGCATTTCCCGATACAGAGATTCTGCTTTCTGCCGTTCCTCAGGCGAGAGTTCGATCGTTACTGCCTCTCCCTCCCAGGGAAATTGAGTGTTTACGTTCTTCAGCGTGAAGGCGATTCGGAAATCGGATGTGAATCTCACGCCTGGCAACTCGGGGTGTGCCGCTTGATAGACGTCCTGGAAAGATCGCCATGCTGTTATCGCCCGGTTGTTGCGCTCCCCCGCACTCTTGAAATCTTGTACGGCCTGCTTCGCCTTTGCGGTCTCGCTCGGAGAGAGATAAATGGTGGGAACCTCCTGAGCCAAACAGCACGGCGATGAAATGTAGAGCGAAAATGCAAGAGTGGATAAAAGAAGAATCTTCACCTTAACCGCATCATACGCCGTGCCAAAACACGGTGCAAACGGGAGAATCGCGGTATCGATGGAAGGATGGCAGCGCCGTATTAACGGCGCAATCAGTTGACAGTCTGACGCCCCTTGCTGATGCGGCGCGGCAAGAACTTTCGAAAAATGCGGTGAGCGTTCTTCTGTATGCGGGTGTTCATGTCCCGTTTGCGATTTCGGCGGAGCTGCGAATCCGTAGAATTGATTTGCGCACGGCACAAGCGGACAACACAGAGATGGCGTGTTACTCATCACGATTTACCCTGGTGGCCAGTGTTCTTCGAATCGGCTTGCTTCGCTGATGGCACTCCGATCAGGTAACAAATGCGCGTTGGGTTATGGCGCGCCCGCCGGACACCAATTTCCCAGTCATAATCGGCAAAGCTTCTCAAGTTACACACTCTCAAGGTTCGCCTTTGACCATTGGAGTCCTCCCAGCCAGCGGCCATCCCTCCCGTCTTTTGGAGTAATCCAATGAACCCCATGTCAAAATGACCCCTGCCTCGAGTGGGGCCAGCAGTTCCGGGCGACGAGGGCGCCTTGACTTTGGGCCCGTTTCAGCTAGTCTTAGTTCGTCGTGAAAAAAAAGAAGAAGGAGGGCCTATGAACTCGAGCGTTCTTAAAGGACATTGCGGCGGGCGAAGGCACGTGTGGCTCCTGCTTGGGCTGCTGTCGGCAGCCATCCCCTTGGCGGCGGCTACGGACCTGATTTATGTCACGAACAGAGGTGGAACCACCATTGATGTGATCGACGCTCGGACGAACAAGGTCGTGCAATCGATCGGTAACATCGAATCACCCGAGGTGGTTCGATTCTCTCGCGACGGCAGCCAGCTTTATATCTTTAGTAGGGCCGAGCCCGCACAGGACTTCCTCATCGTCATGGATCGGAAGAGCGGAAAAACGGTCAAAAAGGTGCCGCTCAGCGGGTGGGCCAATGAAGCCCAAACGACGAAGGATGGAAAGCTGATCTTAGTCTGTATCCGAAATACCGGCACAAAGGCGGAGGACGCGGGGGCCTTGGATGTCATCGACGCCACCACTCTGGAGAAGGTAAAGAGCATCCCGGTACGAAAAGGGCTACACGATCTCGCCGTGACCGCGGATGGCAAGTATGTCGCCGCCGGCGCGCCTGGGGGACGTTTTCTAGTCGTCTTTGATCTCCAAAAGATGGAAGCGGCTTGGGAGGTTCAGTACGACAGTGGTGTAAATCCGATAGCAATTGAGAATAACCCCGACGGCTCGGGCCGCCGGATCTTCGTAAACCTTGGCGCTCTGAACAGCTTCTCGGTAGTGGATTTTGCCAAGCGCGCTGAGGTGGCCAGAATTAAGGCCCCTGATGAGCCGACAGGGTTCGGCGCCGGCAGGGGCTGCGAAAGCAACGCCCACGGCATCGGTATCTCCCCGGACCAGAAGACTCTCTGGGTCAACAGCAGGCCGTCCAATTCTGTTTTCGCCTATTCGCTGCCTGATATCAAACTGCTGGGACATGTCTCGTTGCCGGAGCAAATCGTGCCGGGAAAGCCAAGCAGGTCAGGAAATCCGGCGTGGATCACTTTCACTCCTGACAGCAAGACCGTCTACGTTTCCAGCTGCGGAGTGAAGATGGTGACCGCCATCGATGTGCAGAAAATGAAGGAGGTGGCTCGCATCCCGGTTGGGGAGATGCCCGACCGCATCAGCACCTTGAGCTTGCCCTAGAGTGGCATGGCGTTTTGCAACAAAGACACCGGCACTCAGTGATTGGAGCAGATTATGGTTTCTAATGTCCGTCCGAAGAAAATTCTTGCGAGTCTTCTAGCAGCGTCGGCGGTTGCACTTTACGCACCTGTACCATTCGCCGCGCAGGCGCCTTCTGCTTCGCGGCCGTCTCTTGATTATGAGGTTTTCAAGACCCAAGTGGAGCCTATCTTCCTGAAAAAGCGGTGGCCAGACCACGCCCGCTGCTACGTTTGCCACGAGGTAAGCCGTCACGGCGGCGGACCCCTAAGCCTCGAGAGGCTGTCGCCCGGGACGAGCTTTTGGACCGAGGAGCAGTCTCGCGCCAACTTTCAAGTTGTCTCAAAACTGGTAACTCCCGGCAATCCGCTAACAAGCCTGTTGCTGCTAATGCCGCTGGCGCCGGAGGTGGGCGGCATCGCCGATACCCACCAGGGAGGGAGGCAATTTACATCCCAGGACGACCCGGACTGGAAGACCATGGCGGCGTGGGTTCGCGGGCAAAAAGCAGGAGGTTCCTCCGCGCCGTAGCGGAAAGAAGGCGATTTCCACCCGCACGAACTCGCCATCGGTGGAAGACGAGGAGCACGACAGCCGGTAATCTCAAAAGCCGTAGTGTCATGACTCGTATTACGGCGCGGGTTCCACGCGCAACAATGCTCCGTCGTCATCATCAGTCAGCAGGTACAGCAGACCATCCGGGCCCTGCCGCACTTCGCGAATACGTTGCCGCAATTCCCACAGCATCGATTCGCGCCGGATCTCTTCCATCTTGTTGTTGAAGACGATGCGCTCCATGTGGCCCGTGCCCGGAATTTCACCTGTGCGCATGGAGCCGACCAGCACATTGCCTTTCCACTTCGGAAATCGGTCGCCTGTGTACACAGTCATTCCAGCAACCGCGATGGAAGGAATCCATGTGACTAAGGGAGACTCGAATCCCTCACGAACCGGATACTCGGAAATGCGCGGCCCCGAATAATCGCGCCCAAAGCTCATCAACGGCCAACCGTAGTTGCGCCCCGCCTTGATCACGTTGATCTCATCTCCGCCATTCGGCCCATTTTCGTGATTCCACACCTCGCCCGTTTCGGGATGAACGATCAGACCCAACGTATTCCGATGACCCAGTGTGTAAATTTCAGGCCGGTAGCCGGCACGGCCTACGAAAGGATTGTCGGCCGGCACCGAGCCATCATCGCGCAGGCGCAGAATTTTTCCGCGCAGGCTGTTCGGATCTTGCGAAACCTGACCTATATTGCCGCCTGTGGACATGTACACCATGCCATCGCGTCCGAACACGACGCGCCCGTTCAATCCGCTGTTGCCTTCGAACGCATCCGGTACAAGGAGGTCTTTCACCTCTGTCAGTGCGCCACCTTCGAATTTTCCGCGCGCGAGTGATGGTGTGCCTCGTCCGCCGCCCACCGGTTTTGTGTACGTGAGGTAGATGAGCCGGTTCTCCGCGAACTTGGGATGCAGCGCAACATCCATCAATCCGCCATTGCCATCGGTTCGCACTTGAGGCACGCCCGTGATTGGCTTCGGATCCATCGTTCCGTTGCGGAAAACACGCAACCGTCCAGCCCGCTCTGTGATCAGCATTCCTCCTTCAGGAAGGAACGCGATCGCCCACGGATGCGACAAGCCTCGCGCCAGAACCGTGACTCGAATCTTGTGCTGCTCCGCCGTATCCAATACGAACGGGCCTGCGCCCAACGGAGGAACAGGAACACCGATAGCCGGCTCCTGCGCGTGGCACAAGGCAACGGCTGCGGCTACCCAAAATGCGGTACAAGCGGCGTAACGTATAAACATTGGCTTCAACCTCATTATTCGCAGGATTTTTTTATTTGATCGGCGGCGCCGGCGCGGGCGTCGCAAACTTCGCCGCGTCGATCTGGACGTTTGGCTGAACGTCCGTCAACTGCGTTGTGGATTGGCCATCCGTCCAGGTTGCGGTCCAGCGAAACGGCGTCTTGACTCCGGAAACCTCGCGATAATCTGCGTAATCGATTTGCATCGGAACGCGGCCAACTGCGGTGTCGACGAATCGTACGAGCCGCACCAGCAAACCCGATTCATCGAAGTACAAATTAACGGGGGGTTGCCGGGGATTGGTCCCCTGCAACACCCGGACCTCCTTGTCATCAATAGCGGTCGACGTAACCCGCCATCGATTGAATGCCGGCTTGAGCTGCGTCGGGAAAAACACCATCGCATCAATCCTGGCGCCTTCGAGATTCCCGCCGCTCAGCGACATCAGCAGCAGCGGCTTATCCGCTGATGCGATCCAGGCTGAGCGCCCGTCATACGTTCGGACGCTGTCGCCGAACGGCGCATGAACGATGGTCGTGCGCTGGGTTGGAGCCCTGGCAAAGATTTCCACGGCGGATTTTACCTGGTCGGTCTCATAACCGGAGTAAGTGCCCTTCGCGATGAAGCTCGTCAGACGGGCGAGCCGCTCTGCTCCTCCGAGTGCCTGAAGATATTTTTGAAAAACTTCATCGGCGGATGGGACCCCCGTGTTTGGAAAACTGTCGATTTCGTCGGGATCTTCCATCGGCGCGCTGTACTGCACCACGAGACTTGGAATGACCTTCGGCCGTCGTTCGCCCTGGTGGCACGTGTAGCAGGTCACGGAGCGAACGCCCTTGAAGTTATCTTTGTTGATGGCATTGACCATCAGCAGCATTCTTCGCGCGGTCTGCTTCAGTGGCGTGTCGTTGGCAAACTTATCCCACGTCGTTGTGCTGTCGGACGTATGGCAGTCCGTGCAGTTCATGCTTGTGGCGGCGGAGAACATTCCCATTGTGTCCATGAATTCATCGACAGGAATTCCTTTGATGATCTGGAGGTTCTTGAAAACGTCGTCGGCCATTTGGGGCCTGGGCGCCTGACCATAGGCGGAAACCACAAAGACACAAAGACACAAAGGCACAAGTCTCATTTCGTGTTCTCCTTCAGGAACGCGATTGTTCTTGGCCAGGCATCGGTAGTGGCGGCGGTGTTCTCGCCAAGATTCTGGTATTCGAGAAAACCGTGGGTTGCATTCTTATAGATGTGGGGCTCATAGACCTTTCCCAGCTTCTTCATTGCCGCCACCGTCGGCTCCACCGTTTCTGTGATCCTGGCATCGATCTGTGCGTAGAGTCCCAGCACAGGGGCCTTGATCTTCGCCATCGTCGCCTCGTTGGGCGCGGTGCCATAGTAAACAACGGCGGCGTTCAGTTCAGGTACTTCGCCGGCGAGGGCGAAGCTATTTGTTCCGCCGGCACAAAATCCGATGCTGGCGGTCTTGCCGTTGGCTTGCGGCAGCTTCAAGGCGTAATCCCGCGCGGCTTTGTATCGGCGCATGACTTCGTCGCGCGTAATCCTGCCCGTCGCCTTTACCACATCATCGGGAAATTCGAATGAATCCCAGTTGCCGCCATTCGGCCCGAAACCCGAATGAATGTCCGGAGAAACTGCGATGAATCCTTCACGGGACAGTTGATCGCCGACGGACCGATGCCAGTCGTTGAGCCCGTTAGCTCCCGTCATCACAATGACAACCGGCGCCTTTCCACTGCCCTGCGGATATGTGACTCGCGCGTGAAGTTTCGCAGTGCCCATCGGAATGTCGACCCATTCTGCACGGATCGGCGAATGGGCAAGAGTGGACTTCGCCGTGTTGAAGCCGGCCACGAAGTCGTCCCGCTTGCAATTCAAGCTGCCGACGGCGCAGCCCTGCTCGCCCCGCTGCGGCTCGAACATCGCATGAAGGGCATGAGTATGCGGCGGCATTCGCAATACTGTGGAGGGATCGTTCCCCGTGAGCTCGTTCAAAGCCTCGAGATCCACATACGAATCAGGGTTCGAAAACACGAGCGTGGCGTGCTTACCACTTGCTGCCGGATGCCTGATCATAAAGTTCAGAACAGCATCGATCTCGGCTGCCGCGGTCGACAGAACATCCGGCACAACCGCGATGAAACCTTCACCCGCCAGTTGATCTGCGACGGCACGCAGCCTGTCGCTCAGTTGCTGATCCGGCGCCGTGATGATGATGACCGCGGCTTTATCCGCTCGATCGGGATAAACAACCGACGCCAGGATCGTTCCGGGACCCGCGGGCACTTGAATCCAGTCCGCATGTCGATGTGTAGAGTTCAGCAATGATTGGGCTTCTTCGATCGAAGGTAAGACCACCGAATGCGCCCTTGTCGCGTCCGAAGTACGGACCAGCGCGATGACCGAACCAGTCAAAACCAGAATCACCAACCCGCAAGACAGAGCAACCACGCCACGCTTCATAAATCCCCCAGGATCACCGATTAGCACTCCGCAATATGCAACCCGCAATGAAAATATGCAACAGCAAGAGCGAATCGGCATCCGGAGGACCAGGTTTCGCCGGAGTCCCACTTTGTTAGATTACGTCGAGCACGCTCTGCCTGCGTGCAGGAGAAACGTCTCACGGCATCGATGAAAGTCGGGGCCTGTTATCGAGGCGACGCGAGTGACGGCGATCTCCGCGACCGGTGTATCAATACCGGCTTCCGGCTGAACCTGATGCAACGTTGTGGCAAGGCTGCGGGCTTGTTCACCAACATACAGGCCCGTGCCAAAATAGGTGCAATCACCCATCGCACAAAGGGAGCGCTCGAAGCCATTCGGCAAGAGGAATCTCTCCAGATAAGTCGATCGCTGATTCAAGAATAAATGGGTCTCCGAGGAAAGCTCCCGGAATTGCCAACGCTCCCCGCGCGCGACTCGTCCAGCCAGGAAGCCATCCCAGAACACGAGCCGTGCGCCCGGTTGGACATCAATTCGGGTCGTCTGCCTTAGACAGGAATCTGCGAATGGAATGACCGGCTCGAGGATGAGCTGGAGCTCCGCGCCGCTCTCCACGAAGAAATGGTTGCGCTGAATTGCCGGCTTGTCTTTTGACGGATGAATCTTCGTGGCCGATTGTTGCGTAATCCGCACACGCGCGCCGCGTTCGACATGAATCGTGCATTCCACATCATCGCCCCCGAACAAACCCGCAGTGCAATGCATCAGGATTAAATGTGCCTGCCGGCACGAATTCAGAACACGCGTGATCTTGAAGGGTATTTCGCAATAGGCATGGCCAAGGATGGTCTCCCCGTTTTGTTGCACGAACGTGAGATCCATGCGTCCGAGTCGTCCGACCTCCGCGAGAGGAACGCGCATATTCAGTTTTCGAACAGCAGCTCCCGGCGAATCCACGTGACAACCTCGTCGACGCCAACGCGAGTCTTCAGATTGGTGAACACGAACGGTTTTTTTCCGCGCATCAGCCGTGAATCACGATCCATCACACTCAAGTTGGCGCCCACATACGGAGCCAGGTCCGTTTTGTTGATCACGAGCAAATCGGAGCGCGTAATTCCGGGGCCACCCTTTCTTGGCACCTTATCTCCGCCGGCAACATCGATGACGTAAATCGAGGCATCAACCAGTTCCGGGCTGAAACTCGCCGCCAAATTGTCGCCGCCACTTTCAAGAAACAAGATGTCGAGGTTGGGAAATCGCTGTTGCATTTCGGCAACGGCGTCGAAATTGATCGAAGCATCTTCGCGTATTGCCGTATGTGGGCAGCCGCCGGTCTCGACACCAATGATGCGATCAGAGGAAAGCGCTTCGCTCCGTACCAAAAATTCCATGTCTTCTTTGGTGAAGATATCGTTCGTCACCACCGCGAGTTGAAAGCGGTCACGCATGGCTTTGCAGAGGCAATCGAGCAACGCTGTTTTACCCGAACCCACCGGCCCGCCGACGCCGATTCTCACTGGTTTCCGCATGATCAGGACCGGAACAGCCGGCTGTAGATGTGTTGGTGATTCATCTGTTCAATATCGAGTAGAGGATTAAACGAACGCAGGGCCTCGTCTTTCGTTCCGAGAATGCGATCTACCGCATCGGGAAGACGATCGAGAGCTTTCGTCAGCAGCCTCTGTCCTTCCTGCTGGCCCATGGAGATCAAGCGCAAACCGGCTGAAACAATTCCGGTAAGCCGGTTGTAGCCAAATGCGAGCGCCGCTTCGCGCTCCTCAACGCCGCTATGAAAAAACACGATGGCATAGGCGGCCGCAGCATTGTTGTGCGGAAGTACCGGCGTGTCCCAGACGGACTGTTTGTTTCTGCACATTTCGGCGTAGACAGAAAGCAAACTTTTCCCAACGCGCGTGCTCGCCGCGCGCACAGCGGCGGCAGGCCGGATGGCGGTCAACTCTTCATCGACATGGCGGAGTCTCTCCAGGTCTCCCGCTTTGAGCGCAACCATGCATTTCACGAGGGCCAATCCTTCGCAGGGCACGAAAACCGCTTCCCGGAAATGCTCCATCCATTCACCCAGCGCGGTAGCATCGCGAACACGTCCTCGGTCAACGGCCGTTTCGAGTCCATCGGAATACGCAAATGCACCAACCGGAAAAAAGGAATCCGCAAACTGCAGTGCGCGGATGAAATGAACCGGTTCCATGGTCAGTGCCCGTGTCCTACGTTCGCAAGAGCTGCCGTAAACGGACGTCTGCCGGTTTCAAACGGAACGTGTAGCTGTTCGAGGAGACTTCGCACTGCAGGGTTTTGGAGGAAGACCAATTCCGTTTCACCGATCATGACCTGCTGATGACGGTTCCCCACGTGATAAGCGTAATACGCCCAATCGTGCGGCGTCTTTGGCCGCACGACATAAACCGGTTCCGGCGCCTCACAAATCCTGACGATTGTCCGCTCCGGTTCAAGGATCATACAGTCGCCTTCCTTCAGAATCGTGCCGCCCGGAAGTGAAATGGCGAACTCCAGCCCCCCGTCGGACTGCCGCCTTCCATGTCCCTGTCGTCGTTCTTCCCATGTGAGAGTAATGGTGTCGCGCCGATAACCGTCATATCGAGCGCCAATCTGTCCAACCGGAACGATTTGCTCGACTACTGTCATAACATTAAAAAAGAAAATATCGCTGAGTGAGGGGGAGTGTTTCTGCAGGATCGCACTGCAGCAGTTTTCCGTCGGCGCGCACCTCATACGTCTCAGGGTTGACCTCGATGTTTGGCGTCGCGTCATTCAACTTCAAGTCGGTCTTACGGAGCTTTCGGCATCCATGAACCGCGACAGCGCGACGGCGAAGCCCTTCGAGATTGTCACCTTCCAGGCCGGCGGAAGACACAAAATGAAAAGACAATGAATTGCTGGCCAAACCGTAGCTTCCAAACATGGGACGGTAGATGCACGGCTGCGGTGTCGGAATAGAGGCGTTTCCATCACCCATCAGCGCGCCCGCGATGAGTCCACCTTTGATGACCATTTCCGGTTTGACGCCAAAGAACGCCGGCTTCCATAGAACAAGGTCGGCGAGCTTACCCGCTTCCACAGACCCGACATGGTCGTTAATCCCGTGCGTGATCGCCGGATTGATGGTGTACTTGGCGATGTAGCGCTTCACACGAAAATTGTCATTATCGGCTACATCCTGTTCCAGCTTGCCTCGTTGACGTTTCATCTTGTCGGCGGTTTGCCATGTACGGCAAATGACCTCGCCGATTCTACCCATCGCCTGAGAGTCTGAAGACATCATGCTGATGGCGCCCAGATCGTGCAGAATGTCTTCGGCGCCGATTGTCTCAGCACGAATCCTGGAGTCCGCGAAGGCGACGTCTTCCGGAATCGAGGGCGACAGGTGATGGCACACCATCAACATGTCGATGTGCTCGTCCATTGTGTTCCGCGTGAACGGCATTGTCGGATTGGTGGATGAAGGCAGAACGTTAGGCAAGCCGCAAACCCGGATGATATCCGGAGCATGTCCGCCCCCGGCTCCTTCGGTGTGATAGGTGTGAATCGTCCGGTCCTTGAACGCCGCAATCGTGTCTTCGACGAAGCCCGCTTCATTGAGCGTGTCCGTATGAATCGCGACCTGAACGTCGAATTCTTCGGCGACGTTCAGGCACTGGTCGATGGTAGCTGGCGTCGTTCCCCAATCTTCGTGAAGCTTCAGACCGAGCGCTCCCGCACGAATCTGTTCGCGGAGCGATTCCGGAAGCGACGAGTTCCCCTTGCCGAGAAATCCGAAATTCAGCGGAAACGCTTCGGCGGCTTCGTACATCCGCCGGATGTTCCACGCGCCGGGCGTGCACGTAGTTGCGTTTGTTCCAGTAGCGGGGCCCGTTCCACCGCCGATTAACGTGGTCACGCCTGAATAAAACGCTTCCGGGATCTGATTCGGTGAAATGAAATGGATGTGCGTATCGATACCGCCCGCCGTGAGGATGCGGCCTTCCCCGGCGATGATTTCTGTCGAGGCACCTATTTCCATGCCGGCAGTCACGCCATCCATGATGCCCGGATTTCCTGCCTTGCCGATCGCAGCAATCCGTCCATCCCGGACTGCAACGTCAGCCTTGTATATTCCGGTGTAATCCAGAATCAGCGCATTGGTAATCACCAGATCAGGAGCGCCACCCGCGCGCGTCGCTTCGGGAGACTGGCCCATGCCATCGCGGATGACTTTGCCGCCACCAAACTTCACCTCATCACCATAGAATGTCCGATCGCTTTCAACTTCGATGATGAGGCCGGTATCTCCGAGACGCACGCGATCTCCGGTCGTCGGGCCGTAATGATCCGCGTAGCTGTGACGATCGATTCTCATTTTGTTGACGGCTGCGCCCTATCTTGAGGCTGCGCGCTATCGCGCTTGCGCTTCGCGTCGGGCTTGCATTCGCAGCCGCTCATGCGGTTTTGAGCTTCCCGTTCACGAGGCCGTTGATGCCGAAAACTGTCCGCGTTCCGCCAAGCGCGACCAATTCGATCTCCTTCGTGTCACCGGGTTCGAACCGGACTGCGGTGCCCGCCGGAATATTCAGCCGCATGCCGTAAGCGGCGTCGCGATTGAAATCCAGGGCACGGTTTACTTCGAAGAAATGGCAGTGAGAACCTACCTGAATAGGCCGGTCACCGAGATTCCTCACCTCAATGCGCGATGTAATCCGTCCACTGTTGGCCTCTATTGGCTCGTCCTTGAGGAAGTATTCTCCAGGAGTCATCTTTTACTGGCTGCGCCCTATCTTGAGGCTGCGCGCTATCGCGCTTGCGCTTCGCGTCGGGCTTGCATTCGCTCCGCTCATCTTCTCAAACGAATCGGTTCGTGAACGGTTACAAGTTTTGTGCCATCGGGGAAAGTACCTTCGACTTGAATTTCAGAGATCATCTCGGGGACCCCTTCCATTACGTCGTCTACCGTAAGGATGTTCGTTCCAAGACTCATTAACTCCGCCACCGTTTTTCCATTGCGGATTTCTTCGAGCAATTCCGATGTGATCAGCGCAACCGCTTCCGGATAGTTCAACTTCAATCCCCGGTTTCTTCTTTTTCGCGCAACTTCACCGGCTGTGAAAATCAGGAGTTTGTCCACTTCACGAGGCGTCAGATGCATCGCATTTATCCGTTATCCGCGCCAACTATTATCATGCAGTTTGCTTTGAAGCACTTCTTCTGAAATGATAGGTCGACATAAACGGAGGTGCTCGGTGAGAAAGTCTGTATTTGCCCTCATCCTGACGTTCGCAGCGCTCGGCGGCATAGCTTTGGCGCACCACGGACGCGCAGGCTATGGCAACGAGATTACCAGCGTGAAGGGCGTTGTGACGTCTGTGGAATGGAAGAATCCACATGTGTTTCTTAATTTCGACGTCACCGATGAAAAAGGAGACGTTTCACATTGGGTTGGCGAGTTGTCATCCCCATCCACGATGTTGGCTGCGGGCATGAGCCGAACAACGCTGAAATCCGGGGATCAGATCGTCGTTAAAGGCAAATCGGGAAAGGCGGAGAATCCCGTGATCCTCATCGACTCGATTGTGAAGCATGGCAAGCCTGTTGTCGGCGATCCCAATGTCGAGGGCCGCTTCATCAACGACACGCGCTGAGCCTGTTTGTGTCTTCGTGTCTTTGTGTCTTCGTGGTTTGAAACACCAAGACACAAAGGCACAAAGACACAACTATTTCTTCTCCCTGCCGACTGCCTTTCTAAAGACCTCCTCGTTGAACTGCTGGTAGTCGGAAGGCACGCAGAGGTTTTCCCATAATTCTGCGCCCGGAACCAGTTTGATCGTGGCCTTAGGCGTCACCCAGGGCATCGTATACGTCTTGGGATCAATAATTGTGAGTTCCGCCTCGAGCGTGCCGTAGTTCACACGCTTGTATCTTTCAATAACCTTCATCTCATCGCTGTGCGTCCAGCCGCCGTCGGGATTGCTTTGCGTGATCCAGGACCGCTCGTCATAGCCATTGGACTCGATGACGAAGGTATCGCCTTCCCAATGACCCACATTCCATCCCAGCCAATGGGGTTCCGGCGGGTCTTCCGGAAGTTTCCGGCCGTCGGTCCAGATCGTCCGCCACGTGTGGTCCAGTTCGAAAAACTGGAGCACTCTGTCGGGCAGCATGACAAATTCGAATCCGTAATTGTACGAATACAGGCGCGGGTAGCCATAAGGATCACAATTGATCGGGCTTCCTACGCCTCGTCCCGAAGTGTCCTTTGAATGAAGCGGTGCGCCGTCCGGAGCTTTGTCTCCGAACGTGGCCTCGTGCTGCTTTTTTCCCCACTCGGTCAGAGGCGGCATGGTCCTGGCATTGAAGGCATTCGCGACGCCATCGTAACCCCAAACGCCGGAGAGGTCTTTCGGATTGAATGCATGCCCCTCGACCTTATTGTCTTTCCACGCCTGCGCACGATCGGCGTTGTTCTGGCAACGCGGGCAGTTTCCCCAACCCGGCGGCGGCGGGACCGACGGCAGGGATTTGCGTTCATTCGTGTTTTGACCTTGCGCCAGCGCGATGCTGCAAAGACCCAGCACCAGAGCCACGGACATCGTGATCGGAACGATTCGATTTCGCATGGTTGTCCCCCCGGCCTACTTCTTGTGGATGATGCCGCCCGCAGGATCTCTCACATTCTCGTTAAAGAAATTCTCATCCATGGGCGCGCACAATTCTTCGCGGATTTCCCCGGTCTGCCGTTTCCAGATTTTCGTATCGCTGATCCATGGCCGCGTGTACGCCTTCGGATCGTCGATACGATAAGTCACCTCGAGCGTATCCCGATCGGCGCGGCGCCAGCGTTCCTGGAAGTGCATGTCGCTGCTGTAAACGTTACCCCATTGATCGAGCCAGGCCCGGTCGTCGAAACCGACCGTGTCGACGACGAGCGTGTCCGCTTCCCAATGGCCGACGGAATATCCCATCCATCGCCCATCGGGATTCTTTGGAAGCTCCCGGCCATCCATCCAGATGTGACGCAGCGTGCCCTGGCTCTGGAACTCCATCAGGATTTGATCGGCAACGTGATAGAACTGCGCCTGGCCACCCGTATAGAAAAGGAGGCGCGGGATTCCTTTCGGGTTGCACGTCATGATGGGATCGTTGCCTTTGGCCGGTTCCACGGCTTTCTTTTGCGGTCCGGGACGGCCCGTGACGCGGCTCTGGAAGACCTTCTCACCCCACTCGGTTCGAGGAGGAACTTTGTCCCAGCCCGTCATCATGCGACCATCGGTGAGGGATCGGCCGGTCATCGGTCTCCAGAGACCGGAGAAATCGTGTGGATCGAACTTCTCTTTGGGATCGATCGGCGGCAGCTTGGCCGGCGCCGGTCCTTCGGCCTGCCCACCCCAATCCGTACCCTTCTTTGGCGTCGACTGCGGCGCCCGGGCAAAACTCGTCCATGTGAATATGAATAAGAAAGCGGCAACAATGATCGCGCGCATTATTGTTCTCCGGCTCGTTGATCCAGAATCTCTTCGCCCTTATCATTCACGATCTTCATGACGACTCCAACAGGCGTCCCCGCTCTGGAAGGCCCAAGGGTGATCGTAATTTTGGTCCCTGGTTTCAGCGCTTCACTGGAACGCGATTTGTTCCAGCCATGCTGGCTCAGAGTAAAAGGAGTCGGAGCGATTTCTCCCACCCAGTGCGTCACGTTACCGGATGCGTCGGTAACGTCGAAGAAGACCTGCGGATGAGGATTCTTGTAGTTGAAATCCGTCATGACTCCCTTCAGAGTCACCGGCTTCGACTGGTCGTAGGAGATGTTTGTTCCGTGATGGGCGAATAGTGAAATCGAAATGAGCAAAAAACCTGCAGCCGCGAACAGATTTTTCATGGAGAAAGTCCTCCGATGGCTTCCAACGTTAGCGCTGGCCTCCACTCATGTCAACACTCCCTGAGACGAAGCTCACGGCTGGTGAGGCAGCCTGCCACAGGCGTGTCCCAAAGAACTTTAAAATGGAAGGGAACACTGTATGCAGCTATGAGGTGAGGGGGTTTTATGATCTATATCCCAGTTGGCCTACTTCTGTTGATTATTTTGATACTGTTGCTTCTTTAAGCCGCCCGGTCGAGCTTCGTATCCGACCATGATGCGTGCCCATGAAGTCGCGGAAATTATGGCGCGGAAATTATGGATTTCCGCGCCGGGTATCCAGGCGCCTGTGGCTCGGTAATCCGACCGCCAGCCTCAACTCGACACTTTTCGGTCGCATCGCGCTCCCAACGCAATGGAACCGGCAACTAGTGATTGGCAGCGGGCTTTGCTCGTAACGTGTCTGATGTAGTTCCCGGCGCGTCCGACTTCACAATCGGCGCAGTCCCATCTGCGGAAGGCTCGTTGACGTCCGTCGCAACGTGTACGGAGTGCAGCGGGCAAAAATCCACAGGAGCAGTGCCGGCGATGAAGGCTTCCTGGTAAGTTTCCGGGCAATCGTCAGTGGCGCGCAGCATGGACTCGGGATCGATGCTGACGAACTCGATGCCGGGCGCCGGGGTGAAATCCATTTGCTTCGATGGCGGATGTATTTTGTACGCCTTCAACATGAACTCCGCCCAGATCGGCAATGCGGAGCGCGAGCCTTCGAGTCCGAGGTCACGATTGTCATCGAAACCTACCCATGCGATGACCAGAAGATCCTTCGTGTAGCCGGCGAACCAACCGTCGTGCGAGGTGCCGGTTTTTCCGGCGGCAGGCAGTGTGAAGCCACGCGCACGAACTTTGGCGCCGGTGCCGCGATCGATCACGCCTTGCATCAAATACGTCATGAGAAATGCGAGCTGAGGGTGGATGACTTCGACCGGCTGGTATTTCGGCGTTCGGACACGGGCACCACGGGGCCCTTGAATACGGCGAATCACATGAGGATCGATATGTTTCCCCTCGTTTGCGAAAGCCGTATACGCTCCGGCCAATTCAACGGGTGTAACTTCGAACGCGCCGAGCGCGACCGACGGATATCCCCGGATGCGGTCGTTCAAACCCATTCGTTGCGCAAACCTGGCGACGCGGCTGTAGCCGATTCGCTCGGCCACCTGCACGGCGGCCGAATTCAACGATTTTTGAAGCGCGGTGCGCAGCGACACCAGACCCGCGAAACCACCCTTGAAATTGTTCGGCTCGTATACTTCGTTTCCATACATAAAGGTGCGCGGCGCGTCGAGGATACGGGTCACAGGCGTAATCAGGCGGTCCTGAATCGATGGAGATGGGATGTCCGCAGTGAAACTGGACTGGCTGGCCGTCAGCAGCTGCCTTGATGCGCCGTCCATGTTGTATGCGGTCTCGAGAGCGGCGGCGTAAACGAACGGTTTGAAGACGGAACCGGGTTGCCGGAACGCGGCACTGATCCGATTGTATTGCGTCGCCGTGTAGTCGCTGCCTCCGACCATCGCTTTGATTTCGCCCGTGTGCGGATCGAGAGCAATCAGCGCCGCCTGCGGGCTCGAACGCGCCTGCTGTGCGGAAACCTTGTTCTTTTTACCCGCGGCGAGTTCCTTGTTGGTCTCCGCCAGTCCTTTTTCGACGGCTTCAACGGCTGCTCTCTGAAGATCCAGATCAAGCGCGGTGTAGACGCTGAAGCCTCCGAATCGGACTTCCTCCTCGGAGTAGTTCTTCAACAATTCTTCGCGAGTGAAATCGACGAAATATGCGGTTTGGGAAACATCAACGTCCGGCGGAGCTATTTCGAGGCTGGCCTCCCTTGCGCTTTGATAATTTGCGTCCTTGATCGAACCCATTTCGCGCATTTCGTTGAGAATCTGATTCCGACGGAGCACGGCACGATCCGGATGGGTGTCGGGAGAAAATGCGTTCGGCGCGGGAATAATGGCCGCCAGCGTCGCCGCCTCGGGCAGAGTCAAATCGCGAAGTTTCTTCCCGAAGAATGCATGCGCGGCTTCGCTGAATCCGTGAATCGCGAACAGGCCGTGCTCGCCGAGATAAACCTCGTTCGCATACATCGTGAAGATCTGTTCCTTAGTCAGGCGATGCTCCAGCATCACCGCAATAACCGCTTCGGAAAGCTTGCGCCGCAACGTCCGCTCGCGAGTGAGAAAGAAGCTCCGTGCAAGCTGCTGTGTAATCGTGCTCGCGCCCTGCAGTCCCTTCTTTTCGCGAATATTCCAAACAAACGCACCGAAGATACGCTTTACGTCCAAGCCATGATGCTGAAAGAATTTCTTGTCCTCGCCGGCCGTTACAGCATCAATAAGGACTCGAGGTATGTCCTTGAATTCAACCAGACGGCGTTTGGATCGCCCTTCGCCGGACAGGTTGGTAATCAAATTTCCCGAACTGTCGTAGATTTTTGCCGTGTTCTCGAAAACGTGCCCGTTCAGCCGCTGATCGAGGATCTGACTGTATTGGTGATAGTAGAAGCCGAGGATTGATGTGCAAACAATTGCGAGCACACCCACAGCCACAAGAAAACCTTTGAAAACACGCGTCTGCACAAAGCAGCCCGCCATCCCGGATAAGTCCATTTACCAGAAAAGCTGCAAGCCGGATTCCGATACCCACAATCACCTGCGCCCCAACATGCATAGCATGCGTTGACATGGCCATTTAAACCTTGGTGTAATGTGCGCGATAAATCACCAGTCCACTCTTCACAGGCTCGAGTCAAGGAGGCTTGACGATGAACTACTCTCGCAGGAACTTCCTGAAGGCTGCCGGATCGGGCATTGCCCTGACCGCTCTCGGCGGGGAGTCGATGCTTGTTGCGGTCGCCTCTCCTCGTCTGGCGTTGCCGGCGCCTATGACGAAAGAAAAAGCCATCTTCATCATTAACGGCAAGCCTCTCGTCGCTGAATATGAGGCGCGAACGACATTGTGGGAAGTTATCGCTGTGAAGCTGGGCCTGACGGGTACGACAAGGAGCTGCAATCGCGCCAGTTGCGGCGCATGCAGCGTCCTGATTGATGGGACGCCGTTCTACTCCTGCCATACGCTGGCCATGGAGGCAGCGGGAAAGAAGATCTTCACAATCGAAGGACTGGGCGACGAAAAGAATCTGCACCCGCTACAGAAAGTCGGATATCTCTATATGGCCGCCGATTGTGGTTTCTGCACGGCCGGCTGGTCTGTAACTGCCAAAGCGCTCCTCGATAAAAATCAGAATCCTTCGGTGGACGACGTCAAGTCCGCCTTGGCGGGGCATATCTGCCGGTGCGCCGCATATTCGTCGATCATTCGGACTGTGATCGATACCGGCGCGGTGTTGCGAGGCGAGGCGGAGATCACATGAGCGGCTGCGAATGCAAGCCCGACGCGAAGCGCAAGCGCGATAGCGCGCAGCCTCAAGATAGGGCGCAGCGAGGAACAAAATGAGCCAGAAGCAAAAACCGAATGGCGCAAAGCGCAAGATCGAAGCGCATCTCCACTCCGCGATCATTGTGAACCAACCCATGGTGCGCGACTTCTCGACCGGTGGCGGACATCTGCCGGGAGATACGCTCGTTGAAGGCGACGAGAAGATCGTCACGAAGAAGTGGCAGGGCTATCCTCCTCAGAATCTCAATCTCATCGGAAAGCCGCAGCCTCCACTGGCCGAGGTCGCGATGCCCCGCTATACCGGCAAGGCCGAATACGCGACCCGAATCTCGTTCCCGAATATGCTTTTTGCGAAGCTGGCCGGCAGCCCGCATCCGCGCGCACGAATTCGAAAGCTCGACACCACGAAGGCGCTGCAGATACCGGGCGTCGCGTACATACTCACACGCGAGAACTCTCCAAAGACCTATCCGCTGCCCGAAGAGCTTTTCTTCCAGGGTGACGTTGTCGCCATCGTTGCTGCCGAAACGGAAGACATTGCCGACGACGCCATCGAAACGCTTGAAATCGACTACGAGGTCCTTCCTTTCGCTTCGAATCTTGCCCAGGTGATGTCGCCTGCTGCGCCGGATCTCGGAAGAGCACGAGGAGCGCAGCGACGGGGGAACCTCACCACATCGCTCACTCAATTCGGCGACGTCGAGAAGGGATTCCGGGAAGCCGACATCGTCAAAGAGTTCACCTACTACTACGCCGGGGCTGTCGTCGCGCCACTCCAGCCTTGCGGAAGCGTCGCCAAATGGGACGGCGACCGAGTAACGGTGTGGGGCCACGGACAGGCCATCTATCCAGCGCGAGCGCTCATCGCACGCGGCCTCGATATCGATCCGAAGAACGTTCGCTTCATTAATAAATGGAACGGAGGGACTTTTGGGGGAGTGAGGCAGGCGTCGGAAAAGTTTTATCCGTGGGTAGCGTACATATCGAAGATGACGGGCAAACCGGTCAGGCTGACGCTCGCGAAGGACCAGGAACTGGCGCACATGCAGGTGAAGCCCGAGAACATCCAGAAGTTCAAAGTGGGCGCAAAGAAAGACGGCCGGATCACCGCGTGCCAGCGCGAGTTCTTTGTCAATACGGGTGAGCGCAGCGGAGGGGGCGGAAGCGGAGGCCGCTCGGAGCTCTACCTCCATGTGATTCCCAACTGGAAGGAAGCCGGCAACGACTATCGAACCAATTCCATGACGACGGGGCCATCACGCAGCAACATGCAGCAGGAATTCAAATGGGGCTGGGAACAGATGATGGATGAAATGGCGGAAGCCGTCGGCGTTGATCCTGTTCAGTTCCGCATGCTGAACGTTCAAAAGCCGGGAACGAAGGTCAGCATCGAATCGGGTGGCCCAACCATGGTCCTGATGCCCGAGATGGAAAAGGGATTCCTCACGTACGATTCCTTCGCATCCGTCGAGGTGTTGCAGGAAGGAATGAAGGCCATTGGCTGGGAGAAAAGAAATCCGGTGCCTGGCGGCAATCCCGGAAGATTCAAACGCGGATTCGGAATGGCGATGTCTCAGCACCACGCCGGACGCGTGGGTTATCACGAAGGCGAAGTCGGATTCGAGCGAACGATCAAGCGCGGCAACGCCGACGTGTACCAATCTGAAATCGAATTGAATGCCGACGGCAACATCGTCCTGCATTTTGCCCAGCCTGACAGCGGTACGAATCACGGCACCGCAATCGCGACGCAGATCGCGGAAATTCTCGGCTACACCACTCTCGCGCACATGCGCCTGATCTGGGGCGACTCGGATCTCGCGCCGCCTGCGCCGGGATGGAACAGCGGTCTGACAACGCAACTGCAAGGCGGCGCTCTCTGCAAAGCAGCCGACAAGCTGCGGCAGGATCTCCTGAAACGCGCATCCGAGAACTTGAAAATCGATGGGGCCAGACTTCAGATCCGGGATGGCGTTATTTCGTCGAAAGACGATTCCAAAAAGACGACGACGTTCGCGGCTCTTGCCAGGAGCGCCGAAGGTCGCGTCATACGGCAACAGGCCAGTTGCTGTCATCCGGGAGCCATCGGAAGGGCGATGAATCGCGGCATCGGTGCGTGCTTCGCCGAAGTCGAAGTCGATACGTGGACCGGAAATTGGCGATTCATCAGGGCGGCCTATTGTCATGACACGGGAAACGTCATCAATCCGCTTTTAGCCGAAGCGGATATGACAGGATCGCTCGTGCAGAGCACGCAGGTTGCGACGGAGGCGATTCCCTGGGATCGCGAATTCCCGGGTACCCGTCACTTCAGCGTCGGCTATTTGTCTTACCGTCTCCCGACCATCATGGATGTGCCGGAACAGACGCAGGTGTTCGTCAATAGTCTGGAACCTCGATGGTTCTTCGGAACAAAAGGTTTTGCGGAAACCGCCATCGGCGCTCCGCCGGGCGCAATCGCGAATGCAATCTACAATGCGTGCGGCGTCAGGATTCGAGAGCATCCGATCAGCAAGGACAAGATTCTTGCGGGCCTCAAATCCAAATCGACGGGGAAAGCATGAAGAGAATTTCAGTGTATCGACCCACGACAATCGAAGAAGCCATCCAGATACTGTCCGTGCATGGCACCGAGGCGGGAGTCTACGCGGGTGGAACGGATCTGTTGATCCGGTTAAAAAACAGGCTGAAGCAAGCGCCCTCATATCTCGTCGACATCAAAAAAATCAACAACCTGCGGTACATCAAGGAAGACGCACAAGGAGGGGTGCAGATCGGCTCGCTGACGAAGTTGGCGGAGATCGCTGACTCCGATTTGTTGGCGAAGAAATATCCGATGCTCGTCCAGGCTGTGAAGATGATCTCCTCGCCGGAGCTGCGAAACGCGTCAACGCTTGGCGGGGACCTGCTGCAGGAAGTCTGGTGCCAGTATTTGCGAGGAAACTATTCGTGCTGGAGAAACGGCGGGTACATCTGTTATGGCGCGATCGGCGACAACAGTTACTATCACTCCGCGATGGGGGGAAGGTTGTGTTACGCCGTATATCCTGGTGACGCCGCGCCGGCCCTCATTACTTTGGATGCGAAAGTGAGAATTGCCACTCCGTCGGGCATGAAGGATCTGACCGTCGAACAGCTTGTTCCCGGGGACATGATGGTGGATGGGAGGATTCAATCGCATGTCGTACGGTCGAATGAAATCCTCACCGAGGTTGTGATTCCTCCGCCGAGGCCCGGCTTCAGGGCTTCGTTTGAAAAACTGAGACCACGAGGTGTTTGGGACTTCGCGATGGCGTCGGCATCGCTGGGACTGCAGCTTCGAGACAGAACAATTGAGGACGCTCGCGTCGTGTTCGGCGGGATTTCCGGAAAGCCGTATCGAGAACGAGCTGTTGAGGAGTTTTTGAAAGGAAAAACGCTCAGCGCAGAGTTGGCTAATCAAGCGCCGTCGCATGCCCTCAGCAACGCCGCACCTTTGAAATACAACGCGACCAAAATTGACATGGCCAAGGGCCTGCTGACGTCAGGCCTGGACAAGCTCGCGGAGAACGTGGGTTGAAAAGCCGCGAAGCGGCTGCGAGAGTGTAGCCCAGGGCTGAGAAGGTGTGAACGAATGTAGAATCGGGCGTCATTTCCCTCCTTGCATCACCGCCGCGAAGCGCAAGCGCGATAGCGCGCAGCCTCAAAGAAAAGGAGGGGTGGCCGAGCGATTAAAAAAGATTTCGCGGAGCCTCCGCTAATCGCGAGGCCGGGGTGGTTTTCCGATTGGGAACAAAAAGGAAAACCACCCCGTCTGCGCGGAACAAGGTAGCTTCGCGACTTCTTATTTGTCCGCGCAGCCACCCCTCCTTTTCTTTGAGGCTGCGCGCTATCGCGCTTGCGCTTCGCGGCGGTGATGCAAGGAGGGGAATATGGCTCAGCCCACAATTCGTTCACAGCCCCTGGCGCCCTGGGCTATGATCTGACGACGCTTCGCGGCTTCCTACTCGAACACTTCAGGCACCGAAAACGTCATGATGTTGTTCCCCGCCGCCGTGGCGATGATGACCTCTTTGTGAATCGGATCCAGAACAATTCCGATGTCGTTCGACTGCCGGCCTAGCGGCGCCGGAATCCTCAGCGGCGGCTCCGTGCTCTCTCCACGCTCGGGGATCTTCCAGATTTCGATGTTCCCTCTCGTGTGCGTGATCAACTTCAACGTTGGAGCGTATATCTCAAACTGGTTACCCATCCTGACGGGCCCCTTGATCGAAGCCTTCGGCGGCGTATTCCCACTGGCCGTGCGATCGAAGATGAGTACGCGGCCGCCACCATATCCGCCGACGGGCACCACCAACAGATTGTGAATCGGATCCACGCGTATGCACGGAACGTTACCCCCGCCGGTGTTTTGCTCACCAAGGTAGAGTTGCGTCGCGAGTCCGCCCAGCACCCGTTTCGGCGGCACGTTTCCATTGTCCAGGCGGTTAAATGTCAGAATGGTTTGATCCGGTGTGGCAAGCAGGATTTCATTGTTCACCGGATCGATGCTGACTTTACCGGTCGCACCCACACCTTTGATTTGAGTCTTATCCCCCTGGATCACGCGAAGAGGTGCTTCTTCCCCGTTGGCCGCTCCGCGGAACGAGAGAATCGCCTGCGCCAGAGGACTGGTCACTGCAATTTCATCGTGAAGGTTGTCGAACGCGATGTCGTGCATGGTCCGGCCCAGCAGCGATCGTTGTCCTTCGATCGATCGGAGATACGGTGTGTCTTCCTTCGCCAGCCTGGCGAAGACCGCAATCTGCGGATGGTTCACTCAGTTCGGCACCAGGATTTCCTGGCGTATGGCATCGTAGGTGACTGCCGCCGTCCTGCCGAAGTTCAGCGACCTCTTGCTTTCCTCCGCGCTGCGGATGATCCGCAACGGCGCCAGGTCGCCGGTCGCCATCAACGGATAGGCGGTGGCGGACGCGTTTCCGAGGTTCGAGACCCACAACTCCTGATGCTTTCGATCGAGAGCCAGACCCGTCGGGTTGCGCAGACGCGTCTGGGGTCCTTTTAAGACTCGCACCGGAGCAACATCGCCCTGCGCCGTAGATGCGTTGGCGAAGACGAGAATGTTCTGGCCGATGTCATTCGCAACGTAAAGATCACCATTGTCCGGATTGAACTTCATGGCTGCCGGCCAATTCAGCAGAGTCTTGTCGCCGGCAATCACGCGCAATGGCTTTGCGTCGCCGCTGGCATCGAGCGAGTAAACCTGGATTGCCGGAGGAAGATACTTCCCCGTGCCGGCGATCCTGAAATTGCTGTGATGGCCCCAGGTATTCACGAAGAGAAGGCGGTTCTTCTCGTCGACGGCAATGCCGTGCGGCGCATCGAGCCCCGTGTTGTCACCGGCGATTTGCCGAAGGGGCTGATCTTCGGCCGCCGATTCCTTGCTGTAGACAACGACCTCGGGAGGAAATTCAACCGTCACGAAAAACTCCTGCTTCACTTCATCCGCGGCAATGTTGTACACGCGATGCGGAGTGTGCAGTATGGATTTGGGGCTGACATTTCCATTCGCTTCGCGCGGGAAGCGAACCATCTTGTCGCCGGTGTCCGACTCCACTGAAAAGATGTCCCCGTTCTTCGGATCGACGTAAAGGCCGTTGTTGAACTGAAGGGCCGTTTTATCACCCTGGACAATCCGCCTGGGTGTCGTCGTCTCGTTGGGACCAGGAGTGTTATCGAGCCGATCGAAGACACGATAGGACCACAAATTGTTGTCCTGGAGGATGACTTCGTCGGAGTTGGCGTCGTACGCGATGGCGCTGTATGTCGGAGCGGTATCGCGGATCGTTCGAATCGGGATGCGAGCTCCGGCCGCTCTGGCGGCGCGGGCTTCTCTCTCCTGCTCCTCCGTTTTCGGAAGGTCTCGGATCCCTTGCTGCAATGCCGCCATTAATGTGGGTTCACACAGATCGGATGCGACAGGAAGGTGCTGGACGGAAACCAATCGCGGCGAGCTTTGAGGAAGCGGCGCCGCCAACATGCCAATTGCAGCAACGCTCACAGCGAGGATTGCCCAACCGCCTTTCATTCGCTTAGTACGCATTGGACTCCTTTATTCGGTAATTCCTCGTCGGACGCATAATTACCGAATTACAGAACGCATCTAATTCGGTAATTATGCGTCCGACGAGGAATTACCGTTAAAAAACGAACTTCAACGCCATTTGCATGATTCGTGGATCGCCGGCAGCCAGAATTTTACCGAAGGTTGCATCGGTCAGGTTTGTGCTTATACAGTCCGGAGAACCTTGCTGGCCGGAGATCGACGAGCAGGCATTGACATGATTCGCAACGTTGAATGCTTCGGCTCGGAATTCAACCGACTGTTTCTCTCGAAGACGGAATATTCGAACCAGTCCCATATCGATCCGAGCACTTCCCGGACCAGTGACATTGGCTCGGCCCATCGTTCCATACGTTCCCGGAGCCGGCAGCGCAAAAGCCGCCGGGTTGAGCCATCCGTTCGCGATGCTCTTGTTCGGAAGGTAAGGCGACGGGAGGACCTGGTTCGGCCTCTGATCCGATTGCGTGTTGGTGGTCGAGAATACGGTTCCCGTCAGCGCCTGATCGATTCCGGTGTTAATCGTCAACATAGATCCCGACAGGATCCGCACGATGCCCGATACGCGCCACCCGGTGCCCAGCACCCGCAGCACCGAGTTTGTGAACTGAGGCGTCTCATATACCGTCGACATATTGAAATTGTGACGGCGATCCAATTCACAATTTCCACGATTGGCTCCGCGCCGTTCGGGAACCATCACACCATTGGTTTGGATGATGTCCGTATACCCCGTATCGATGCAATGGGACCACGTGTAATTCCCCTGCACTGTGACGCCCTTAGCGCGCCGCCGCTGAACGGAAAGGATCAGACCGTTGTAGCTGCGCGTCCCGCCGGTATCCACCTCGACGATGTTGCTGAAGTATTGTCCTTGGGAAGGATTCTGCAGGGACAGCACACGCCGCTGCTGCGTATTTCCTGCCGTCGAACACGGACCTGGCCTGGTGAGTCCGTACTGTCCTGCGACACAGTCGCCGGGGATGTACACTGCGGGATTGGCCTCATGCTCGTACATCTGGTGGATGACGCTGTTGCCGATATAGTTCCCCGCGACGAGCCAATCCATTCCAATTTGTTTCTGAATGCTCAGATTCCACTGGTTGACGTAGGACGTTTTCGCATCCTGCGGGATGACGGTGTACGTGCCTCCCTGCGGAAAAGTGACGTCTTTGCTGATGGCAATCGGAAGCGGATTTCCTCCGGGATAGCCCTGCCACGGATCATCGAAACCGCCGACAGGATTTGTCAGCTGAATCAGACCTCCGCGAGGCGGCGTGTTGCGGATTCCACCAATGCCCTGGAAGTGCGGGTAATCATAAAATATCCCGTACGCCGCACGGATAACCGTCATGCCATTGCCTCTGGGATCGTAGGCCAGTCCCAGACGCGGAGCGAAATGCAGCCACGCTGCCGAATGTTCGGAATAGCCGACGTCGGCAGCGCCGGGATCGCCTGGGAACAGAATGCCCGTCGGGGCGTTCGTGTACACCGTGCTGTGAAGGCCTTGATCGAACCACTTCTTGTTGTACTGCGCGGATACGGCGCGGTGATCATAGGGCCACGTGTACGGTTCCCAGCGAATACCCCCGTTCACTGTCAATTTGGGCGTGGCCTTCCATGTATCCTGCACGTAAAGACCGGTGTAGTTCTGGCGGAGATACTGAGCCGCAATCTGATCCTGCCTCCACTCGTTCGGCCTTCCGACCATCAAATCAGCCAGCGACAAACCGGTCGTGTTTCCGTTGAATGAAAACCGGCCGCTCGTCCACGTGCCTGACGTGTAGTTCATGTTCGAGTGGATCCAGTTCGCTCCAAATCCGATCTGATGCGCGCCGCGAACCACGCTGAGGTCTTCGGAGAATTGCTCGACCATCGAATTGGTGACGCCCGGCGCACTGACATCCTGAGTGAAAGCACCCGAGACGCTCAGCCGCACGTAGTGTTTGAACGATGACGGGAAGTAGAGGTTCTTCACCCCCAGATCGCTGTAGTTATAGAAATCCTGCGCCAGGCTTTTGTCGTTGACCGTCCGAAGCACCGTCGCGCGGAAGGAACTGACGGTCCTGGGGCTGAGGGACAACGTATCACCCAGTACGACGGAGTGGAACCGTCGAGCATAATCGGGAATGCTGAGTGAAAGGATGTTCGAGCCGTTGTAGTTATTCGGAGTGAAGAGCGTCCCTCGCTCATAGCGGCCGAACAACGAATGCTTGTCGCTCGGTTGGTAGTCGACCTTACCGACCGTCATTTGTTCGTCGGCGTTGTTCCGGCGCCCATACACCGTTTGACCGCATTCATCAATCGGAGTCGGCAGGTATTTCGTTGCTAGCGTGACAGCGGCCTTCGAGAATTCCGAGGGACTAATCCGGTTGTTGGCGAAGGGCGCTCTCAAATTGATCTGCTGCCGCGCCTGATTGCATTCCGGCGCAGTGACGCGCGTAAAGTCGCCGGTAAGCATTCGTGGTGTTGGAATGTAGCTGACAATGACGTTGGCTTCCGAGCGCGTGAGCGTCGTCTGATGTCCGCCAAAGAAAAACAGCTTGTTCCTGACGATCGGCCCGCCGACGACACCACCAAACTGATTGCGCTTCAGACCATCTCTTGTCGGAGAGAATGCATTACGCGCATTGAAGATTTTGTTGCGGACAAATTCAAACAGGTCGCCGTGAAACTGATTGCTGCCGGATTTGGTCACGCTGTTGACCGCACCCGATGAGTGTTGTCCATACTGGGCCGGCACGGCGCTGGTTTCCACTTTGAACTCCTGCAGCGCATCCGGAAACGGCAATGGAAGATTCGCATTGCTGAATGGATCGTTGTGAGTGCCGCCATCCAAAAGGTAGGTCAAACCATCGTTTAGTCCACCGCCGACGGAAATGAAATCCGTTGGCCATGTTCGCGCCGTTCCCTGATTGCCGCCGCCGACGGCGGCGCCCGACAGAATGATCAAGTCGGTTACCTGACGTCCATTGAGCGGCAACTCCAGTACGCGAACGTTATCGATAACCTGGCCAACACCGGTCGATCGCGTTTCCACCAGGGCCGCGTCCGCCTGAACCTCTACTTGCTCGGTAACCTGACCGACGTCCATGCTGATGTTGACCACCGGGTTGCTGCCGACTTGCAGCACGATTCCCGTTTGAACAAAAGTACGAAAACCGGGCAGCATTGCTTCCAGTTGATACGGCCCCACGGGCAGGTTCGTTAATACATAGCTTCCAGTTTCATTGGTAATCACGTTCCGTTTGGAACCGGTGGCCGTTTGTGTTGCGGTGACTTCCACTCCCGGCAGTACCGCGCCACTTGAATCTTTAACTATTCCACTGAGCTGTGCCGTGGACTGACTCCATAGAGCGGTGCAACATCCAAGCAATAACGCGAGCCAAATGATACGCTTCATGGTTCCTCCCATCCCGAAAACTGAATTAATTCTTTTGTGCTTCAGACTGGCTGCACTTCCCACCTTCACATCTGTTGTTTTCTTCGCACACCATTTCGAAAACATTCCAGGTGGGATGCAGTTTCATCAGGAAATCCTGGGACCAGGGTTTGGTCCATACCTTTGGGTCATCAATCGTGATCTGATACGCAACCGTTGTCGCGTCAATATGCCGGAGACGTTCGATGACGTGTAAAGCATCACTATGATAGGGAACGGTCTTGGCGCCGCTGTTTCCCTCTCTGCCGGGTTCGTCACCGGCAAACGGCCATTCCCTCAGACCGACGGTGTCGATGACCAACGTGTCGCCATCCCACTTGCCCACGGAGTTCCCCATCCACGTTAAATCCAGATCTTGCGGATGCGGACGGCCGTCGAGTGGAATCACACGGAAGAAGTGCATGTACTCATAAAGGACCACGATCTTGTCGGGCGTTTGAACCCACTGCTGTGAATATGGAGACAGGATGATGCGGGGAAACCCAACAGGCAGGCAGAGCGATTGCGGATCATCGTGACGAAGGTCTCCCGTCCACTTCTGATAAAAAAATTCTTTGCCTTCAAGTTTGAATAAGTCTGTATAAAGCCGCGCATTGAATCGCGTGGGCGAAGGGGAGTCCGTATCGCCGGGCCCTACTTTGTGGGAAAACGCCGGCCCGGCCCACACACCATTGAAATTCGGTTTGCCGTCCGGCGTTTTAGGAATGCTCTGCGCGCTTGCTGTCGCGGCGAACAGTAGCACCAAAAATAGACTTCTCATGGCCTGGCTCTCCCTGGCTTGAGTCATGAAGAATTGTTCAAATTGCGAAATTTGCTGGCGAGTTTAGATTGAGCCGCGTTGTGAAGTCAACGAGGCACGTTGCAGGCGCGGGCTTCAGCCTGCGCGCGGTCAATCTTTTTTTTGGTAATGATGCTGCATACTGATAGCAGATTGTGTGAGAGTTACGCGAACTGAAAGAAGCGATAAGCTAGATTTCGGTTTTTCGCGAGATCCCTCGCGATTTCGCGAAGAGCTTCGCGACCTGAGCGGCTCTAAGACTTCGAGGAAGCGCAAATGAGTGAACAACCGGTTGCATCGCCACCCGCTAAGGCGTCGCGCCGTAAATCACTGTGGCTCGTTGCCGTGATAGCGATCGGCTTAGGAATAGTGATCTGGCGGCTCGCATTCTCTACGCCTCAGGTTTCAGATAACGTTGTCGCTCTTAGCGGCCGGATTGAAGGCGACAGTTCTGCGATTGCGCCGAAAACGAGCGGGCGAATCGCAGAAGTCCGCTTTCGTGAAGGCGACACGGTGAAGGCCGGAGATACTATTGCGCTTCTTGATGATGAGCAGATCCGTGCCCGCGAACAGCAAGCCCGCGCTGCCCTGGATGCAAGTGAGGCCCGGCAGCGCGCCGCAGTGAGCCAGCTTGCAGCTCTCCAGGCACAACTGGAACAGACCCAGATCCAGACAGACCAGTCCAGGATGGATGCGCAGGGCCGTGTGCGGCAGGCAGAAGCGGAATTGGCCAGTGCCGAAGCGGAATTGGCGCAGCAGGAGGCCTCACTCAAACTTGCAGAGTTTGACAGGGACGCCTATACGCGCCTTGCGAAGACCGGCGCCGTGTCCGAGCGCCAGGGCCGACAGGCTGTCACCACTGCAGAGCAACAGGCGGCGGTGGTCGCCGCTGCCAAACGCCGCGTGGATGCGGCGCAAGGAGCGCTGACCACGGCTCGAGCAAACCTGGAGAATCCAAACATCCGCGCAGCTCAGGAAGGAATAGTGCGCAGGCAGATTGCGCAACAGCAAGCGGAAATCGCGGCCGCTGCCGCGAGCGCTAACCAGGCTCGCTTTGTTCACAACGAGGCTCAGGCCAACCGCAAGGATCTTGTCATTGTTGCGCCGTTCGACGGGACAGTCGTCACGCGCTCGGCCGAGCCCGGCGAGGTGGTCACAGCCGGAACTGCAGTCGTGACTCTGCTGGATTTGAGCAAAGTCTATCTCCGGGGCTTCGTGCCGGAGGGAGAAATCGGAAAAGTGCGAGTTGGGCAACCGGCTCGCGTCTATCTCGATTCAAAACCGGATGAACCTATCGAGGCTTTTGTTTCCCGGGCCGATCCCGAGGCGACGTTCACTCCGGAGAACACCTACTTCCGGGAGGACCGCGTGAAACAGGTTGTCGGAGTCAAACTGCAGCTCAAGGACGGAATGGGGTTTGCCAAACCCGGAATGGCGGCCGATGGAGAAATCCTGGTTCAGGGCGATCAATGGCCGCAGCGAAAGAGGATCAGATAACCCAGGGCGTCAGAACGTGTGAATGAATTGGCAGACTGTTTCAGTGCGGACACATTCCCCTCCTTGAAGAGGAGGGGTGGCTGCGGCATTAATAGAAAGGCGCGAAGCCTCCGAAGCGCCGCAGACGGGGTGGTCAGTTCGGCG
>Ga0207646_10001357_pt1 | contig 30362 bp, 30 predicted proteins | sample KBSK5502metaG_FD_184343 | JGI IMG/M metagenome (GOLD analysis project Ga0207646, IMG submission 184343) | Corn, switchgrass and miscanthus rhizosphere microbial communities from Kellogg Biological Station, Michigan, USA - KBS K5-50-2 metaG... | ecosystem: Host-associated > Plants > Roots >... | reverse complement strand
CCGATGGTTGTAGGCGTCTCTCATCTCACGCACCAGATCGTAGTAGGGGGCAGGGGTGGCCATGGCGCGGCGATTCTAGCCGCCGCGCGCCGCCCGGCTCCTCCCCCCTCCGCCGGGCGGCGAGTTCCGCCCACCGCCTCGGACAAATGCACTTCAACTTCGCTAGGGGGATACGATGTGAGTAGGCTCTCCCATTTTCCCACGGCCGATTTGACAGTCAGGCGCATAATCGTCAGCGTCGAGACACGACCTCAGGAGTGGCCTGAATTGAACCAGCGGTACACGCAAAGCGAGGTCGCGCGCATGTTGGGCGTCACGCCGCGCCAACTCGACTACTGGGCGCGGCTGCGCCTGGTGCAGCCGCAAGCGCGGTGGGGCGAGCGCTTCTATTCCTTCGCCGACCTGGTCGCACTGGAAACGGTCAAGCGTCTGGCCAGCCGGCGCGTCCCGGCGCGGCGGCTGCGCCGCGCCATCGTGGCGCTCGAAACGCAGCTCGGCGAGGCGCGCGCGCCGCTTTCCGAGCTTCGCATCGCAACCAACGGCCGCGAAGTCGTCGTCACTGCGCCGGAACTCTCAAGCCGGCCCATCGAGCCGCTCACCGGACAATTTGTGTTGCAGTTTGAAACGGCCACCCTTGCCGCGAAGGTGCGCATTCTATCCTCGCGCACCGCCGAGGAATGGTTCGAGATCGCTTTGGCCTGCGATTCGGCGCCGGAGACGCTCGAGCGGGCGGCCGAAGCTTACCAGCACGCGCTGGAGTCAGCCCCGCATTGGGTCGAAGCCTCCATCAACCTGAGCACAACGCTGTATCAGCTCCAGCGGATGGAGGAAGCGAAGGCGGTCCTGAGCAAAGCCGCGGCACTCCAGCCGGGGAATCCGCTCGTCCACTACAATCTTGGCTGCGTGCTCGACCAACTGGGCGAGGGCGACGCCGCTATCGAGCACTTGCACCGCGCCGTTGAGCTCGAGCCCCATCTTGCCGACGCGCACCTGAACCTGGCGCTTGCCTACGACCAGCGCGGGCAGAAAGAGCAAGCCCGGAAGCATCTCTCGGTGTATCTCCAGCACGAGCCTCGGGGCGCGTGGGCTGAGTTTGCGCGCTCGCGGATCCGCCAGAGGAGCCGCGTTTCGGGGCGCCGGGGCAAGCTCACCCCCTTCCGCAAAAACGGCTGACCTTGCGCACCGCGGCAACGACCACGACTTTGCGCGCGCGCAGCCCCATGCTATGATTTTTGTCCAGCGGTGAGCGTAGCTCAGCGGTAGAGCATCGGGCTGTGGAACAGCCACTATTTCAAGCTAAGTCGTTTGGGCCGCTGCACTTATCAAAGAAGTTTGTCGGTCGAAGAGTGACCTTTCGTTTGCCCCTGGGATTTGGGACTGAATTGGGCATGGGCTGCTTCCTTTCGGGCTTTCCCTTTACGATGTCTGGACGCGAGCAGGACCACCGTCGTCACTCCGACCGCGACTGCTGCGCCGATCGCTACGCGCTTCGCGCTCGGAGCGCGCTCCTGCCGACACACGAGTTGGCCGGAAATGGGCTGGCAGACAATTTGCTGCTGCGCCGCAGCGGGAGGGATCGACAGTGTGGCAGCCAGCGCGACGCTGATAAAGTACCTCACGGCTTCCTCCGCACGGGAGAATCGCCCGCGGCACGGCGCGGCCGGGATGAGCCTATGATCGGTATCTGCCCCTCTCCCAAGTAATAGGCATCCACGGCGCGGCGCACCAGCTCGGCCGAGGACAGGCCCGTTTCCTTGCTGAGCAATTCCAACGCTCGCTTCTGTTTCGCGGTCAGATAAATGTTCGTCCGTTTCACCCGCATTTTCTACCTCATCCTGGCCCATCTTGCCAGCCGAAACTTTTTGCCCGAAATTCCACTTGCAACATACACCATCTAGGTGTATAAAGCCACATCACAACAAAAAAGGGAGGCCGCCGTGACCCCCCAACAGTCCCCACGAATCGCCACGGCGGCCTTTCCCGCGAATCGAAGGCGACAGAGAGGAGGTTGAGGAAAAAATGAAACGCACCGCAGCAGACCTGATTGCGGAGCTAAACGCGGAGGCGCAAAACTTCCAGCTAGTAGCCCTCTGCGTCGGCTTTGCGAACAGCACCACGTTTGTGTTCTCAAACGATCCGCAGCGTCTCGGTAAACTGCACGATGCCATGTTGGCCGGGGGCGAACCCATTGGCCTAGTTGCCCTCAACCAGACGGAAGATAAATCGCCAACTCAGAAAGGCACATTCACGCAGGTAAATGAGTTCAGACTTTTCACCCGCCCGCTTGAGGAATACGCTGGAGATGATTGGGCCGTCTCCTACCTGGAGGATCTATCCGGGCGCATCCGCCAGGCGTTCATCGATCACATCGGGCCGGAACGCGTTTTGGAAGTAAAACACGGCGACAAACGCAAGGCTTCCTAACCCGCAGCCTGCGGGAAGGAAAACCGGAGGCGCGGGTTGCGAGACTCGGCCCTTCGGGCCTTTTTCGGCCCCAAATAACGCGCTAGGAAGCCACAGGACGCACGTAGCGAAGCGGGTGAGGGTAGAAGCCCAGGCCAAGCCCCCGCCAGCGTGCGTGCGCAGGTGATGATCCTCGCGCTCTAGCGAGGAGATCCAACACAGGAGAATAAGAAACCATGAAAGCAGAAGACGCCCGGACAACGTTCGTAACGCGCCTCAGCAATGCCCACCTGGCTGCGGAGCTTCGAGGTTTAATGAGGGGCTGGGAGGAGCCGAACAGTCGGAGAACCTTTGTGATCGACAACGAGTTCGTGGCCGAGCAGGTGCGGGACATCCTGGCGAAAATCTTAACCGACGACGGGTGGCCCGAAAACTTCGAACTGACAATTACAACCACACCCGCCAGTGTCCTCGCGGAGCTGACCAGCAAGACCGCTGCGGGCCGCTAAAGAAAGAAAACAGCACGGGGACGGCAGGGGGCAAGGAGTTGCGAGGCTCTTGCCCCCCCCCCCCCCCCCCCTTTTTTTTTAGCGCCAAAATTATCGCGCCAGCAAGCCCTAGGATGAACGCAACGGCCGAACCTCTCGTCCTTATGAAGCCGGCACAACTGCGCTGCAGTGCGTGCAGCAGAGAACTTTCTTCTTCATTATGAGTAGCCAGCCCAGCAGTCCACCAACGAAGGCAGCTAACGCAAAAAATATCAGGATGCTGCTAGCGATCGCCGAACCGTCCGAAGCTGATATTCTAACGATGGAACGAACGCAGACGATTATGAAGAGAACGGACGGAACTAGAATAATGTATCCGATTGCGACGACCGGAGTGCTCATGCGATATTTTTTCTCTAGCCGAAGAGTACCAACGCCACAAATCCTACATCGAGGACTCAATTGAACTCCAATCGCCGCAGACGCGGTGCTTTCAGCTGGACTCGTCGTTAATCCACACTGGTCACAGAATTTCGCCCCGGGTGCCAAAGGTTGACCGCACGCCGTACAAAATGTCGCCATTTACCGCCTCTTGTGAGAACGCTTCCCTGGCTTCAATTGTTCAACCGGAATTTCCGTCTTGAGCTTCCCCTTTGGCCCGAAAGCCTAGCCCTCCTGCCCCGTCGTGTCAAACGCAAATCCCGCTGGCACTCGGGGTGCCGTCTTTTCGGCGTCAGCAAACTCCAGCAAATTGTCGAAGTCCGTCGGCCTCGCGGTGTCAAGGTGCTGTAAACAATCCCGTACTTGACAGGGCAGGAAGCCAAGAAGAGAATGCACGCGAAGTATCGGCCCGCGGCCCACAGTTCCTACCGTAGTTTCGCGCCCAAGGAGTTAACTACAATGAGGGTAGCGCTAATAATGCTTGCAGTCGTCTTCTGCGCTTCTTCGCTTTGGTGTCAGGAAGTACCCAAGGCAGAAGTATTCGGCGGGTATTCCTACCTGAACGTGGACACCAACGGATTGAGCTCGCGCCAGAGTGCGAACGGATGGGAAGCCTCCGTTTCCGGCAACTTCAACAAGCGATTTGCCGTGGAAGGTGATGTCAGCGGGTATTACAAGACTTTTCCGGTTTTCCTGGGACTTGTGGTCCCCGGAGGCGTGAGTGTGCATGACTACGGTTTCTTGGGAGGCCCACGTATCAACTTCCGGCCGGTGTTCTTTCATGCTCTGCTCGGCGCCGACCGTCTGACAGGAAGTGCAGTAGGAGTCTCGGCTTCACAGAATGGTTTTGCCGGAGCCTTCGGTGGTGGAGTGCAATGGAAAGTCGGCCCTCAGTGGGCCGTGCGTGCGTCTGGGGATTATGTTCTCACTCGCCACAATATCTTCGGTGGCCCCAGGGTCACACAGCACAACTTCCGCGCCTCAGCGGGCGTCGTCTTCACTTTTGGGGCTAGAACCCCGACCGGCACCCCCACGAAGAGGGCAGCAGGTACGGCGGCACAAATTGCGGCCACCAGCGAGGCAGCTTTACTTGGAGTTGTGGGCTATCCAAGCGACAACGGGTTCACAGTCACATCGGTGCGAGCCGGGTCGCCAGCAGCGCAAGCTGGTATCAACGCTGGCGACATCATATCAAAGATAGACGGCCAGGAAGTGCACAGCAGCCATGACATAGAATCCGCAATTGCCGCCAATGCAACTGGGACAGTAAGGGTCACTTATTTAATCAAGGGTGCCTGGTCGACTGAGCGGGAAATCAAGGTGCGTTAGTTCAACCTGCCGGGCATCGCGAAGGAATGACGGGGTATCTAGAGGTCCCGGAGGTTCCAAATGAATTGAGAGGTGAAGTATGAGGCGAATGCTGGTAATCGCATTGCTTGCGCTGCTGCTCCCCTGCCTGACGCTGGGCCAAGTCAAGGAGAAAAAAGAGAAGGTAAAGTCCGCAGGCGGAGGTGCCGCGCAGCAAGCAGTCGAGAAGGTGGACGACGAAATCCTTGATGCCTTCAGGAAGGGCGACGCCGCGGTCTTCGGGAAAATCCTCGCCGACAACTTCATTAGGATCGGCGGGGATGGCTCGATGCTCACCAAGGCGGAGACCGTAGACTTCTACAAGTCCGGCCGGATTAAGTGGGACGTGATTGACTTAAAAAGCCGGAAGGTCCGCATGTTCGGCAATACGGCCATCGTGACGAGGGAAGCCAACGTGAAGGGCCACATGGGGTCAAAGGAGATTAGTGGCACGTACCGCGAGACGGCCGTGTACGTGAAGATGAAGAATGGCCAGTGGCAGTACGTGAACTACCAGGAAACAAAGGTACAATAGGGCAGGGCAAGATCGCTGACTCTGGTGCCTGCTCACGCAAGCGCAGACTAAGGAACTGGGGGCGGGGGCGGCCCGGCGGTTGTCGCCACCGATTGAGGAAGCGATCCAGCGGCAACGGGCGAGTCGACAATCGGCGTCAGCGCCCCCGAGCCCGCGTCAATGGCGTAGGCCGAAATGTCGTTGGAACTTTGATTCGCCACGTAGGCGAATTGGCCCGTGGGGTCGACCGTCACGGAGATAGGATTCGCTCCCGCTGGGAAGGGCGAGCCGGCCACCGGCGTCAGCGCCCCCGTGGTCCCGTCAATGGTGTACGCCGAAACATTCCCAACTGAACAGTGTTGGGGCTGTCACCCATTCGCCCGCGGGAGGATGTAATGGCAGCGAAAAGCGTTAGAGCATTAGGTGTTGCTCTTATTACGATACTCGCGTGCCTTTTGCTGAGCACGCTCGGTTTTGCTAAACCTAAACCTGCGACGAGAACCTATAAGGTATCTTGCTCTGAAGTTTGGAAGGTTACCAAGGTCGTTGTGCGAGAGCATTACGATGTACTCAATCTCAACGACCAAGAACAAGCAGGGTCGTTTACGACGGGTAGTATTTGGAGTGGAGTGCGTCCAATCGCGTTTTCTCTTAGCGGCACTGGTGATACTTGTACGGTATCTGTGACGGGGCACTTTTCGGGGCTTATTCACGACGATAAAGGCGACTTTTTCCGGCGAATTCAAGAAGCTCTCAATGAAGCTACCTCCAACGCTGCTTCGCAAAAGGTGCAGCGATAATAGGGGTAGTCAGCGATGTCTGACGAGCTGTTCTTCTTATAGAAAACCAGCAATCATGCCCTCCCACGTTCAAACGCACGCTTCGCCGCGCGAGCGGCGAGTCGCCGGACCTTTCGATCGCGCCGTTGTAATCCTGCGGGGAGCTGTTGGTCCAGCAGCGATCTATACAGTGCTTCAATCGCTTCCCGTTCAAGCTGCGCGTTGCGTTCGCGGTCGGCCTGTGCCCGAGTCTTGCGGGGCGGCGCCGGCTCCCATTCGTAGTCTGAGAGCCGAACGCCGGGTGGTAGGACTAAAAGCATTTCTCTATCACGAGTGATTTTGCAGCGCCCGAATCGGCGGATTGCCAACGCCGCCGTAGAGCAGCGCGCCAGAGTACCTACAGAATGCGCGAAATGAAATTTCACCGAATTCGATTCTGTTCGGGGCCTCAACATAGCGCCGAATATAATCCTGATCGTGAACCGAGCGCGTGACCCAGAAAGAAAAGTCCCCAAAAAGGATACAGGTGTTGCTGGGTCCAATACTCGGCATGCCGAGATCAATTTTCACTTCGCGGCCCATAATTACCCATGGGTTGCGACTCAAATCAATTACTGGCCTACCTTGCCGGTCTAGGAGGAGAGAGAGAGCCTGGGCGGTCGTGTCCGCCATTAGCCAAAAAGCCTTCGGGCTATTTCTATATAGTTTATCTACTGAGAAGTAAAGGCGTGCGAGGTCTTGGGTGCCGATGGAATTCGCGCCAGTCTCAGAGCCGCCAGTGTTTGCAGCGGAGCCCTGGGCCGTGATCGGCACGACACCTGCGGCCACAAGAGACGGCAGCAGCCCTAAAAATTTGCCTGAAGCGCCGTTGGAGTTCAAAAGGTCAGCGCCGACACCGAGGGCGATGCGTTGCGCCACGAATTGCTCGAACAAACCCTGCGCGCTCCCTGCGCTTTCAATGTCAGAAAGTGCCTCTAGTGTGGTGGTCCAAATTGGTGACCTATACGTAGTAGCTCCGAGAACTGCATGCGCTGGGGCCGCGATGTCTTGCTCGTTGCCCGAGGCATCGGCCGCTTCGTCAATGCTCACCGCCACGCTGGATGTGTCGCTCAAATATGGGACCACCAACGGACGCCCGTTGCTGCTGTCAATATGGGTCACGGTCTCGGGGTCGAACAATGGGCTGTGCTCTTTCAACATCATCGGCAGGCGCTCGCGGAAAAATTCGGTCGGAACGAATGTGCCCAAACTGCTGTAGCTGCCTATGCGACCAAGGATACTTCCTTCCGTGTCGCGCGCCTCGACTTTTCCAGTGGTTGCGAATTCTCGAAAGGCCGAAGCTTCCGCGCGTTGCTCGTCGGTGAGCGTGTCGCGGTGAAACTCTGGAGCGCGTAGCTCGCCGTGCGAATCGGCCTCGACGGCACGCACACGGGCCTGGTCGAGCGAATCGGGCGAGAAGCCGGAGCGTAAGGCTGCGACCCTTTGGCTCAAATATTGGAATCTCAATTTATCGCTCGAACTGGCGTAGCGCTTTTGCGAGATTGTGTTCATCTCCGTGAGCGCTGCTTGGATGGCAACATTGCTTTCGTACTTTTGAGTGTTAGCGTTCATCGTTTTTCCTTTTTGCCCCGGCTGACGGGGCCTGAGTTTTTGCCAGCGGTACTTCGCGGCTGGCGCGCTTCCTAGCTAATCCAATCACTGACGGCTGCAAGATGTGCCTTCATCTCAGCGCGTGTTCGTGCTGCTGCACACTCTGGGTCGTCGCAGCTCGGGTCGTTGCAACTTTGACAATCGTCGTCCTGGCACCCGGGACAGTCGCACATACATCCGTTGATATTCCCCAGATCATCGCCGCCCTCTTCGTCGTCCTGCCTCACTTGAGGCTTCCCCTGCCGAGCGAGCGCCAATGCTCGGCTCGCGACTTGGACGCTCGTCGCGTCATAAGCCGGAAACGCAACGGGTCCCGCTTCGTACAGGGTCACGGCGCGGAGGAGTCGGACGTTTACCGTGCGGCCTTCGATCTCTTCCGTGGTCCATTCATCAGCATCAGCGCGGAAGCTAAAACTGCAGGCGCTGATGTCGCCACGCTGAATCGAGGTGTATACATCGCGTGCCACTTGCGTATCCGGCATTTCACATCTAAACATGAGACCCGAGTCGCTCTCCCAGAGTCGGAAGGTTCCCGATTTTTGTCGGCCCAGGAGCGAGCTTGGGTCATGATTCAAGGTGCAGCGCGCATCCGAGCTTCGGAGCGTGCGCGTAAATGCGCCGGGCAAAATGCGCTCTCGAAATCCGCCAAGGTCGTTCGAGAGTGAGTTGAAAGCGGCGGCGCAACCCTCGATCACGCGCTTGTTGCCATCGGCAACGGCGCGTAGCTCCGTTTCTCTACACATCCGTCGTTCGAGTTCACGCTGTAGCTTGGTTGCTGACATTTTTCTTACCTCGTGTTTTGTTTGCCGTAAATCCTGCTGCCGCACGGCTGCGGGTCAAAACAATCCACTAAGCGGCTCGTCGTCAGACGGCGCTTGACGGCTTGATTTATCAAGTTGATCCGTATCAAAAAATCTCTGCCGCGGTTGCGGCGGGGTCTTCACCGTTTCCTTATCGCGCCTCTGCTCGACCCGAAGTCGCGCCAGGACCTCCGCAGGCGCGGCTTCTGGCCGGCCACAATGGGACCAAGTGAACTGCGTTGCTTGCGGCGCAAACTTTATCCCGCTGTGACAACGATCACATTCCGCCGCCAGAAACGGCGGGCCGTAAAGGCCCTCATTGACATACCATTTCGTTTTGACTGACGGTGCCGGTTTTGATGCCTCGACGGGCAGGACCAAGCCCAGGTGCAGCAGCAGCCGAGCTGTATTCGTTTCAATATCGAATACAACTTCATCAGGCGTTTTTATTTTCATTGTCTGTTCTCCTCATAAATTTCTGCGAGACTCTTTGGTTTTCGTCTCGGACAAAGTTTCTGACCCCACATCGAGGCGTCTCTATCGGTTTGTAATTCCCGTCGCCATGCGGCGATGATCTCTGCAGCGGGTGTATCCGTCCTGTTGCAATGCTGGAATCGGGCGATCTCGGGCGCATTAGGCCCCGCAAAGGATGCCTCCAAATGACAAGACGTGCATTTCGCCTTGATAGCTGCGCTGCTGCGGTAGCCGCTGAGAGTCACGGCCCAAATGGTCACGATGCCTTTCCAGTCTGGCCAGCAGTGACACGCGCCCGCAGCGCCTCGCGATCTGCTTCACTCATCTCCTCTAGTCGGCGCATTTGCCGTTCGTGATAATCGGGATAAAAATTATCTTCCTTCAGCGCGGGATCGTCGCTGATCCGATTGGCGAGGAGGAAGACATCCCAAGGTAACCTGAGATTGCTGAGGGGGAATCCAGCCTCCGCGATCAGCTCACAACTGCGGTGATCATCTTCATCCGGCTTATATTTCGTCGACATCATCGGCCTCCTTTACAAGCTCGGGAAAAAAGTCCGCAGCGCTGCCTGGCTTGGGTTGCATGGCGCGTGCCGAGGCCTCGACCCTTTTACGTTGGTCTGTAGTGAGAACCAATCCCAACTCACGAGCCAGACGCGGGAGGCGCCGTTCACAAGCCTCGACAATTCTGATCGCTGGATTCTCTTTGCCGTCCACGATCAGGCCGTGTTCATCCAATTCGCGTTGAGCCTCAAGCCGTCGGGCTGAGACAGTAGCGAAGATCGCCAGGAGCGGGCCATCGCCCTTTGTTAACGTGCCGCGCTCGCCGAGAAGCTCGACCGTCTCGCGCCACACCTTTTTCGCTGCGGGGGATAAAGCGTCTGGGATTTCTGGCACGCCGAAAGCCAGTATCAATGTGGTTGAGTCAGCAGCACGCTCGGCGAGCTGTTGCCGCGTTAGCCGACGAGGGTTGCCTGCAACTAGAATTTCAGCGACGGATTTACGCGGATTCACGGTGGGCGCTTTCCGCGGGTTGCGCGTAGAGTTTTTCCAGCGCGTGCGCGATCTCGGCGCCGACAGAGCGATGCTCTGCCGCGGCGCACTCCGCAATTTTCGCCTTGAGTTCCAAAGTGACGCGGGCTGTAACCACGTCGCGCTCGGACGTATATCTTTTTTCGGCCATTGATAGGACCTCCTTTAGCCGTGTTCAATATGTCGAACATATGTTCAATATGTAGCACATTTGCTTTGTGTTGTCAAGCGCTTTTCAGAAAGAATTCGGTAGGCAAGCGCGATTGTGCAAGCGAAAGCCCGCACGGGCGCCAATGTCATACATCGGAATCCACGTAACCCCCATGGGGTCAGTGAGTTACAGCGTGACCCGCCCATTGCGATGAACGCCGCCAGCGGCTTTCCGGTTACGCGCTCGATGGTGACTTTACCAACGGTGAGATCAGGTTGGGTGGCTCGGAGCCGTTGGATAATGTCGTCCCATTCGACGATTCCTATGCCGCTCAGCGACAAAGTGCACCCATCAATGTCGTCAATAGAGCCGTCCAAGATGAAGCAAGGCAGCGTGCCGCCTGGTTCGGTGGAAAGGTAGAGTTGCTCAGTCCTCATTGTGCGACTCGGGGGCGCCCTGCTGCGAGGGGGCGTATGCTCTACTCAGGCAAAACTCAATTTCACTGCTTAGGCTTCGGCAATTCTGCTTTGCGCTTTCCTTGACCGCGACCTTTAGGGCGAGAGGGACGCGCGTGAGGATAGCGACGGTCTCGCGGGAATCTACGCTCATGTGATCTCTTTTCCGCACCTAAGCACACGGGTCCGTTTTGAAACTCGACCACGACTTGCAAAACTGCACCCGGGAGCGGCGGTGCTATTTTTGGATTTTGCGTCCAGGTGGAGCTGGAGCGTTCGACAGTTGGTTGGCCTGATAGCCAACAACACGGTATCAGATATGGTCCATTTTGTTAAGTATTTCCCTGTGTATCATTTCTGGGATCAGAGTCGATGTTCCGACGTCTCCTGCGAGGGGTCCGAACTTCACCCAGGGTTAGCCAGGGGTTTCACAACTCTGACTGCCCCTAAGTCTCTTTGTTTTCTGTAGTCCTTACCAGGGATTCCAGGGTATCCATACTTTTAGAGAAAAATCATAGGAAAAGAGAAAGGCTAGAGAAAGGGAGAGAAAAAGAGAGAGAGAAGCGGGTAGCCTAAAGGGTTGAGCGCCAAAACCCTGCCAAGTATGGAAACCCTGGCAGCGTACCTGCCAACCCGAGCATTTGCAACATTTACTCTGTGGCCGGTCGGTGCCCTGGGGTGGCGGCAAGCCTGAAACCCTGGCTGAAGCCCCTTTGGCAAAGCCCCGCACAGCCCTGGAACGCGCCGCAAATCACCCTCGAAGCCGATGAACGCTGCGGGCTAGGCACTCCAGGCGCGAATCTTGAACCAGGAGCCCCTGGGGTTCACTTTTTTGGAACACTTGGAAAAAAACAGTACTAAAGTGCCATCTACGCTGCGTCTATCTAGGCTTAACTTTGTCTCGAAGGCACGTCGTCCGCAAGATGCAAGCGGTGGATAAAAAAGCGTCGCCCAATCGGTTAGGGTAAAGTAGCCGACGGCTCACAGCGTGAGCTGGCCTACTGCGGCCTGATAGAATTGTCTCGCCTTTGGCTGAGACATCGCGCTGAAAACAAGAAAGCGGAGCATTTTGAGCGCGCGTATGTCTCGGCAATTCTTACTCCCCAAAAAATTTGATTTTCATCGGTCCTTTGCCGAGGCCGGTGAGCGCGCGAACGGGGGCGCTCTCCTAGAGGCGCCCCCGCTCCGAATAAAGGCGCGCGATGTGGACATCGTTTCTTACCGGCGAAGCCGGAACAGGTAAAACCGAAAAAGCTCGGCACCTCGCTGAAGAATCCAACTTAAAGTTATGCGCGACCACGGGGATTGCTTCCGTCAATCTCGATACGGTCACCCTGCACAGCACCCTAAAATATTTTGATACGAGGTCTCTTGAAAAGAGATTCAGGACTGGAGGTCTCGCGTCGAAAATCGAGCATCTGGCGCAAAATTACAGCGGATTGATGATCGATGAGGCGAGCATGCTGGGCCGAGATCAGTTCGCCATAATAGTAAGGGCCGTTGAAGAGTACAACCAACTCCAGAAACGCCTCAAGACAGACAAGGTTTTTCAAATCCACCTCGTCGGAGACTTCGGGCAGTTGCCTCCTGTGGACGAGCCGTATGCCTTTGAAGACCCGTATTGGGGCGAATTATTTGAGCCTTGCACGGAGCGCCTTACTGAGAATTATCGGCAGTGCGATCCAATCTTTCTTGAAGCTCTGCAACTCATGCGCAGGGGAGACGCCCGAGAAGCTGCCGAGCTACTGAAACCTCGGCTCAGATTTGCACGCAGTATAGCCGATGATTTTGAAGGCACTACGCTCTACGCCCAGAACGATCAAGTCAATCGGCATAACTGGTCTAAATACAGAAAACTTATCGGAGAAGAGTTTTCCTTGCCGATCGCCGTCCGCGGTTGCGAACTCCCAGAATGGAAATACATTTTGCCCGAAGACGGAAGCCATCAACTAAAGCTCAAAGAAGAAGCTCTAGTCATGATTCTCGCCAATCGTTATCACGAAGTCGATGGAAGCCTCGTCTACGCCAACGGAGATTTGGATATGTTCGGGAACTTCAAATGACCCATCTAGGCCCCGTTGTGACGTGCGAATTGCTTCGCACAGAGGAGATCGTCAGTGTGGAGTACGCAACTCGCAACAATGCGATAGAGGAACTCGAACCAGGGATGACGGCGCTGGGCAGGACAGATGACGGCGATTTCATAATTGGGGATTTGCACTTCATGCCCTTGCGCCTTGCGTATGCTCCGACTGTGCATAAGACACAAGGACTAACCCTACCGGCAGCACAAGTCTGCTTAGAGCGCATGTGGAATCACAATCAGGTCTATGTGGCGCTCTCACGATGCCGCGATTTCGGCGATCTCCGTGTTGTCGGCACGCCAGCGCAGCTAGAAAGAAATGTTCGCGTGGATAAAAAGGTGCTGCCTTATCTCTAGGAGTGGTGAAAAATGAACGATCAAGCGCTTTTTGACTATGCCCTGATCGCACTGGCCCGAGGCTTCGCGGTGTTTCCTTGCTGGCCACAGACGAAGAAGCCCGCCACCCGTGATGGCTTCTACAGTGCCACTTGCGATACCGCGAAAGTCGAGGCGTGGTGGCAGGAAAATCCTAATTATAATCCGGCCATTGCCTGCGAAGCGTCGAAGATCACCGTCATTGATGGTGACTATGGATTTCATTCCTGGGAACAGGCGGAAGCGTGGCGCGAAAAGAATGGACTGCCTGCCACCTATGCAGTCCGCACGGGAAGACGCCCAGAGTTCGGCCTCCAGTTGTACTACAGGGGGCAAACGCATGGCAGCGATTGGGAACTCGACGGCGCGAGTGGAGAAATTAAGTCCGAGGGCGGCTATGTCATAGCCGCGGGCAGCATTCATCCTGACTCGGGCGAGCAGTACGTGGTGGTCGCGGACCTGCCACTAGCGCCACTTCCTGAAGATTTTCTCAACAAGGCGCGGAAGTCCAAAGCGAAACAGACGCATGACGTTAAGCCAGGCGAGAAGGTGCCTGCAGGCCAGCGGCAAGCCTTCCTGGTCTCGAAGGCGGGTCATCTATGGAACGCTGGGCTGAAGGACGAGGCCTTCATCCGAGCCCTCGACGACGTAAACAAGGAGTTTTGCAACCCCCCAAAGGACAGGAAGTTCTTGGAGGGCATCTTGAAGAGCGCCGAGCGGGGATTTGAGGAGAAGTTGACGATTGTGCCAGCCGATGCGACCGCACAGATAGACGCCTGGCTCAACGACCCAGCCGCCGTCATGAGCAGCGATGAAGTCATCGCCACGCTGGCCCTTTGCCGCCCGCTTGACTCTGAGCAACGCAGCAAAAAAATTGCCAAACGGCTCGGCGTCACCGTTGCTGTGCTCAGACAGGAGGTCAAACAAGCGCACAAACAAGCCGCAGAGAAACAACGGGCGCCGCAGCAAGAATCCGACCACGCGCAGACCGCTGCCGAAGTTTTGGCTGAATTCAACGAAAACTTTTTTGTGATTGAAAATGTCGGCAATCGTTGTCGCGTCGGCTGGCTAAAACCCGAGGCGCATCCTGATCTTGGAGATCGCCTCGTACTAGGGTGCACCTATTTCGATGATTTTCGCAGCCGGTATTCGCACATCCAGATCAAAGTAGGTGAAGACAAACTCGGCAAGCCTATGTTTCGCGACAAGGGAAGTTTTTGGATCGATCACCCCGATCGACGGCAGTACGAGAACGTGGTATTCGCTCCAGGCCGGGAGCTCGGTCCTCGTGTCTTAAATCTCTGGCGGGGCTTTGCCTTTGAGCCCAAGGCTGGCGATTGTTCCCTTTACCTTGCGCACTTGAATACGATCATCTGCAAAGATAATCCAATTCTTTATGACTACCTCATCCGCTGGTTTGCGTATGGCGTGCAACACCCTGGCGAACCGGGGCACACGGCGCTGGTCTTTCGAGGCAACAAAGGTACGGGCAAGAGCATTGCGGCCGAGGAGTACGGGTCCCTTTGGGGCGAGCACTTCCTGCCAGTAACGAATGCGTCGCATATCGTTGGAAACTTCAACGTCCACTTGCGAGACACCTCCGTTCTGCTAGTTAACGAAGCGTTCTATGCGGGAAACAAGCAGCACGAGGCCGTACTCAAAGGACTGGTGACCGATCCGACTTTGCCCATTGAGCAAAAGTTTGTTGATTTGATCACCGCACGAAACTTACTTCATATCATTATCACTTCAAATTCGAGCTGGGTCATCCCCGCCTCGGACGACGAGCGGCGCTTTGTCGTATTTGATGTGAGCGACGAACGCAGGGGAGACCTTCCCTACTTTCGAGCGATCGTGAAGGAACGAGAAAACGGAGGATATGCCGCACTGCTGGATTATCTCCTCAATTTTGACCTCTCAAGATTTGACCCTCGCGCCATTCCGAAGACCTCGGGACTACGTTCTCAAATGGCACACTCACTCACTGGATTTGAGGACGTTTGGTATGAAGTCCTCTATCGGGGAGAAATCCCAGGGACCAGGCAAAAAAATGGAGACATACATGTTCGGACCACGGCATTGCTCGAATGGGCCGCAAAAACTAACGATCGCTGGAAGGGCATCAAGGCCGCGCAGGTCGGTTACCTCCTGGGTGGAGACCCCCGAAAGCACGAGGGTCATCGAGGCATGGGCTTCGCTAAAACTCGGGACAAAATTCAAAGGAGTTTTGACGAACCCCAGGAGCTAATCCAGGCGCGGGTGTGGATCATCCCGCCGCTACCGGAGGCTCGGAAGCGCTGGGACGAGAAACGATTTGAAGTTGAGTGGGACACGACTGGCTGCGAGATATGGGAGACGATCGAGATCGAGGACTAGGACTCGGGGACCCGCGTGGATAGTCTCAAAAAACAATTGCATCCAACTTCATCGCGCTCTAAACTCCCAGACGCAGCGGCTCGGACGGCTCATAGGAGAAAAAAGAGTATGAGCCTACGAACCGGCCAAGGAGGAAGTATCGAGTTGTTGCCAACCGGAGCCTATCGCGGCAGATTTCTCGTAGACGTGCCCGGTCAAGCGGCGCGGGTTAAGCGCTCTGTCGTGATCGGCTTCAAAACAGAAATGACAAAGGCCGAAGCCCGCAGACGGCTGAAGGAGATTATCGCGTCGGAAGGCATCAATTCGCCGCGCTACGTGATTCCTTCTGCTGAAAGCTTCGAGAAGCGCGTTGAATGGTGGGGACAAAACTATCTCCTGCGCCAGAAGCCCTCAACCCAGAGGACAATGACTTATCACGTTCGAAAGTATTTGCTTCCAAAGTGGGCCAAGGCCCCGGTTGACGGCATCAGCGCGGAGAAGGTGAACGAGTGGATTGGGGAACTTCCACACTTGTCACCTCGTTCGCTCAAACACATTGTTGCCACGCTCTGCCTGATTCTGAAGCGACGGTTCGGAAAGAGAACGATTCATTACGGCTCGCTCAAACAGGCAAGGAAAAAGCCCGTTTGCTACACGCCAGAACAGATGCAGCAAATTGTTGCTGCTGCTGAAGGAAAGTATAGTGTGCTGTTTGCGACGGCGGCAGAAACCGGCGCGAGAGCAGGCGAACTTTACGCGCTTGAGGTCCAGGACATAGACTTCGTTCGTTCGATCATTCACATCAACCGGGCAGTTTGGGAAGGCGGGGAACAGAGTGTAAAATCGGAGAACGCTTATCGCGCGATTGATGTCCAGCCTTCGCTGATCGCCCTGCTGAAAGACTTTCTCGGCGGACGCACGGCGGGCTTGGTCTTCAAATCAGAGAATGGGAAGCCTTTGCGAAATAGCAACGTACTTCATCGGGCGCTGCATCCGTTACTGCGGAGCCTCAGAATCCCAGAAGGCGGGATGCACGGATTTCGGCACGGCCGAGTCAGTTTCCTGGTTGAGAACTGCACGCCCTTTGAAGTAATCAGAGTATGGATTGGCCACGGATCGGACGCGATGATTCGACGCTACACGCACCTGCGACCTGACTATCGCTCCCGCGTCCTGGCCTCAATTCCTGCTCTGTTTGGCAATCAACCGAGCGCGATTGCCCCGATTGCCCCGATTTCTCCCCGCAGAGAAGCGGTGCATGTTGCTTAGTATCAATCGGATGGTGAGCGTAGCTCAGCGGTAGAGCATCGGGCTGTGGACCCGAGGGTCGTGGGTTCGAATCCCATCGCTCACCCCAACGATCTGGTTGAATCTGCTTACTGTTACTTTCCCCTGCGGCGCAGATCGACCCTTACTTTGCCACCGCAATCTCACCAATTACATTGTTGACGACTACGAACGTGTTGAAGTAGGTGACTGTCGGCCGCCCACCAAACCGCTTCTCCATCTGATCCTTCCAGTCCTCGGTAATGTAGCGCTCTGCCGCTTCACGGGATTTCCAGAGGTAAGCACCCCTGCAGGAACCGTGTTAATGTAACGAATTTTGTGGAATTTGGTCATTGAGGGCGCTCCTCCCAGTTCTGGTTGAGATAGTCCGTCACGGCGTAATAGATCCTCTCCGCATTCTCCGGGTTCGGAAAACATCTGCATGGGCGGGGTGTGATTCAAGCAGCATCGACGCACGCCGTTTCGCAGCCGCCTTGGGGAATCACGGGAGTAGGTAATTCTTCCTGCGGTTTTTCCGTTTTTTCCCACCAGGACAGGCAGAAATGGGAACCCTCTGCCGTTTAACTTCCCTGGAGACAATCACTTGCGTTCTGGAGTATAATTGCTGGAGTCCCCTGCCGGGATGCCTCGTCCCCCATCCCTCATTCTGTTCGGCGCTTTACCGACGGAGGAGGGTGTCTATGAGGCTGAACTTCTCTCATAAGCTAAAGACTCATCCTCTTCTGGCCGTCTTTGCCATTGCGTTGATTCTTGCAGGTGCCGCGGTCGCATTGGTGAGCTGCGGGTCAAACACCAGCATGCCGGGTTCCGGCATGGGTTCGGCGACGGTCAGCATCAGCGACCCGCCAAGCTGCGCCGCGCCTTCCGGCGACTTCATGCACGTCTACATCACGATTCGTTCCGTGCAGGCGCATATCAGCACGGCTGCGGACGACAATTCCCCGGGCTGGCAGGAGCTCGCGCCGCAGCTTGTCTCGCAGCCTAAGCAGGTAGACTTGCTGAATCTGCCGGCGAACGGCGCCTGCCTGCTCGCGCAGCTTGGCTCGACCTCGAGCCTGCCGGTGGGCGACTACCAGCAGATCCGGCTGCTGCTTCTGGCCAACGCCGCGCCCAGCGGCCCCGTGCCTGCTTCGAATGCTTGCGCGAAGCTGGGCCAGGTGTTCAACTGCGTAGACAGGAACAACAACTTCGCCACGCTCGACTTGAGCAGCCAGGCAAATACGGGGTTGAAAGTGCCGGCGGGTCAGATTGTGGGCGGGCCGATTCGCGTGATGCCAGGCCAGAGCGTGGACATCAACGTGGATTTCAACACCTGCGCCTCGCTCGTGCCGCTCCCCAACGGCGACTTCCGCTTGCGGCCGACGCTGACCGCCGGGCAGATCAGCCCGAACACCACCGGCATCAGCGGGCAAGTGGTGGACAGCGTCTCGTTGCAGCCGATCGCGGGAGCGCTGGTCGCGCTCGAGCAAGCCGATGGCGGAAACATCGATCGCATCTCCAGGCAAGCCTCTACCGACGCGAATGGCCAGTTTAACTTCTGTCCTTTGCCCACTGGAGCCATGTTTGACGTCATCGTGGACGCCGTCAACTCATCCGGAGCGGTAGCTTACAACGCAACGGTGGTGCTGAACGTTCCGGGCGGCACCGCCCTGGGGGCCGTTCAACTGGTGAAAGAAACCGGCCAGGCGACCGGACCGGGCATTCTTCAGGGCTTTGTCACCGCCGTCAACGGGACGACGGGAGCCTCGATTGATGCCGCGATGAGCGCGTTCCAGGTGATTTCGCTTAGCGGCGGCGGCTCGCGCTCCATCACGGTTCCGCTCGAGAAGACCTCTTTGCAGAAATCCACGCCGCTGTTGGCCGTGCAGTCGAGCAGTTCGTGCCCGGCGGGCAGCCCGACCGGCGCCTTCTGCGCCCAGTACACACTGGTGGTGCCCGCCAGCAACCCGGACGTCGGCGCCTTCGCGGCAGGGAAGATCACCTATACCGCTCCAGCTGCGGGCGACGTGCGCTACACGGTCGAGGCCAAAGCCACTGTGCCGATGAGCAACAATACCCCGATTTGCTCGCCCTCGACCCAGAGCACGAACCTGGACACAAACGGCGTCACACTCAAGGTGACGCTCGGGAACACGACGACCGTCAACCGTCTGGACTTCAGCGGCTGCACCTAAGACCGCCGCCCGCAGGGCCTCGCGGAAACAGTAGCGGCCGGTTTACCTGGCCACGCTGGCAGTCACCCCTCGGTGGCAACCAGAAGGCGCCGCCACGTCCAGCAAGCACTAGCCGAGGTAACAGCGTCCTGCTCATCGTCCGGCTGAGGCTGGCGGCGCCTCTTTCTGCCCACGCCATAGCTTCCACATTGAAAACCCTGGAGCGGTTCACTATGATGGCGCGTCCTTTCCCGAGAAGCGCGTTCATATGTACAGCCGCGTCCATGCGCGATTACAGAGCCACCAACCGATCCTCCTCGATGGCGCGCTCGGCACCGAGCTGGTCCGCCACGGCGTGCGCTGGCGCAAGCACGGCTTGCTGACCGACGCCGTGGCGGTCGGGCAACTGCACAGCGAGTACCTCGCCGCGGGCGCGGACATCCTGCGCACAAATACCTTCCAATTGAATCCCCGCATTTATCTCAATGTCTTCCGCAATCGCGAGCACATGCGGCATATCGGCGCGCCGGGGCTCGAGGAGCTCGCTCCGCGCTTGCTGCGCATCGCCGTGCAACTCGCCCAGCAGGCTCGCGCGAAGGCTGGGCGGGAAGAAACGGTCGCTATTGCCGGAGTTCTTTCGCCGCTCGAGCACTGTTTCCGCCCTGACCTGGCCCCGCCGCCCGAGCAGGCTCGCGCGGAGCACGAAGCGATGGCCCACGTGTTTGCCGAAGAAAAGGTGGATTTCCTGCTGCTCGAAAGCATGAACACGATTGCCGAAGCTCGTGCGGCGCTGGCCGCCGGGCGCGCCGCTAGACTGCCGGTCTGGGTGAGCTTCGTGCCAGGGCCGGAAGGCGAACTGCTCAGCCGCGAGCCGCTCGTAGAGGCAGTGCGAGAAATGGAACGCGGCGGCGCGGACGCGGTGCTGGTGAATTGCGCCCCGCCGGAAGACATCACTCGCGCGCTCGAGACCCTCGAGCGCTGCTGCTCGGTGCCCTTCGGAGGCTTCGCGCACATCGGTCGCTTCTCGCCTCCGAGCTGGAAGTTCGAGTTCTTCCCGCAATTTGTGGAGACAGACGAGTGGACGCCCGAGCGCTACGCCGCGGAGACTGCGCGATGGCGCGCGCACAGCGCGACGATTCTCGGCGGCTGCTGCGGCACGAGTCCTGCGCACATCGCCGCGCTGCAGGCGTCGCTGGGCGCAGAAGGAAGGGGCGTGCAGGCATGAGCGCTTCTTCGTTTTATCGCGCGGTGGCCGAAAAACTCGCTCGCCGCGAGACCGTAGTGCTCGATGGCGCCATCGGCACGGAAATCCTGCGCCGCAACGTCACCTGGGCCGACCACCAACTGGCCCAGCGGCCGGATTTCGTCCGCGGAATCCACGAGGACTACATCCGGGCCGGCGCCGACGTGATCAGCACGAACAGCTTCCAGCTCTGCCGCCGCGCGCTCTACAACCATTTCCGCGACGCCGCGCACCGCCGCCACATCGGGGCTGGCGACCTCGAGGACCGCGCCAACCGCTTGCTGGCGGCCTCAGTTCGCCTGGCCATCGAAGCACGCAAGCGCGTCGCCGCTGGGCGACCTGTGGCGGTCGCCGCAGCCGTCACGACGCTCGAATGGTGCTTCCGTCCGGATCTGGCACCCTCGGCGGAACGGGCTCGCGAAGAGTATCGCGAGATCTTCCAGGTGGTGACCGATGCCGGAGCCGACCTAGTCCTTCTTGAAACCGTCAACAGCATTGCCGAAGCCCGCGTGGCCCTGGAAGTGGCCACGGGCCTGGGCTTGCCCTGCTGGATCAGCTTTGTGCCGGACGAGCGCGGGCTCCTCTTCACCGGCGAGAAGATGTCCCAGGCCGTCGCCACGCTCGAACCCTTGGGTGTCGAGGCCATCCTACTCAACTGCGCGCCGCCGGACGACATCACTGCGGGGCTCAAGGAACTGGCGCCGCATGCGCGCGTCGCCATCGGCGCCTACGCGCACATCGGTCGCTTCGACCCGCCCGAGTGGCTGTTCACCGACGAGTTTCCCCCGGACCGATACCACGAGGCCGCGAAAGGCTGGAAGCAAATGGGCGGTCGAATCCTTGGCGGCTGCTGCGGCACCACGCCGGACCACATCGCGGCCCTCGAAGCGCTGCGCTAGCGCGGCTCTGCCCTTGCCACCAACCACCACAACCACGCTGCCCCTCGGACGCAGCCGCGGGCTGCTGCTGCAGATCCTCGGCGTCGGCTTCGGCCTTGCCGTCGCCGTTGGCGACACGATCGCCGCAGGCATTGTGCGCACGCCCGGCGAAATCGCCGCGCGCTTGCCGAGTGCGTGGCTTTTTGTGGGCGTTTGGGTGGCCGGCGGCCTCTACGCGCTGTTGAGCGCGTTCCAACTGGCCGAACTGGGCGCGATGATCCCGCGTTCCGGAGGACAGTACAACTTCGCGCGCCGTGCGCTCGGCGACTATGCGGGATTCATCGTGGGGTGGAGCGACTGGATCTCGGCGTGCGGCGCGACCGCGGCCGTGGCCATTGTCGCCGGCGAGTATATGGGTGCACTGGTTCCGGCGCTGGCCGGCAAGGAGGTTGCCATCGCACTAGGCATCACGGCAGGATTCGCGCTCCTGCAATGGCGCGGGCTGCGCTGGGGCAGCCGCACGCAGGAGCTGACCAGTCTGCTCAAGGCGCTGGGGTTTGCCGCGCTGGTGGCGGCGTGTTTTCTGCTGGGCGGCAAGGGCGCGGGAGCCAGCGCCGCCGCGGCCCCGCGTCCCGCAGGGCTGCCCCTGCTGTTCGCGCTGGTCGTGGGACTCCAGGCGGTGATCTACTCCTACGACGGTTGGGACGCAGTCATTTACTTCTGCGAAGAGGTACGCGATCCCGGGCGCGACATCCCCCGGTCCATGTTCGCCGGCGTGCTCAGCGTCATGGGTATCTACCTGCTGGTGAATCTGGCGCTGGTGTACGTGCTGCCAATGTCGCAGATCGCCGGCCAGAATTTCGCGCTGGGCGTTGCTGCGCTACACGTTTTCGGGGCGCACGGCGACGCCGTGGTCCGCGCGGTGATGGTGCTCTCGCTGCTGAGCTTCATCAACGCCAACCAATTGATAGCCAGCCGCGTGCCCTTTGCGATGAGTCGCGACGGCCTGTTTCCCCGCAGTGCGGTCGCGGTCAACGAAGGCGGCACGCCCAGCGTGGCGCTATGGGTGAGCACAACGGTGGCGGCGCTGTTCATTCTGAGCGGCACATTCGAGCGCGTGATTGCCCTGCTGGCGTTTTTCTTTGTCGCCAACTATGCGCTCTCATTCATTTCGGTATTCGTGCTGCGGCGGCGCGAACCGGAAGCGGCGCGGCCGTATCGCGCGTGGGGCTATCCGTGGACGACGGTCCTGGCCCTGTTAGGTTCGATTGGATTTCTGGGTGGGGCGGTGGCCAGCGACACGCGCAACAGCCTCGGAGCTCTGGTTGTGCTCGCCGCGAGCTATCCCGCGTACCGGCTGGTTCGCCGCAGCCTCAGCTCGTGACTTTCTCGGTCACCGTCTTGGCCTGGAGGAACAGCAGCAGGTAGTCTCGCCCGCCGGCCTTCGAGTCCGTCCCGGACATATTGAAACCGCCGAAGGGGTGCCCGCCGACCATCGCGCCGGTGCACTTGCGGTTGAAATAGAGGTTGCCGACGTGAAAAGCTTCGGCGGCCTTCTCGAGCTTTTTCGGATTGTGCGAATAGACGCCGCCGGTCAAGCCGAACTCGGTGTCGTTGGCGATTTCGAGCGCGTGGTCGAAATCCTTCGCCCGGATCACCGCGAGCACGGGGCCGAAAATTTCTTCCTGCTCGATCCGCGACCTGGGCTGGACATCGGCAATCACGGTGGGCTCGATGAAGTAGCCGTCGCCGGCGGCCTTGGCCGGGCCTCCGCCCGCGAGCAGGCGCCCTTCCTTCTTGCCGGCCTCGATGTAGTTCAGGATGGATTGCATGGCCGACTTGTTGATCACCGGGCCCATGAAGTTGCTGGGGTCGTCGGCCGGGCCCACGCGGATTTCGGCCACGCGCCGCTTGAGTTTTTCGAGGAACGCGTCGTAGACCTTTTGCGCGACGATGGCCCGCGAGCACGCCGAGCACTTCTGTCCCTGGTAGCCGAACGCGGAAACCGCGACGCCTTCGACCGACGCGTCCAGATCGGCTTCGTCGTCCACGATGATGGCGTCCTTGCCGCCCATCTCCAGCACCGTGCGCTTGATCCAGATCTGTCCGGGCTGTTTTTTCGCGGCCTGCTCGCCGATGTGCAAGCCGATTTCCTTCGATCCGGTGAAGGCCACAAAGCGCGTCTTCGGATGCCCCACCATCGCATCGCCCGCCAAGCTGCCCGGCCCGGTGACGAAGCTGACCACGTCCTTCGGCACGCCCGCTTCATACAGAAGCTCCACAAATTTCGCAGCGACTGCCGGCGAATCGCTCGAGGGCTTCAGCACCACAGTATTGCCGGTGACCAACGAGGCCATGGTCATGCCGCCCATAATCGCGCAGGGAAAATTCCACGGCGGGATCACCACGCCCACGCCCAGCGGGATGTAGACCAGATAATTCCTCTCGCCCTTCACCGGGGTCAGCGGCTGCGGGCCGGCCAGGCGCAGCATCTCGCGGCCGTAGAATTCGGCAAAGTCAATGGTCTCGGCAACGTCGGCGTCGGCTTCGGGCCAAGTCTTGCCCACCTCGTAACACAACCAGGCAGACATCTCGAATTTGCGATGGCGCAGAATGTCCGCGGCGCGGAACAAGCATTCGGCGCGCTCCTCGGCGGGGACGCCCTTCCAGCGCTCAAAGGTGCGATGGGCTTCCTCGACGGCGCGGCGGGCCAGCTCGATGGTGGCCTTCTGAAAAACGCCCACAACCTGCTCGGGGCGCGAGGGGTTGGTCGAGCGCACCTTCTCTGGGGTCTCCACCTTCTCGCCAGCGATGTAGATGGGATACTCGCGGCCCAACTCGCCCGCAACCTTCTTGAGGGCTTCTTCCATCGCCCGGCGGTTCTCCGGGTTCGAGAAATCCACTAGCGGCTCGTTCGTGAATTCGCCGCGCTGGACTTTCCTTTCGGTGGTCACCATGATTCAGCCCCCCACCCCCCCTTTTTTCGTAAGAGTGGATTCTACAGGAGTTACGGACGCAAATTTCGTAAGTGCACATTCCACGGCACTTAGCTGCCAAGACACGGGCAGAGCGTTCCGCAATGCACTAGCCGCGGCGAGCGTCTCCCAAACACGCTCGGGGCACCAAAAGCGTTCCGCAAAGCCATCCGCAATGCACTCGCCACGGCGAGCACCTCCCAACCACACTCCGGGGGCCAAAACCGTTCCGCTCGCCGCGGCGAGCACGCGCCAAGTCCTTCTCGTGTTTCTGTGCGCCACGGCGGACAGAGCGGAACCGGCCCCATAATACATTATACCGCGGCACGCAATGGAAAGCGTCTTTGGGTGGTGGGCTAATTCTGTGTTGCTGTTACCGCCGGGCGAAGCTGTTCACAAGGACGATTGAGGCGCCCGCTCATGTGGGCGCAGCGAAGCCAGCCGGAACAGAGAGATTCTTCGCCTGCCGCGGCACGGGGTACGATTCTGGCACACTGGCGTGCTCCATTCTGGGCCCTCATGCGGCGACGACCTGGCGATGCCACTCCGCGAAGTGAATTGCTCGGGAACTCAGCCCAAAGTTCAAGAGCGCCACTAAGTTGAACAGGCTCAGTTCTTTGACTCGACACAAGAGCTCGGTTCTTCCCTAGTACTAGGTGCCTAGGACGAGCGGGGCCCAAAAAAGTACCCGTGTTCCATCGCCCCAGAATGGGTCACTCGATACCATAAGCTTGCTCGAACATCGCAGTTGGAATAGTACAAAGGAGAAAACGTGAAGTACAAAGTTGGAATATCAGCGGCCACCCCTCCACACAAGGTAGCGTGGCTGAAAGACGAGTTCACAACGGAGGCGGAAGCTCAGGCATGGGCCGACAAGCAAGGCCTATACATGAATGTCCGCATCCAGGGTTACAGCGAGCAGGTTCGGCCTTTTGCGTTGGTGGCAGTGCTGTCTGTCCTTATGTTGGTGAATACGGCAGCGTATGCCCAAGGCCCGGCGGGCGTAAGAACGAATTTTGAAACAGTTGAGTCTAAGCGAGCGAAGAAGCCGTTCATTAAGCGGTTCATTATTGCTGCTGGTGCTTGCGGACTTGGCATCGGCTTATCTGCAAATCCGGCAACGTCGGCAGAAATTGGAGTTCCGATTCTGCTTGGCGGAAACTACGTTGCATATCGGCTTTATCAAAACCACCCGAAGTGGTCTGCGTTCATTCAAGCGGTCAGCCCGCTTGGGTGTTTCGGCTATAAGCATGCGAAGGTTCAGGCGAAAAAGAATTCCACTTCACTAAACCCGAATCCATCTAGTCCGCCAGCTCCAGCGAATCCGCCAAGCGGTGGGTCAGGCTCGGGTGGCTTAGGCTCGGGTGGCCATGGTGGGCCGCCTCCAAGCGGTGGGTCAGGCTCAGGTGGGTCAGGCTCAGGTGGGTCAGGCTCAGGTGGCTCAGGCTCAGGTGGGTCAGGCTCAGGTGGCTCAGGCTCAGGTGGGTCAGGCTCAGGTGGGTCAGGCTCAGGTGGGTCAGGCTCAGGTGGCTCAGGCTCAGGTGGCTCAGGCTCAGGTGGCACAGGCTCAGGCGGGTCAGGCTCGGGTGGGTCAGGCTCGGGTGGTCGCTGCATTCAAGACTGTGGGCTCCGTGGTAACGGCGGAGTTAACACTGGCAACGATTTGAAGAAGCCGCCGTTTCCTGGCGTAGGCCGTCCCTAGCCCTAACGGGTGTTGCAGGGCATGTTGCGCACGCGGTTGACCCGCTGCCTCATGCCCTGCTTGTTTTGGCTCGGCGTGCAGCCGACCAGAGCAAGACCATGACCCGGCCCGTAGACGTTAATCGGACCCTCCGATGAGCGCCGTTTTGGATCGAGGTCCAGGAATGGCCCGAATCCCCGCTGCTGCGAGGAATTGGCAGAACGGAGAAGAGAGAGCAGATCCGTTGTTTAGAACCGAATTGCTCACGCACCAAGAGCAACAGGTGTTTGAAACATGGAGTTCTCGTCGTCCTCTGCCAGCGGGACCTGAGCGCCATGCCGAATCGGATAACACAAGCTATGCGCAACTACCTTCTGCAGCACTGCGGGAATAGCTATCCGATTAACAAGCCACCTTCTGCGCCAGTACCCAACGAGCAGCTGAGTGCCACCTTTTGGGTCTGCCTGCGGAATTAGGTACGTGGGCCGTTTATCTATCCCCAGCAGGTAGGAACGAAAGTTGCTCGCCAGAGGAATACCATACACAATCCGCTTGTTCCCATGCTGGAGCAGAGGATCGCTCGGCAAGCCCATGAAATTCGAGAGCCTCCCTCATTTTCCTCATGAGCGGATTTAGGCCTTCCCCGAAGATGCTGTTTACCTTGCGACCATTTTTGGAACGTCCAAGCAGTGCATCCGCCAGGCGAACTGTCTCTTTGCTGAAGTGGAATGAGCCAAAGCCTTGACTTGTCCCCAGTTCCTCGTAGGCGATGACGTGCTCGGGTGAGCCTCCGAGTGCCTCGGCGGGAACCTTGATTCGATTGTATTGGCTCGATCCTTTCCCATACAGACTCGTGGTGCACAGAAGCAGATCCGCTGCCGGTTACACACAGGCGGGTTCAGCCGGGCATGGTTCGGCTACGCTCGCCACAGGTTTCTCACCAGATTCGAAGGTGAAAGAGCTTCACAGGCTGAAAGCTCCGGTTTCGGGAGTCAGGTCGGTGGTCCCACAATTCCGGAATTCCGGTTCGTCCTCCGAACCGGAAACTCCACCGGAGTCCAAAAACCGGACCTGTGCTACCTGTGGCACGGGCTAGCAGGCCGGGGGCAAAGATGGCGGCCTAAAGCCGCCGCTACGTAAGGAGCCGCAGAGATGGCGTCCCCCCGATAGCAAGCATCGGGGGCCCGCCGCTACGAGGGCAGGGGGCTACCAGCGGCCGAGGTCGCGGAGGATTTCGCGGGCGGCGTTGCGGCCCGACGCTCCAGTGAGCCCCAGGCCGGGATGCGTGCCCGAGCTGCAGAGGTAGAGCCCGCGGACAGGCGTGCGGTAGCGCGCCCAGCCGAGCAGCGGGCGCATGGTGAAGAGCTGGTCGAGCGCCAACTCACCGTGAAAAATATGTCCGCCGGTGAGCCCGTAGGTCTCCTCGAGATCCTGCGGCGTGATCACCTGCCGGTGCAGGACCAGGTCGGGCAGATTGGGCGCATACGCGGCGAGCGTGCGGATGACGGCGTCGCCCAGGGCGCCGCGCCGGCTCTGCCAGTCGCACTTCGCCAACCGATAGGGGGCGTATTGCACGCAGATGGACATCACATGCCGGCCAGCGGGAGCGAGCGACGCGTCGGAGATCGAAGGAATGGTGACATCCAGATACGGCTGCCGCGAAAAGTCGCCGTACTTCGAATCATCGAACGCGCGTTCGAGATAGTCCACTTCGGGGCCAATGTGGATCCGGCCGGCAAGTGCACTACGGGCTTCGCTGTGGTTTGTTGGCGCACCCTTGAGCGCGGCAAACAACGGCAAGCCTGCCAAAGCAAGGTTAACTTTGGCCATTGTCCCCAGGCAACGGTAGTGCTGCATCTTGAAAACGAAATGCGGGTCCAGATGCAGCGGATCCATCAGCCGCAAAAACGTGTGTCGCGGATCGGCGTTGGAGATGACCGTCCTCGCGGGAATCTCCTCGCCGCCGGCTAGAACGACTCCCCGCACCTCGCCGCCCTTGATGAGGATTTGCGCGACCTCGGCCCCGGTCCGGATCTCGGCGCCGGCGCGGCCGGCCGCCGCGGCCATGGCGTGCGTCAGCGCGCCCATGCCGCCTCGCGGGAACGCTGCCGTGCCGGCGGCGTCGGCGTCCGCGGCAGCGCGGAGAAGCAGAACGGCGGTCGTGCCCGCCGACCGCGGCCCCATGGCGGTGCCAAAAATCCCGCGGGCGGCAATGACGGCGCGCAGCAGCTCCGTCTCGAACCATTCGCCGACCAGGTCGGCCACCGCCATCGGCGCCCAGCGCAGCAGGCGAAGCATTTGCTGCTTTCCCAGGCCGCGCAGTCTTCGACCAATCCGGAGCAACTTCCAGAGGTCACCGGCGGAGGGATGGTCGAGCGAGGGCGGCGTCATGGAAAGCATGCGACCGAGGACGCCCGCGATTTGTGCCAGCGCGCGGTGAAACTCGACGTATTTCTCAGCGTCCTTTGAAGAGAATCTGGCGATCTGCCTAGCTGATTTGGCAGGGTCGGAATAAAGCAGCAACGTGCGGCCATCGGGCGCCGGCGCGAAGACGCTCGGCTCGGGGCGAATCAGCTCGAGGCCGAACCGCTCGAGCTGCATATCGCGAAAGATTTCCGGTTGCAGCGGCCCGCAGGAGTGCGCCAGTGTCGAACACCGGAAGCCCGGGTGGAACTCGTCGGTGATCGCGATGCCGCCGACGACGGCTCGGCGCTCGAGCAGCAAGGGCTTGAATCCGGCCCGCGCGAGATAGAAGGCGGTGACCAGGCCGTTGTGCCCGGCGCCGATGATGACGATGTCTCGCCCTTCAGGCACGGCTAGTACCTTCCCTTCTTCCAGTCCTTCAGGATTTCGAGCGCCGCCAAGCGGCCCGGGGCGCCCATGATTCCTCCGCCGGGATGCGTTGCCGAGCCACACATGTACAGGCTCTTGATCGGCGTGCGGTATTGCGCCCAGCCGGGCACCGGACGCAGGAAAAACAATTGCTCGAGCGACAGCTCGCCCTGGAAGATGTTGCCTTCGGTGAGCCCCCATTCCCGCTCGAGGTCGAGCGGCGTCAGCACCTGGCGGCCAACAATGATGTTCTTAATGTTCGGCGCATATTCAGCCAGAGTGCCGATCACCGTGTCGCCGAATGCTTCGCGCTTCTGGTCCCAGGTGCCTTCTTTCAGCTTGTAAGGAGCGTACTGCACGAAGCAGGACATCACGTGCTTGCCCGGCGGGGCCACGGTGGGATCGGTCAGGCTGGGGACGACGATATCCATGTAAGGACAGCTCGAGAAGTTGCCGTACTTGGCCTCGTCGTAGGCGCGTTCCATGTATTCAAGGCTGGGAGAGATGGAAATCGCGCCGCGGAGGTGCGCGCCCGGCCCCGGCAGGCATTTGAATTCCGGCAGGGCGTCGAGCGCGAGGTTCACCTTGCCCGACGAGCCGCGGAATTTGTACCGGCGGACTTCCTCGACGAACTCGCCGGGCAATTCGTCAGGCCCGACCATCCTGAGGAAAGTCCGGTTCGGGTCCACGCTCGAGGAAACCACGTCAGCGCGAAACTCGTCGCCGTTTTCAAGCACGACGCCGATCGCGCGTCCGTTCTTGATCAGGACGCGAGCGATCGGCGCCCGCGTGCGGATCTCGACTCCTGCTTCGCGGGCGGCCGAGGCGATGGCGGCCGAAATGGCTCCCGTGCCGCCGCGGCTGAAGCCCCAGGAGCGAAACGTGCCGTCAATCTCTCCCATGTAGTGGTGCAGCAGCACGTAGGCAGTGCCCGGCGAGCGCACGCCGAGGCACGTGCCGATGATCCCCGAGGCCGACAGGGTGGCCTTGAGCACGTCGGTCTCGAACCACGGGTCGAGGAACTCGGCGGCGCTCATCGTCATCAAGCGGATCAGCGTGTATTTTTCCTCCGACGAAAGCGCCCGAAAATGGCGCGCCAGGAAAAGAAGCTTTTTCAGGTCGCGCGGGTGCAGCGAGGTCGGGTCGGGAGGCGCGATGCCGAGCAGCGGCTTCACGAACCGGGACATCTGCGCCATGGCGTTCTCGAATTCCTCGTAAGCCTCGGCATCGAGCCGCGAGTGGCGAGCGATCTCGCGGCGCGTCTTGGCGTGGTCGTTCACGCGCCACAGGTAGTTTCCGTCCGGCATGGGCGTGACGGTGCCGTCGAGCAGCAGAATTTCCATGCCGTGGCGCGGCAGGTCGAGTTCACGGATGATTTCCGGCCGCAGCAGGGAGACAACGTAGGAGCAGACGGAGAACTTAAAGCCGGGGAAAATCTCTTCGGTGACGGCGGCGCCGCCCAGGACGTGCCGCCGCTCGAGCACGAGGACTCTCTTTCCAGCGCGGCCCAGGTAGGCGGCGTGGACCAGGCCGTTGTGCCCGCCGCCGATGACAATGACGTCGTACCGGGAGTTCTTCAATGTGTTTCAGGCCCCTTCGGCAGGGCCTGCGGGTGCGCTACGAGGTCGTGACGCGCATCGCCGCGAAGCCGTGACTCAGTTGCGGTCGGCGTAGCGGCTCATTTCGCTTTGCAAGCATTCAGCCATCTCCTCGCGCGCCAGGGTCCCGAGTTCGCTACGCGAAGCGGACGAAAATCTGCCGCGTTGCAACGAAGTTGTCAAGGGGTTGTCAAGCGGTTCATATGCGACTCTCGAAACGCGCTTCCCTGTTCAACGCTAGTCGCGTCAAGCCATTTGAGAATGTAACCCTGGGGCACATCGTCGCGCCATTTGTAATGTAACCGAAGGTGAAGGCGCGCCGTCGTCGCGGCTGTGGGAAAGTGGAAATCGTTTTGTGATTTCCAAGCT
>Ga0207646_10001355_pt1 | contig 30398 bp, 27 predicted proteins | sample KBSK5502metaG_FD_184343 | JGI IMG/M metagenome (GOLD analysis project Ga0207646, IMG submission 184343) | Corn, switchgrass and miscanthus rhizosphere microbial communities from Kellogg Biological Station, Michigan, USA - KBS K5-50-2 metaG... | ecosystem: Host-associated > Plants > Roots >... | reverse complement strand
GACGTGCGCGTTCGGGCCGCCGAGGTAGCGGAACAACGGCAGTCCGGCCGATCCGGCGGCCGCCTTGGCGACGGCCATGCTGACCGCCACGATGGCGTTGGCGCCCAGCCGGGACTTGTCCGGCGTGCGGTCCAGGTCGATCATCGCCTGGTCGATCAGGCGCTGGTCGTCGGCGTCGTAGCCGAGCAGCTCCGGCTCGATCTCCTCATTGACGGCCTCGACCGCCCTGGTGACCCCCTTGCCGCCGTAGGCGTCGCCGCCGTCCCGCAGCTCGACCGCCTCGAAGGCCCCGGTGGAGGCTCCGCTTGGTGCGGCCGCCCGGGCCAGCGTCCCGTCGTCCAGCTCCACCTCGGCTTCGAGCGTCGGGTTGCCTCGGGAATCCAGGATCTGCCTGGCGTGAATGGCGTCGATGGCGGGCAAGCAACGGCTCCCGGTGCGTTCGCGAGTCTCGGTATTCGGAGCCTAGCCGAGGCGGTCCCGGCGGCCGCAGCGGCCACGCCGTCAGCCCCCAGCCGCCCCGTCAGGCCCCGGCGCCCCCGTCAGGCCCCGGCCGCCCCGTCCCGCTCCTGCTCCCAGGTGCGGACCCGGTCGCGGTAGGCCCGCGCGGCGGCGCGCAGCTCCAGCTCGGGGTCCAGACCGGCCGCGCGCGCCTTGGCCACGAGCGCGAACAGCTCGGCCCCGATGTCGCTAACGCCGTTCCCGCCCGCCGCGCCGGCGGCCGGCAGGTCGGCGAGTTCCGCCGGGGCGCCGGCTCGTTCCGCCCGGCGCTGGAGTTGGGCGGCGAGCGCGAGCGCGGGCTGCCCGAACGGCACGGACCCCACCACCGACGGCGGCTGGCCATCTTGGCCGGCCCGCTCCGCGGCCTTGATCGCGTCCCAGTTGCGCTTGACGTCCTCCGGGCCGGACACCTGCGTGTCGCCGAACACGTGCGGGTGCCGGCGTATCAGCTTGGCCACGATGCCCGCGGCCACATCGTCGATCGTGAACCCGGTGCCGTCCCGGCGCTCCGCCGCGATCCTCGCGTGGAACACGACCTGGAGGAGGACGTCGCCGAGTTCGTCCCGCAGCGCCGCCTCCCCGCCCTCCTCGAGCGCCTCCAGGGCCTCGTAGCACTCCTCCAGGAGGTGCGGCGCGAGCGACTGGTGCGTCTGGCGGGCGTCCCACGGGCAGGACACCCGCAGCGTGTCCATGACCTCGACCAGGCGGAGCAGGGCGGCCCCCGGCGGTAGCGCGGCCCCCGGCGGTAGCGCGGTCCCCGGCGGTAGCGCGGTCCCCGGCGGTAGCGCGGTCCCCGGCGGTAGCGCGGCCCCCGGCGGGCCCCCAGTCAGGGCCGGCTCGCCGGGGCTGGTCAGCGCCGGCCCATCGGTCACCGGGCCACCCGGGCGCGTCCGCTCAGCATGGCGGGGCGAGCGCGGGCCTGGGGCTGCTCGACGGTGACGAGGATTCCGGCGCCGACAGCCTGTTGGCCGCCGGGATGACGGACAGCTGCGCGTAGTCCAGCCGGCCGAACTGCGGGTTGATCAGAATGTGCAGGCTCTTGGCGGCCGCGCACTGACGCCGGTTGAGATCGGCGCCGATGGCCTGCTGGGCCGCGGTGGAACTCGGCACCCGGCCGCCGTCCAACCTGGCCACGAGCGCGTTCTGGATGGCCGCGTACCTGCCCAGCGCCGGCAGCAGGTCCGGCGGCAGCCCGTTGGCCACGGCGAGGTTCCTGATCCCGTTCGGCCCGGCCTGCGCGGCGATCGCCGCGAGAGCCCGCTGGCTCTGCCCGAAGCTCACCCTGACGTGGTTGCGGATGGCCAGCTGGTCGCGGACCCGGAACCGGACCAGCCACCCCAGCACCTGTTGCGGCGCCTGCGCCAGCGGGAACTGCAGCTGGATCTTCGCCTTGTTGGCCTGGTAGGCCTGTTCCAGGCTGGCGACCTCGTTGCTCAGCGTGGTGGCGGAGATCCGCTGGCCGCCCACGATGGCGGCGGCACCCGTCCGGACGGGACCGCACGCGGCCAGGACACACGTCGCGCCGAGCGCGGCGGCCACTGCGATGGAGGTGCGGAGCACGACGGCGTCCCTTCTCACGTCTGCGTTATGGTCGGCGGGTCCGGCGTGCCCGGCCCACTCTCGCCGAACACCGCCTCAATGAGCTGCAAACACCAGGCAAGCAGTTCCCGGTCGCGCAGGAGCGGGGCCCCCGGCGGGGCGGAAGCGCCTGATACCTCCCTGGGCACCGGTACGAGCATCGTACGCACCGCCGGTTTCAGCACGGTCTTCGGGTAGAGCCGCTGCGCCCGGACCTGGCGGGAATCCGGCAGATCGACCGGCGCGAACCGGATGTGGGTGCCCTGCTGGGTGATGTCGGTGAGCCCGGCCCGGCGCGCCTCCGCCCGCAGCCTGGCCACCGCGAGCAGGCCGAGCACGGGCTCGGGCAGCGGACCGTAGCGGTCGGTGAGCTCCTCGCTGACGGCAACGATGTCGTCGACGGAGTCGATCGCGGCGATCCGCGTGTACGCCTCGAGCCGCAGCCGCTCACCCGGCACGTAGGAGTGCGGGATGTGGGCGTTCACCGGCAGTTCCACCCTGGCCTCGGGCCGCTCGGCGGGCCCGCCGCCGCGCAGTTCGCTGACCGCCTCGCCGATCATCCGCACGTACAGGTCGAAGCCAACACCGGCGATGTGCCCGGACTGCTCCCCGCCGAGCAGGTTGCCCGCGCCGCGGATCTCCAGGTCCTTGAGCGCCACGTACATCCCCGCGCCCATCTCCGTGTGCTGGGCGATGGTTTCCAGGCGCTCGTGCGCGGTCTCGGTCAGGGGCTTCTCAGGCGGGAACAGGAAGTACGCGTACGCCCGCTCGCTGCCGCGGCCGACCCTGCCCCGAAGCTGGTGCAGCTGGGACAGCCCGTAGACGTCGGCGCGGTCGATGATCAGGGTGTTCGCGTTGGGGATGTCGAGCCCCGCCTCCACGATCGTGGTGGACACGAGCACGTCGTGCTTCCGGTCGAGGAACTCCTCCATGATCCGCTCGAGCAGGTGCTCGTTCATCTGGCCGTGCGCCGCCACGACCCTGGCCTCCGGCACCAAGTCCGCCACCCGGGCCGCGACCTTGTTGATCGAGGAGACCCTGTTGTGCACGAAGAACACCTGGCCGTCGCGGAGCAGCTCGCGGCGGATGGCGGCGGCGATCTGCTTGTCGTCGTAGGGGCCGACCATGGTCAGCACCGGGTGCCGCTCTTCGGGCGGGGTCAGGATGGTGGACATCTCCCGGATCCCGGCCACGCCCATCTCCAGCGTGCGCGGGATGGGGGTCGCGGACATCGAGAGCACGTCCACCTCGGTGCGCAGCCGCTTGAGGTACTCCTTGTGCTCCACCCCGAACCGCTGTTCCTCGTCGAGGATGACCAGGCCGAGGCGGGCGAACCGGGTGTCGGGCGACAGCAGCCGGTGGGTTCCGATCACCACGTCCACCGTGCCGTCGGCCAGCCCGCGCAGCGTCTCGGCGACCTCGGCGTCGCTCTGGAACCGGCTCAGCGTGCGCACCACGACCGGGAACGGCGCGTACCGTTCTGAGAACGTGGCCTGGTGCTGCGCCGCAAGCAGCGTCGTGGGGACGAGCACGGCGACCTGCATGTTGTCCTGTACCGCCTTGAACGCGGCGCGGACCGCGATCTCGGTCTTGCCGTAGCCGACGTCGCCGCAGATGAGCCGGTCCATGGGCACCGGCCGTTCCATGTCGTGCTTCGCCTCGTCAATCGCGGCAAGCTGGTCGGCAGTCTCCACGTAGGGGAACGCGTCCTCCAGCTCACGCTGCCAGGGTGTGTCCGGGCCAAACGCGTGGCCGGGCGAGGCCATCCTCGCCGAGTACAGCCGGATCAGCTCCGAGGCGATCTGCCGCACCGCCTTGCGGGCGCGGCCCTTGGTCTTGGCCCAGTCGGCGCCGCCGAGCCGGTGCAGCGCGGGCGCCTCGCCGCCGACGTACCTGGTGACCTGGTCGAGCTGGTCGGTCGGCACGTAGAGCCGGTCGGCAGGCTGGCCCCGTTTGGCCGGCGCGTACTCGATGACCAGGTACTCCCTGACCGCTCCCTGGACGCTGCGGCTGGTCATCTCCAGGTACCGCCCCACGCCATGCTGCTCGTGCACGACGTAGTCACCCGACGTCAGCTGGAGCGGATCGATGCCGCCACGCCGCCGGCTCGGCATCCGGCGGGCGTCCCGCGGCCCGGCGTGCTGGCCCGCCAGGTCAGCCTCGGTGAGGACGGCAAGCCGCACGGACTCCCAGGTGAACCCGTGGGCGAGGAGCCCGGTCGTCACGCAAGGGACCGCGGGCTCCGGCGCCTCGTCCAGGTCACCGAGCCGGGCGCCGAGGCCCTCACCGCGCAGCATCTCGGTCAGCCGCTGCGCCGGGCCGTGGCCCTCGGTGACGAGGACCACCCGCCAGCCGTCGCGCAGCCACCGCCGGACGTCGGCCAGCGCGCGGGCGGTGTCGCCGCGGTAGGCAGGCGCCGGGCTGGCCTGCAGCTGCAACGCTTTCCGGCCCTCGCCGCTACCGGCCTCTTCATGCAGAACGTAGCCATCCGTGCCGATGCCATCCGCCGCGCGGGCCTGGTCACCGGGGCCGTCCGGCGCCCCGCCGGGGGCGCCGGGGCTTTCGAACGGGGTGATGGTCCACCAGGGCAGGCCCAGCCGGTCGGCGGCCGCCCGGACCTGGCCGATCGACTGGAACGCAGCCGCGCCCAGGTCCACAGGGGCCCTGCCGCCCGCGGCCGCGTTCACCCAGGACGCCTCCAGGAACTCCCGGCTGGTGCGGACCAGGTCGGCGGCCCGGGCGCGGATGCGTTCGGGATCGCAGGCGAGCACCACGCCCCCGGCGGGGACGTGATCGAGCAGCAACTCCATCCGCGGGGCGAGCACCGGCGCGAACGCCTCCATCCCCTCCACGACGATGCCGTCGGCGAGCTTGCCGAGCACGTCGCCGAGGCCGGGGTGATCGGCGGCGAGTTGCTTGGCGCGCTCCCGCACCGGCGGGGACAGCAGCAGTTCCCGGCACGGGGGCGCCCACAGCCCCTCGGGGGCGGGCCCGAGGCTCCGCTGGTCGGCCACCCGGAAGAAGCGGGTCTCCTCGACGGTGTCGCCGAACAACTCCACCCGGACCGGGTGCTCCTCCGTCGGCGGAAACACGTCGAGGATGCCACCGCGCACCGCCACCTCGCCGCGTTTCTCCACCATGTCGGTGCGCGCGTAGCCGATCTCGACCAGCCGGGTCAGCACCTCGTCCAGCTCGGCCGTGTCGCCCACGGCGAGCGCCACGGGCTCGACGTCGCCAAGCCCGCTCACCATCGGCTGGAGCAGCGCGCGTATCGGCGTGACCACCGCAGCGACCGGCGCGGTCCGGGAGCCGGCCGGGCCGGGGTGAGCGAGCCGCCGCAAGATCGCGAGACGCTGGCCCGAGGTGTCCGACCGTGGGGAGAGCCGCTCGTGCGGGAGCGTCTCCCAGGCAGGGAAGTAGGCCACGCTCTCGGCTGGCAGCAGCGAGCGGAGAGCGTCGGCCAGCTCCTCGGCCTCCCGCGCGGTGGCGGTCACCGCGAGCAGGAACCGGCGAGCCCGGCCGGGCTGCCCTGACCGTGCCTGCGGCCCGGCCAGGGCAGCGGCGAGCAGCGGGCGGAGGGCCGCCGGCGCGGTCACGTCGGCGCCCAGGTCTACATCGCCGGCGGCCAGGCCCGGGACCTGCTGAAACTGGGGGTCGTCGGCTATCACGCTGAGCAGACCGGTGAGGCTCATGGTGTCCCTGTATAGGCAGCACGAAAGGCCCGCACGGACGTCAGCAAAGGCCTTGCCCGGATGCGGGATACCTCCACCTTATGGCCTTCACGGGAGTGGAATCTCATCTGCCGGGCGGACGGAGCAAGGCCATAGGCTGACGTTTCTGCACCTCGCTCACAAAAGCCTCAGGCTACGCTGTTGACCCGTGACATCGGTGAACGGGATCCCCGGGGATGGCTCCGCGGGAGGGGGAACCGGTCCCGCTCCCAGGCGCGCCGCTCGAAGGCAGCCTGCAGCCCCCGTCCCTCAGGCGCGGCGGAGCAGCCGCCGCAAGCCCGCGCAGCAGCCGCCGGCCGGCCGCGATCAGGGCACCGCGCCCGGGCCGGGCAAGCCACCCGCACCCGCGGCGGCGGACACCGGTACCCCCGGGCCCACCCCGGCGGTCACCCTCATCCCGCCGCCGGCCAAGGCGCCCGACCCCGCCTCGCCCGCCGCCGCCGCTCCCGCGCCGCCCAACGTACCGGCACCTGCCCCGCCCGCCACCGCCGCTCCCGCGCCGCCCAACGCACCGGCACCTGCCCCACCCGCCACCGCCGCTCCCGCGCCGCCCAACGCACCCGCACCTGCCCCGTCAGCTGCCGGTTCCCCGGCGGTTACGCTCATCCCCGCGTCCAGGGCGCCCGCACCCAGCCTTCCTGCCGCGCCGCCCACGCCCGTCATGGCGCCGCCGTCCGCCCCACCGGGCCCCGCCGCAGCCGCCGCACCGGCCACTGCCGGCCGCGCGCCCGCGCCAGCCCTGGCTGACCTGTTCGTCCGGCAAACCCGCGCCTACGTCGCGAACTGCGCCGGCAGGCAGGTAGCGATCCTGCAGGCTGGCGCCACCACGGCCACCGACCTGGGCGTCGATGCGCTCCGGGCCGGCCGCGCCAGCATCGTGGTCAGCCTGATCGATACGGACGGGCCGGTCACCCGCGCGGCCGTCGCCAGGCACCCGAACCTTGCCGAGTGCACGCTCGGCGACCTGCGCACCGCGCCGCTGGCGCCGCGCGGCTTCGACATCATCGGTTGCGCGTCGCTGCTGGAGCGGATCGAGCACGCCGAACTCGTTCTCGACCGGCTGATCGGCGCCATCAAACCCGGTGGCTTGCTGCTGCTCCGCATCCACGACCGCGACAGCGCCGCAGGCTTCCTCGACCGCCACCTTCCGGGGGCGCTTCGGCAGGCGATCTGGCGCAGGCGGCACCCGGGTGAGCCCGGGCCCCATCCGGCCGTGTATGAACAGCTGGCCTCCGCGCGCGGCGTTCAGGCCTATGCACTGCTGCGCGGCCTGGTGATCGGGGAGCGCCAGGCGCTCGGCGGCCTGGCGGGCGGGCTGCCGCCGGGCCCGCCCGGTTTCCTGGCCGCGCAGAAGCTGGTCGCCGGCCTGTCGGGCGGGCGGCTGACCGCGGCTCATGAGGAGATGCTTTACGTGCTGCGCAAGCCGGAGAGCCAGTTCGCCCGGATCCTGTGATCTAGCCGGGCCGCCGTCATCGGCCAGCGCTGCCGCCGCCTGGCCGGCCTGCCCGTCTCCTTGGTCCGGTGGTCACCGCCGGAGTACCCTCGGCTCTTACCCCACCACCCCGCCCCGTCAGCTCAGCGGGGCTGGCGCCAAACGGAGGTAGACGTGACCGCTGAAGCTGCGGCCGGGCTGGCGGCGGACTTCACGAATCTTTCCTCCTGGGCCCTTGACGAACGCCAGCTCGGCGACCTGGAACTCCTGCTGGCCGGCGCGTTCGCCCCGCTGACCGGGTTCCTCGGCGTGGCCGATGCCGCATCGGTGGACGCCAGGGGAACCCTGGCGGACGGCACTCCCTGGCCGGTCCAAGTCGTCCTTGACGTGCCCGAGGACGCGGTTCCCCGCGACGCGACCAGGATCGCGCTGGCCGACCCCGAGGGCACGCCCCTGGCCATCCTCAACATCACCGAGCGGTCGGTCGTGGCCGCGCCGTCGCCACCCGGGCCCGGCGGCCGGCACGCGCGGCCCGACGACGCCGGCGCGGCAGGACTGGTCCGCCTCGCCGGGCCGGTAAGCGGGTTCCGGGAGCCGGAACACGGCCCGTTCCGGCAGCTGCGGCAGACCCCCGCGCAGGTGCGGGCGGAACTTGGCGGTGGTCCCGTGCTCGCGTTCGCAACCCGCCGCCCGCTGGGCGGCCGCCAGATCGGCCAGCTACGGCACTTCGCCGGGCAGCTCCGAGCCAGGCTCCTCCTGCTGCCCCTGGTCAGCGGCCCGGCCGAGGTCGTGGTGCGGCCCGAGGCGCTGGTACGCGCGGTCAGCGCGGCGGCCAAGAACCTGCCGCCGGGCACCATGCTCGTGCCCATCCCCCTCGCCCCGAGGGACACCGGCAGCAAGCGCGAGACCGCGATCCGGGCGGTGGTCGCGGCCGCCTACGGCGCCACCCATCTGTTCGTAGACGAGCTGGACGCCGACCGCGGCGGCCGGGCGGGCCAGGACAGCGCCCCTGTCGAAACCCCCATCCCCGTGCTTCCCGGGGACGAGTGGGCCTACGATCGCGCCGCCGAGGTGTGGCGCCCGCTCGCGCTCATCGACCCGGGCACCGAGCAGTCCGACCTGGCGGCGGGCGAGCTCGAGGACCTCCTTGACCGTGGCGAGGACGTGCCCGCCTGGTTCGCCCCGCCCGCAGTGACCGCCGAGCTCCGCCGCGCCCGCCCGCCCCGGCGGGAGCGCGGCGTGGTCGTCTTCTTCACCGGGCTGTCCGGCTCCGGCAAGTCCACGATCGCCCGGGCGCTCCGCGACGCGCTCGCCGAACGCGGCGACCGGACCGTGTCGCTGCTCGACGGGGACCTGGTCCGCCAGCTCCTGTCGGCCGGGCTGACCTTCTCGCGGGCCGACCGTGACCTGAACATCGCCCGGATCGGCTACGTGGCCACCGAGGTCGCCCGGCACGGCGGAATCGCGATCTGCGCGCCGATCGCCCCCTATGAGGCGGCGCGCGCCCAGGTGCGCCGCATGGTGAGCGAGGTCGGCGACTTCCTGCTGATTCATGTCGCCACGCCGGTCGAAATCTGCGAGGCCCGCGACCGCAAGGGCCTGTACGCCAAGGCACGCGCGGGGCTCATCGACCACTTCCCCGGCGTCTCCGACCCTTACGAGGAACCCAGGAACGCCGACCTGACCATCGACACGTCCGTCATGACCAGGCAGCAAGCGGTCGCCGCGGTACTCGGCCTGCTCACCATGGGCGGCTGGCTGAAAGACGGCGCGCGCAGCTGACGGCTCCGCCGGCGCTCCGGCCGGAGTTGCCGGTCCGGGCTGGCCCGCGCGCTGCTGCCCTGAGCATCGGGGTTATTCGCTGTCCTCCGCGCGGCTGCCCTCGTCGATCCGGGACCGGACCGACTCAATCCGGCGGCTTATCGCGCCGGCCATCGCGTCCCGCATGCGGGACAGCACGATGTAGCTGGCCACCCCGCTTACCACCAGGGCGAGGGCGATCAGCAGCAGCCCCCTGGCGCCGGCCAGGTAGAGAAGGCCGGCCACCGCGGCGAACAGCAGAATCCTGGCCGCGGTGTAAGCCAGCGTGGCGCGCATAACGTGCACAGCCTAGTGGGTCAGGATCTCGGCGAAGACGGCCGGATCGACGTTGCCGCCCGACAGCACCGCCACCGGAGCCCGGGCGGTGGGCAGATCCCGCCCGGACAGGCACGCGGCGATGGCCACCGCGCCGCCTGGCTCGGCGACCAGGCGCGCCTGCCTCGCGGTGCGCCGCACCGCCGCACGTATCTCGTACTCGGTCACCGTCACGATGTCGTCCACGAGGCTGAGCATGTGCTGCAGCGGCAGCGAGCCAACCTGCTCCACCCGGAGCGCGTCCGCGATGGTGCGCTGGGTGGCGCTCGCGGGCCAGGCAACCCGTTCGCCGCGCCGGAACGAGTCGCGGGCGTCCGCCGCGAGTTCGGGCTCCACGCCGATCACCCGGGCACCCGGGCACGCGTCGCGGATGGCCGCCGCGATCCCCGAGATCAGGCCGCCACCTCCGACGGGGACTACCACCAAGTCCACGCCGGGGCACTGCGCCGCGATCTCCAGGCCGATGGTGCCCTGGCCGGCGATCACGGCGCGGTGATCGAAGGGCGGGATGAGCGTGTACCCGTGCCGGCCGATGAGCTCCTCGGTGGCCGCGATCCGCGCGGCCAGCGTGGGCTGGCACGTCACGACCCGCGCCCCCGCGCGCCGCGCGGGACCGACCTTCACCTCGGGCGCGTTGTCGGGGACGACCACCGTGGCCGGGATGCCGAGCAGGGCCGCGGCGTAGGCGACGGCCTGCGCGTGGTTGCCGCTGGAATGGGTCACGACCCCCCGCTGGCGAACTTCGGCGCGCAGCGCGCTGATCGCCGTGTAAGCCCCGCGCAGTTTGAAGGAGCCGGTCGGCTGCAACGACTCCGGCTTGATCAGCAGGCGGGGCGCGACCCCGGTAAACGGCACCAGTGGGGTGGCGACGATGATCCCATCCAGGCGCGCCGCGGCGGCCCGGATCTCCTCGCCCGTGACCAGCCCGGTCACCCGTCCGCCAGCGGGGCCGGGTCATAACCCAGGAGCCGGCCAGCCCGGCCGAGCAGGCGATGGCGATGCTCCCGCCACCACAGCCAGCTTGACATCCTGACCCACCCTAGCTGGGCACGGCGCGTGAGATCGGCTCATGGGGAGGGAGTCGCGCTGGGCGGCTCCCGCCATACGTCAATCGCCCTCTTCCCGGAGAGCTCGCCTTAATCGCTGGCGTTTATGACGCCCGGAACGCCCGCTACCACCTCCGCGCCCCGCCCGGCCACGGCGGGCCAGCGGGCCGCGCCGTGAGGCAGCCACAGCCAGGCCGGCCAGGACTGGAAGGCCCACAAGGGCAGGGCAGCTAATTTTCCGGAAATCTAGGAAGTAAACGGATGTTTTCGCGACACTGAAGACATGCTCCGAAACGGAGACTAGGAGGGGTGGGGCATGGACGGGAACAATGAGCGCCTTCTGACTCCCGGGGAGGTGGCGGCCCTCTTCCGGGTGGACCCGAAGACGGTTACCCGCTGGGCGGCATCGGGCCGCATCAGCAGCATCCGTACGCCGGGGGGGCACCGGAGGTTCCGCGAGTCGGAAGTGCGCGCGCTGCTCCGCGGCGAGTCGCAGGCAGCGGCCGGCAGCCCTTGACCTAGAGCCGGCATCGTGACGAGTCCGAGGCGCAGCACAGATTCAGAACACCGCGCGGGCCTCAGGCCGGTGGGCGGCCGCGGGTACCGGGGGAAGCCTCAGGAGGCGAACCCCCCTGTACCCGCTCGGCCAGGTAGCTCTCGAACTCACGCCGCAGCGCCTCGTCACCCTCCCGCCACCGCTGCCGGCGCTGGTCCAGCTCCTCCTCCGAGACCGCCTGCCGGGCGAGCCGCGAATACGCGGGGTCGCCTGGGCTGATCTCGACGTAGGCGTCGCCCATCACCTCGCCCTCGGCGTCCATGGCGGACTCGGGAGCCAGCAGGTTTCCGTTGCGGAGCCTAACGACGAACATCGCGTGACTCAGATCCCGTAGCGCACATTGAAGTACAGCATGACATCCAGCGCGATCCTTGTGTCCCCGCCCAGCATGTCGACGAGCGCGGGCCGCTGGCTGGACGCGATTGCGGCGAACGCGTCCGCGAAGAACTCACGCCGGCCCAGCGAGCCGTCCTGCCGGTGGAAGTCGCTCACGAGGCGGGGCAGGCAGCGCCGGTAGAGCGCGCGGAACTCGTCCGAGTCCGACTGCCACATGCCGCCGGACCCATCCAGCTCATCGAGGGCGTGCCCAACCTCGTGGCACACCACGTCCGGGGTGGCGGACGGACGGGTGCCAATGATGATCTTGCGCTCGCCATACGCGCCGGCGCAGGCATCCCAGGTCGCGCGCCCGGACGGGAGCGGAACCCCGCGGAGCCGGCCCATCTCGTCCAGGTCCGGCACGCCGCCGGGGCCCACGTAGATCGCGTCGAGGCCGTCGGCAAGGCGCTGGGAGACGGTGGCGGGCAGCTCGGCCAGGCGGTCGATGGCCCGCACCACCTCCGGTGGGGGCAGCGCGCTGGCGTCCCAGTCGCGGCAGAGCACCTTCTCCAGCGGGCCGCAGTCCCGGTGACCCCCCACCACCCGCCGGGCATGGGCGACCTCGTACCACGGCAGGCGCTCCGCGCTGGCCTGCTGCGTCGCCGGCTGGCGAGCGGCCCTGGCCGCCGGGCGCGCGTCCGCGGCGGCCCTGGGCGCCGTCCGTATGGCTACCCTGGCCGCCCCGGCCCGGCGGCTGCCGCCCCGGGGGCCTGCTCTGCTGCCGCTCCGGCTCTCGGAATCGCCCCTGGGCGCCCGGCCGGACCGGCGCGCCTCCTGAAGGGGCGATGCGAAGGGGGCCTCACCGGCCGGTTGCTGGCCTGGCGCAGGGGCCGCCTCGGGGAGCCGGTCATCGCGCCGGTGCTTCCCGCCGGCAGGCGCGGCCGGAGGAGGCCCTGCGCTCCGGGAGCGGACACCGCGGGACCGCCCTGGCCGGACGGGCCAGCGGAAGCGGGCAAAGAGCCGCAGCCGCATAGTCGCACTCCCTGCGATCGGCACAACACAGGCCGCCAGGCTACGCCGAAATAGCGGCATCGTCACCTGTCGTAACCGACTGTAATGAGTTGCGGACCGCGGTGTAAGAGATGATGAGTCAGCCAATTTCCGCACAGCCGGGACGGGACTGCGGTTAGGCTGCCGGCATGGTGCTGCTGGGTGCCGTGTCTGCCCTGCTCATCGTCGTGACGCTCGCCGCCCTCCGGTACGCGCGGCGGGCCGCCGGCGGGGCGCGCCGAGGTTCGCGTGCCGCCGGCCGGGCGCGGCGAAGGTCGCGTGCCGTCTTCCCGCGCGGTCCCGGTGCTGACGCCGCGCTATGGCGCCATCCCGCGGGACGCGGCCGGCACGCCGCCCTGGTGCCCGCGGATCAGGCGGGCCAGCGGTCCCCGCACTGGACCGGGCCCACCGGCCCCGACGACGACCCCGAGTTCATCGACGCACTGGCGCGGCTGATCCGCGGCGACGACAGCCCCTAGAGTGCCCGGCATTAGGGGCGCTGGAATAGTGAGTGGCGGTCCCAGGCAGTCCCTGGCAAGGCCCGACGAGAACGCGAGCCAGGGGCAGCCTGGGCGCCGCGAGCCCAGCAGCCTCCATTGCCGGGTGCTCTTAGTTGATCCCGGCGTACGAGTGCAGGCCGGTGATCCACAGGTTGACGCCGACCAGGTTGAACAGCAGGGTGGTGAAGCCGAGCAGTTGGATGTAGGCCGCCCTGTGGCCCCGCCAGCCAGCGGTGGCCCGGGCGTGCAGGTACCCCGCGTACACCACCCAGCTGATGAACGCCCACGTCTCCTTGGGATCCCAGCCCCAGTACCTGCCCCATGCCTGGTCCGCCCAGATCGCCCCGGCGATGATCCCGAACGTCCAGATCGGGAACGCGAAGATCACGGTCCGGTAGGAGAGCCGGTCCAGGGCGTCCGCCCCCGGGAGGCGCTGCAGGATCGCGCCGAAACCAGTTCCGGTGCCCGCCGCCGGGCGCCGGGCGTAACGGTCAGCGACCAGGTACATAGTGGTCAGCACCGCGGCGACGATAAAGGACCCGATCGCCAGGGTCATCGCGGTGACGTGGATCCAGATCCAGTAGGAGTGCAGCGCGGGAACGAGCGGGCCGGCGGCCGTGTACAGCACGGTGGCGCACAGGCCGAGCCCGAGCACGACCGGCGCCATGACGAACAGCCCGAGCGAGTAGATCCGGAACCGGATGCACAGCAGCAGGAACGCGATCACGGCCGCACAGGTGATCGCGGTGACGAACTCGTACATGTTGCCCCACGGGACCCGGTCCTCGGCCAGCCCACGGGTGAGGATCCCGGCCACGTGGGCGACGAGCCCCAGCGCGGTGAAGGCCAGGGCAGCCCGCACCCAGCGCCCGGCCGGGGCACCCCCGGCGCGCCAGCGGCTGGCCGCGACGGTCCAGCCGGTCCCCACCGCGGCGTCTGCCGGGCCGTCGATGGTCCCGCCCGCGCCGTCACCCGGCGGAGCCGCACGCGCCGCGGACGGTGCCGGGCCCGCGGACCCGAGCGCCGCCGACGCCGTCGCCGCGGCCGGCACCGCCACCCGGACCGAGCCCGCCGTGGCAGCCACCGCCGCCGGCCGGCGGCGCGGGGTCCGCCCGTAGGCGAAGTCACCGGCGAAGGCCAGCATGCCCAGGGCGTAGAAGACGACCGTGCCCAGCAGAAAGTGGTCGCTGAGCTGGGCCAGCCCGATGTTGACAGGCACGAGCCTCACTCCCTCTCGTTAGGCGCCGAGGGGCCGGTTGCAGTCGCGGAGCGCGGCCCGCCACCCTCGGCGGCGGGCCCGCTGCCGGTCGCGGCCGCGAGGGCGGCCGACAGATCGGCGAATTCGGCCTCGAACGTCTCTGATGCCTCGGTCCGGGCCAGCCCGCCGAACTCGACGCTACTGCCTCCGCCCGCCCCGGCGCTGGCCCGCACGAACACCCGGCGCCGGCGGACCAGGAACGACACGAGCAAGCCGCCGAGCGCGGCGATGGCAGCGATGAGCGCGGGCAGCTGGCCGGGGTCGTAGGTGATGGCCAGTGAGATCCACTGCCGGTACCCGGTGAACGTGAGCGTCCCCGCCCCGCCGGGCAGCCTGATCGACTGCCCGGGGGCCAGCGGCCTCGGCTTGACCGGTAGCCGGCGCAGGCCGGCGGTGTCCAGCTGGTACACCGACTGCGGCGGCCCGCTGTTCATGCCCAGGTTGCCGGCGAACGAGACCAGGCTCACCCTCGGCCGGTACGCCGCTGGGAAGGCCGACTCGAGCTTGCCGCCGACATCGATCGTGGTGGGCAGGAACACCCCGGCGAAACCCAGCTGCCGCGGATGGGCGTCGGGGACCTTGACCACGCCTTCGGAGGTGAGCCCTGCCAGCGAGACCGGGATGAACGGCACCGCCTGGTCGAATACCACCCGCCCGGTCCCGTCGGTGACCCGGAACACCGGCGCGTACCCATGGCCGATGAGGTAGACCTTTACCCCGTCCACGTTCAGCGGGCTGTTGACCTGCAGGTCATAGCGCTGCGGCGCCGCCCCGGGCTGCGCGGTGTAGCTGAGGTAGGCGTGGAAGGCGGACGGCTGCCCCAGGTCCGTCCCCGACGTTACGTACCTCGCGCTGAAGGAGTTCAGCGTGATCGCGAACGGCTGCAGGTCGGCGGCGGAGACGAGTCGCCCGGGCCGGAACTGGTCGAGCGCGGTCACCGTGTTGCCGAACGACTGCCCGGCCACGAGCAGCCGGTCCGCCTTGTAGCCGAACAGCCCGCCCAGGCCGACCGCGGCGAGCAGGGCAAGCAGCGCCAGGTGGAACAGCAGGTTGCCGGCCTCGCGCAGGTAGCCCTTTTCCGCGGACACCCAGCCGTCCCCGGTCCGCACCCGGAATCGCTTGCCGGCCAGGAGCGCCGATGCCGCGGCGAGCGCCTCGGCCGGCCCGAGCGGGGACTCCATCCGGCGGGCGAGCGGCAGGCGCGACAGGTTCCGCGGCGCCCGGGGCGGCTGCTGCCGCGCGGCGCCCACCAGGCGGAACGTCCGCGGGATCACGCACCCGGCGAGGGAGAGGAACAGCAGCAGGTAGATGGCGGCGAACCAGGGCGCGGCGAACACGTTGAACAGCGAGAACCTGGCCAGCCACGGGGCCAGGGCCGGGTGAGCGGCGTAGTACTGCGTCACGGCCTGCGGGTTGATGCCCTGCTGCGGCAGGACGGACCCGGGCACGCTGGCGAGCGCCATCAGGAAGAGCAGGATCAGCGCGGTGCGCATCGAGGTGAGCTGATGCCACCCCCACCGGCCCCAGTCCACTATTCCGAATGGACCCGAGGTGGCCGGCGCCCGCCCCCGCTCTGCTTGTCCCGCGGGGCCCGGGGACTCCGGCAGTTGGCCGTCCGCGGCCTCCGCGGGCTGCGTGGTGCCTGCCGGGACACGGACGTCGGTCATGACGGCTGCGCCATCGCCCTGGTAATCAGGCCCCGCAGGCCCGGGTAGGACACCTCGCCGATGACCCGCGCGGTGACCCGGCCGCCCGGGCTGATGACCAGCGTGGTCGGGATGCCCGACGGCGGGACCGTGCTGGCGAAGTCGAGCGCGATCACGTCGCCGGGGTCGTTCAGGCTCGGGTAGCTGATACCGAAGTTCCGCAGGAACGCCTGGGCGTTGGCCGGGCTGTCGCGGATGTCCACGCCGAGGAACCGGACGCCGCTGCGGCCGAAGTGACGCGCCAGCGACGCGAGCGCCGGCGCCTCGGCCCGGCAGGGGGTGCACCAGGACCCCCAGAAGTTCAGCACGACCACGTGCCCGCGGTAATGCGCGAGGGCAAGCTTCTGGCCGGTGAGGGTGGTCCCGGTGACCCGGGGCACCGCAGGGCCGGAGCCGGCCCGCCACTCGGTCGCGCCTGGGCTGCCGGCCACGAAGCTCTGCCCGTTGCTGCCCGGGCCGCTCTGCCCGATGGCCCCGCTCTCGCAGCCGGCGAGCACGAGCGAGGCCGCGAGCGCGAGCGTGGCGCCGGCGACGCCGCGGGCGCCACGCGGGGGGCCCCTGTGGCGCGGGCATCGCGGCAGACGGGACACAGAGTGATCTCCTACAAGCGGTAGTGCCGCGCCCTATTGTGCCGGACCAGGCTAGCGCCCCCCGCAGCGGCCCCCATCGGGCCGAGCGTTGGTACTGGTTGCCTCGGGCCAAGGCAACCGAACGCTAGGCGCCGGGCACCTCGCCGCCGCGACGGCCGGCCGGCTCGGCGTAGCTCACGCCCGTGATGGTGCCGTCCCGGTAGGCGAAGCTGGTCACGCTGCCGAGGGCGCACCGCCGCCGGCCGGGATGATGCCACAGCCTGCGGCCCTCCGCCGACCTGCGCGCCACCCAGATGGGCAGCTGGTGGCTGACGCAGACCGCTTCGCGGCCCCGGGCCTCGCGGGCCGCGTCGGCCATGACCGCGTGCATCCGGGCGGCGATGCTCGTGTACGGCTCGCCCCAGGACGGCTGGAACGGGTTGACCAAGTGCGGCCAGGAGGCTGGCCGGGCCAGCGCGGCGGCGCCCACATCGAAGCGGGCGCCTTCGAAGTGGTTCCACGGCTCGATCAGCCGCTCGTCCACACGCACCTCGAGACCGAACTGCGCCGCGAGCGGCGCGGCGGTCTCCAGGGCGCGCTCGAGCGGCGAGGACAGGAGCAGCTCGACGTCGCGGCCGGCCAGGAACGCGGCGGCCGCCTTGGCCATGAGGATGCCCTCTTCGGACAGGTGGAAGCCGGGCAGGCGGCCGTAGAGCACGCCATCGGGATTGCGAACCTCGCCGTGGCGGACCAAGTGGACGACGGTCATGTCGGGCATGGCGCGCCAAGCCTATCCGGCAACGCGGCGGGCCTTACCCGAGCGCCGAGGCCGCCGCCCGGGCGGCGGCGGGCAGCGCCGCGGCGATCCGGCTCACCGCGTCGTCGTCATGGGCGGCGGAAAGGAACCACGCCTCATAGGGCGACGGCGGCAGGTACACGCCGCCCGCCAGCATCGCGTGGAAGAACGCCGCGTACGCGGCGCCGGACTGACGGCGGGCGGCGTCGAAGTCCCGCACCTGCGCGGTGCCGCCGAGGAAAACGGAGAACAGGTTGCCCGCGTCTTGCAGCCGGTACGGCACACCGGCCTCGTCCAGCGCGGCCGCCGTGAGGCTGGCCACGGCGGCGGCGGCCTTGTCCACCCGCGCGTACACCTCCGGGGTGCAGGCGCGCAGCGTGGCCAGCCCGGCCGCGGTGGCCAGCGGGTTCCCCGAGAGCGTGCCCGCCTGGTAGACCGGCCCCGAGGGGGCGAGCAGGTCCATGATCTCCGCCCGTCCCCCGAACGCCGCCGCGGGCAGGCCCCCGCCCATCACCTTGCCGAACGTCATCAGGTCGCCGGCCACGCCCTCCCGGCCGTACCAGCCGGACCGGGTGACCCGGAAGCCGGTGAGCACCTCATCCATGACGAGCAGCGTCCCGTGCTCGCGGCACAGCTCCGCCAGCACCTCGTTGAATCCCTGCTCGGGCGGGACCACCCCCATGTTCGCCGGGCAGGCCTCGGTGATCAGGCACGCGATCCGCGGCCCGTGCTCGGCGAAGGCCTCGGCGACCGCGCCGACGTCGTTGTAGGGCAGCACCAGGGTGTCCGCCGCGGCGGCCCCGGTGACGCCGGGCGAGTCGGGCAGGCCCAGCGTGGCCACCCCGGAACCGGCCGCCGCCAGCAGCGCGTCCACGTGCCCGTGGTAGCAGCCGGCGAACTTCACCACCAGGCGCCGGCCGGTGAACGCCCGGGCCAGCCGGACCGCCGACATCGTTGCCTCGGTGCCCGAGTTGACCAGCCGGACCTTCTGCACCGGGGTGCGCGCGACGATCTCCTCGGCGAGCTCGACCTCACCGGGGGTGACCGTGCCGAACGAGGTTCCGCGGCCCGCGGCGGCCGTCACCGCGGCCACCACCTCCGGGTGGGCGTGCCCGAGGATCATCGGGCCCCAGGAGCAGACCAGGTCGACCAGCTCGGTCCCGCTCACGTCGGTGAGGCAGGCACCGCGGCCGGAGGCCATGAACACCGGCTCGCCGCCGACCGAGCCAAACGCCCGCACGGGCGAGTTCACCCCGCCGGGGGTCACGGCGCAGGCACGGTGAAACAGGGCTGAGGAATCCACAGCCTGGATTATCTCAGCACCTGTTCGCAGGCGTCGGCCAGGAACTCGAGCAGCCGCAGCCCGTCCGGCAGCGGGTGCACCCTCGGGTCCCTGACCCAGTGCGCGGCGTGCCCGCGGGCCGCGCGCGCCGGGGCGACCACGTAGCTGTCCCTGCAGTGCCAGCGCAGCCCGGCTACCGGGGCGAAGCTATCCGGCTCGCAGTCCAGGTGGCACGACCACCATTCGTACTCGTCGGCCGGTGCGCCACGGGTCGTGACAAAGAAAAGGGCCCGGTCGTCCGCGGTAAGCGCGACCGGGCCGGTGCCCGCCGGAGAGCGGTCCATCCGCCCGAGGGCGGCCGTTCCCGCTGCGGCCGGCACGTCAAGCACGTCGAATACCCGCCCGGTGACCAGGATGATGCTCGCGTCCGGCCGCTCCCGCCACCACCGGGCCACCTCGGCCGGGTCGCGGGACGCCTCGATCTGCCAGGCGGCGGACACCGGGTGGGCCCCGGGTGCTGGGCACCCGATCCGGTCGCACGAGCACGCGCGGCCCGTCTCGCGCACCGCGTCGCGCGCTGTCAGGGACGGGCGCAGGTGGTGGTGGCGGCTGCCGTCGTCGCGCGGGACGGCTCCGGGGGCCACGGGCCAGCCCATCTCCGCGTACTCGACCGCCGCCGTCAGCCGGCCAGCCTCCGTGCGGTGGCGGCGGCGCAGCATCACATCGACCATCGGCGGCCCACTCCCTTTCCGCCTGTCCCTGCTTCCGATGATGCCGGGTGTGCGCCGCGCGTGCAGCCGACCTCGCTTAGTAAGGCGAGGAAGATACCGAACGGTTACGTAAGGGCATCCTGACGTACCGCGAGCGGCAGTCAGCCGAGGCGGCGGGCCGCTTCGGTGGCCCAGTACGTGAGGATGACGCTCGCGCCGGCCCGGCGGATCGCGGTCAGGGTCTCCATGATCACGCGGTCCCGGTCGAGCCAGCCGTTGGCGGCTGCCGCTTCGGCCATCGCGTACTCGCCGCTGACCTGGTAAGCCGCCACTGGGACCGGGGCGGCCGCCGCCACCTGCGCCACGATGTCAAGATAGGGCAGCGCGGGCTTGACGATGAGGAGGTCGGCCCCCTCGTCCACGTCGAGCATGGCCTCGCGGAGGGCATCCCCAGCGCTGGGGTCCTGCTGATAGGACGCCCGGTCGCCGAACCGCGGCGCGCCCTCGGCGGCATCGCGGAACGGCCCGTAGAAGCACGAGGCGTACTTGACCGCGTAGGCGCAGATCGCCACCTCCGCGTGCCCGGCCTGGTCAAGCGCGCGCCTGATGGCGCCCACCTGCCCGTCCATCATTCCGCTCGGCGCCACCACGTGGGCACCGGCCTCGGCCTGCGCGACCGCGATGTGTGCATAACGCTCCAGCGTCGCGTCGTTGTCCACGTCCGCCGACGGGGTCAGCACCCCGCAGTGGCCGTGGTCGGTGTACTCGCACAGGCACAGGTCGGCCATGATCACGATGTCGTCGCCGACCTCCGCGGTGAGATCACGCAGCGCCACACCGATCATGCCGTCCGGGTCGTCGGCCGCCGAGCCGCGGCCGTCCTTGACGGCGGGGATGCCGAAGAGGATCAGCCCGCCAACGCCCGCCTCGACCGCCTCTGCCGCCGCCTTGCGCAGGCTGTCCCTGGTGTGCTGGACCACGCCGGGCATGGAGGGCACCGGCTGGGGCTCGCTGATTTCCTCCTTGACGAACAGCGGCAGGACCAGGTCAGACCCGCGCACGCTGGTGACCGAGGCGAGACGGCGGAGTGCGGGCGTGCGCCGCAGCCGGCGCGGCCGGGCGGCCGGGAAGCCAGGCACGGTTACCTCCTCAGCGGATGCGGCGGCGGGCTCCGCGGCGGCGCTCGCTGGGCTTGCGCACCGGCTCGCCCGCGGCGATGGCGGCATCGCGGAGCCGCGCGCCGTGTTCGGCCAGCGCGTCCACCAGCGCCGTCGCCGACGGCTTGGGGGCGGTCACGTCGACCCGGAGCCCGTACTCGGCGGCCGTCTGCGCCGTCTGCGGGCCGATCACCGCCACCGCGGTCACCGCGTGCGGCTTGCCCGCGATGCCGATGAGGTTGCGCACCGTCGATGACGACGTGAACAGGACGGCGTCGAAGCCGCCGCCCTTGATGGCTTCGCGGATCGGGGCGGGCGGGGGCGCGGCCCGCACGGTCCGGTACGCGGTGACGTCCTCCGCCTCCCACCCCAGGTCGGTCAGCCGAGCCACCAGGGTCTCCGTCGCGATGTCGGCCCGCGGCAGGAGCACCCGGTTGATCGGGTCGAGCACCTCGTCGTAGGGCGGCCAGGCCGCCGCGAGGCCCTCGCTCGACTGCTCGCCGTCCGGTACGAGGTCGGGCTTGATGCCGAACTCGCCGAGCGCCGCCGCCGTCTGCTCCCCTACCGCGGCCACCTTGATCCCGGCGAACGCCCGCGCGTCAAGGCCGTACTCCTCGAGCTTTTCCCGTACCGCGCGCACCGCGTTCGCCGACGTGAAGGCGATCCACTGGTACCGCCCCGTCACCAGGCCCTTGATGGCGCGCTCCATCTGCTGGGGCGCGCGCGGCGGCTCGACGGCGATGGTGGGCACCACCTGCGGGACCGCACCGTAGGAACGGAGCCGCTCCGACACCGAGGCGGCCTGCTCCTTGGTCCGCGGCACCAGGACCCGCCATCCGAACAGCGGCTTGCTCTCGAACCATGACAGTCCCTGGCGCGCGGCGGCCCCGCCGACCACCGCGACGGCCGGGCCGTCCTCGGTCAGCACGCTGATCCCGGCCGCCTTGAGGTCGGCCGCCACGGACGACAGCTTGGTCGCCACGGTGTGCTGGTCGGTGGTGGTGCCGTTCCAGGTGATCGCCATCGGCGTGGTGTCGTCCCAGCCCGCTGCGATCAGCACCTTGGCCAGGTCGACCGGGCCGGCCTCGGCACCGAGGATGACCAGGCTGCCCGGCATGTGGGCGTCCGCGGACACCCGGCTCACGTCCGATGCGTGCACGATCCGTACGTCGCCTCCGGCGTCGCTGGTGAGCGACAGGCCGGCGTAGGCGGGCACGGCCGAGGCGGCGGGCACACCCGGCACGATCTCCAGCCGCACCGCCGCCTTGGCGCACGCTTCGGCCTCGCCTGCCGCCTGCCCGAACAGGAGCGGATCGCCCGGGCAGAGCCGGGCAACGAGCTGCCCCGCCCGCGCCGCGGTGATGAGCACCCCGGGGTCCGCCGCCACTTCCGCAGCGTCGGTCACCGGCACCCCGCCTGGCAGCAGATGCGCCAGCCGCCTGGTTAGTTCCGGCCCGCCGACGATCAGGTCCGCCTGGCCGAGCAGCTCGGAGGCCCGCAGCGTGAGCAGGCTGGCGTCGCCGGGGCCGGTGCCGACGAAGGCCACCAGGCCCGGCTTGGCCTGCGGCAGCGAGCCGCCCGCTTCGCCCGCGCCGGCCCGCGCGCTGGCGTTGCTATGGGTGTCCTGTATCACGGGTGTGGTGACATTCACTGCGCATCGTCCCCGAAATTAGTGGCGGCTGGGCCCGCCACGATCGTTCCTGCCCCTTGCCGGAGCAGTTCAGCGGCCACAGCGCGGCCGAGCCCTTCTGCGCGGGACGGCGGACCGGACAACCGCGCACGCACGGCACGCCCGCCGTCTTCCGCCACAACAATCGCTGTCAGGTGGAGTACCCCGGTTCCGGCAGCGTAGGCACCCACCGGGGCGCTGCAGCCAGCCTGGAGTTCGGCGAGCACCGTGCGTTCGGCGGTCACCGCCGCCCGGCTGGCCGGATCGTCCGCCAGCGCGAGGAGGTCCGCCATTGCCCGGTCCTCGGTCCGGCATTCCACCGCGAGGGCCCCCTGCCCCGGGGCGGGCAGCATGTCGTCCGGCTCGAAGACCTGGCTGACGCGGTCGAGCTCGCCGATCCTGGCTAGCCCGGCGTAGGCGAGGACCACCGCGTCGACCTCCCCCGAGATGACCTTCCCCAGGCGGGTTCCGGCGTTGCCGCGGACGGCGACCGGGCGGACGTCGGGGCGCATCAGCAGCAGCTGGGCGGCCCGGCGCGGGGAGCCGGTGCCGATCATCGCGCCGGGCGGCAGGTCGGCGAGCTTGGCACCGTCCCGGCCGGCCAGCGCGTCCCTCGGATCGTCCCTGGCCGGCACGGCGGCGAGCGTGATGCCGGGCATGGCGGCCGTGGGCAGGTCCTTCAGTGAGTGCACCGCGAGATCGACGTCCCCGGCGAGCAGGCTCTCCCGCAGGGCGCTCGCGAAGACGCCGGTCCCGCCGATGTCGGGCAGGTTCGCGCGGGTGACGTCGCCGAACGTGGTGAGCCCGACGAGCTCGACGCCGACCCCGGTGCGTTCGGTGATCAGCTTCGCCACGTGCCCGGACTGCGCCATCGCCATCGGGCTCTTGCGGGTGCCGAGCCGCAGCACCGGCCTGCTCACGTGGCCTCCTGTTCGGGCAGCAACGCCGAAGGCGGCGGGCCGCCCGTCACCAGCCCAGCGTCGGCCCTGGTCACCGCCTCGACCGCGCCGGGGTCGAGATCGAAAAGCACGCGCAGCGCGGTCTCGTAGGAGTCACCGCCCGGGGACCCGGCCAGCTCCTTGACCCGCACCGTGGGTGCATGCAGCAGCTTATCCACCACGCGGTGCATAGCCTGCGCTATCTCGGCGTGCACCCGGTCGTCGAGCCTGCCCAGCCTGCCATCGAGCCGGGCCAGTTCCGCCTCGACGACGCTCGTGGCCTTGGCCCGCAGCGCCACCACGGTGGGCGCTACCCGGGCCGCCTGGCGCGCGGACCACCTCGCGGCGAGCTCCTCCGCCACGATGGCCCGCACGGCCGCGACGTCCTGCGCCTGGGTGGCGGCGATGGTGGCCCCGGCCTCCTGGAGGGAGTCCAGGCCGAGCACGCTCACCCCCGGCAGCCCGCCCGCGCCGGGGTCGACGTCGCGCGGCAGCGCGAGATCGAGCAGGACAAGCGGGCGGCCGGCGCCGCCCGCTTTCTGACGAAGCCGCAGCGCGTTCCCCACCATGTCCGTGGTGATCACCAGCCCGGTCGCGCCGGTACAGGAGATGACCAGGTCGGCCGCGGCAAGCGCGTCGCGCAGGCCGGGCAGATCAGCTGTCGTGCCGCGGACCGAAGCCGCCAGGCGTTTTGCCCGCTCTTGAGTACGGTTCGCCACAACGATGCCGGCCGCGCCGAGCCGGGCGGCGGTGGCAACGGCGAGAGAACTCATGGACCCGGCGCCGACGACGAGCACACTGAGGCCAGCCAGCGGCGTGGCCGGGTCCCGACCGACGGGCTTAGTCAGCCGCTCGGCGGCCAGGCCCACCCCGACGCTCACCAGGTTCGCGCCTGAGCGGTCGATGCCGGTTTCCGCGTGGGCCCGTTTGGCCGCGCGGAGGGCGAGGGCGCCGAGGTCGTCGAGGACCCGGCCGAGCGTCCCCTGCCGCCGCGCCAGCGCCAGTGACTCGCGCACCTGGCCGAGTATCTGGCTCTCGCCGACCACCATCGATTCCAGGCCGCAGGCCATCGACAGCAGGTGCTGCGCGGCGGCGTCCTCGTAGTGCACGTACAGGTGCGGGGTGAGGTCGCCCAGCGCGATCCCGGCGTGCCGGGCGAGCAGTTCACAGATGGCCGACACGCCCGCGTGGAACTTGCCGACGTCGGCGTAGACCTCGACGCGGTTGCACGTGGACACGACGAACGTGCCGGCGACGTGCTCGGCGTGGAAGACGTCGCGCAGCAGCTTCCCGAGTTCGTCGCCGGCTACCGCGGTCTGCTCGAGCATGGTGACGGGAGCGCTGCGATGGCTCACCCCGACGACAAGCACGCTCATGGCGCGGTCACCGGTGCCTCTCCGGCGGCCACCCCGCCCGCGAGCGCGGCCAGGCCCACACCGCCCGGGTAACGGCGCTTCCCATCCGGGGCGACGCGCACGACCGACCTCCGTTGCGCGTGGAATGCGAGGATCTGCAACTCGATGGACAGGTCGACCTTACGCACGTCGACCCCGGCCGGCACGGTCAGCACAACCGGCGCGAAGTTGAGGATGCTTGTGACGCCGGCCTCCACCAGGCGGTCGCACACCCCCTGCGCCGCGTCCGCCGGAGTGGCGATCACCCCGATCGACACGCGGTGCCGGGCCACCACCTGCTCGATCGCGTCGGCGTTGCCGACCACCTGGCCGGCCGCGATCTCCGTGCCGACGGTGGCGGGATCGGCGTCGAGCACCGCCGCGATGCGGAACCCGCGGGAGGCGAACCCCCCGTAGTTGGCCAGCGCCCGCCCCAGGTTGCCCGCGCCCACGATGACTACCGGCCAGTCCTGGGTCAGCCCGAGTTCGCGCGACACCTGGTAGACGAGGTAGTCCACGTCGTAGCCCACGCCCCGGGTGCCGTAGGAGCCGAGGTGGGAGAGGTCTTTGCGGAGTTTCGCGGAGTTGACGCCGGCCGCGGCCGCCAGTTCCTCGCTGGAGACCGTGGCTATCCCCTGCTCAGCGCAGGCGTAGAGCACCCGCAGGTAGACCGGCAGGCGCGCGATGGTCGCCTCGGGGATGCCCGGGCTGCGCGGCGCGGCGCTGGGGCGGCGGGACATTCGCCGGCGCTCCTCGAGGATCTCAGGCGGCGGGCGCCATGAGCGAACCCTGGGCCCGCCGCGGACATGCGTTCGTTTCACGGTACGCCCTTGTGAACGCATGCACAAAGTCGGCCTCAGGCCACGGTGCTCAGGGTTGGTCCTGGCTGGTCAGGGCGGCTCGTAGCCGCCGCTCGTCCACGTGCCAGAAGTCATGCTGGACGCCGTCGATCAGCGTGACCGGGATCTTGTCCCCGTAGTCGCGCAGATCGCGCCCGGAACGCGTGATGTCGCGCTCCTCCCATGGAATGCCGAGGTCGGCCGCTACCTTGGCGATGACCTCCCGGGCGTCGTCGCACAGGTGGCAGCCGGGCCGGCTGAGCAGAGTGATGATCACCGTGGCCTTCGCGGGCCGGTCACCGGCCGCCGTTGCTGCGCGGCCGCGCCTTCCGCGCCCGGGCCACTCGTTTCGGCCCGCCCGCCGGCGCGAACTTCGCCTGCTTGACACCCAGCTCGATCACGTTGGTCGCCAGCACGTATTGCTCGCGCTCCTCCTCGAACTGCCGGATGTAGGGCTGCCGCTCGTGCTCGTCGAATGCCGCCTCGTCGCGGAAGACGGCGTAGAGGATGCGCTGCATGGGGGCGGCCGGGACGCCGTGCATGACGTACACCAGCGTGTTCGGCTCACGGGTCCGCACCTGCTCGACGACCTCGGACGCGAGCCGTTCGAAGTCCTCGGCGCTCTCATCGAGCAGGGTGTAGATCGCAATCTGCCCGTACAGCCGCGAGGTGTCCTCGGTGGCAGGCTGCGGAACCGGGTACCCGTGCCCGTCGACGACCGGCAGCACGTCGCCGGTCTCGACGTAGGCAACGGAGCGGTGCCCCGTCGTCCCGTTCTGCCCGTGGCTGGCCTGGCCGACGTCGGGAACGACTACCCCGTACCGGCCGTAGCCGGTGTCGCCGGGCGGCCTGCCGGCAGCGGCGATAGCGTCCCTGCTCATGCCGCCGGTATCCACACCAGGGCGGAACCAGCCGCTGAAGTCGGTGTCGGCCGGATCCCGGCGGAAGCCGCCGGTATCGGCCGGGTCGCCGTGGAAGCCGCCGGTCTCGGCGTACCAGCTCCGGCCGCCGGTGGCGCCGCCGCCGCGCCCGAAGCCGCCGGTGTCGTCGTAGGAGATCTCACCGGAGCCGTCCTCGTGGTACCGGATGAAGGAACCGGTATCCTCATCCCACGAGTACCCCCCGGAGCGAAGCGACTCCAGCCGCACGCTGGCCGCCCGCCCCGCCGCCCACCAGGCCAGCGCCGAGGCGGCCAGGCAGGTCGCGGGGTACGCCGAGCTCACCGGGAGCGTCGCCCGCAGCCAGTCGGTCGCCACCGAGGCCGCGGCCACCGCGGCCACCGCCAGGAACAGCGCCCGCCACCCGGCGCTCTGCCGCCCGCGCACGCCCGCCACGATCACCGCGACGACGGCGAACAACGCCGTGACGACCGCGACTGCCTCCAGGACCCAGTTCGGGATGAGCTGGTAGTGCACGGACGCGGCTGGCCACACCTTTGTGAAGCCCGGGCTGCCCAGCGGGTCGGTGGCGAGGACCACCGCGCCGATCACGGTGAACGCGCCGAGCCCGAGCCGGGACACGAACCGGGCGCCCAGGCTCTTGGCGGTGAGCTCGGCCAGTGCCCACGTCAGCGCGAGCGGCGCCACCAGCTGCGCGCCGAGCTGGACCGCGCGGAAGGTGGTCGCGCCGAAGCCGCGGTTGTAGCCGATCGCCATGGCCGCCAGCGCCACGGTGAGCCCGGCCGTAGCGAAGACCAGGGCGACCGTGGCCATCCCGGGTACGCGAATACTCCGGCGGACCAGCGTCCCCGTCAAGACGAGGGACACCAGGGCGCCGACTGCCGCTGCCCCAAGCGAGATAGACATCCCTCCGTATGTTACGACGTCCGGCGGGGATGCCGCCCGAAGTACCTGACCAGCGGAAGCACACTTTTGGACCTGACCAGGGACGGCGCGCCCGGCCGACCGGGCGCGGATACGATGGAGCCGGTATGGACGTGCTGCGCACGGGAAGCATGCCCCGCATCCGCGGGGCGCGCACGCGGCGCGGCGCGGCGCTGGCCGGCGCCGCGTCGGCCGCCATGGCGAAGGTCGACCAGCCCGCGCCGCCCCTGGACCGGACGGCGGGCGCGTTCTTTGACGTGGACAACACCCTGATGCGCGGCGCGTCGATCTACCACTTCGCCAGGGGGCTCGCGGCCCGCAAGATGTTCGGCCCCCGGGACCTCGCGGAGATGGCCTGGAAGCAGTTCTACTTCCGGATCCGCGGCGCGGAGAACCCCGAGCACATCCACTCGGCGCGGGAGGCGGCGCTCGCGTTCGTGGCCGGGAACAAGGTGGCCGACATCGTGGCGTTGTGCGAGGAGATCTACGACGAGGCCATGGCCGACCGGATCTGGGAGGGAACCAGGGAACTCGCCCAGGGTCATCTGGAGGTGGGCCAGCGGGTCTGGCTCGTGACGGCCACCCCGGTGGAGTTGGCCAGCATCATCGCCCGCCGCCTGGGCCTGACCGGCGCGCTCGGCACCGTGGCCGAGTCCGTGGACGGCGTGTACACCGGCCGGCTGGTCGGGGGGCTGTTGCACGGCCCGGCGAAGGCGGCGGCCATCGAGGCGCTCGCCGAGCGGGAGGGGCTGGACCTGGCGCGGTGCGCCGCTTACAGCGATTCCGCCAACGACCTGCCGATGTTGCGCCTGGTCGGGTATCCCGCCGCGGTCAACCCTGACGCGGAGCTTCGCGCGCAGGCACGGGCCAACAACTGGCCCGTGCACGACTTCCGCTCCGGCCGCAAGGCCACGCTGGCCGCGCTCCCGGCGGCGGCCGGGGCCGGCGCGCTGGTGGGCGGGATCGCCGCCGGGCTGGCCATCCGGCGCCGCTACGCCCGCCGCTGACCGTGCAGGCGGGGCGTGCGCTGATTTAGCCCGAAGTTCCCCCCAAGCCGATAGGCCAACGTGTTTGCGCAGCTGGTGGGGCCCTTGATCGCGGAAATTACATGTCTACGTAGTCATGAGCTGAAGTTGTTTCACCTGGTCAGCGCCCATGTCGGCTCGCCGCCAGGGGGAACTACGGTTTAGCCGAACGCGGGGCCGCGCTCGTCGAGCAGGTCGTCCAGCTTGCGCTGGATGGTCCCGCGCACCCGGCCGCTCAGGTCCGCGATCACGGCGGGGTCGTCCTCGGAGCCGGGCTCGTAGCCGCTGGTCGGGACCGGCGGGCAGAACTCGATGATCCACCTCGACGGAAGCGGCACGGCGCCGAGCGGGCCCAGCCAGGGGAACGTGGGCGTGATCGGGAAGTAGGGCAGCCGCAGCAGGTCGGCGATCGGCTTGGCGTTGCCGATCATCGGATAGATCTCCTCCGCCCCGACGATCGCGCAGGGGACAAGGGGCACGCGGGCCCGGATCGCCGTGCTGGCGAACCCGCCCCTGCCGAACCGCCGCAGCTGGTACCGCTCGGCGAACGGCTTGCCGATGCCCTTGAACCCCTCGGGGAACACGCCGACCAGCTCACCGGCCCCGAGCAGGGCGTGGGCGTTCGCGGGGTTCGCCCTGGTGTGCCCGCTCCTGCGGGCCACCGTCGACAGCAGCGGGACCTCGTAGAGCAGGTCCGCGCCGAGGAGCCGCAGATTCCGCCGCGCTGGGTGCTCGTCGTGCAGCCCGGCCTGGAGCATGACCGCGTCCATCGGGAGCGTCCCCGAGTGGTTGGCCACCACGAGCGCAGCGCCGCCGCCTGGCACGTGCTCGAGCCCCCGGATCCGCACCCGGAACCAATGCTGGTAGAAGAACCGCGCGACGGGGATCAGCACCCGGGCGTTGAACTCCGGGTCGAAGCCAAACTCGTCGATCGCGGTCCCGCCGGGCACGCGGTCGGCGAGGCGGCGGACGCCGTTGATCAGGGATCGCAGGCCCGGTACGAGGTGCTCGGCGCCGCGGTCATCGTGCGCCGCGCCATCCGGCAGCGCCCCGCCCTCGGGGAAGGCGTACCCGGGCGGCACGCCGGCCTGATCGCTGGCTACCACGGAACCCGGCGCCTGCCACGGGCGCGCCCGGCCGGTGAGCACCCCGCTATCCGGGGTGTCCCCGAGGACCTCCCGCGGGGCGCCGCCGACGGCGGCCGATGGCCGCCGCAACGGCTCCCCGATCCCGGTCGTGCCCCTGGCCCGCTTCGCACGCGTCCCCCGTGCGGAGTCCCGGTTGGCCCCAGGTCCGGCGCCTCCAGCCGTTCGCCCTGCTGGCCGGCTACGGGGCGGCGCCGGGGGAGTCACTTCTTGTTCCGCCGCTGCACGCGAGTCTTACGCAGCAGCTTGCGGTGCTTCTTCTTGGCCATTCTCTTGCGACGCTTCTTGATGACGGAGCCCACGACACCACCCTTGCCTCAACGCTCTTGGGAACCACCAGGCATGCCCGCGCTAGTCCCGGCACCCGCCGGCTGGGCACATGCCATGCTTTGTTACACGGCTTTGTTACACGCCAACGGCCTAGGTTACCGTCCCGGCCGGGCGCGCTCGTCGTCAGGCGGCCCGGCCGGCCCCGTAAGAGGAACTTGCCAGCCCGTCGCGGGGGGTCTAGCTCGCCGCGACGAAGGAGTCCCTGAGGTACTGATTGACGGCCTGTTCCGGGACGCGGAAGGACCGGCCGACGCGTATCGCCTCCAGTTCCCCGGAGTGAACCAGCCGGTAGACCGTCATCTTCGACACGCGCATGATCGAGGCAACCTCCGCCACGGTCAGGAACCGGACGTCGCTCAGGGGAAGTTCACTTGCTGCTGACATGGGTGCCCCTCTTCCACACAGTGCTGGGTAAGCCTGGCCGTAAACGGCGCATGAGTCACCTCCGTCACTAAGCGTAAGTCCTGTATGAAAAAGGGCAACCCTCCAATCAGCCTCCAATCGTCACCCGGGACCCAACTAACGGCGGCCGGGATCTAGCCGCGGGACGGCGCGGATCTGACCGAACGGCACCGGATAGGAGGCCGTAACACGGCCTGGATCTGGCTGAACGGTACCGCCGGCGCCGGCGCTGTCAAATGAGCCGGCGCGCGGCCTACTGGTGCTGCCGCGGCCGTCCCCGGCGCCGGCGCCGGTGCTGTCAAATGAGCCGGCGCGCGGCCAAGTGGTGCTGCCGCGGCCGTCCCCGGCGCCGGCGCCGGCGCTGTCAAATGAGCCGGCGCGCGGCCAAGTGGTGCTGCCGCGGCCGTCCCCGGCGCCGGCGCCGGCGCTGTCAAATGAGCCGGCGCGCGGCCAAGTGGTGCTGCCGCGGCCGTCCCCGGCGCCTGCGCCGGCGCTGTCAAATGAGCCGGC
>Ga0207646_10001354_pt1 | contig 30412 bp, 28 predicted proteins | sample KBSK5502metaG_FD_184343 | JGI IMG/M metagenome (GOLD analysis project Ga0207646, IMG submission 184343) | Corn, switchgrass and miscanthus rhizosphere microbial communities from Kellogg Biological Station, Michigan, USA - KBS K5-50-2 metaG... | ecosystem: Host-associated > Plants > Roots >... | reverse complement strand
GACGCAAAAGGAAATTCCCGCCGGCCATGGCTTGTCGAATCTGCGATCGCGTCTTGAAGCCATCTGGGGAGTGAGCGCGACGCTCGAGTATGGTCAGGAGAATTCGGGGGCAAACGTTCGGATTTCGTTGCCGATGAGGCCGGCACGATGATCCGGGTTTATCTCGTCGACGACGAACCGCTGGCGCTGAAGCGTTTGAAGCGGCTTCTCGATCAGACCGGGCGTGCCGAGATAGTCGGCTCAACAACGGAGCCGGCAGAAGCGGTCAGGTATCTGTCGAAGAATCCGGTCGACGCGGTTTTTCTCGATATTCAAATGCCCGGCATGAATGGATTTGAATTGCTGGCGAAGTTGCCGGGCCAGCCATCCGTCGTATTTACCACCGCCTTCGACCAGTATGCGTTGAATGCGTTCGAAGTGAATTCCATCGATTACCTCCTCAAGCCAATCGAGGCCGCGCACCTCGATCGCGCTCTGACCAAACTTGAACGATTGCGTGGCGGAGCCGAGGGATCAGCAGAGGCGGAACGGCTGCGGGCTGTCGTCCTGGAGCTGGCAAAGCGTTTTCCGGAGCGTATCGCATCGCGTGTTGGAGAACGTGTTGTGTTCGTCGATCTGGAATCGGTGACGCATTTCTACGCGAAGGACAAGCTCACATATGCGTCCACATCGGCAAAGGATTATGTCGTCGACAACACGATCTCGGAGCTGGAACAAAAGCTGGATCCGGTCCAGTTCGTCCGCATCCACCGTGCGACGCTGCTGAACCTGAAGTACATCGAGGAAATGAATTCGTGGTTCGGCGGTGGAATGGTGGTTCGTCTGAAAGACGGCAAGCGCACCGAATTGCAGGTCGCGCGGGACCGCGTGCGGCATCTTCGATCTCACCTCGATTTCTAGGAATCCAGCCGCGGATTAAATGCTTTGGCCGGTTGTTCGGATCATGGTTGGGCTAGCAGTAATGTTTCTGGACGTGTTCCACCAGCCTCTGGCGGCACTCCGAAAGGTCGCGTGCTTCGACAGCCCTTCGCTTGAGCATTTCGTAGTCGGAATAGGAGATCGCTCCGACTGCGCGGGTTAGATCGGCCACGGCTTGAGAATAGGCGCGTGTTGCCTGCGCGTATGCAATCAACAAAGCCCCTTTCTCATCACAATTGGAGCGCTCTGAACTCATCGGTCACGGCGTCTCCGTCTCCAGTTCAAGCGTTTCGTTTATCATTCAAGTTTGACACCCACACGCTGCCGATCGTTCTTTTGTGACGTTAGCAAACGTTTTGCCGAAGCGTGACGAGGACGCAAGTTGATGAAAAACTGCGATCATTGCGATGATGCCAGCTGCCCGCCCGAGTACGAAATGGACTGACACGCTGGGAAAACCGTCCCGCTTTTGCTAGGCCGCGATGGGTTTCTGTTCCAGCGTGCTGTGCAATTGTTCAAGCTCCTGCCAGGTCAGCACGGGCTCGTCGAGATGCCAGAAACACAGTTGCGAACATTGCGGACAGCGAGAAAAACTATCATCCCGCAGGAACAAGACTTCGGAATCGCAGCACGCCGACCCGTATAAACCGAGTTGATGAACATTCTGTCCGGTTCTCATTTTTCCTCCTGCTGTTATGCTGCGTCGCTCACGAGCGTTTGTGGCGCGGACCAGCGTTTGAGCTTGTTCAACGAATTTAACTTCGCGACAAGATCGTTATCGGTTTCGCTTTGAAAATGATTCAGCCTTTCGGTACGCCGCCATCAAGTCGTGTCGTTCCGAGCCTGACAGCATCCATGCAATTTCGCCGCCAGCGCGCAAAACCTGAAGAACCTGCGGCTATCGCCCCCGCCTGCCGGTTGTTGGCGCCCGGAATTCCCATGCGACGTGGGCTTCATTGTCATTTGGACGGAATTCGGCAACCACCTGTTCACTACTATAAGGGAGACACCATCGGCGAGACTCTTATTCCCCTCCTCAGCCGAGGAGGGGTGGCTGCGCGGCAAAGAAAAAGTTGCGAAGCCACCTTAGCTTGCGCAGACGGGGTGGTGTTGGTCAAGGAAATCAGCGGTTGTTGAACCAACCACCCCGTCCGCGCCAAAAGGTGCCTTCAGATCATCTTTATTGATGGTGCGGCCACCCCTCCTTGGCCAAGGAGGGGAAAGTTTCCTACTGAAACTGGCCGCCCCGTGGCTACGCCGCTCAAACGTTTTCCCCCGCCACGTGATCCATCAATCCACTTCAACCTGTTGAATACACAAATCGACAACCGTATCCGGCGATTAAGCGGATTTTGCCGGTAATACACCACCGTTCGCCGAAAGGCCGTGGCGGGGGCTAAAGCCTTCGCCTAGATTGGCCATCAGGAGGTAACTATGGACGCGGATCGATGGGAAAGGAAGCGGCAGAGGTGGGAGCGCCGATGGGAGCGCAGGCGAGCCCGCATGAACAGTCCAGGGAAGCACCTGTTCTCCGGTTTCCTGTTCGTCGTGCTGGGCGTCGTGTTTCTCCTCGGCAACATGGGGTACCTCGATGTCGAGCAGGCGCTGCGGTTCTGGCCGCTCATTCTGATCGGATTCGGCGTCGTGAGACTCGTCGAGGCCCGCGATGATTATGCGCAGAGTGGCGGCATGTTCTGGATCGTCGTCGGTCTGCTGTTCCTGCTGGGCAGCTTCGGAATCATTCGCATGGCCATACGCGATCTGTGGCCGGTCCTCCTCATCGGTATTGGCGTGCTGATGTTGTGGCGGGCCATGCTGAACAAACGGGAGCGTGAAAACCTGGCCAGCGCCAGCGCGCCCGCCGCCAGCGCAACTGCTGACGCACCGCCGTTTGTGGATACTGCCACCACCTCATCGAATTCGAGTTTGAGCGCGACCGCAATTCTCGGCGGCGTTGAGCGGCGAAACAACTCGCAGGATTTCCGCGGCGGGGACGTCACCGCAATCCTGGGCGGCTGTCACATTGATCTGCGCACGGCCTCGATCACGCCTCCGCATGAAGCGAAGCTGGAGGTCTTTGCGATGTGGGGCGGCATCGAAATCCGGGTTCCGCCGGACTGGACCGTTGTCAGCCAGGTCGATCCCATTCTGGGCGGCTTTGAAGACAAAACAATGCCGCCAAAGGATGAATCCAAGCGATTCATCATTCACGGCTCCGTTGTGATGGGTGGAATCGAAGTAGGGAACTGATGTGAATCCAATACTGATCAACAGAACGCGAACACTGGTCTATCTCGTGTTGTGGCTGTCGATCGCGGTGTTGTTGACGGTAATCCTGACGCCGAGTGGCACGGGGTTGTCGCCGATTGAAGCGTTTGCCATCACGCTGCCGATGTGCCTGCTGTACGCATTCATCTGCCAGGCCGCCTGGTATTTGTGCAAAGCCATCCCCCTCAGCGAGAGTGCGCTGCCGCGTCTTGTAGCGACTCACGCCGCGGCGGCGTTCACGTCGGCCGCCCTGTGGTACGCGCTGAGCCTGGCCTGGGCCTCGGTTCTGGAAGCTGCTGTCCCGTTCGAGAGTCTCGGGCCGCGTTACCGGGCAGCAGGTCCAATCCTGTTCTTCGCGGGGTTGCTGCTCTTCGTGCTTGCGATCGTCTTCAACTATCTGTTGATCACTTTCGAATCGTCGCAGCGCGCCGAAAACAAAGCGCTCGAACTCCAGGTTCTGGCGCGCGAAGCCGAATTGAGGGCCTTGCGGGCGCAGATCGATCCGCATTTTCTGTTCAATAGTTTGAATTCGATCAATGCGCTCATCATGGCGGATCCGGCAGCAGCTCGGCGGATGTGCGTCCTGCTTGCGGATTTCCTTCGAGGCTGCCTGAAGCTGGGTTCGGAGGATCGGATCCGTCTCGCGGAAGAAATTCACTTGGCGGAGAATTATCTGGATATCGAAAAAGTCCGGCTCGGCTCGAGGCTCACGGTCGAACGGAGCATCGACACACAGTGCGAAAATTGCCGGGTGCCGCCGCTGATCCTTCAACCGCTTGTCGAGAATGCGATCACGCACGGGATTGCGCCGATGTTGGACGGGGGCACGGTGAGAATTGAAGCCCGGCAATACGGTTCGAACGTCAAGATCCTGATTGAGAATCCCTTCGAACGGGAAAGCTGCAGAACGAACGGTACCGGAGTCGGAATCCGGAACGTGAGGATGAGGCTGACGAATTTGTTCAACGGCGACGCGCGCATCGATGTGAAAGAAGATGTCAACGAGAATCGGGGGCGTTTTCGAGTTGAGCTTCAGTTGCCGTGCATCGAATCATGATGAGAATCGCGATCGTCGACGACGAACAACTCGCCCGCAAGCTCCTGCGCGAATACCTGTCTTCGTATGAGGACATCGAGATTGTCGCGGAGTGTGCCAATGGGTTTGAAGCGGTGAAAGCGGTCACGGATTTCAAACCAGATCTGCTGCTTCTCGATATTCAAATGCCCAGGCTGGACGGCTTCGAAGTGCTGGAGCTCATCGGCCGCGAGGTCGGTGTGATCTTCGTCACTGCATATGACAAGTACGCGCTTCGGGCATTCGAGGTTCATGCGGTGGATTACCTGCTGAAACCATTTAGCGCCGAGCGCCTCCGCGAAGCGCTCGATCGGGCAAAGGCTCGACTGCAGGCCAGGCAGCTTCTGCCGATCGAGGATCTCACTGCTGCCGCCAGGCCTCCCGGTGCGCGCGCAGAACGGATTCTCATTCGCGACGGCGCGAACGTTCATGTCATCCCGGTTTCCAGGATCGATTATGCCGAGGCACAGGATGACTACGTCTGTTTTCGATCGGAGGGCAAACGCTATCTGAAGCAGCAGACACTCGCGGATGTCGAGGCTGTTCTCGATCCTTCGCAGTTTGTGCGGATCCATCGGTCGTACATTCTGAATGTGGAGCGCCTTGCGAAGCTGGAGCTCTACGCGAAGGACAGTCACGCCGCCATTCTGCGCGATGGCACGCGCCTTCCGGTCAGCCGTTCCGGCTACGCCCGGCTGAGCTCGGTGTTGAGGTAATTCAGGGAAGAATTAGCCACAAAGAGGCACAAAAGTCACAAAATATTTTGAGCTTTTTGTGCCTTTTTGTGGCTAATTCTTTACCCGAATCAGCGACAGCGCGACATCGCGAACCATACCGAATTCCTTCGTCCGAGGGTCGGCCAGCTCAAAATGCCCGGCGTTTTCCAGCGTAATCAACTCCGCATCGTCGCCACGAAGTTTTGCCGCCTGGACGTATCGCTGGCTGATTTCGTAGGGAACGCTGTCGTCCAGCGTGCCGTGAAATAGCTTTTGCGGCAGGCCCAACGGGAGCTGTTCGATGGGGGAAGCGAACTTGTAGCGGTCGGGCACCTCATCCGGGCTGCCGCCGAGAAATTCAGCAGCGACGTTATTGCTCAGCTTCAACTCCCACGCTCGCCGCAGATCCGCGACGCCGGCGAGCGAAATGACGCCTTGCAGCCATTTCTTCCGGGTGCCCAGCCAGAGCGCGAGATGACCGCCGGCCGAATGCCCCATCGCGATCACACGATTCAAATCGAGGTTGTATTGTGGGGCGATGGACTGCAGATGATCTGCTGCATTCGAAACATCGTCGAATGTTCCCGGCCAGCCACCGCCGGCATGGCCCAGGCGCCGGTATTCGATGTTCCATGTGGCGATGCCGGCAGCCGTCAGCGCATCGCAGGCGGGACCAATGTAATCGAGGCCATAGAGAGCCCGCCAGAAGCCGCCGTGGATCACGATAGCGACGGGATAAGGACCATCGGTTTGAGGAACCCTCAATTCGGCAAGGTGAAACTCGCCAGATCCGTACGGGATTCGTTTTGTCATCCATCACCCCGCCGTCGGGCAAAGAAATCACGGAGCAATGCGGCGCACTCCTCTTCACGAATTCCGGAAACGACTTCGACGCGATGATTCAGGCGGGGGTCGGTGAGGACGTTGTAAATCGATCCCGCCGAGCCGGCTTTAGGATCCGGCGTCCCAAATACCAGCCTGGAGAGCCGCGCGTGAATCATGGCGCCGGCACACATCATGCATGGCTCGACGGTGCAGTACATGGTGGCGCCGGAGAGCCGGTAATTGCCCACACCACGGCAGGCCTCCCGAAGCGCGGCGATTTCTGCATGTGCCGTCGGATCGCTGAGTCCAATCGGCTGGTTGAACGCGCGCGCGATCACGGCCCCTTCAACGACGATCACCGCACCTACTGGAACCTCCCCTGAAGCCTCTGCTTTTTTTGCTTCAGCGAGAGCGAGATTCATGAACGGCTCGTCAACATCCATGTACATGCCTGCATGCTACACTTAAACCCGGATGAAATTCGCTTTCAGAATTGGTCTCCTGGTTCTCCTGCTGCCGGGCGCGCTTGCCGCGCAGCCGGGCATGCGAATGTCTGCCGATTTCCTTCCGCTCGCCGTCGGGAACCGGTGGGTGTATGACGTTTTCAACGAGGGCGGCCAGAAGGTCGGCACTCTCGATTTCGCGATTCAGGAATATCGGATTCTCAGCGGTCGAAGCTTTTATCTGGTCACGAATTTTCCGTTCGTTGCCGATGATGCCGGCGCGACGAAGTTGATTCGCTACAATCGCGAGGAACGCCAGTATATGAGGATGGTGAACAACGAAGAGAGTCCGCTGTTCCTCGCTGACGGCGCAAAGGCCGAGGTTATTCAGGCCGATGCATCAGGCCTGCCGCAGAAGTTCGTTCTGAAAATGGATCTCCTGGATGTCACGTTCCAGCGAGGTCTCGGCATTATCGAAGCGCGTATGCACGCCGGTAAGGATGTCACGATCGCAAAGCTCGCCAGCGTTAATGTGGGTGAGCGTCAGGCGGTCCAGGCCGCAGCGCAGGGCGCGCCGTCGCTCCCGCAGCCAAACGCTCCCGTCACGCAGGAGCAAAAGACGAAAGCGCTTGCCGACAATGTGGCGAAGGTTTCCGAGGAGAATCCCGCGCTGGATGTGCAGGCCACGGACGTATCCGGCGGAACAAAGTTCGTTTTCACCGTGATCAACACCTCCGAGAAACTGCTGCCGATGACGTTCAAAAGCGGCCAGACGTACGACTTCGAAGTGACCGATGCATCGACAGGACAGGAAGTCTGGCGCTGGTCTCGCCGCATGTTCTTCACGCAGGTCATCCGGCAGGAAGCCATTCGCGGAAATCGCAACTGGGTTTTTGAAGTGACATGGAATCACCGCGACAATGACCTGAATGTGGTCATGCCGGGCAAGTACAAAGTCACTGCGAGTCTGGCGACACAGCCGCCGATCCAATCCGATCCGGTCACCTTTGAAGTCCAATAGTGCGCGCGCGAGTCGAAGCCGTAATCGGGGATGCGCGCATCCAGCGGGCATTTCGTTTCATTTCCGAAAACGAACCTCAGATTGAAGCCGATCAGATCCGCCTGAGCACAATAGCGGCGCCGCCTTTTCAGGAGACGGCGCGTGCGCGCGCATTTGCGGAGGAGCTGACGAAGCTTGGTCTTGAACCGGCGACGGACTCCATAGGTAATGTTGTTGCGGGATATGACGGCATGGGCGCCAACGGCGTCGTGGTCGCAGCGCATCTGGACACCGTATTCCCGGCCTCGACTCCACTCACGTTGCGCCGCAAGAATCGCACGCTCTTCATGCCGGGTATTTCCGATAACGGATCGGGAATCGTGGCCTTGCTGTGGGCAATCCGGGCGGCGCGAGAGGTGGGCCTCCACTTTCGGCGGCCTCTGATTGCCGTTGGAACTGTGGGGGAAGAGGGCGAAGGCAACCTGCGCGGCATCCGGCATTTCTTCAACGGTCCGCCGTGGGGAACCCATCAATGCGAGTTCATCGCGGTTGATAGCGCAGGTCTTCATCGCGTCACGCAGCAGGCGCTCGGCAGCCGCAGATTTCGAATTGTGATGCGCGGGCCGGGCGGACACAGCTGGGCGGACTTCGGACGGCCCAATCCCGTGCAGGCGATCGCTGCCGCGATCCACACATTCACGACGAGCGGCGCGGGCAAGCGCGCCGGAAGCTCATTCAATTTTGGCGTCATTCGCGGCGGTATTTCCGTCAACGCCATTCCATCCGAAGCGTTGATGGAAGTCGATCTGCGGTCCGTCATCGCGAGCAATCTCGAGGAGCTTGATGGCCAGCTGAGACGCGTCGTGAGTGAAGCCGCGCGTACTTCCGGTATCGAATTTCAGATTGAGAAAATGGGGGAGCGGCCGTCGGGTGTTACACCGCCGGAAGCGCCGCTCGTCCAGGCGGCGCTCGAGGTGACTCGACGATTCGGCGTCGAGCCGCGGCTGGACGTCGGATCGACCGATGCGAATATCCCCATGTCGATGGGAATTCCGGCACTCGCTATTGGAGGTGGAGGCACTTCCGGGAGCATTCACACACCCGAGGAATGGTTCGACCCATTACATCGGGATCTGGGTATTCAGCGTTTATTGCTACTGATCGCGGTGCTGGGAATGTGATGAGCCACAGGGGAAAACATATGCCATTGGTCATTAGCCAATTGTCATATGCCATATCGATCCTCTTCTATATCACATATGGCATTTGACCAATGGCCCATTGGCATATGGCTCCCATGGCATCCTTACGCCTTCGTACCTCTTCCCAGCGCGAACAAGATGCCTTTCAAGTAGGAGTCCAGCTCCGACTTTTCGACATTCTTCCTGATGATGGTCGAGAGTTCGGTGTCGGGATTGTCGATAATACCGATGATTTCACTGATTAGCCCTTCGACCCGCGTGACCTCGGCGGCAATCGCCTCGCTGTCCAGGCCAGGTGGCTCCTCATGTTGAGCTGCGCTTAGTCGGCCGCGTTCAGCTTCGAGGCGGGTGCTGGCGCTCTGAAGCTGTTCGGCAAGCTGTGTTTTTTGCTGGATGACATCCTGAAGCCTCTGTTCGTACTGCTGGCGCAATTGATCGACGATGTCATCGCTGACACGTTCGCGCGATTCGGCGACGCGCTGTAATTGTCTTTCCAGGCGCTCGATCTGGCCATTCAACTGGCGTCGCTCGGCGTCCCAAGCATTTCGCGTCTGCTGCAATTCTTTTTGAAGCGTTTCCTTTTCCTTCTGAAATTGTTCCGCCTGTGCGGCGGGCGCGTTCGGCGATCGAGCAGCAACTTCCAGAGCCTGTATATGGGCCTGTGCCTGCATGAATGCCTGCTGGAGCTGTCCGGCGTGATCGTTCAATTGACGCCGCTCCGTATCCCACTGACGTGATGAGTCCTCCAGTTTGTGAATCTGTGCGACCAGTTGTTCGCGCTCGGAGCTCCACTTCGCGAGAGACTCCTTCAACTGATTTTCGAGGTCGCGGACTTTTGGATTGGCTTCAGGCGCGTCGTCTTTCGGAACGGGCCGGCCCATGATCTGCGCGGCACGGCGCAGTTTCACCAGCTCGCCCGTCATCTTCAGCTTTTCCTGTTCCCACTCCGTCTTGCCTCTCAGGAAGGCTTGTTCGATTTCCGTTCTCTCCTTGGCGACGCGATTCAGTTCGGCTTCAAACTGGTCCTTCACCGACTGTGTCGATCGCAGCGGGTTCGACGCGCGGGCGATGGCCTCGGCAACAGCGCCTTCGAGACGGTTGATCTGCGACTTGAGCTGAGCACGTTCGGTATCCCATGCCGCCGTGGCCTGCTTGAGTTTTTCATCGGCCGCCTCCTGCAGCTTGGCGAGTGCCAGCGGATCGAGAACAGATTTGCCTTCCGAGTCGGGCCGCTTGCGGGCTGCAGCGGCCTTGGCATCCACCAGCGCGGCTTCGAGCCGATCAATCTCGGAATTCAAGCGACGCTTCTCCGAGCGCCAACGCTCGGATGCCGCTTCAAGCTCATTCTCGACTTCTTCTTTCTGGCGTCTGGCCTGCTTTAGTTTGGTGTCGAACTCCGCCTTGTCCATTCAACTGAATTATAATTTAGCGTCACTGCGTCAATAGGAGACGTTATCGAAGTTCGCAATCCGGCGACCGGAGAAGTTGTCGGACACATTACGCAGACGGGACCCGCCGAAATTTGTGATCTGGCGTCACGGGCCAGAACCGCTCAGCACGATTGGAAACAGATGCGCGTTTCCGACCGCGTTCGGATCATCCGTCGCTTCCATGATATAGTCCTCGACCGTCGCGATCAAATTCTCGATACCATCCAGTCTGAAACCGGCAAGACGCGCCGCGATGCGCTCGCGGAAATCATCAGCGTGGCGGGAACGGCGCGATACTACATCGCGCATGGCGAACACCACCTCCAACCCGGGCGCCGACGGGCGGCGGTTCCCGCGCTTACATCGGCTGAAGTTGTCTATAAGCCGCATGGCGTCGTGGGTCTCATCACACCATGGAACTATCCGTTTCTTCTGAGCATCGGTGACGCTCTGCCCGCCCTGATTGCCGGAAACGCCGTGTTGATCAAGCCATCAGAGCTGACACCGTTGTCGGCTGCACTTGCACGTGACCTTCTCGTAGAAAGCGGGCTGGATCCGAATCTTGCCGTCATCGTAAATGGCAACGGCGAAACGGGTGCGGAGTTGATCCGGCACGTCGACTATGTGGGGTTCACGGGTGGAACGGTCACAGGAAGGAAGGTCGCGGTTGCCGCTTCGGAGCGTTTGATTCCATATTCGCTCGAGCTTGGCGGCAAGAATCCGATGGTCGTCCTCGAAGGCGCCCCATTGGACGAAGCGTCGACCGGATTGCTCGCCGGAGCGTTCGCGAACAGCGGCCAGACCTGCATCTCCGTGGAGCGTGTCTACGTGCAGGATTCGATCTACGAGGACTTCGCGCGGCGCGTTGCGCAAAAAACTTCGGCTTTGAAGCTGGGCTGGTCGAAGTCGTGGGACATCGATGTGGGCAGCATGATCAGCAGGGAACACGCGGGCAAAGTGTGCGCGCGCATCCAACAGGCAATTGATCAGGGCGCACAGGTTCTCGCTGGAGGACGTCCTCGAAACGATCTTGGCCCGGCGTTCATCGAGCCAACGGTGCTGACCGGCGTCGACAGCAATATGCCGATCTCGCGAGAGGAGACGTTCGGCCCGGTGGTCGCCCTCTTTCCGGTTCGAGATGCGGATGAAGCCATCGCGAAAGCAAACGATTCTGAATTTGGACTGAATGCGTCGGTGTGGGCAGGGAAGACCGCACAGGCTCGCGAAGTGGCCCGGCAACTCGATACCGGATCGGCGGCGATCAATTCCACGCTTCTCATCTACAACAGCTTCGATGTGCCGATGGGAGGAGTGAAGCTCAGCGGCATCGGCCGCCGGCATGGTGAACACGGTATCCTGCGTTATACGCAAGCACAGAGCATCGTCGGCAGCGTGGCTCTGGGTGGGGGTTATGACTCGATGTTGATGCGGGTCAACAGCGAAGGAACCGCGCGGGCGTTGGTGGCAGCCTTACGGGTGTGGGTACGATTTCCGTGGTTCAAATGACGGCGCGCGAAAACTATATGTCAATGGGCCAAGTCATTGGAAATTGGAAACTGGAGATTTCTGGATTTCTAAATTTAGAACTTCAGAAACCTCCAATTTCCAATGACTTGGCCCATTGGCATATGGTTCCCTAACTACTGTTTCACGCCCGCCGCTTGAGGTGCAGCGGCTGCTGGTTGTTGCTGCTGTTGTTGTTCGGTCGACGCGGTTTGCGGTGCGTTATTCGTTTGCCGGGTCAGGTAGAGATAAACCGGCGTAACCTCGAACGGCATTTTCTCGCGTGCCGACAGCAGCGCGACAGGTTTTGCCTTCAACATCTCGGCCTTTGCGGACCAGGGATCGACGCGCACTCGTCCGCCGAGCGGTAGAGCGGAAATCTGGTCGACCTTTTTCATTTCCAGTTCAGGCGCCCCCTGTTTCAGATCTGCCATTCGCTGCATCTGGTTGCCTTTCACCATGGCATTCCCGATGTGCGGCAGAAGGAGGTGATTCAGAACCTGGGCCCGTTGATCGACGGCCTTCAGGAATAGTCCCGCATTCGCCAGCTTGTCCTTGTATGGCGAATTCTTCAGAAATTCCGCAGCCTTCGTATCGGCGTCGGCTTCTTCCTTGGAATCGCGTTTCAGGTAGACACGCTGGAATGCTTCGGGATCCTCGAAGAGCATGCGATCGTTAAATGCGTATTTCGTGTCGAGACGATGCCCAAGCGAGATGTGTGCAAGCTCGTGCGCGAGAACCATGGCGAGGCTTGCTTCATCGGGCAGCACATCGATGAGACCTTTGCTAAGCACGATTGTATGCCCGATCGTGAATGATTCCAGTGGCGAAGTCAGAAGAACCCGAGCCCGGACTTCCGGCGTGATATCGAGGTTGTTCGTGACTTCAAGGTTGTTGATGACCGTCTCGAGAACTTTGTTCACTTCGCCGTCGGGCGCAAGTACCGCGGCCTTTTCGAGACGTTGAATGACGTTGTCTTCGGCCTGACGTTCCCAGGCGCGCAGTGCGTGGACGGGCGACATGCCTTGGGATTCGTCAACGTTATCTTTAACCTGATCGGATTCGACGATCAGCGCCGTCAATTCATCCTGGGCGGTCGACTTTCCAACGTTGTAGCCCCACAGGCGGGTTTGACCTTTGAACCGCAGGTGGCGGCGTCCGACCAGATACTTCATGTCGGATTCTTCTGTGTATACGTAAGCAGGCAGCCACTGGCCCATGCCGACGAATTCACGCCAGCTGTCGAAGTGGAAATACATCTTCGTCCAGCTCGACGGCCCGTAGGTGCCATTGAAGCGAACGATGTTGTAGTCCTGATCTTCAACCCAGATGCGTCCCTTGAAAGTACCCGAGTCGTCCTTCTTTGGTTGCACATCGAAGACGAGGGTGCGGACCGTTCCGAGGAATTCACGACGCACGTATTCGAACGCGTAGTTGTTGCGTTCGAACCCGCCGCCCACAACAAGCATTTGCTCGAAGCCTTCGGGCAGATATTTCACGCTGTAGACCTGTTTCAGCCGGCTGAGGAATGACATCGGCAGGCTTTGCCCGTTGAGCAGCGATCGTTGTGTGATCGCCTCAGGATTGAAGTCGAGCTTTCCGAGGAAGTAGCGATCGCCTGTCGGATGGAACGCCAGCTCGTCGTCCTTGTCCAGACTCTGGACATAGGTTTCGACAAGAGGATGCATGTTCCTCATCGCCTGGCCGAGCGCGTTTTCCTTCGCGATGATCTTGTCGATCATTTGATTTACGGCTGCTGTTGCAGCCTCGGTCTTCGCATTGTCTGATGTTGCGGCCGCGGGCTGCTTCGTTGCGGAGTCCTGTTTTGGCGACTGTCCGGCGAAAAGCAGTCCGCTGCTGACCAGCGACACAATGAGCACAATGAGAAATGAAAGTTTGTAATTTACGTTACGCATAATCGTTCTCGTACCTCACGTCGGGGGCTAGTAAGCCAATTGAAAGAGAATGTGGACGGTTGCCGTCGAATCGACAGGCTGGCCGTCGCGCAGCGCCGGCTTGAAACGAATTTGCTGGGCGGCGCGAGTCGCACTTTCATCGAGTCCGTGACCGAGACCCTTGATCACTTCGAGAACACGCACTTCACCTCCGGCGGTGAAGAGGATCTTCACGAGGGCCTCGCCTTCGATCTTCAGCTTGCGCGCTTCGTCCGTGTAATCGGGTTTCGGCTTGAACAAAATCTCAACCGGCGTCTGCGGTGGTCCCGGATCTTTCTTTTTTGGAGCAGACTCTGTCTTTGCTGCTTCGGCATCGAATCCGGCTTTTTGCACCGCGCGTCCCGTTCCGCCGCCACCTCCGCCGCCGTTGCTGACTACGGCAGTGCCGGTGCCGAATCCCGAGCTGGCCACAACACCCTTCGCACCGCGCGCGCCGCCGGTTCCGTTGCCGGCGCCGTCCCCGACGGGCAAATCAAATGAACCGAGGCTCGCAATATTGGCGATTTTACCGGGCTTGCCTTCGCCGCGAATGCCATTGGGATCGCCGAATCCTCCGGTCTGCACCTGGGCGGCAGGAAGATTCGTTGTGGGTTTTGCCGAACTTCCGGTTGAAAACACGTTCGTTTGCACGGCCATTTTCGGCGCGTCCACCGCCGGCGCTTCGATTTGCGCCGTACTCTTCGGGAGCGGCTTGTCGCGCTGGATCACATCCGGCATCTTCACTTCAGCAAGCTTTGGCGGCTCCGGCGGTTTGGGTTCCGGCGGCGGCTGCGTCAACACCGGCTTTGGCGGTGGCGGTGCCACGATTGGTTTCTCAGGTTGTTTTTCGGGTTCGCGAACTTTCGGTGGCGGTGGTGCTTACGCTCTTCCGATCTCGAGAACCTGTTCCTTCGGCATCGGTGGAGCAATAAGAACGCTGTCGAAGTGGATTTTGATCGCGTCGTGGAAAACCAGCGGTATTACAAGAAGTATCGTCAGCAACACACCGTGAACGCCAATACTCACCCAAACGGATCGTTTCCGCGACGCATGAAATTCAAGTGATTGAAACATCTGCTGCTCAGGTTTATTAGTCCGCTCCATAACAGCCTCCAAAGTGCACGGCGGCTGCCGGATGGAATAGGGATGTGAAACCGCTTACGAACATGCCGGTTACAACGCGCTTGTCGCCGAGATGTAAATGGCATTCCCGTTCCTATCAGGCCAGCCGGAGTTTCAGTTGATGCACAGACGGTTAGCGGGTCAGGCAGCCGGCGTTCATCCTACAGGTGGCATTTGGATGAAAAAGTGTGCTAGTTATTTTGAGAATGAAAATTTTAGTGGCCGAAGATGACCGCGATTCGCGAGAGCTCTTGACTTGGATTCTCCAAAAGCTCGGATACCAGGTCGTCGCAGCCGAAAATGGAAAAGAAGCTTGGGAAGTATTCCGCCGCGGGCGTTTCCGTTTGGTTATTTCAGATGTGCTCATGCCGGAACTTGACGGCCTGGAATTGTGCCGCCGGATCCGCAACCATCAGCAATCGAAATACACCTACGTCATGATCATGACGGCGTTGATCGGAAAGAAGGACTACCTCGAAGGCATGGAAGCCGGCGCCGATGATTTCGTGACGAAGCCTTTCGATCCTGATGAACTGAAGGCGCGCCTCCGCGTCGCCGAGCGCATCATCTCGTTTCAGGAACAGGTCGCTGCTGAAGAAGTCGCGCAGAAGAATCTCGGCACCGCGTAGAACTATTTATACGCGGGCAGGCCGGTAATGTGCTCCCCAAGTATTAGCGTGTGAATATGGTCGGTTCCTTCGTATGTGTATACCGATTCCAGGTTGCACATATGACGGAACACCGGATATTCGAGCGTGATCCCGTTCGCTCCCATCAGATCACGCGCCAGCCGTGCTGTGTCTAATCCCACTCGCACGTTATTTCGTTTCGCCATCGACGTCTGCGTGAAGTGAAGTTTGCCTTCGTCCTTCAGCCGGCCGAGGCGCCATGCGAGCAGTTGTCCTTTGGTGATTTCCGTGAGCATGTGCGCCAGCTTTTCCTGGACCAGTTGAAACTGCGCGATGGGCTTGTCGAACTGAATTCGGCCTTTCGTGTAATCGACGGCCCATTCGTAACACGCCATGGCCGCACCGATGCCTCCCCACGCAATTCCATAGCGAGCCTGATTCAGGCACATGAGCGGCGAACGAAGGCCGTCGCTTTTCGGCAGGAGATTCGTTTCCGGCACAAGGACATCGTCCAGGATCAAGTCGGAGGTCACCGAGGCGCGCAGCGAAAGCTTGTTCTTGATTTCAGGAGCCTGAAACCCGGGCGTTTTCGTTTCGACGATGAAACCTTTGATCGTGTCGTCGGCCTTGGCCCAGACAATCGCAACGTCGGCGATGGTTCCACTCGTGATCCATCGTTTCGTGCCATTGAGGATCCACCCTTTGTCGGTGCGGCGGGCGCGCGTCTCCATGCCGCCAGGATCCGACCCGTGATCGGGTTCAGTGAGGCCGAAGCAGCCGATTTTTTCACCTTTTGCCAGGAGAGGGAGCCATTTCTGTTTTTGCTCTTCCGAGCCAAAAGTGAAGATCGGATACATGACGAGAGCGCCCTGCACACTGACGAAACTTCGGAGTCCGCTGTCGCCGCGCTCCAGTTCCTGCATCACCAGGCCGTAGGCGACATTGTTCATGTTCGCGCAGCCGTATTCTTCAGGCAACGTGCCGCCGAAAAGACCCATCTGTGCCATTTCGGGAACTAACTCGATTGGAAACGTTGCCTCTTCGAAGTGTTTATCGATGATCGGAACCACACGCTCGTCGACAAATCGCCGAACGGTGTCGCGCACCATCCGCTCTTCATCGCTCAGCAGGTCGTCGATGCGATAGAAGTCGACACCTTTGAATGGCATCAATGTCCCTCCGGTAAAAAAGTTATCATAAGCGCGTGAAACCCGACTCGGCGATCGATATCATCCGCGAGCTTCGCAAACGCGGGCACGAAGCATATCTGGTCGGCGGATGTGTCCGCGACATGGTGATGGGCATCGAGCCCGCCGACTACGACATCGCGACGAGCGCGCGGCCGGAAGAGATCGTGAAGATATTTCCCCGGACGGAGAGCATCGGCGCGCAGTTCGGAGTCATTCTGGTCATTTATCGCGGCCATCCGTTCGAAGTCGCAACGTTCCGCTCGGACGAGGCCTACGTCGATGGCAGGCGTCCGACCGGAGTCGTGTTCACGGATGTGAAGCAGGACGTGCTGCGCCGCGATTTCACCATCAACGGCCTGTTGTACGATCCACTCGATCAGCGCGTCATTGATTACGTCGAAGGCCAATCCGATATCCAGGCAAAGCTCGTGCGCGCGATCGGCGATCCTCACGCGCGGTTTGAGGAAGACAAGCTGCGCATCCTTCGAGCAGTGAGATTCGGCGCCCGGCTGGGATACGAAATCGAGCCCGCGACCTGGGAAGCGGTTCGCTCCATGGCTCCGAAGATTCATCAGGTCAGCAGTGAACGGATCCGCGAGGAATTGTCGCGGATTCTGACGGACGGAGGGCCGGCGCGCGGGTTTCGGCTGCTGGATGAATCAGGATTGCGTGCGGAAATCCTTCCCGAGCTGGAATGGACGGACCACATCGAGCGATCTCTTGCCTTCGTCAGGAAAGGCGCCGAGGTGGATTTTGCGATGGGTGTCTTACTGCATCACACGCCTGTTGCCAGCGTGCAGAAGATTGTCGATCGGTTGAAGTTCTCGCGAGCGGAGATGCAGCATATAATTTCCCTTGTCGAGAACCTGCCCCGATTCTCCGAAGTCCGCCAGATGTCGATGTCGAAGCTCAAACGTTTTTTCCGGCTCAATCGTTTCGAAGATCACGTGGAACTTGCACATATTCACCTGACCGCTCAGGGTGAAGACCTCGGCGATCTGCAGTACGTGCGTCAGAAGCGGGCAGAATGGTCAGAGCAAGACATTTTTCCGCAACCCCTCGTCACCGGCGCTGATCTGATCGCGATGGGATTTGTTCCGGGGCCGCTCTTCAAAGACATTCTGACGCGAGTCGAAGACGAACAACTCGATGGCCGGCTCACCGACCGCACGCAGGCCCTGGACTTGGTCCGCCGCGAATATGGCCCATGAAAATCGCTTTTCTCCTGCTCGTGATCAACCTGAACACCGCGTCAATCCAGGAACTCCGCACACTGCCCGGAATCGGTCCTGCCCTCGCCAAACGGATTGTGGATTTCCGGGAAAAGAATCACGGTTTCAAACGGGTTGAAGAACTGCTCGCGATTCCCGGCATCAGCCAGAAAAAGTGGAACGCGATCAGGGACAAGGTGGAAGTGAGGACAGAAGGTGGGAGAGAAGCAGGGAGAGGGATAAGCTCCCCTCCTCAGCCGAGGAGGGGAAAGCCGACGCGGTAGCGGCGGCTGGGGTGGTGTTGGTCAAAAGACAATGAAGAAGCGGTTGCACAATGTGAAGGCGTTGAAGGAGAGGCGTAGTGATTTGCGCTCCGGTTTGACCCCCGCCGAAGCGGTGCTTTGGAAATCCCTCCAGCATTCACAGCTCTCCGGCAAGAAATTTCGCCGCCAGCACAGCATCGACAAGTACATTGTGGATTTCTATTGTCCAGATTGCAGATTGGCCATTGAGCTCGACGGAGATGCTCATTTCACAGAGGGCGGCGCGGAGTTCGATGCGGCACGAACGGAGTTCCTAACCAAGAAAGGCATCCGCATCCTCCGCTTCGAGAATCGCGAGATTTTCGACAACCTCGACCTCGTTATAGCGGAAATCCAGAAATATTTAATCTCTTGACCAACACCACCCCAGCCGCCGCTACCGCGTCGGCTTTCCCCTCCTCGGCTGAGGAGGGGAGTTTGCATACTCATCTCTACTGCTTGGGTTTGTCGTCCTTGGATCCGCCACCAAACAGGCCACCGAAGAATTTCCCGACACCCTGGACGGCTTTGCCGATTCCTTTTCCGGCTTCGGTCACACCTTCCTGCACGGCTTCGGAAATCCGGAAACCGTGGAGCGGGCAATATGACGTGGGTTCGGTGCCGGCGATGAAGGCTTCTTCGAACGTGTTCGGGCACGAGGGGTTCGCCAGGAGAAGGCTCTCCGGATCGATCCGGACGAAGTCAATTCCCGGAGGTCTCGTGAAATAGATCTTCTCGGGATCGGGAGGATACAGTTGCGTCGCCTTCATCATGAACTCGGTCCAGATGGGCAGTGCGGACTTGGCACCTTCAAGATTGAGATCGCGGTTATCGTCGTATCCGACCCAGGCGATGGCGAGAAAGTCCTTCGTGTAGCCGGCGAACCAGCCGTCGCGTGACGTTCCCGTCTTTCCGGCTGCCGGCAATGTGAACCCGCGAGCGCGCACGCTCCGTCCTGTTCCATTGTTGATGACGCCTTCCATGAGGTGGGTCATCAGGTACACGAGTTCCGGACGCATGACATCCTGCGGTTCGTACTTGTACGCTTTTACCGTCGTTCGATCGCCGGCTGTCACGCGCAGCAGCGCATGCGGCTGGAGACGGCGTCCTTCATTGGCAAACGTCGTATAGGCGCCCGCCATTTCGATTGGAGTCACTTCGAAGGCGCCGAGAGCGACAGATGGATATCCTTTGATCTTCGCATTCAGGCCGAGCCTTTTCGCCATGGCAGCCACGCGATCGTAGCCGATTCGTTCCGCGACTTTGATCGTCGGCACATTCAGCGAATTCTGCAGCGCATCCCGCACCGTCACGATGCCGCGATATTCCTGATGATAATTATTCGGTTCGTAAGTGCGGATGCCGTCATAGACGAATGTGGTCGGCTCATCCATCAAGGTTGTGATCGGAGTAATGGCGCCTTCGCGATGCGATTGTCCGAACTGCGGCGAATCCGACACGCCTTCCGGGTTCGGCGGCGCAACCGTGTTGGTTGCCGCCGCGCCAGGATTCGCTGGAGCTGGCGCCTCTTCCAGTTTGTGTTCATCAAATGCCGTTTCGAATGCTGCCGCATAAACGATCGGCTTGAAGATCGAACCGGGCTGCCGCGAAGCCTGTGTGATCCGGTTGTATTGGCTGGCGCCGTAATCGCTGCCACCGACCATTGCTTTGATTTCACCGGTGTGCGGATCCAGTGCGATAAGCGCAGCCTGAGGTCCCGGCAGATTCTCCGCGTTCTTGTCTCGCTTCCTCTGCGCTGCAACCTGCTGCTGCACAAGCTTCAGGCCATTCTGGACGGCCTCAACCGCCGCTTTTTGAAGCGCAAGATCGAGCGACGTATACACGCGAAGATTGTTGGTCGTAATTTCATCTTCTGTGAAGTCCCGGAGTAATTCTTCGCGAACGTAATCGACAAGATACGGCGCGTCGGTCGCATCAACCTTGATCGGCGCGATCTTTAGTTCGGTAGTCTTCGCTTCTTCGTAATCCCTGTCATTGATCGTGCCGAGCCCATGCATTGCGGTCAGGACCGTGTTGCGGCGGCGCTTCACTTCATCCGGATGTTTGGTCGGAGAGAACCTTCCGTTCGGCGCCGGGATCATGGCCGCCAGCGTTGCAGCCTCGGGTAGTGTCAGTCCTGCCAGATCCTTTCCGAAGTACGCGGCCGAAGCTTCACCGAATCCATTAATGCTGAACGAGCCGCGCTGGCCCATGTAGACCTCGTTCGCATACATCGTGAGGATTTGCTGCTTCGTCAGGCGTTGCTCGAGGAGGAATGAAATGAACGCTTCAGCAATCTTCCGGCGGATGGAACGATCGGGCGTGAGAAAGAAATTGCGGGCGAGTTGCTGCGTGATCGTGCTCGTGCCGGCGATGCGCGACGAGTTTCGAAAACTCTGGGCGAACGCGCCGATCAGGCGCACCGGATCGATTCCCCAATGCGTGAAGAAATGCTGATCCTCTGCGGCAGTCAGCGCATCCACCAGAACTTTCGGCAAATCGTTGTATTCGACGATGCGTCTCTTCTCTCGCGATTCATCGGACAGGCTCGTCACCAGTTCGGCGGGCAGCCAGGATTCCTCCGCCTCGCCGCCGGGTGTTTTCACAATCTTCACCAGCGAGTTCTTCCCGAATTCAAGGCGCATCGCATCGCCGACTTTGGGACGCACCGTGATCTTGTTTCCGTTCACGGCATAAGCGCCGTCTTCGGAGCCCTTATCTCCCAAATCGAAACCCGCTCGCTGCAGGCGCAAGACAGCATCGTCCAGACTCAGTTTCTGACCCGGGTAAATCCGATAGGGCGCGGCGTAAATCTGCGCTGTGCTTTTGAAAATCTCACCGCTCAGCTTGCGATCGATGACCCGCGAGTAATAGTTGTAGTAATAGAGGACGAGCGCCGAGGTGCCGATAAAAAAGAAAAGGAAGATCGAAAGTAAAATCTTGAAGAGCGGGGACCGGAAAAAATTCGAAATTCTGGCCGGCTTCGACTTCTGGGCCTTCTGCGGCTTACGTTCAGCCATATATTGCGGAGTATAGCATCGTTGCCATCACGCGCCCCGAAGCATCTGCTCCCACGTCAGAATCATGTCTTCATAGCGCATTCGCACCTCGGAATCCTTGATTCCTCCGAGGTTTGTGCGAATGTTCGCAACCGCGCCCCGTAAAGCCGTCCTGAGCATCTGTGTACCAACCTGAAAATCAGATGCCACATTGACATGGATAATCGACCGCAACTCCTCGCAGATTTGCAAGGCGTCGGCCGCGCAACTTGCCGTGCGGGAAGGAATCTCGGTAGCGCGGCGAAGTCCATCCTGGATGGCTTTTTCCCGTTGCGGTGAGTCCTTCGGCAATTTGTACGCGGCCATGACGAGACCATAGGCTTCGGAATCCGCGTCCACCAATTCCAGAAGCGCCGATGTGTAAGGCGCCAGACGATCGAGCGCGTCGGCGTAACGCTCGGCATGCTGCTGGTAATTCTTTTTCTCCTTCGTGATGCGGATGGCCATTTGCCCAAGCGCCGCACCGAGCGCTCCCGCCAGCGCCGCGACACTGCCGCCGCCAGGAGTTGGTTCACCGGAAGCAACGCGATCGACAAAACCGCGAAGCATGTCGGCCATCTGGACCGGCGGCGGCGCCGTCTGAGCCGCATTCGATATCACTTCGACCAGACGATTTTCCAACACCATATCCGTTCGGAAGTTTTCCACTCGCAGATAGAACTCAGCCGCCTGTTCGATTGCCTTCTCCGGGATGAGACCGATGATTTCACTGCCGGCAATGCTGACATCGTGTTTCGCGGCTTCCGCACGCACCGTTTCAAACACGAGATGCAACGGTGTCTGCTCGAAATCGGTCAGGTTCATTGAAACCTGCACTTGATTGCGGTCTTTGAGCAAGAGACCCATCGCCTTCACGTAAGGAAGTCCGCCGCTCGAGAAGCGGATGCGTTTGGCGATGTTTTTCGCGATTGAAACATCGGATGTGTTCAGGTTGATGTTGTACGCGATGAGCGGCTTGCGTGCGCCGACGACGGTCGCGCCGGCGGTCGGGTGAATGCGTGGCTCGCCAAAGTCGGGCGCACGATCCGGATGCGTTGCGATTTCGTTTCGGAGAACCTCGAACTGGCCGCGCCGGATGTTCTCGAGATTCTTTCGTTCGGGACGCGTGGCGGCCGCCTCATAGAGATAGACCGGAATCTTCAATCGCGTTGCGATTTCGCGGCCGACCTTCTTCGCAATCTCGACGCATTCTTCCAGAGTAATGCCGCGAATAGGAACAAAGGGAATCACGTCAGCGGCGCCTATTCGAGGATGTTCACCGGTATGTTTCGTCAGATCGATCTGCTTCGCCGCCACTTCCACGCCGCGGATTACCGCCTCGCCGATCGTTTCCGGCGCGCCGACGATGGTGATGACGGCGCGATTGTGATCTGCGTCCATCTCACGCCGCAGAAGGTAAACGTCAGGCACGGACGTCAGCGCATTCACGATCGCATCGACGACCTCGCCGCGCCGGCCTTCACTGAAATTCGGAATACATTCAACAATTCGGTTCATATGAGTGCCTTGACCAGACCAACTCGCCTTTCTTGAATGTCGCGATACAAAAGTTTACCGCCGCGAAATAGGGAATCTCACGGTAATCCGATAAATCGTAGATCGCGATGTCGGCCGGCTTGCCGGGTTCAATCGATCCGGCGCGTTGTTCGCGGCGCACGGCGCATGCTCCATTCATGGTTGCCGCCACAATAGCCTCGGCGGGAGTCATCTTCATTTGCGTACATGCGAGCGAGAGGACGAACTGCATATTCAGTGTCGGCGATGTTCCAGGATTGAAATCCGTCGCTAATGCGACCGCCGCGCCGCTATGGATGAGTTTTCGGGCGGGAGCGTAATGGCTCTCGCCCAGGATAAATAAGGTAGAGGGCAACAATGTAGCCACCACGTCGGATGCAGCAATCCGCGAAATATCCGCTTCGGTAATTGCGCCCAAATGATCGGCGGAAGCCGCTCCCACCTCGACAGCGAGCGCAGCGCCACCCGAGGATTGAAACTCATCCGCGTGTACTTTGATGGCCATGCCCAAAGAACGCGCCGCCGCAAAAATCCGGCGCGCCTCGTCCGGCGTGAAAACGCCCGGCTCGACGAAGACATCGCAGAACTCCGCGAGTCTTCGCGCGCCGATGGTTTTCATGTCCTCGATCACCTGATCGACAAACGCGGCGCGATTGTCGCGAAACTCGAGCGGCACAGCATGCGCTCCGAGATAGGTCGGAACCACTTCGAGCCGATCCGTCAGGCGCATGGATTCGAGCATCCGGATCTCAGTTTGGAGATTCAGGCCGTATCCGCTCTTGGCCTCAATCGTGGTCGTTCCGAACTCGAGAAACCGATCCGCGAACTGGACTCGAAGTTTTGGGGCCTCGCGCACCGCCTTCACGCTGGAGAGGATCCCGCCACCCCGGGCGAGGATATCCATATATGGCGTGCCCTGGATTCGCCATTCGAATTCATCGGCGCGCGTGCGCGCGAACACGGCATGCGTATGCGAATCGACGAAGCCGGGCAGAACGACTTTTCCACTGGCGTCGAAATCCGGCGCATTCTTGTCGGGAAGTTGATCGGTCGGACCCGCCCACTGAATGACGCCATCACGAATCGCGACGGCGCCGTCGTTGATGATACCGAGGTCGCTCAACTCGGGGCCGCGCCGAGCCCGGCCCGGGCCAGCCAGAGTCAACAACTGGCGAGCGTGGACGATGTTTAAATCTTGATGCCTTTTCGCTTTGCGAATTCTAGAGCCTCCTCGTATCCGGCGTCGGCATGACGCGCCACTCCGATGCCCGGATCGTTCGTAAGCACGCGGTTGAGCCGCTCGGCCATTGCGTCCGTGCCATCTGCCACGATGACCTGGCCCGCATGCAGTGAGTAGCCGATTCCCACACCGCCTCCATGATGAAAGGAGACCCAGCTCGCTCCGGACGCGGTGTTCAGCAATGCGTTCAATATCGGCCAGTCCGCGATTGCATCGCTGCCGTCCTTCATCGCTTCAGTTTCCCGGAACGGAGAAGCGACTGAACCGCAATCCAGATGATCCCGCCCGATCGCGACCGGCGCCTCGATCTTGCCTGTCTTGACGAGATGGTTGATGCGCTCGCCGAATCGTGCGCGTTCGCCATAGCCCAGCCAGCAGATCCGCGCGGGCAGACCCTGGAAATGAACCTTCTGGCGCGCGAGCCGGATCCAGCGGTTGAGAACGTCGTCCTCGGGGAACAGTTCGAGCACCAGATTGTCGGTGAGTTCGATGTCGTGCGGATTCCCCGAAAGGGCCGCCCAGCGAAACGGCCCCCGGCCTTCAGCAAACATCGGACGAATGTAGGCAGGAATGAAGCCCGGAAAGTCGTATGCGTTTTTCACGCCGCCTTCGAAAGCCATAGTCCGAATGTTGTTGCCGTAATCGAATGTCACCGCGCCGCGCTTTTGCATATCGAGCATGGCCTGGACGTGAATGGCCATCGATTCGATTGCCCGCTTCGTATAGGACTTCGGATCGCTTTCGCGAAGTTTCGCAGCTTCGGCGAGCGAGAGGCCGCGCGGAATGTATCCATTCAGGGGATCGTGCGCGCTCGTCTGATCGGTGAGCACATCAGGAAACCAGCCGCGTCGAACCATCTCGGGGAGAACGTCGGCGCAGTTTCCAACGAGTCCGACTGAAAGCGCGCGCCGCTCATCGCGAGCCGCGGTGATGAGCTTCCATGCCTCATCCAGGTTGTCGGTCATCGTATCCAGATAGCCGGTATCGATGCGCCGTCGGACGCGCGCCGGATCCACTTCGACGGCAAGGCACGCGGCAGCATTCATCGTCGCTGCGAGTGGCTGGGCACCACCCATTCCTCCGAGGCCGCCGGTCAGAAGGATTCGTCCTTCGAGCGAACTGCCGAACGCTTTGCGGCCGGCCGCTGCGAAGGTTTCAAACGTTCCCTGCACGATGCCTTGCGTGCCGATGTAGATCCAACTGCCGGCCGTCATCTGCCCGTACATCGTGAGTTGCAGCGCTTCGAGGCGGTTGAATTCGTCGCGCGTTGCCCAGTGAGGCACGAGGTTGGCATTCGCAATCAGGACGCGCGGCGAATGCGGAAACGTGCGAAAGACGCCCACAGGCTTGCCCGATTGGACGAGAAGCGTTTCGTCGTTCTCGAGATTCCGCAGAGCGCGAACGATCTCGTGAAATGCTTCCCAGCTGCGCGCGGCGCGGCCCGATCCGCCGTAGACGATCAGCTTCCGAGGATTTTCCGCGACTTCTTCATCGAGGTTGTTCATCAGCATCCGCATCGCGGCTTCCTGGTGCCAGCCCTTGCAGGAAATCGATGTGCCGCGCGGAGCGCGTGTGGGTTTGTACTCAGACATCTTGCGCAAGCCTCATGAAGTCAGCTTCGTTCATGATCGCCATCATCTGCTCGATATCTTTCGACAGCACACGATCTGCCGAGACGTGGGTGATTCTTCCTCGAATGTATTGATACGCGGCTTCAACGGTCATGCCCGCCTTCAGAGGGCGCAGGTAGTCGACACCCTGAGCGGCGCAGAGAAATTCGATGGCGAGAATGCGTTCCAGGTTGGCAACCACCTGTTTCAGTTTGAGTGCCGCGCCCATTGCCATCGGAACATGATCTTCCTTGTTGCCGGACGTCGGAATCGAATCCACCGATGCGGGATGCGACAGCACCTTGTTCTCACTCGCAAGTGCCGCGGCGGCGACCTGGGCGATCATGAAACCGGAATTCAGACCGGGATGATCCGCGAGAAACGGAGGCAGATCGCCATACTCCGGATTCAACAATCGCTCGATGCGGCGTTCGGAAATATTCGCCAGTGTGGCGAGCGACATAGTCATGAAGTCGAACGCGAGACCAAGCGATTGGCCGTGGAAGTTGCCGCCGGAGAGAACCTCACCGGTAGAGCCGCCGTCGGCGAAGACCAGCGGATTGTCGGTCGCGCTGTTCATTTCAACCGCCGTAACGCTCTTCACATAATCCAGGCACTCGCGCACAGGACCGTGTACTTGCGGCATGCACCGCAGGCTGTAGGCATCCTGTATGCGCTCGCAATTAATGTGCGACTCGCGAATCTCACTTTTTCGCAAAAAGAACGACAGCCGCCGCGCAACTTCGACCTGCCCACGATGCGGTCTGGCGCGATGAATGCGCGGATCGTAAGCGACGGGTGAACCCTTCAGCGCCTCGAGCGACATTGCGCCGGCGAGGTCGGCCATATCAAGCAACTGTTTGGCCCGTCGCCAGCAGATCGCACCCGCGGCCAGCGTTGCCTGAGTTCCGTTTAGAAGCGCGAGACCTTCTTTTGCCTGCAGGTCGAGCGGCTGGACACCGATTCCTTCAAGCGCCTCGCGGCCCGTGATGCGAGTCGAAGCGCTGAAGACTTCGCCCTCGCCGATGAGAACGAGAGCCAGATGAGCGAGGGGCGCGAGATCTCCGCTCGCACCGACGCTGCCCCGGCAGGGCACCACGGGATAAAAATGGTGGTTCAACAGATCGCACAGCCGCTCGGCAACGGCAGGCCGGGCGCCCGACAGGCCCTTCGCCAGCACGTTCGCGCGCAGGAGCATCAGCGCGCGGACTTCTTCTTCGCTGAAGGGATCGCCCACGCCGGCTGCGTGGCTTCGCACCAGGTTGTGCTGGAGCTGAGTAATTTCTTCGGGACCGATGTGAACGTCGGAGAGTTTGCCGAAGCCGGTGGACACGCCATAGACGGCGCGATCTTCGCGCACAATCGCATCGATGACCGCCTGCGACTGCGACATCTTTTTCACGGCCGCCGGATGGAGCGCCACGCGACGCCGATCGAAAGCGACCTGATGAACGTTTTCGATCGTGAGACTCTCGCCGTCAATCAACAGCGGATCCATACAGTAATGATACTAGCAGCCTCGGTAAGCATGCCGAAGCGTCGTCGATCTCTAATCTGGAATCTCGGCCTCGACGAGTTTCGCAAGAAGTGTGAGCGATTCCTGCCAGCCGAGATAGCAAGCCTCAGGTGGAATGACAGAAGGCAGGCCCTCTTGCACCACACTCACTTCAGTCCCCACAGACACCTTCTTCAAGGATACCGTCGTCTGCATTTCTCCCTTTAAGTTTGGATCATCGAATTTGTCTGTATGACGAATTCGTTCGTGGGGCGTCAGTTCCAGATACTCTCCGCCGAAGGAATGGCTTCGGCCCGTCGTGAAATTTGTAAATGACATTTTGTAAGTGCCGCCAACTCTGGCATCGAGATGATGGACTTTACCGGTGAACCCGTTCGGCGGAAGCCACTTGACCATGGCATCGGCATCCAGGAATGCTCGATAGACTTTTTCAGGCGTCGCGCGCAGCACGCGGTGAAGACGGATGGTATTTGTCGACACGATTGCTCCTTTCAATCACTTTCGCTTCTCTGTAGGTTAGTCGAACAACGCCGAGCCGGATCGACACCTCCGCAAAAAAAATTCGACAGGAATAAGGGGGGTGTGGCCGCAGGCATGCTGCGGCCAATTTCAGTAGTGAGAATCGGCTGGGCCGCTACTACCTCGCAACGGAGCGGGAAGCCATTGTCAGGGAAGCTGTCGCAGAGTTGCCGGCGCGATGCCGCAAGCTGATCGAGTTGCTCTTCTTCAGCAGCGACTCGCCCGTTGATTATGGGAAGGCGGCGGCCGCCGTCGGTCTATCGAAAGACAGCATTGGACCGATCCGGCTGCGCTGCCTCGACAGGCTCAGGCGCATACTCGAATCCAGGAATTTTTCGCCTTTTTAACCGTCGCTCTTTCCAGGCACCTGATCCGAGAGTCTTGATTTCAGGAGTTCCAGATACCTCTGCGGCATGGATTTCGGTTTTCCGTCGGGGCTGATAACGACATGCAGTGTGCGGCCTTCGGCCAGGAGCGTGGCGCCGTTTTTGATGCGGTACGAGAATTCGAGCATGCGCCTGTCCAATCGCGTGATCTCGGTTTCGACAAGGATTTCGTCGTCGTACCGGGCCGGAGCCCGATATCGGCAGTTCGCTTCCGCGACGGCGAGATAGGCTTTCTCTTCACGCTCGAGGTCCCGATAGCTGAAGCCGCACTCGCGGCAGTAATCGCTGCGGCCGACTTCCATCCAGATCAGATAGTTCGCGTAATAGACCATGCCCATCTGATCCGTTTCGGCATAGCGCACGCGAAAGCGGCTTTCGCAGACGTACGGCATCAGGCGGTCTTCAGGACGCGCGATGGAAGGTCGCGACCCAGTTCGTGGGCGATGAAATGTGAAGCGCGGCGCAGCAGGTTGAGTGATACGCCGCTCTTGATGCCAAGCCGATCGAGAAGATAAACGAGATCTTCTGTTGCGAGATTGCCCGAAGCGCCCGGTGCGTACGGGCAGCCACCAAGCCCGCCGGCCGAACTGTCGAATATCGTGAACCCCATCTGAAGCGACTGATACACGTTCGCGATCGCCATGCCGTACGTGTCATGGAAATGCATGGCGAGCCGGTGACCCGCGAATTGTTGAAGCAGATAAGCGCCAGTCGTTTCTACATCCTGTGGAGTCGCGGCGCCGATCGTGTCTCCGATGGAAACCTCGTCCACACCGAGTTCGAAAAGCGCGCGCGTAACCACTCCGACCTTTTCCTTCGCAATCGGACCTTCGTAGGGGCACACGAAGCAGGTGGAAACGTATCCGCGAACCGACATTCCCTCTTTCAGGGCCCGATCGACAACCGGCTTGTAAACGTCGATCGATTCCTGGACGCCCATATTGATGTTCTTCTGGTTGAACGTTTCCGATGCTGCCGTGAAAACCGCGATGCGATGGATACCACTCTCGAGTGCTCGCTCCAGACCCTTCATGTTCGGCACAAGCGCGGAATACCGGACATTCGGAATGATTTCGACCTGCTTGATCAATTCTTCCGCGTCGGCGAGTTGAGGCACCCACTTCGGATGCACGAAGGACGCGACTTCGATGTCCTGCAGCCCGGTAGCGGCGAGCAATTTGATGAATTCCGCCTTGCCTGCGGTCGGTACGGTGGTCGGTTCGTTTTGAAGGCCGTCGCGCGGTCCGACTTCCACGATGCGAACAGTCTTGGGAAGGGAACTCATTAATCCATTTTAATCGATAACCATGATGACTTCGCCCATGTCGACGACATCACCCGGCCGGCATCGGATCTCCGCAATGCGGCCCGCCTTCGGAGCCTGAAGCGCGCTCTCCATTTTCATGGACTCCATGATCGCTACAGTTTGCTTTTCCGAGACGGTGTCGCCGACGGCAACTTCGAGACGAAGCAATTTACCGGGCATCAATGCGGCGATTTCGCCGGTGGCTGCGGCCACGGTTTCGACGTGATGCGATGTTGTCGCGCGCTGGAGATGGTAGGTGCGGCCCCGGAGCCAAACCGTGTAGGAGTTGCCATTCCGCACGACGTGAAAGCGAACGCGACGACCAGAGATGTCGAGCGTATTGGCATCGATCCGTTGGAATGCGATGGTTTGATCCCCGATATGGAAGGTTCCGTCACCAATGCGCACCGTAATGTCCTTGCCGGAAATGTTCCAGTGGAGTTCGCGGGAGCTCATGAATTGCGCCAACGGCCTGAAGCCCCTGAAGTCCACGCATCCTGGAAATCCTGCCGCGATGTCCCAATGGGGGATTCGAGGGACGCGGCGAGTATCGCTTCGATGGGGACGCCTTCAGGCATAACAAACAATTCGCGATGGCGATCAAGGAAACCCGTATCGAGTTTCCCGGAAGCAAAGTCGTCAGTCGAAATCACGCGGCGAAGAAATTCGATATTCGTCCGGACTCCCAGCAGAACGAAATCGTCGAGCGCACGCTGCATTCGCTCGATGGCTGCGGCACGCGACGGCGCCCACACCACGAGCTTCGCGAGCATCGGATCAAAGTGATAACTGACTGATGAACCTCGAGCGACGCCACTGTCCAGCCGGATGCCTGGTCCGATCGGCGGTTCGTAGACTTCAATGGTTCCCGTCGATGGCCGGAAATCTTCTTCGGGGACCTCAGCGTAAATGCGGCATTCCATCGAGTGGCCGGTTTGCCGCAGTTCGCTCTGGCTGTATGACGACTTCTCACCGGATGCAATCCGCACCTGTTCGCGAACAAGATCCAGCCCTGTCGTCATTTCAGTCACGGGATGTTCGACCTGCAGTCGCGTGTTCATTTCGAGGAAGTAAAAACGGCCCGACGGATCCAGAATGAATTCGACCGTTCCCGCTCCACGATATTTCACGGCGCGCCCAGCGGCCAGTGCTGCCGCGCCCATTTTCGATCGAAGTTCCGGCGTCACGGCAGGCGAGGGAGTTTCTTCGATGATCTTCTGATGCCGTCTCTGAATCGAGCATTCACGCTCGAAGACGTGGAGGTAATTTCCATGGGAATCGCCGAGGATCTGGAACTCGATGTGTCTCGGCTGGCGGATGTACTTTTCCACGAAGACACGGTCGTCGTTGAACGCTGCCGCCGCTTCGCGCGAGGCGGATGCCATCGCATTCGACAGATCTGCCGCGCGTTCCACCAGCCGCATGCCCTTGCCGCCACCACCACCGACCGCTTTCACGAGGACAGGGTATTCGGAATCCGGTGGTGTGCCATT
>Ga0207646_10001351_pt1 | contig 30445 bp, 22 predicted proteins | sample KBSK5502metaG_FD_184343 | JGI IMG/M metagenome (GOLD analysis project Ga0207646, IMG submission 184343) | Corn, switchgrass and miscanthus rhizosphere microbial communities from Kellogg Biological Station, Michigan, USA - KBS K5-50-2 metaG... | ecosystem: Host-associated > Plants > Roots >... | reverse complement strand
CATGTCCCAGCGATCCTCGCGGGCCATGTGTAGCTGTAGTTGCTGTTCATCCACCTCAAGGCGGCGCGAGATCGCAGTGAGCAGATCAGCCTTAATCAGCTCCATCAATTCAGGATTCATCTTGAGACGATCATGCGCCAGAACCACTTTCAAGCGTTCCTTTGCTACCGCGCTGGGAGTGGGTTTCTTGCGACCTGCTATGAAACTAAATACACCCATAATTACCGCCTGCTCTTTCAAGATGGCTAGGAACGTACACGCCTCTCAGCCATCGCCGGTCCAAATCCAAGCAGCCGCCTCAAGCGTTCCATGAGCGTTGGCGCGTCTTCTATTTCATCGAGGGGGATTTCTTCGCCCATGATGCGCTGGGCAGCACTGACGAATGCACGCCCGGCCTGCGAGTGTTTGTCGTAGACGATAGGCTCACCCTTATTGATTGCTACAATGATCATCTCATCTTCTGGAACAATGCCTAGCAGGTCGATGCCCAGCACTTCCAGCACATCGGTCACGTCCATCATATCCCCTCGTCTCACCATTTCGGGACGCAGGCGATTGAGGATAAGACGTGGCTCCGGCTTCCCGGCAGCTTCAACCAATCCAATGATGCGGTCTGCATCACGCACCGAGGCCATTTCAGGGTTGGCCACAATGATAATCTCGTCGGCCCCAACAATTGCATTGCGGAATCCCTGCTCGATGCCTGCAGGAGAATCGATCAGCACAAAATCAAAATCCTGGCGCAATTGCTGGCAGAGCTGCTCCATCTGGACGCTGTTCACCGCATTTTTGTCGCGCGTTTGTGCGGCAGGCAGCAAATACAGTTCGGGCAAGCGTTTGTCTTTGATCAACGCCTGCCGTAAACGGCACTGTCCCTCCACCACATCGACCAGATCATAGACAATGCGATTCTCCAACCCCATAACGGCATCGAGGTTACGCAGGCCGATATCTGCGTCTAGAACCGCGACTTTCTTTCCCTGCATCGCCAGGGCAGTTCCTAGATTTGCTGTGGTTGTGGTTTTGCCGACACCACCCTTCCCAGAAGTGATCGTAAGCACCCGACTATCCATACACGTCTCCCTGTTAAGCAACTGTTCAACAATCTCTATCCTATATGTAAACCCCTATTGAGGTGTGATAAATCTGGCCCCTCCAGGGGTAAATGTTTTCCGCCTACTTTCGCGAACGACTGTTGACCCAACGCTCGACTACAATCTGCCCGTCCCTGATCGCCGCGACCTCCGGACGGGCCTGCAACTCAACCCCCTCCGGTGGACGCGAGAGTAGATGGGCGATACGTAGCTGCACCGGCGTGAGCAACAGCGAGCACACGACGGCGCTTTCGTTTTCAGGATATCCTGCATGCACCATGCCACGTAAGGCTCCCCACACAATAATATCTCCGCCGGCGACGATTTCCGCACCAGGATTGACATCACCCATCACAACTATATGGCTGGCATGGTGGATAGCCTGGCCGGAACGGACAGTACGCCGTAAAAAGAGTGTATCGAGCGAGTCCCGTGGATCGTGCTGGTATGGCTGGGTTCGCCCGTTCGTCACCTGTGTAGCAGGAGATAGATCACCAGGAAAGGGAGAGGTTATCGCCGTTGTGACCGGTTCCGGTGATGTCACCGACATCTGATAATGCGCCAGCAAGGCTTCAAGTTGAGTACGTTCACTTACCCTAAGTCTCCGCTGAGTGGTATCAACGGCAAGCGAGGCGCCACGAAAGAAGCCGGGAGCTTCTGCAAGACGTTGGGAGAGAGCATTGAGCAATTCGCCAAAGGGGGTTTCTGGCTCTAAAGTTAAAAGCAGGCCGTTGCGCGTTCCCTTGATTGCAACATATCCTTGCACTGAATGTTTCTCCTCCCCTTCCAGTTTGCTTTGCGTTTTGGATTCATTCCTTTCCGGAGTGTCCTCCATACTCATGATATGTCCATCCATCCTGCTACTGGATAAAGGGTGTATAAAGCTGACATCCAAGCGTGTCGTATTAACATCAAGTATAAGCTTCCAGGCTTTAAAACGCAAGAGTATTAGGTACTTTGTTCCGCGTAGAGGGTGAATTATCCTGGTACCCGCAAGGGGCACTGATCCTCCCCCGGAGGGTGCTCCACTACATTTCATGCTGGAGACGGCCCAATGTAGTGGTACCCCTTGCGGGTACCAGGGGCATTCGCATACAATGTCGCGAGAGTACCGCAGGCGGTACCATTAATCGAATGGATGGGTAAAATCTATGGCCGATTTCATGAACTTTCCAACAGCCCGCGAGCACGTCTTGACCTATGGGAATACAACCATTGGCATCATCCCCGATATTTGTCTTGTTTCGCACTTTCAAGTCGGTTCCTGGCAGGTATTATACCGGCCCACGGAGACGGGCAATATCAGGCGCTGGGGCTTGCCGCTGATGATCCCCAACTTTTCGCGGCTCAAAGACGGGATCTTCAAAGAGAAAGGAACAACGCTCCCTATCCACGGCTTTGGTCGCGACCTGCCGTGGACCGTCACCGAGTTGAGTACTACCTCTCCGACCGGCTGGGCGAAGCCAGGACGCAGTCCGTTGCCGGTCGGAATAAGATCGAGTACTACACACCTGGCGATGCAATTAAGCAGCAGTGACGCAACACGCCCCGATTACCCATATGAATTTACCTTCACTGCAACCATTACAGCCGGAGAAGGAACATTGACCTACACACTGCTAATGGAGAATCATAGCAGCGAAACTATGCCTATCGCTCCTGGCTTTCACCCTTATTTCGCAGTAACCCAGTCAGAGAAGGCCGATGTGGTCACCGGCGGCCCGCCAGGATTCGACATGCACGCCTTCGACTGGGTCCAGCACATCCCTGACAATCCTTATCCCTTTCCACACCAGGTCAGTCTTCAACTTCCCCGGCGCGGGACATTGACGATGAGCGAGTTACCCCAGGACGGCAGCTATGCACTGGCAAATATGCAGGTCTGGTCCGAGCCGCCAACCAGACCCGATCATGATTTTATCTGCTTTGAGCCTACGGTAGGCAGTGAAGATGCGCTCAATCGCCCTGCTGATCGCCTGAATATTGCAACCCGAAGTACAGGGAAGATCGTATTACAATTGAGGGCCCAGCCATTGTAACGTGCATTTGGGACATTCATACGATATAATAAGAGCGTTACCAGGCAATGACCCACAACTTTATCATTGCCGTTGTAGAGAATTGCAAGCCTGGATAGTCCGTCACACGCGCCGGGGCCAGAAAGCAGGGCACATCTTTAATGGATAAGAAACCGGCCAATATACATTGGCTACAGAATAATAATAACAATGCGCCTCGGCGTCAACAAAATCAGTTCCGTCCAGGCCCCGGCACTAGCCCAAATGGGCAGCCACCGCAGCGAGGTATCTCGCCTCTCAATCGCTGGTTACTCGTGATTGTGTTGTTGATGTTAGGAATATTCCTCTTCCAATTTTTTAATAACAATAACAATTCCAGTGCGCAACAACGTGCTGAGTTGAAGTACAGCGAGTTTTACACTCAGATCAACGCGGGCAATGTTAAAACTGTAACTCTCATTGGATCGACCGATATCACGGGAACCTTCTGCCAATCAGTACCGACGCCGGCCGGGACTTTTGATCAATTTCACGTGGTACAACTGCCCAACGGCGACCCAAACCTTGTGCCGATACTGACCGATTCCTCGAACAAGAATTACCGGAAACCCACCTCCTGTCCACCCAGCACAACCAGCACAACCGTTATTACACAACCGCCTTCAGATAACGGCTTCTTTGTGAACCTGCTGATTACGCTTCTCCCCTGGGTCTTCTTGATCGCCATCTTCATTTTTATCAGCCGCCGCGCCACGCAGGGCCAGCAGGGTATCTTCAGTTTTGGCAAGAGCCGTGCCAAGCTTATCCTCGAAGACCGCCCCACCACGACGTTTGCAGATGTCGCGGGTGTAGACGAGGCAAAGTTCGAGCTGGAAGAAGTGGTTGAGTTTTTGAAGACGCCGCAGAAGTTTCAACGCCTGGGTGGCAAGATACCACGTGGTGTACTGCTGGTAGGCCCTCCGGGCACAGGTAAAACCCTGCTGGCAAGAGCCGTTGCCGGTGAAGCCGGCGTCCCGTTCTACTCTATGTCCGGCTCAGAGTTTGTCGAAGTGCTGGTGGGTGTCGGCGCCAGTCGTGTTCGCGACCTGTTCGACCAGGCGAAGAAAGCAGCGCCCAGTATCATTTTCATCGACGAGATCGACGCGGTAGGCCGGCAGCGAGGTACAAGCATCAACACCAACGATGAGCGTGAGCAGACACTGAACCAGTTGCTCGTAGAGATGGACGGCTTCGATACACGCCAGGCAGTGGTGGTGGTTGGCGCCACTAACCGTCCCGATGGACTCGACATAGCGCTGCTGCGTCCAGGTCGCTTTGACAGGCGCGTGACGGTAGATCGACCAGATTGGAATGGACGCCTTGCTATCCTCAAAATTCACGCGCGTGAGGTCCCCTTGGGACCCGACATCGACCTTGTCACCATCGCGCGCTCTACGGTGGGGATGGTAGGCGCCGACCTGGCAAACCTGGTGAACGAAGCAGCGCTGCTGGCGGCCCGCCGCAACCAGGATTATGTGACGCAGCAGTGTTTCACCGAGGCGCTGGACAAGATTCTGCTTGGCGCCGAGCGGCCCCTGGTACTCAGCGACGAAGACCTCAATGTCATCGCATACCACGAAGGCGGGCATGCCTTAACCGGCCTGCTTTCAGAGAATGCCGATCCTGTCACGAAGGTTACGATTGTGCCACGCGGCCAGGCTTTAGGCGTCACCATGTCTACGCCCGTCGATGATCGCTATAACTACTCGAAAGAGTACTTGCTCACGCAGATCGTTACTGCGCTGGGAGGTAGAGCGGCTGAACAGGTAGCGATCGGACACATCACGACGGGAGCGGAGAACGACCTGCAAAAGGTGACAGCCATCGCACGGCAAATGGTCACACGCTGGGGTATGAGTGAACGCATGGGCACTGTTTCATTCAGCGAGCGCCAAAGCCCATTCGCGGGAGGCGGTGATGTCGGCGCTCCCAGCGACTACAGCGAGACGACCGCTGAGTTGATCGATGACGAGGTTGAGCGCATTGTGAGTACTTGCTATAGCCGTGCGCTAGAACTTCTGACAACGCATCGCGCAACACTGGATCGTATTGCCCAGGAACTACGCCGCCAGGAAACGATCGACGCGCGACAACTGCGGCAAATCCTGGAGGAGACAGGAGCAACTATGGTCATGCCAGACACTTCTCCTAAAAACGTTCCCCAGGAACTCGCACCACCACCGCCGACTGAGCCTGTGGTGCCGCCAGAAAATCAATAATTGCGCTGTAAAGGGGCGGGCGAGGCTAGCACCGCCCCTCTCCCTACTTCCTGTGGTCAAAAAAATGTCGCAAATCGGGATAATCCTGCATGATGGTATCCACCATGCCGGGGGCAAGCGGTAGAAACGTCCCGTGCGCCTCGGCCAGCACAACACTCTCATCGCCGGCCAGTGTGAGGACGCCGGAAGCCTGCAGCATGCGTTTTCGCTCCTCAGCTAACGTGGCGCGTACTCTTAACAGCGGCCCATAGGGTACATAGCGGCGATAGCGTATTTCCAGGCGACCTGTCATAGTCCACTCCTGGTTATTGCCCAGTAGAGAAGTGCGTCCGAGGGCTTCATCCAGTATAGCCGCTACAATCCCACCATGAATAACACCGGGGAAACCTTGATGTTCCTCACGTGGCTGGAAATCAGCTACGATAGTATTCTGATCCAGGCGAAAGACCAGGTGCAGTCCAAAGGGATTGCGTTGTCCGCAAACAAAGCAACGTTGATAATCCGACGTGTCGTTCAGTTCCATACGCGCCTCATCATCCAAAGAGAGAAGAACCGTCCAGGCGACCACGCAACATCAAATACCGTAGCGCCTGCGCTGGCGGACTTCGAAAGTAATAGCAACGCTTGAAAGCAACCAGGTATAACGGATTTTAACAAAAAGCAAACCAGGACTGCAACTCCGCACCCGCTATCGCTTGCTTCGCATCTTGCGTCTACCGCTTGTGCCTGATATACTGGCAATGCGATTCTTCAGCAGCCCAAAGCTGCTATTGTTTTCTAGTCAGGAGTAATAAAGCGGTCATGATTGCCGCACGTAGAGCTATTAAGCCCGCGCCTCCTCCCAGGCAGGCAGAGCCGATCATTAATGGCAGCCCACTTATTCGACACTGGTTAACACATTACTGGCAAAAATTACAGCTCCCGGCCGAGGAATTGAACCGGCTGGCAATCACGCAAGATCGTCAAGAATATACGCGCTGGACAGGTAAGCGGCTCAACATCATGGTTCTGGGCTGCTATTGCTACCTGCCCGCCCCGTCAACACCACATCCTCGCAAGCATAATTCAATGCAGGAGCACCCAGGCGGCGATACCCCATTACAAGGCCACCGCCACCTCATCTTCATAGAGCCAGATATGCAGCCAAAATCGATCGAGGTGACTGTGGCGCATGAACTGATCCACCTGGCCGACCGTGTAAACGGCACCCCGCGTCGCCATCGCCATCACGGCTATGATGCCATCGCCGCCGACGAAGCCGCCGTGACCGGCTATCCACTAGACGAGTTACGTCATCTGCTCCACGAGGAAAGCGCGCGGCGTGAACGCCTGCGCCGCGAACGACGCCCAATCCGCTACATTTATGAATGCCCCGGCTGTGGCAAAGAGTACCCCCGCGCCCGCCGCTACTCGCAAGCCGTCTCATGCAGCAACTGCGATAAAAGCTACAATCCCGAATTCCGCCTGTTGCTGCGCAGCACATAAATCAGGGACGCGATAACTCAACGTGTCCCCGCAAACTCCTGCTGCAGTTCGCGCAACCAGTCGAGCAGTGCCCGTGTCTGGTGAATGCGGCTGCGCAGCACAACATGATCGAGAAAAGCCGTATCGCTGGTCTCTGCAGCGGGGAGACGCTGGGACTCAAGGTGGTCGAGGAATTTACGACAGGCAATTACCTCCTGGTCGATCAGGTGAGCCATCTTCCCCGGCTCAATACGCTGCACAAAATACAGCTTTAGCAGGAAAAGCAGCCGAATCTCGCGCGGACGCTCAACCGGTGTGGTAAGCCACTCAAGAAATGTTCTGCGCCCAGCCTCTGTGAGATGAAAGATCTTGCGCGGCGGACGCACCCCTTGCGGCTCCAACTCCGCTTCGATATACGCAAGGCGTTCCAGTTTTTTGAGGAACGCGTACATCTGGCTCATCTCCAGGTGGATGATCTGGCCCAATATGCCGCCCTGGAATAGCTGGAACATCTCATAGCCATGCATGGGCCGGCTTTCAAGCAGGCCCAGGATAGCGTATTCGGCTGGTTCGCTGATATGCATGGTCATATATAGAGGCTTTCTACTCAAATCAACCAGGGAAAGAGAACAGTGCCATTATAGTCTACAATAAAAGACGAGGCAAGCTTATTCCTCTCAAAAGGGAAGCTTCCCATGTGAAAACTCTACGTTCAATCACGTAATAAATATATGTAGATCAACGCTCGAAATACTGGCGACTCTTGTGCCTCTCCCCACAGTAAAATAAGCTAAGTCTAGACAACGAAGGAATAAACGCATGTCCATACTCGACAAACCGCTAACTCCTCCGCCTCGTCGCTCAAGGCGGCGCCTCATTATTATAGCAAGTATTCTGGTGGTTCTCTTGCTCGTACTATTCGTATTTACCGATATCCATGCTGACATCGCCTTCATCGTGCATTTTGTCACCGCTCCCAACCATTTCACCTATCACGGTCATTCCGATTATGTGAGTGCTGTGGCCTGGTCACCCGATGGCAAACGCATCGCATCCGCCAGTGGGGATCATACCGTGCAGGTCTGGGATGCCGCTAATGGGAGCCATGTCCTGACTTATCGTGGTCACTCCTCGGATGTGGCAACAGTAGCGTGGTCCCCCAATGGTCAATTTATCGCCTCCGGCGGCCTCGACACGACAGTGCAGGTCTGGCAGGCGGCCACGGGCAACCTCGTCTACACCTATCTTGGGCACAGCGATGTAGTATTTGATGTTGCGTGGTCGCCTGACGGGACGCGTATCGCCTCCGCCAGCAACGACGGCAGCGTGCAGCTATGGGATGCATTCACCGGCAGCCATGTAGTCGCTTACAGAAGCCCCACCCTCATCAGAGGCGGTCCAGCGCCCTGGAACGCTGTAGCATGGTCACCCGATGGTAAGCGCTTCGCCATTGGTGGATCCGGTGACGTCCTGGTACTGGACGCTGCCACGGGCAGGAATATCGCCTCCTATGGCTACCATGGTGGAACAGTGCACGCCGTGGCGTGGTCACCCGGCGGCAGGTACATCGCAGTTGGCAGTTCTGCTAGCACAGTAGAAATATGGGATACCGTCACCGGCAATAACACCTACAACTACGCGGGCCATAGCGCAGACGTACTTTCCGTAGCCTGGTCACCGGACGGCAAAAGGATCGTGTCGGGCAGCAACGACGGCACCGCGCAAGTGTGGGATGCCCTCACAGGAAAAAATGCCTACACCTATCGCGGCCACGCCGACTACTATTGGGGCCACTTTACGTCCAGCGCGCCTGTCGAGGCTGTAGCCTGGTCGCCCAATGGCAAAATGATCGCGTCGGGCAGCGAAGATATGACGGTGCAGGTGTGGCAGGCAATGTAGAGTCGTTGACTATCCACTATATTGCCCCAACAAGTAGCTAATGCACTGAGATTGCTTTCATTATGCTTCCGCTTGTATAATTGAGAAAAACCTGCAAGGAGGTCAGCTATGAAACACCTGGTTAAATTCCCGTTAGCAGATGGCAACTTCATCGTAGTGGAGGTAGACGAACCAGAGACGAGTGGCACTGTTCGAGCCTCCCGCTCTGATGACATGGTAGATGAAGCAAAGCAGACCTTCGATCAGTCTCTAAACACAATCAGAACTTCAACTGAAAGCGTCATTAATAAACTACAAGCCCTGACCCATCGACCTGACGAGATCGAAATGGAGTTCGGATTTAACATGAGCGGGGAGTTCGGCGCGGTAATTGCCAAAGTCACGGCTGAGGCTAACTACAAAGTAACCTTAAGATGGCAACCAGCGAAACAGTAATGTATTACGTACCTGTATGAGTAGGCTTTCCTTCGCTGCCTCTAAACGCTGAGGAGAGCACTGCAAAGCCTGGAGTTGTGCCTTGTCTGAAGATATAAATGCTGGCATTGTCCGTATCCTGAGTGGTAGGTCAGTTGGAACTGGCTTTGTAGTTTCCAACGATGGCTTGTTGGTTACATGCGCTCACGTCCTCGGCAGTCCTTGCCCTGAGAGGGTAAGCGCTATTTTCCTCGCCACTAACGAGCGACGAGAGGCCACAGTAGAAATGCCGTGGCTGCGTGATGTGGATGCCGAGGATATGGCTATCCTGCGGGTACAGGGTGGCCTGCCTCAAGAGGTGAGATCACTTCCCCTGGGCTCCTCTACAGGCGTGAGCGGTCACAAGGTAGGCACTTTTGGATTCCCCAGTGCAGGTGAAGTGGAAGGTATAGCTGGGTACGGCAAGGTACTTGGTCGAGGGTCACAAACTAAGGCCGGTCAACCCCTACTCCAGTTGCGTTCAAGTGAAATCACGCAAGGCTTTAGTGGTGCTCCTGTATGGGACGAGTTGCGAAAGCGCGTCATAGGCATGGTCGTGATAGTTGCCACACCCGACGCCAGTGGCAAAATGGGAGAGACCGCCTTTGCTACCCCCACGGAAACCTTGCAGAGAGTTTGCACTGATCTGCAAATCCTCGATAGTAATCCCTATCGTGGCCTGAATCCATTTACCGAGGCCCAGGCGAAGTTCTTCTTTGGTCGTAAGCAGGAAGTGGACAGGCTGCTGGATAAACTTCGACTCGATCCTCGCTTCCTGCTGATACTGGGGCCATCGGGTAGTGGTAAGTCATCTATCGTTCAAGCCGGACTTATTCCCCAGCTACGCAGTGGGGTACTGCCGGGTAGTGATTGCTGGCACATAATGCTCACTCGCCCGGCTGATAATCCTTTCCAGCAACTTACAGCGCAGGGATTGGCAACCGGATCAAACAATCTGACCCAAGCCGTACGCGAATGGCTGAACCAGCATCCAGAGAGCACACAGATCGTCCTCGTGCTCGATCAGTTTGAGGAACTGCTGGTGAATTGTCCTGAAGAAATGAGCCAGGATTTTCTGGCACAGTTGACGGCGTTACTGGACGCCAATTTGCCTATCACAGTGATCGCGATCATGCGTGACGATTTCTACACTCACTTCGCACAGCATGTGAAGTTAGCGCAACGGCTAGAGCAGAATGGTGGTCTGATACATGTACCTCCGACGCTACAATGGGATGAACTGGTTACCATCGTGCAGGAACCTGCCAGAGTCGTTGGACTGCGTTTTGAGGAAGGCCTGGTCGAGGAGATTGTTGAAGATTCAATTGAGAGCGAAACCTCTGAAGAGGGAGGACGAGTTGGACGTTGCGCCATTCTGCCCCTGCTTGAGTTTGCTCTGACCGAGCTTTGCGAACGGCGGGAAGACGGAGTATTAACCTTTAAAGCTTACGAGAAGGTCGGTGGGGTGACAGGTGGACTGAGACAATGGGCCGATCAAACCTTCAATAGCCTGGAAGATGAGCGCAAAAAGCAGCTCGCATCCCGCATTTTTACCGACCTGGTCTACCTGGGCAATGAGAACGAAGACCTTCCCGATACTCGTAGACGGAGGACATTGAAGTCGCTCTACCGCAATGAAGACGAACGGGAAGACACTTATAAACTGGCACGACGACTGGCGAATGCCCGTTTGCTTGTGACGAGTTACGACCCATCGAGCAACGAAGTGACTGTAGAGATCATCCATGATGCGCTGCTGCGCGAATGGGGATTGCTGAAGTGGTGGTTGAAAAGAGATGGACCTTTCCTGAGCTGGCATCAGGAGCTTGAGAGACGCGCCCAGGCATGGGTAGAGACTAATCCGAATGAAACCCGTTATAGCGATAGATTACTCCGGGGCAGCAATTTATCAGAATCCGAAGGCTGGATGGAGTTGCGAGCCGCTGATTTGAGCAAGGTGGAGCACCAATTCATCAAGGCGAGCCGAGAGCGGCAGAACCAGGAGGACTTGCGCTGGAAAGCGCTCTACGAAAAGGTGGAGCAACAGCGCCAGGAAGCCGTTCGCCAACGTGAAGAAGCCGAGAAGCAACGACAGGAGGCCATACGACAGCGTGAAGAAGCCGAGAAACAGCGTGCAGAGGCTGAGCGGCAGCGCCAGGAGGCTGAGCGGCAGCGGCGTATTGCTTTAGCTCGCCAGTTGACCGCGCAAGCAGAGTTGCTGCGAGACCAGCAGGGCCATCTGCTCCAGAGAAGCGTACTGCTCGCCATTGAAGCTCTACAACGATCACCTTCCCTGGAAGCGGACCAGGCTCTGCGTTACGGTTTAAGTCTGTTGCCTCGTCCCATCACCCGCCTGGCTCCGAGGGGAGATCTGACTGCTCTAGCTCTTAGCCCGGATGGACGCTACCTGGTGATAGCAACGAGAGATAGCAATATAGAGTTATGGGATGTAAGTAGCGGTCGCCAATTGCTCCGCCTGTTTGTTGAGGCTGGCGTGAAATACGTGGTTTTCAGCCAGGATGCTCGCTGCTTCGCCACAATTGGGACGGATTCTACCGTTCGCGTATGGGAAACCAGTAGCGGCCGCCAGGTTGCTCACCTGTTCAATGGCAGTAACGCGAAGAGCGTTCTGCTCAGTCGAGACGCACGTTATCTCGTTACGACGAGCGGCGAGGGTATCGCGTGGGCCTGGGAAGTAGTCACGAATCGCGCCCTTGGTCAGCTGGCTCATGAAGGGCTGATACGAGCTGTTACCTTCAGTCCTGATGGCCGTTACCTTGCCACGGCAAGTGTGGATGGCACTGCTCGCGTGTGGGAAACGATAGGCACGCGCCAGGTCGCCTGCTTGAATCACGAGAGAAGTGTATCCGCTCTGGCCTTCAGTCCTGATGGGCTTTACCTGGCCACGGCAAGCGACGACTGTTCTGTACGACTATGGCTATGGAGGCCAGACAATAGCTCACAGCCCACTTTGCTCTCGCACGAGTACCCAGTGAACGCTCTGACCTTTAATCCAGATGGAAACTATCTTGCCACCGCAAGCCAGGATCATACTGCTCGCGTGTGGGAGACAAGCAGCGGCCGGCAGGTCACACGTATGAATCACCAGGGGAGCGTCAATGCCATTGTCTTCGCTCCAGATGGGCGCTACCTGGCAACAACCAGCGCTGACCGTACGGTAGGCGTCTGGGAGACAGAGAGCGGTTACCAGCTCATTTGCCTGCCCCATAAAGATGTCGACTACAAGGATGGAGACTACATACGTAATATCGCGTTCAGTCCAGATGGGTGCTACCTGGCAACTGCGAGTGAGAATGGCAGCACTGGCCTGTGGGAGATCATTACTGGCCGGCTGACTCACAAGAGGAGAGTAAGCGCAGTTGCTTTCAGCTCCGACGGGAGCTACCTGGCTACGGGAAGTGAGGATGGTACCGCCGGCATCTGGGAGGTGAAGAGCGGGTATCGCCACCTTCAGCTCTCCTGCGGAAGTAAAGTATGGGCAGTCGCATTCAGCCCTGATGGGCGCTACCTGGCTACAGGAAGCGGGGACGGCATGGTGGGACTCTGGGAGACAGTAACCGGTCGCCAACCCGTTCGCATGGCTCATAAAAGGAATGTGAATGACCTGGCCTTCAGTCCTGATGGGCGCTACCTTGCTACGGCCGGCGACGACAAGACCGCGCAAGTCTGGGAAACTGCAAGCGGCCGATTACTTTTCAGCCTGTCTCACAATGATACAGTAAATGCAGTCGCATTCAGTCCCGATGGCCGCTACCTCGCTACGGCTAGCAACGATACGAATGCCTGTTTGTGGGAGATGGCCACTGGTGGCCACATTGCTTATCTGCCCCACAGGCTGATCGTGAACAAGGTGGTCTTCAGTCCTGACGGGCACTACCTTGCCACCGCGAGCTGGGATCATACCGCCAAAATATGGGAGACGAGCAGCGGGCGCGAACTCTTCCGCCTGCCCCACAGGAGTAAGGTGTGGTCCGTAGCATTCAGCCCAGCAGGGATATCGCTTGAGGATACCCTCGTAGCCACAGCAAGCAAAGACCATACCGCCAGGGTCTGGGAAATGAGCAGCGGTAAACAAATTGCTCGCTTTACTCATGATGATAGTGTAAACGCTATTGCATTCAGCCCCGACAGCAAGTATCTAGCCACAGCAAGTGATGACCACACTACAGGAGTATGGGAGATTGCCAGTGGTCGCCAATGCGCGTACCTGCCTCACCGGGATAGCGTGAATGGCGTGGTCTTCAGTCCCGATGGGAAATACCTGGCTACGGCAAGCATGGATGGCATCGCACGATTATGGCTCTGGCGGTCGGAAGACTTAATCATAGAGGCTCAAGCGCGCCTGACCCGCAACCTCACATATGCAGAATGGCAGCAGTACCTTGGCGAGGAGCCATATCGCAAGACCTGCCCGAACTTACCAGAAGAGGCCTATGCAGAGGGCGTACGTGTCTAATTGCTTGTAGTGCCTGACTGCCTGATAGCAAATCCGCTTCTATAATCATCATAAAAGTTGGCATGAACTTGCTAAAAATCCGTAATCCAAAAGTTCAGGTCCTCATCGTTTTGATGGTGATTAACCGGAATTGCTATGAAACAAAGGGAGGGTGGCAAAAATGCGTTTAGAAGGAAAGCAAATTGGCCGCTATCGTTTTGAACAGCTCATTGGAAGAGGCGCTATGGGTGAAGTGTACCTTGCTGTAGATCCGCGCATCCAACAGCAAGTGGCCGTGAAGGTCTTGCAAGCTGAACCTTCAGTTTATCCTGCTACGAATGTGGCTCGTGAAGCGGAACGCTTCCGGCGCGAGGCCAGCGCTATTGCAAATTTGAGACACCCACACATCGTCCCTCTCTATGACTACGACGAGACAAGCATTGATGAAACGGCCATTACCTACCTGGTCATACCCTATTACAAAGAGGGATCATTTGCCAGTTGGCTGCGGCGGCGTGGTTCCGACTTATTGCCAATGGAGGATGTGGTGTATTTTGTGCAGCAAGCTGCTGGCGCTCTTCAATACGCGCATAACCAACAAATCATTCACCGCGATGTCAAGCCCTCTAATTTCCTCATCGATGCCGGTGAAAATCCGAACCGGCCGAACTTGCTGCTGGCTGATTTTGGCATTTCGAAGTTTGGCATGGCGACTACTGCCAGTGGCACCCAAAGCCTGGGGACCCTGACATACATGCCACCTGAACAGTTGCATGGGCGGCCTACCTATGCCAGCGACCAGTATGCTCTTGCCATTATGGCTTATGAACTCCTGGTGGGCCACCCGCCATTTGAGGGACCTCCACCTGTCGTGATACGCCAGCATATGGAAGATCAACCACAGCCACCAAGCATGCTCAACCCGGGCCTTTCTAGAGCCATTGATCACGTGCTCCTGCGTGCTCTGGATAAAAAACCTGAAAATCGTTACCCGACTATCTCTGAGTTTGCCCGAGCACTACAGCAGGCTTTACCAGGAACAGGCGATATTCCTCAAAGACAGCCGGAGAGCAGTAGTGGTGAACTACAAAGGAGCGGCGAGGTGCGCGAAGCACAAAAAGGTAGCGATATCCGTGCAACCTTGCGTATCAGTCCAGCAGAGGCGCAGAGGGGAACCGATCGCATAGTGAATCTCCCCGGAGGGCGGCAGGTGACAGTGAAGGTGCCAGCAAATGCCAACAATGGCCAAGTACTCGATTTCCCGGGTCTTGGTGAGTCATCATCTTCTGGAGGACCAGCAGGCAATTTGATCATCACCCTCACCATTACATCACCAGATGTTCCTCCACCTTTAAGAGCGACTGAGGCCGCAACGATACTCCCGGGAAGACCAAAACAGCGGTATCTGTTCGCTTTGCTCGTCGGGGTTGCTGCTGGTATCCTCAGCTTTCTATTAAGCAGCGCGTGGATCTCCTCTTCCCCGTTAGCGCTGCTCCCCCCCTTGGTGATATCACCGTTTGTAGGCTTTATTATTGGCAAACGTGTGGTGGCACGGGCAGAGGGTCTGTTCGCAGGTCTTGTGGTTGGAATCTCTTGGATCATTGGTCTTATAGTAAGAGTCGGGAGCTTCCCCCCACCCCCGTGGGTCTTCATCATTCTCATCGAAATTGCAGTTTGTGGGCTGCTCTCCTGGCTGGTAGCCAGGCTTACGACTCGTAAACACCCCTATTAACTGTCATCCGGCAGCCGAAATCAGGGGAGATGAAGGTGAGATTGGGGGGTCCTGCATAATCCGAGAGATGCATCTTGAACGAGAAGAGAGGAACACAAATGACAAACATCTTAACTCCATCTCAACCAGATCTCAACCCCTTTGCTCTTCACTATCTTACCATAGTGGCTGCATAATGGTTTAGCACAAACCTATTTTGTTTTAGGAGGCACCACTATGTCTTGGACACAACAGCGACAACCTCAGCAAATGGTCAGGACTTTCACCTCGCGACGACTCTTGACCACAGTATGCATCCTGACACTCGCCGTCGCTATCCTGGGCGGTACGGCGTTAACTTATCGGGTTAGAGCCGCTCAGGCAGCCACCCTTACAGGCAACTTCCTGGTGGATCAGGATCACAACCTGCTATTCTCACAGAACAAGCAGAACGAGCCCGCCATCACCCGCGACCCAGTGACGGGCGTGTTGATCGCCGGGGCCAATGATGAGATTAAGGAGCCTCTCTGCCCTGGCACAACAATTCCACTCGCCAGCCCATGCCCCTTCAAGCCTGGTGTCCCAATCTCAGCCTATTACCGCTCGACTGATAATGGTATGACGTGGAGCGGCGGCTTCCTGCCCGGATTCAACACCATTGGCCGCGTCTCTGGCGGCGACCCCAGCCTCGACTACGGCCCCCGGCGCTGCGCCAACGGCACGTTCAGCTTCTCCTGCGGCGTCACCATCTATTACGGCAGCCTGGCTGATCCCTTCCCGGAGTTTGGAGGCGAGCAGGTCACCGTCTCGCGTTCCTACGATGACGGCCAGACCTGGGCCAATCCGGTGGCGGCCACCTCCACCGATAACAAATCCAATTTCGACGACCATGACTGGATCGCCGTTGACCACTTCCCTGGCAGCACACATTTTGGGCGCGTCTACGTCTTCTGGGCCGTCTTCTGCAACACCTGCGCTGGCAATGGCAATGTCAAGCTCTATCTCGCCCACTCCGACGACGAAGGGCGCACCTGGTCCCAGGCCGTGCAGGTGAGCGCGGCGAACAACAACTTCCCTCAGGGCTTCCGCGAGACCGGCCAGATGGCCGTCTCCTCGGACGGCACCGTCGAAGCTTTCTGGACGGAGAACGCCGACTCGACCAAGCTCCCCAGCCTGCAAGTCGTCTCCACCTCCACCGATGGCGGCCAGACCTTCACCGCACCGATCACCATCGCCCAGGTGACCGATTACCCGCTGACAGGCACGCCGTTTGATGTAGTGGATCTCTTCAACCGCGTGCCCGGCATGAGCGCACGCGTGGATTGCTACCCACACCCGGCCTCCGATCCCAGCAGCACGCGCATCTACGTCGTCTGGTGTGACTTCAGCGGCGGGCATGGCGTCGTCAAGGGCGCGGTCTCGCTCGATGGCATCGACTGGACCCAGCTTGGCACGATTGCCAGCGTCTCTGGTCGCAATGCCTTCTTCCCGGAGGCCAGCGTTGCCCCCAATGGCACCGTCAGCCTCACCTTTGATGCCCTGACGCGGCCTCCCGCAAACAACCCCTTTCAGACAGGGGTGCAGGTCTACGACAACTACTTCGCCGAGTCTGCTGCGGGCGGAATGGCCTTTGGCGCGCCGGTACGGGTCAGCACTGCCTCTTCGAATCCGGATGGCTCCGGTTACAACAACTTGCAAGAGCAATTCATCGGCGATTACATAGGCATCGTAGCCGGCCCCACCAGCGCCTACGTCGTCTGGACGGATGCGCGCAATGCCACACCCTGTCAGGCGGTTGATGACTTTCGCAATGCCGTGTATGCCGGCTCCAAGACGGCGGTTGCGCCCAACCCCGATAGCGCATGCGCAGCCAGCTTCGGCAACACCGATACCCTAGCGGCAATTATGAACTATTAATTTGAGCAAGCCGCCTGGTATCACAAGGCATGGGCATTGTTGGGATAGATTGACTGTTCAGACATCAGAGTGAACAACTGATGTCTGAACAGTGCCAGCGCTGATTTGATTCAACTTGTGCAGACTGTGTGCTAACGACCCGAACATGTAGAAAGTCGAGCTCAGATCGCCTCCAGGTTTTTTAACTTTTGGGAGCGAAAGAAACTGCAGCCGTATAACTCTCATGAGATCGAAAAGGGAATCGGTGTCCACATTTTTCCCCCATCAGCTGTCTTGAGTAGGAATGAGGAGGTGTTGCTTTGCCCGCCAATCGCCCAACCGGTAGTGCTAGAAACAAAGCTGAGATCAGCGACCTGCTTGAAGTTCGCGCCCGGAGATAGCTTTGTCCAGTGTTGGCCTCCGTCGCTGGTACTGTAGAGGACCATACCATCGGTCACCCACCCATGCTGCATATCCACAAAGTCTATCGTGCCGAAGGCCGCAGGTAGGGGCATTGTACTCTTCCAGGTCGTCCCTCCATCGTGAGTCACGTAGATGTCCGTTGCAATACCCCTACCCGTGATGAGGTCTGAAAAAAGGGCGGGGAGTATGCCATCTGTCGCCGAGAAAAACGTGGGTGAGAGAAGTGAGAGTTGCGCAGATGGCACCCCTGAAGGCAGAGGTAGCGATTGCTGATGCCAGGTAGAACCACCGTCCTGACTCACGTAGAGCCAGGCGAGATCATTCGCCAGCACGGTGCCGGTGATCCATCCCGTGGACGTATTCAGAAAATGGATCCCCGATTTCCGCCCACCAAACGGGAGATGACCGGGTGGAGGTGTATCCGTCGAAGCGGGAAGTGCACTGGACACGTTCCTCCAGGTCTTCCCACCATCACCGGTACCAAACACCCCGACTGCCTCTGCCGCTCCTCCTGTGGCTCCCCAACCGGAGAGTATCCAGCCATGCTGGGAGTCGATGAAGGTGATTTGCTTTAAGAAGGTCGCCTGGATCGTCGACTGCTGCCAGGTCTGACCACCATCTGTAGTCCGTAAGATTTGCGTTGTTGTTCCATTCATCTGCGGCGTTGTTACCCATGCCAGGGAAGCCGTGAGGAAATCTGCGCTACTTTCACGTGTCAACCGCGTGTTTGGTGGCGTGACATTCTTCCACTGCAGCCCTCCATCAGTGGTGCGCAGTACCGCATGCTCACTCAATGCCCAGCCTGTCGTGAGATCAATCATTTGAAGAGAGATCAAGGTACCTGAACCTCCTGCTAGTTTCGAGGGATGGGGAGTATTTCCTGGAGTACCCTCGCTACTTCGACGTGCCAGGTTTAAGACAAGTAGTAGCGAGCCAACCAGTAATGCCGTTAACAAGACGGCCGCAAGTACGCCGAGGCGACGGTGCCATGACCTTTCCCCGGCAACAGCGAAACGAGTATGCTTCGCGTTCCTGGTGCTCGACTGCACTTGCTGTATAGCTGGCGGCGTATAGTGCTGCTGCCCGCTCTCGCGGTCATTCACAGAGCTATCATCGATTATCGGCAGGCGGTGACGTACACGGGCGAGATGCTCACTTGTTTGGGTGTCTGTGCGGTACATACGACGAAGATCGTGAATGAGGCGTTGATCCTGTACATCCACCTCTTCAGGAAGCAACTCATCAAAGTCTGCCATCACACTGTTCCTTTCTACTGCTTTTCGTAGATCGTGCGTAAGAGAGCAATGCTACGTGAACACAGTTTCCGTACGGTTGCTTCACGTTTGTTGAGTAACACTGCAATCTCAGCAAAACGCAGTCCTTCGCCAAAGCGTAATTGCAATACCTGCTGTTGGAATAACGATAGGCTACTCACGGCTTTGTAGAGGCGTTCAAGCTCCTCGCCTCGTAACGCCATCTGTTCAGGGGTGAGCGCCTCTTCGGTGCGCACTGTGTCCATCACCTGTTCTAATGGGACAACAGGGAGGTGCATAGCACGACGATAGCGATCCACAAGTTTGTTATGCGCAACGCGGTGCAACCAGACGAGTTGCTGCCGCTCAGTCAGTGTTGAAAGGTTCTCTTGCTCCAGTGCTGCCGTGAAGACCTCCAAAGTCACGTCCTCCGCATCCTCCCATGAAGGTGTAGACAGTCTCGCATAGGCAAAGATACTGGATGCATAGCGATCATAGAGTGCAGAGGCTACACTCTTCCCTTGCGTACATTCATCGTGCTGCTGCATGCTTTCTCCACCCTCATATGATCTCATACTATAATCGTAATATAGACAAAAACGTGACATGAAAGCGAACTTCACCAGCAACTCAAAAGAACTTGGGCCTTGTGCCACTCGCCCTGGTGTAACTCCTCCCCGTATAGATATGCAGAGGTGGAAAATCTGATCCTGGTGCTAACTATTTCCATGCCATCGGCTGCTTGCCTGCAAAGAATTCATACACTCTTAGTAGGTTGACATTACAGCAACGAGTGATTACACTTTACATGGTAGAGTTAGATACAGATAGGTTTTCCTCACTATCATTGGTGTGCCATCGCCTCTTGTCGTGCCAGGCTCGTGTGAAGAGTACTCGTAGTGCCAAACCCGTAAAGTCGCTATCCCTGGATACTGTTCACCTTTACGTACACGATTTGAGAAGCTTTGCTTCAAGGAGGAACAATGACGTCTCTTATTTCGCGGTTCAGATGGCCAATGCGCGGCCTGATGGCGATGACGCTGGCTCTCGTATTTGCACTCTCGTCAACCACCTTCGCCTTTGCCCAAGTGACCCTCAAACAAATCAGTGCTGACCCGTTTACCAACCCCCCCACTTCTACTACTCTGTATGATCAGCACAAAACGGAAGTCGAACCGGATACCTTTGCCGTTGGCAAAACCTTCGTTTCTACTTTCCAGGTGGGTCGCGTCTTCGATGGTGGCGCTTCCGACATCGGTTTCGCCACGTCCACTGATGGTGGGAGTACCTTTACCAGTGGCCTCTTGCCCGGCACCACCTCATTCTCAACACCGGCGGGAATCTATGCGCGTACCAGTGACGCCTCAGTGGCTTTCGACGCCAGGCACGGGGTGTGGTTGATCTCCTTCCTGGGTCTCTTCCCTAATGGGACCAATTCTGTCGATGTGCTCGTCAGCCGCTCGACCGATGGACTGTCCTGGAGCAATCCCATCGCGGTGAATAACGATGGCCATTTCAACGACAAGAACTGGACGGTCTGCGATAATACATCCAGCAGCCCGTTCTTCGGCCACTGCTACACCGAGTTTGACGACAATACCCAGGGCGACCGGGTCCAGATGAGTACCTCCACCAACGGCGGATCGAACTGGGGACCGGCACAGATGACCGGCAACAATGCGTTTGGCATCGGTGGGCAACCCCTCGTGCAGCCCAATGGGACTGTGATTGTGCCAATTAATGGTTTCACGCGTTTCAATTTTACCATCAATGCCTTCGTCTCCAATGATGGAGGCGCAACCTGGGGCCCCACCCATAGAGTCGCGGTGGTGAAGTTCCGTTTGCCAAATGGAGGCATTCGCGCCACGATCCCTCTTCCCTCTGCTGAAATGGATGCGTCGGGCAAGGTCTACGTGGTCTGGTCGGACTGCGTGTTTGAACCCGGCTGCACCGCCAGTGATCTCGTCTTTAGCACCTCCACGAATGGGAATGTTTGGTCGAAGGTGACACGCATCCCGCTCGATCCTATTGGCAGTGGGGTGGATCACTTCATCCCCGGCCTGGCTGTCGACAGGTCAACCTCTGGGATAGGACATCTGGCAGTGACCTTCTACTTCTACCCGAATGCGAACTGCAATGCTGCCACCTGCCAGCTTGAAGTGGGATTCTCGACATCAGCGGATGGCGGAGCCAGCTGGACCTCCAATACGAAGCTTGCTGGCCCCATGATGCTCTCCTGGCTCCCCAATACGACCCAGGGGAGGATGGTCGCCGATTACATCTCCACCTCCTTTGTGGGCGCAAGCGGCCCTGCATTTCCCGCCTTTGCGGTCGCCAACGCACCAGGTGGAGGTCCGGATTGTCAAACAGCAACCCCCACCTGCGATCAGGCAACCTTCACGGTGAGCGGCGGACTGAGTGTGGGAGGCAATGCCAACCCGGCAACTGATCAAATCAGTTCCAGCAGTAATGCCCGAGACGGTTCGAGTCAGCTTACCATCGAATAGGAGGAACATACCCTCTTGGGATTCCGTCTCTAACTTGTCAAGGCCCTTGCATGAAGTTCATGCAAGGGCCTCTTTGTCTGCGGTCATCACATTTCGGCAAACGCGCAAATCTCGCGCACGCCGCGCTCGATATCCTCTTCTGAGGCTGCCAGGGAGATACGTACGTAGTTCTCTGCCACAGAGCCAAAGTTGTTGCCTGATGCCACGGCTACATTGCGTTCGCGCAGCAAGTCAAGTGCGAATTGCCGTCCCCGGCGAGGCGTACCATCAGGGCTAGTGATGTCAACCAGTATATAGAACGCCCCGTGCGGGGTATATACATAGCGACCGAGGTCTTTTAGCAGGCTCACCGCCAGATCACGGCGCCTGCGATAGGCTTCCCGCATTTCCGCTACACAATCCTGGGGACCGGTTAGTGCCGCTGCCGCCGCACGCTGTACCAGCTTACTGATATTTGTGTAACTAGCATCAAGCACATATGTGATTGTCTTAAGCAGTTCAGTTCCCGTCACAACGTAGCCAATGCGCCAGCCGGTCATGGCATAGGTTTTAGAGAAGCTGTAGGCGCAGATTACCCGCCCTGAATCAAACTCCTCACGAGTAAGCAGCGTAGCAGGGCTGACATGGTTGCCTTCGAAAATGATCTGATCGTAGCACTCATCCGAAAGCAGGTAGAGATCATGATGGCGGGCAAAGTTCAGCAAATCCTGCATGAGCTGTGGAGGAAAGACTGCCCCTGTAGGATTGCCAGGGCTGTTGATTAGCAGCAGGCGCGTGCGCGGGGTTACCAGCCGTTCCAGGTGTGCTATATCCGGCAGCCACTCTTTCCGTGGGTCGAGCGGGTAGGGTACACCGGTAGCACCACAGGAGGCAAGTTGCATGATGTACTGCGGCCAATGAGGATCAGGGATAAGGACTTCATCGCCCACGCCTACCGTCGCAATCAAAGCTGATTGCAGCGCACCTGTTCCTCCCATAGCGATGGCAATATGCTGTGGCCCAACGTAATAGCCATTGACATGCTCGATCTTTTCAACCAGCAGTTCCCGTAACCATAGCCAGCCAGCGGGAGGTCCATAAGTCATTGGTTCGGTGCGCACAGCTCCAATTGCAGCATGAATGATATGTTCCGGTGTACGAAAACTTGGCTCGCCTATTTGCAATCGCACTGCTGGTGGTAGCACCTCTCCCCGTGCTTCAGCCTCTTGCTGCAACCGGTGAGCGTAAGAACCCAGGTTGGTAATGTCATTGATGGGCAAATTATATATCTGCGGCTTGCCAGACTTCATCCTGCATCAACTCCTTTACTCTCTCCAGGTGCTGCTTATCGTGATCCCAATCCTCTTTGTCATGATCATCGGTCTTGATAGGCGTCTCCAGCAAAACCGCAACATGATCGAGCCGGGAATCAGTAAGCAAAGCCCGCAGGCCCTCCTGGCCTATGATGCCCTCACCTATACGCGCATGGACATCACGGTGACTGCCCAACGCCATCTCCGTATCATTCAGGTGGATCACCTTCAGGCGATTGAACCCAATTACTTCGTCAAAATGCTGGAGCACTTGATGCGTTGAAGCAGCATTGGAGATATCGTATCCTGCCCCCCATAAGTGCGCGGTATCGAGACAGACCCCCAAACGCTGCTGGTACTGCGGCAGCAGATTTAACACTGCACCGATCTGTTCAAAACTACCTCCAAGTGAATTGCCTGCCCCGACATCGTTCTCTAACAGCAACATCACCTCGGGCGGCGTCTCAGGCAGAATAGTTGTAATTCCCTCGGCAATACGCGCAATACCGGCCTCGACACCGGAACCACGATGGCTTCCTGTATGGAAGATGACGTAGGCGGCACCCAGCAGAGCGCCGCGTTGTAGTGTCCAGCGCAGCAGAAAAACAGACTTCCCCCAGATTATCTCATCTGGCGAGGCCAGGTTGATTAGATAAGGCGCGTGAATAACGACGGGATCAAGCCCTTTGTCGCCTGCAGCCCTGGCAAAAGCCAGGCTGCCCGCTGGATCACCCGCCGTTGGCCGCCAGCCCGTGGGGTTACTGGCAAAGATTTGAATAGCGTTACAGCCAAGCCAGCGCGCTATCTCTGCTGCTTTTACAGCATTGGAATGTGTGGGCATGTGACGGCCAAGGCGCATTACACTACTCTCCCCCGGCCTCAGTTGATTGAGTCCCTACAGCGGATTGCGGCAATTGATCCAGGCTTGTCAGGCCAAATTGCTGTAAAAATTCAGGAGATGTGGCAAAGAGGGCGGGACGGCCTACAGTTTGTGCCCGGCCTATTTCGACTACCAGGCCATGCTGGATCAGGGTCGCCAGGGCACGATCGCTATTGACACCGCGCACGGCCTCAATCTGCGCACGCGTAATGGGCTGGCGATAGGAAACGACAGCCAGCGTTTCCATAGCAGCAGTCGTCAGCCTGGCAGTCATGGGAAGACCAAGCAGGGCCGCGACGTAGCGAGCGTTCTCAGGCGCCGTCACGAGCTGCACCTGCTCGCCGAGTCGCTGCAAACGGATGCCACGTCCCTGGTTCTCTAATTGGTGCGCCAATGCCTGCAAACCACTTGCCAGGCTCTCATCATCGATATCAAGCAGCTTGCGTAACTCAGCATACTCCAACGGGCGGCCCGAGACAAAGAGGATACTCTCAATAGCCGCTGCAATCTGTGTTATTGTCTCTATTTTCTCGAGCTGTTGCGTCATCTGTTCCCGCTAAAAATTACTCAGATTCCGCCCCAACCTCCATAACCACCTGCCTGGCCTCCTCAGCAGTCTCCACGGCGAACAACTTGATGAGTAGATTGTGCAGTGTCCCTGGATCGTTGATGGTTGAAATCTGTTGTTTTGCTATTAGTGTAAGCTCTGGAAAACGCATCTGAACGAAACTCAGCAGCGTCTCGCGCTGCTCTTGCACCCTCCGCTGGCGCTCTTCTAGAGTTGTAACCATTTCCTGCATCACTTCTGGTTCTGCTCCACTTTCTGTGAGTGGCAAGAGCGGTAGCAACCCTGATAAGCCCTTTTGTAATAGCTGTTTAGAAAGACCCTCCCACGTTTTTTTCTTGTCAAGAGTGTAACATATAAGCTATATCCTGTCGAGGATGCAGCATCGCCACTAGACATTTGGAGAGAAGGCTTCCCGTGAGCGGACTTGAGCGGTATCCTGGCTGTCATCCTGAGCGCAGCGAAGGATCTCTGCATCCGGCGAGCCAGCCCTTCGCTGCGCTCAAGGTGACAGGCAGTAGCTCCAAATGTCTATATCGCCACGCTTAGCGCACAAAAGTCCTTGCAAAGCTTGATAGCAATACACTCATACTTTCTTGCAGTAGCTGGCTCAATATGCTATACTAATTACCGGCAAAGACTATTTACAATGGGGAGTTTTTTATGAAAATTGAGCAGTTCACAGAAAAAGCTCGTGAAGCCATCAGCGAGGCCAATGAACTGGCTAAACAATATAACCACAGCCAGATCGAGGCTGAGCACCTGCTGGCCGCTCTTCTAGCGCAGGAAGGCGGGGTAGTGCAGCAAATTATCCAGAAGGTGGGAGGCAACCTGGCAACGGCGCAGCGCATGGTCACTGCCGATCTTGAACGCCTGCCCCGCGTCTATGGCGGTAGTGAGCCAGGCATCTCGCCACGGCTGCGCAGGCTCCTTGAAAATGCCTGGCAGGAAATGGGCAAATTCCATGATGAATACCTCAGCGTCGAGCATATGCTGCTTGCCATGTTCGACGCCGGTGATGAGCCGGTGCAGCGTGCCCTGAAAGCTGCCGGCCTCACCCGTGACATTGTGCTGAAAGCCCTCACATCCATACGCGGAGCGCAGCGTGTGACCGATCAGAATCCCGAGGGGAAATATCAGGCACTAGAGAAATATGGCCGTAACCTTACGCAACTGGCGGAGCAAGGCAAACTAGACCCGGTGATTGGACGCGACGAAGAGATCCGGCGCGTCATCCAGGTACTGAGCCGCCGCACCAAGAATAACCCCGTATTGATCGGTGAACCAGGTGTAGGGAAAACCGCCATCGTCGAGGGATTGGCGCAGCGCATCGTGCGCGGCGACGTGCCGAAAACACTGGCCGGCAAACAGGTCGTCACGCTCGACCTGGGCGCGCTAGTCGCAGGAGCCAAGTACCGGGGCGAGTTCGAGGAGCGCCTGAAGGCTGTGCTGAAAGAAGTGACAAGCTCGGAGGGGAACATCATCCTCTTCATCGATGAACTGCATACGCTGGTGGGCGCAGGCGCTGCCGAAGGCGCCATGGATGCCTCCAACATGTTGAAGCCCATGCTGGCGCGCGGCGAACTGCACTGCATAGGCGCAACCACGCTGGATGAGTACCGCAAGCACATCGAGAAGGATGCCGCCCTCGAGCGCCGTTTCCAGCCGATCCTGGTCGATCAGCCCTCGGTCGAGGACACCATCAGTATCCTGCGCGGACTGAAACAACGCTACGAGGTGCATCATGGCGTGCGCATACAAGACAGCGCGCTGGTAGCCGCCGCAGTGCTCTCCAACCGCTATATTACCGACCGTTTTCTGCCGGATAAGGCTATCGACCTGGTTGACGAAGCCGCCAGCAGGCGGCGGGTGGAACTGGACAGCACTCCCAGCGAGATCGACGCGCTGGACCGCCGCATCCGGCAGTTGCAGGTAGAACAAGAGGCGTTGAAAAAAGAAACCGACCCGGCAAGTCGCGAGCGGCGTGCTAAAGTAGAGCAAGAGATTGCTAACCTGAACGAGCAACTGCACACTCTACGCCTCTCCCTGGAAAGTGAACGCGAACCGGTTGAGGCGATTCGCGGGTTGAAGAAAGAGCTGGAGCAAGCGCAGCTCGAACTGGAGAAGGCTGAACGCGAGTACAACCTCGACTTACAGGCACGACTGCGTTACGGCACTATTCCCGACCTGGAGCGACGTATCCAGGAAATGGAATCAAAGCTGACGAGCATCAAGGGCGCGCGTATGCTCAAAGAAGAGGTCGATGCCGAAGATATTGCCGAGATCGTCTCGAAGTGGACACATATTCCCGTCACCAGGTTGATGGAGGGTGAAGTGCAGAAGTTGCTCAAGATGGAGGATCGCCTGCGCGAGCGCGTCGTCGGGCAGGAACTGGCCCTGCAGACCGTTTCCGACGCCATACGGCGTTCGCGCGCCGGCCTGCAAGACCCGAATCGTCCATTGGCTAGCTTCATCTTCCTGGGCCCAACGGGTGTAGGGAAAACTGAACTGGCGCGAGCGTTGGCAGAGTTCCTGTTCGACGATGAACGCGCTCTAGTCCGTATTGACATGTCAGAGTACATGGAGAAGCATAGCGTCTCACGCTTGATCGGTGCTCCTCCCGGTTACATTGGCTATGAAGAGGGCGGTCAGCTTACAGAGGCTGTGCGCCGTCGCCCCTACAGCGTTGTACTCTTCGATGAGATCGAAAAAGCCGCGCCGGAAGTCTTCAACGTGCTACTACAAATACTCGACGATGGTCGCCTGACGGATGGCCAGGGACGCACAGTTGATTTCAAGAATACCGTCATTATCATGACGAGCAACGTCGGCACCGCGTGGCTGCACGAGTTCGATGGCATGGATGAAGACGAGATACAGCGCGTGGTGCGCCAGCGCCTGCGGGAAGAGGGCTTCCGTCCAGAGTTCATCAACCGTATTGACGAGGTGATCGTCTTCCACCAGATCACTCGTGACCAGATGAAGAACATTGTGGACATTCAAATCAATCGCCTACGCCCTCGCCTGGCCGAACGTCACATCACGCTGCGCCTGAGCGATTCGGCCAGAGAACAACTGGCAGACATGGGCTACGACCCGCAGTACGGTGCGCGTCCTCTCAAGCGTGTCATCCAGCGAGAAGTTGAAAACCGCATTGCCCACGCTATCCTGGATGGCACTGTTCGGGACGGCGATACCGTGGAAATCGATGCAAAGGGTGGGAAACTGGTATTGGAGAAAACATATGGGCATCAATGACCCCTCCCCGCAAACCGATCACGCCCATCTTATAGCGGCACTGAGCGCCATGATGTTACAACTGAATGCGCTACAGGCCATCGTGCGCGACGACACAGCAAATAGCGTACCAGATATCAATGCCATCCGCAGCGGATTGAAAACACTGGAGCAGATGACGAGAGAAATGCTGTACGAGCTGCGTTCGGTTAGCGACGATATACCTTTGCCGGAACTGTCCGGCGTTACACTGGGCGAGGCGCTCTCGCGAGCAGTAGAAGAGAAGGCGGAATCGCTGGGACTCTCCAGCCGTATTGTCTTCTCCGGGGAGGAACGCCCTTTACGGAACGACATCGAACGTCTGCTGTATCGCATCGCCCAGGAAGCGCTCGAACAAGTCCAGCATCATACAAATGCACGCAAACTGCGCTTTGCACTGAATTATGGACGAGACGAAGCCCAGGTGAGCATCGAGGATGACGGGGCTGCGCCAGGGCAAGGCGATTTGAGCATTTCCTCTGGTAACCAGGTTCCTGCACCGCCATTTACGCCCGCGGACGTAGATACCCGGTTTACCGCACCTGGAGATTTATTTGCTCTTTTGCGCAAGCGCACTGAGCACCTGGGCGGATCACTGGAGATCAATACCAGTGTCGAACAAGGAACACAGGTGCTGGCTCGTATACCCTATGTATATCACACGCATACAGAGACAAAGATGCCTCCCGCCGTGCCCGATGCCGTGGGAAATGCACGTGTACGCGTGTTGATAGCGGACGCTCAGGCTGTTACAAGAGCGGGCTTACGCCGCCTGCTAGAAAGTTATCCCGATCTGGAAGTCGTTGGCGAGGCAACCGATGGAGTACAAGCAGTCAGCGAGACCCTGGAGCTAGGTCCCCAGGTAGTAATCCTGGATGCACAACTTCCCAATGGGCAGAGCCTGGAAGCGCTGCGTCAAATAAAACAACTCAATCCAGACACGAAGGTGTTGTTTCTTTCGTCGCTGGACCGCGAAGACTATCTCTATGAGACGCTGCGTGCAGGCGCCGGCGGCTACGTCCTCAAAGATATCGCAGCCGATGAATTGGCCCAGGCAGTGCGGACTGTTGCGCGTGGCGAGGTGCTGGTACAGCCGCAAATCGCGGGGCGTTTGATTTCACGCTTTGGCCAGCAGGCACGTGGCAACGCTGCACGCGAGGCACTGACAGCAAGGGAACAGGAGGTGCTGCGACTGCTGGCGCGAGGACTGCGCAATAAAGAAATAGCGGCACGCCTGTATGTAAGTGAGCGCACCGTCAACTTTCACCTTGCCAACATCTATCAAAAGCTCAACGTCTCCGGCCGTACCGAGGCATTGAGCAAGGCGCTAGAACAGGGGTTGATTACGGCCTGAGAATACCAGCGTGCCACGTGTCGATCTCGTGCTTCAATGCAGCAATATATCCTGCTACATTATTGTGATCGCTGCTGGGTGCATAGACAGGTATGATTTTATCTACGGTGACCAGCCCCCACTGCGCCACATATAAATTGCGAATCAGTTTGTACCACTGCTCGAAGCCATCCGCCCAGCTATTCATTCGCGCGAATCCTCCAATGTTCTGGTCAATACAAGGACGTGTGGGAATGCAGCGGAGATTACCAAGCGAAAGCGTGGCCTGGGCCTCACCTGTTGTGCCAAACAGGCTCTCATGCATAAAGAAAGCCAGGGCGTAAACTGGATCTATGCCGTATTTCACTCCTAAATCATACATCTGCTGCCCAAGGCCTGCGGCAGGTGAGCTGTAGCTGGCAAGCACACGATTGATAAAATCTGCGCTTATCGTAGGTTTACCCAGGACAGAGTAAGGACCCACGTGCACCGGAACCGGTGTCTTAACAGCTATCGGCCCATTGCTGTTCTGCCACGTATTGAAAGCATTCATAGAGCCGCCGACCTGTATAGCAAAAGATTGCACAGTTGGATCATTTACAAGCTGCGACCCGCCAGGTCGCTGGAACACGCCCGCGGTAATTAATACCACTGCCCCCAGCACGATGCACACCATACAAATAATCAGCGGGGTGAGCCATGAGCGATGCCGCGCCAGTGGATGCTCTTCCTCAAAATTATGTGTGATGATTCCTGTTCGCCTGCCCGGCGTCACCCGCGTTTCTCGTTCTTCCTCTCCATGTACCGCCGGAAGTTCTCGCGTAGCACGCCGGGGAATGTTTGTTTGAGGAGTAACTGTTAATTTGGGCGGTGGGGAATCCCCGCCATAGCTACTGCCTCGGGCCATTGATAACCTCCCTTTTAGAACGAATTTTCTAGCTGGATAAGTGTACCACACACCCCTACCACCACACAAGTAGGTAGTGCCTCTTTTATCTGCATTCTACCGCACCCCTCGTGATACAAATTGACACATCTTGAAATGGTATCAGGGAAATGCCAGGCTGTCAATTTTGTAGCCCAATGCTCTCAACTAGCAACCAGTATAGCACAGATCTTATAAGGAATCAGCCTGTTGAAAAACTCAGAATAACTTCATCAAAACAAGCTATTACTGGATAAAGCAGGCCCAAATGGAATAGCTCCAGTAGCAGGCATGAAGGGAAACCCGTTGCCACGGTTGGGCATCACTACTCATGAGTACCACCTTTCGAGCCTGCTGACTGCGAAGCAGTAGACACTTCCTTTGGTCCTGGCTGACTGACGGAGTCAGTAGACGCGCAGCGTCGTTGCCAGGGCCCATTGCAAGGTTCGCAGCGTCGTTGCAGGCTCGCATTTCAAGGGACTACCTTTCCGACCGGCTGAGCGAAGCGCACTCCTTACAGCTTGCCTGAGCGCAGCGCACTCCTTGCAGCTTGTCTGAGCGCAGCTAGAACGCAGTTCGTTGACAAGCTGGCTTTCAAGAAGGACGCAGTCCGTTGGCAAGATGGCTTTCAAGAAGGACGCAGTACTTCCTTTGGTCTTGCCTGACGGACGCAGTCCGTAGACGCGCAGCGTCGTCAAGAAAGGTCCGGGGGACCTTTACAAGCAAGACCCATTTCAAGGTA
>Ga0207646_10001350_pt1 | contig 30450 bp, 27 predicted proteins | sample KBSK5502metaG_FD_184343 | JGI IMG/M metagenome (GOLD analysis project Ga0207646, IMG submission 184343) | Corn, switchgrass and miscanthus rhizosphere microbial communities from Kellogg Biological Station, Michigan, USA - KBS K5-50-2 metaG... | ecosystem: Host-associated > Plants > Roots >... | reverse complement strand
AGGAGGAATCGGCGACGCTGGAGCAGCAGCTGGGGCGTTATGATCCCGACGGACGGGTGACGAGCGGCCGCTCAGCGGCGCTCGCAGCTGCGCTGGAAGACCGCATTGCCGTCATCGACGGCGAGTTGGCACAGCTGGGCCCCTCTCAAGCCCAGGCTCGTTCCGCCGACCTCGTCAACCTGTGGCAGCAACGGGTGGATCTCATGGAGCAGCTCGTGAGCGTCCGCGTGACGCGTGCCGCGTACGTGGGGCTCTAGGCCCCTGGAGGGTTATTTCAAATGCAGCAGAAATGGTTCATCGTCGCGGCGGCGCTCGCTGTCTCCTCGGCCGGGCTCGCGGCGCAGGGCACACCCCGCCCGCCGCGTCCCCCGCGCGTCCGCGCGTTCATGATGAGCGACCATCGCGGCCGGATCGGCGTGGTGGTCAAGACCGATGCGAGTCCTGAGACCGACAAGGTCGGCGCCAAGATCGAGGGGGTCACGCCCGGGGGCCCCGCGGACAAGGCGGGTCTCAAGGTGGGCGACATCATCACGAAGTTCAGCGGCACGTCGCTCGCCGCCGTGAAGGCGGAAGACGACGATCAGTCCGGTCCCGGGAGGAAGCTGGTCGAGCTTGCACGGCAGCTCGAGCCCGACGACACGGTGAAGGTCGAGTTTCGCCGGGGCAATGACACGAAGGAGACGACGCTCGTCGCCGCGGACATGGGCGGGAAGTTTCAGATGGAGATCCCCGGGCCACCGGAGATCGCCTGGGGCCCGATGCTCGGGATGGATCGCTTCGAGATGTTCGGCTCACCCTGGGGCGCTCTCGAGCTCGTGAGTCTCAACTCCGACTTGGGCGAGTACTTCGGCACGAAGGACGGTGTCCTCGTAGTGAAGGCGCCCGCGGACTCGACGCTCCCCTTGAAGGGCGGCGACGTGATCACGTCCATCGGGGGGCGGAAGCCTGCGAACCCGTCGCACGCGATGCGGATCCTGCGCTCGTACGAGAAGGGCGAAACCGTGTCGATCGAGATCCTGCGCAAGCAGAAGCGCATGACCTTGTCCTGGAGGGTTCCGGCGCGCGAGGACCGCATGATGCGCATGCACGAGGAGCACGACGATCACGAGGATCAGAGCGGCCTGCGAGTGCTGCACCTGCGGCGCCGGCTGCACCTGCAGCGCGTCTGAGGAATTCTCGCTGGTGGAACGGAACGGGGGCCGCGGACGACGCGGCCCCCGTTCTGCATGTCCCGTGAAGGCCGCTCAGGACGCGCGGCGCGCCGGCAGGACTTGGTCGAAGGCGGTGAATTCGAACGGTTTCGGCACGCAGGGCCGCCCGGTGGAAGCGAGGAAGGTGCGCACGCTGTCGTCCACCAGCTGCCCGGTCGTGAAGATCACGCGCTCCGCATAGGACGGGTCGCGGGCCTTGAGCTCGCCGAACAGCTGCTCTCCCGACACATCCGGCATCCGCATGTCGATGATGACCGCATCGAACGCGTCCTCGCGCATGCGGGCGAGCGCCTCGCGGCCGCTGGCGGTCGTCTCCACCTCGTGGCCCTTGCCCGAGAGGTAGCGCTGGAGTGCCACCCGGACAGAGGCCTCGTCGTCCACCACGAGCACATGCAACCGGTCGGCGATCGGGTGCGAGGCCGGGGCGCTCGGGAACTCGCCGGTCGGGCGCGGGGCCACGATCGGCAGCTCGATCACGAACCGGGCGCCCCCCTGGGGGGCGTTCTCCGCCCAGATGCGCCCCTCGTGCTCGCGCACGATGCCCAGCGAAATGGAGAGCCCGAGCCCCGTGCCTGAGCCCGTGGGTTTGGTAGTGAAGAACGGGTTGAAGATGCGCTCCAACAGATTGGGCGGGATGCCGGGGCCCGTGTCCTCGACCTCGATCCGGATCAGGTCGCCGGCGCGGCGGGTGCGAATCGTGAGGCGCTGCTGGTCCCGCTCCGCCCGCTCCATCGCCTGCTCGGCGTTCGTGATCAGGTTCAGGAACACCTGTTGCAGCTGGTGCGCATCGGCCATCGTCTCAGGGGACTGCTCATCGTAGTCCCGCTGCACGTCGATGCCGCGCACCCGCAGCTCGTAGCCGCGCAGCTCGAGGGTGTCGTCGAGCACCTGGTTGACGGACGTCGGGGTGCGCTCCGGCTTGTGCTGGCGGGCGAAGGTCAGGAGGTTCTGCACGATGCGCGACGCGCGCCGGGCCTCCGCGTAGATCATCTCGGCGGCCGTTCGCTGATCGGGCGGGAAGCGTTTCTCGGACAGCAGCAGCTGGGCAAAGGCGGAAATGCCGGCCAGCGGGTTGTTCAGCTCGTGCGCCACGCCCGATACCAGCTGCCCGATCGCGGACATCTTTTCGGACTGGATCAACTGCTCCTGCAGCATCTTTTGGTCGGTGACGTCGCGGATCACGCACAACACTTCCTCGTCGAGCCGCGGCGTCGAATAGGTGACCTGAATCGTCCGGACGTCGCCGTCCTTCCGATAGAAACTCGTTTCGAACAGGCCGGTCTCCCCCGCGAGCGCCTTCTGGAAGTGCGCGAGCGCCTTGGGGAGCTCGTCGTCAGGCAGCATGGGGGCGAACCATTGGCCCACCAGCTCTTCGCGGCGGTAGCCGGAGATGATCTCAGCGGCGTGGTTGAAGGTGGTGAAGCGCCCGTTCGCGTCGAACGTCGCGATGGCATCCGACGCCGACTCGAACAGGTTGCGGTAACGCGCCTCCGACCGCGCGAGGGTGTCCTGCGCCTGCTTCTCTTCGGTGACGTCGCGCAGCGTCGCCACCGTACCGAGCAGCTCGCCGTCGACCACCAGAGGGGTCGTCGATACGGCGACGACGCGCTCGTTCCCCGCCGCGCTGACGATCGTCGTCTCGTATCGCTGCTCTTCGCCCTCGACCGCGCGGTGCTCGCGCTCCGCCACGTGTTCCCGCTCGGCGATGAGGACGAGGTCGTCGATCGGCGTCCCCGGGAGGTCCTCGAGCGGCCGGCCGAACAACTCGGCCGCCGCGCGGTTGGCAGTGAGCACATGCCGATCCACCCCGGTCACCACCACCGCGTCCGCGAGGGCGGCCACGATTTCGACTGCCACCCGCAGCGGGTCGAACGCCCGGCGCTTGAGGGTCGCGTTCGGGGAGGGCGGCGGCGGCCGCATGCCCCGCGTCGGCGAAGCACGCCTGCCTTTACTCATGAACCGTACGAGGCCACCATGGCTTCTTTCATCAGACCGAGACTTTTCAGCGCCGAGTCGGTGACGCTCTGCGGCGCTTCCCCGCGCGTGACGCAGCTCTTGATGATCTCGAGGGCGTGGACCGGGTGCTCGTCGTCGTACTTCGCATGCTCCTCGAGCCACCAACGCCCGCGCGGCCCGATCTTCTCGTTCTTGGCGAGACCGCGCAGCGCCTTCTCCGAGATCTTCTGCGCCACGCCCTCGACCGCGTAGTTCGTCGCCGACACCGCCGCGCCGAACGTGGCGCCTCGGCACATCTCGGTCAGGTAGCCGTGGAATTCCTTCACTTCGGGAATCATCGGCTCCGGAATCTGGAAACGCTCTTTCGGGACGTTAAAGCCGTCCCCCATCGCGCGCCACATGGCATCGTGACGCTTTTCCACGCGGATGTTGTCGCGGAAGAAGACCTTGCCGTCCTCCGGCGAACGGTCCAGCAGCATCTGCAGCCACTGCGGGAAGTCGCGGATGATCGGGTAGAAGTTGACGAGGAAGTTCTGGATCCGGCCGTCCACCAGTTGGTTCTCGGAGGCGTCCACAATCACGCGAGTGTCGAGGATTGCCTCGCGGCTCGGATCCAAAACGGCATCCAGGTCGGCCACCCATTTTGGGTGGGGGGTCACCTGTACGGACATCGGGTCTCCTCCCAGGGCGCTCGAGCTATGGAAAAAGGGGTCTCGCGCGGGCTCCAAATGTAGCGCCGCGGCTCATCTGCACAAGTTCATGCGGCCTTATAACTTGTGAGATTGCGACCCGGATGGCTGTGAGCGTCATTACCGCACGATGCCCCTGACTCATTGACACGATATATCGTCCAGCAATATCTTGGCGTTACATCGCACACGAGGAAGAGTGGTATGACTCGGCATTTCGGCTGGAACGCATTCGCCTTCGGCTTTGGACCCCGGGGGTTCTGGGGAGGCCCACGCGGAGGGGGCCGACGCCGCCAGTGGTTCGAATCGGGGGACATGAAGTACGTGATCCTCAAGCTCTTGAAGGACAAGCCGCGCCACGGCTACGAGGTGATGAAGGAGCTGGAAGACCAGATGCACGGCTGCTATTCGCCGTCGCCGGGGACGGTCTACCCGACCCTGCAGTGGCTCGAGGACGAGGGCCTCGTGGTCGCGAAGGACGTCGAGGGAAAGAAGGTCTACGAGATCACAGACGCGGGGCGCAAGTTTCTCGACGAGCACCGCGACATGGTGGACGACATCTTCGAGCGCGTGCGCGAGGCGGTGGACCGCACGCTCGGCGGCGCGATGGGCGACGTGAATCGCTCGCTGGGGCGGCTCGTGAAGGCGGTGTATCGCACCGGGTGGAAGGCGCGTGACGAGGCTACCCGGCAGCGCCTGGTGGAGATCCTCGACCGGGTGGTGGGCGAGGTGGAAGGCCTGGTGAGCTGAGCGAGCTCCCAGGTCGGGCGTTCAGCCGCCCGTGCCGAGCTCCGCTTGATGCTCGATGACCCGTCCGACCAGGCCGTAGCGTCGCGCTTCTTCGGCGGTCAGCCAGAAGTTGCGCCGGGTGTCCTCCTCGATCCGCTCGAGGGGCTGTCCGGTCTGCTGCGCGAATTCGCGGTTCAGCCGGTCGCGCATCTTGAGAATCTCCCGCGCCTCGATCTCGATGTCGCTGGCGGACCCGCCGGAGCCGCCCGCCGGTTGGTGCAGCAGGAAGCGCGTGTTCGGCAGGCAGTAGCGGTCTTCGCGTGGCACCGCGACGAAGATCAGCGCGGCGATGCTCGCGACCCACCCTGTGCCGACCATGCGCACCCGTGGGCTCAGGAAGCGCACGAGGTCGTGAATCGTGTCCCCCGCTTCTACGTGGCCGCCCTGGGAGTTGATGAACACCGTGATCTCCTCGCTCGACTCCCCGGCCAGGGCGAGCAGCTGTGCCATCACGCCCGCGGCGACGCGCTGAGTGATCTCGCCGCTGATGATCACGGTGCGCGCGCGAAACAGCCGCTCGGCGATGAGGTTGTAGGGCGGCGCGACAGACGGATCGAGGGGCGTCAATTCTTCCATCGGCTCTCCGGGGTTTGTGGGCGTCCCTGGCATCGGATCGTCTACTTCGCGGCCCGCCGGCGCTGCCGTAGCTCCTCCAGCGCCCGCGCCACGTATACCCGCGTCATCTGCTTTCGCCATGACAGATCGAAGTCGGTGTTGTCCATCGGCTTCGCGGGGCGGTATGCCGCGTCCGCCGCGGCCGCAATGGCCTCGTCCGACAGGTCGGTTCCGGCGAGCGCCGCGCCGGCCTCGGGGACTTCCTGCGGCCAGCTCGCGACCCCGCCGAGCACGATCCGCGCCTCCACCACCCGCTCCCCGCTCCCCGCGCCCTGCTCCCATTTAGTCCACGCCGCCACGCCGAGCACCGGGAAGTCGAACGACCCACGACGCCGCAGCTTGTGATACACCGCGTCCCAGCCATCGGGGGCGGGGAGTCGCACGGCGGCGAGGACTTCGTCCGGCTGCTTCGTAAGGTAATTGATGCCGTCGTTGTGATAGAACCGCGCCGCGGGCACGACACGCTCGCCGCCGGGGCCGACGAGCAGGTAATCCGCGCCCAAAGCTATCATCACCGGAGCCACATCAGACGAGTTGACGGCCCAACAGCGCGGGGACGAGGGCGCCACCCAGCAGATGTGCCCGTCTTTCTTCATGCAGAAGTCGATCGCTTTGCGCCACTCGTACGACTGATTGTAGTAGTTGCAGCGCGTGTCGAGACAGAGATTCCCGCCCAGCGTGCCCATGTTGCGGAGCAGGGGCGTGGAGACGAGCCCCGCCGCCTCCCCCACCACCCCGGCGGTCTGGCGGACGGGCGGACTGGCGGTCAACTCGGTCAGCGTGACGCACGATCCAACAACGCATCCCGCATCCCGCATCTCGCATCTCGTCAGCTCCGGAATCCCCATCAACGAGATCACGGTGCGCGGCTCCTGATGGCGCCGCTTCATGTTCGGATAGAGATCAGTCCCGCCCGCGACGAACATGCCGTCGGCCCCCGCGTCCGCCTTCATGGCGAGCGCGTCCTTCAGCGTGCGTGGTTGCAGGTAGGTGAACGCAGGAAGTCTGAGCATGAAAGCGCTCACTGACCCCGGGCGCGAGCCCGGGGATTGCGGGATCGGGTTTCCCCCGGGCTTGCGCCCGGGGTTAGTGGCAACGCCCTGCCATCGCCGCCCTCCCACGGCGGCGGGACCCGCGTCGGCTCGGGCCACGTAATGTCCGGAAATGCCGTCGGTCCAAACCGTCCCGCTTCACCCTTTTCCTTGCGGCGCAGCGCCTTGAACACCTTTTCGGGGGTGATGGGCACTTCGTCGATCCGCACGCCGACCGCGTCGTACACGGCGTTCGCGACCGCGGGCGGCACGGGGAGCAGCGGACCCTGGCCACATTCCTTGGCCCCAAACGGGCCGTTCGGGTCGGGGTCTTCGACCACATAGGTCACGACGTCGCACATCTCGAGGGTGGTCGGGCTCTTGTACTCGAGCAAGCTGGGAATCTTGTGGACGACGTTACGATTGCCGCGGTAGGCCATCTCCTCCATGAGCGCCTCGCCCAGGCCCATGTACACGGAGCCTTCGATCTGGCCCATCACGGTAGCGGCGTTGATCGCCCGCCCCACGTCATGGGCGATCCAGATCTTCGGCACGCGGACGATCCCCGTCGCGGGGTCCACGTCCACCTCCGCGACACAGGCGCTGTAGGAGTAGGCGGGAGAGGGACCCACGCCCGCGCCACGGTACTTGCCGGCGGACGGAGCCGGCGTGTAGGAGCCCACCGTGCCGATGGTCCCCTCCGCCGCCTCCGCGAGCTGCACCGCCTCGGCGAACGTGAGCCCGCGCGCGGGATCCTGCACGTCGAACACGCGCCCTTCGGCGAAGGTGACGCGCTCGACCGGGGCCTCGAGCTTCTTCCCGGCGTGCAGAGCAATGACGTCGCGGGCGCGCTCGGCCGCCTGGATCGCCGCGTTGCCCGTCATGAGGGTGACCCGGCTCGAGTAGCTGCCCAGGTCCACCGGCGTGAGATCGGTGTCGCCGGTGACCACGGCGATGTCGAACGGGTCGAGGCCGAGCACCTCGGCGACGATCGTGGCGAGGATCGAGTCCGAGCCCTGGCCGATCTCGGTCGAGCCGCAGAATACCGTGACCCCGCCGCCGCGATCGCACTTGAGCTGCACGCCCGAGTGCGGCATCGCGTTCCAGTAGATCGGCAGGCCCGCGCCGGTAATGTAGGACGAGCACGCCAACCCGATCCCCTTGCCGTACGGAAGCTGTTTGAACCGCTGCTTCCACCCCGAGCCGCGAATCACTTTCTCGATACAGGGCCCCAGGCCCATGGTGCCGATGCGCAGCCAGTTGGCGGTGAGGGAGTTGGGGGGGACCAGATGCTTGAGCCGGAGCTCGGCCGGATCCATGTCGAGCTGTTCGGCGATCTTGTCGAGGTGGACCTCGAGGGCGAAGCGCGGTTGGGGAGTGCCGTGGCCGCGCTTGGGCCCGCAGGGCGGCTTGTTGGTGAACGCCCGTGCCCCTTGGAACCTGTAACGGGGAACGTGATAGGTGACAGTTTGCAGCGCCCCCGTGTAATAGGTGCTCGCGACGCCGTAGGACCCGTAGCCGCCGCCGTCGAGCAGCGACTTGAAGTGCATGCCGGTGATGGCGCCGTCCCGCTGCACTCCCGTCTTCACCCACATGAGCGTGGGGTGGCGCCCGCGGTGGCAATAAAACACTTCCTCGCGCGTGAGGGTGATCTTCACCGGACGACCGGTGAGCATCGCGAGCTTCGCCGCGACGATCTCATGACTGAAGGGATCGCTCTTCCCGCCGAAGCCCCCCCCGTTCGGGCACGCGATCACGCGGATGCGCGCCGGCGAGAGCTCCAGCACTTTGGCGAGCGCCCGGTGCACGTAGTGCGGCGTCTGGGTGGCGCTCCACAGCGTGAGCTTTCCGTCGGCGGACCAGTCGGCCACCGCCGCATGCTGCTCCATCGGCAGGTGGGTGCTCCCCTCGAAGAAGAACAGGTCCTCGCGCACGATGTCGGCCTGCGCCAAGCCTCGCTCGACGTCGCCGAATTCGAGATCGATCAGCTTGTGGATGTTCCCGGCGTCGGCATAGTCGTGGATCGCCGGCTCAGGGTGCTCGACCGCGTCGAGCGCGTTGGGGAACGCACGCAGCACTTCGTACTCGACGGCGATCAGGTCGAGCGCCTGGGTGGCCGCTTCTTCGGTGGTGGCTGCGACCGCCGCCACGGGGTCGCCCACGAAGCGCACCTTGTCGAGCGCCAGGGCATGCTCATCCTGGCTCACGGGGAGGATGCCGAACGGAATCGGGAGGTCCTTCCCCGTAAGGACCGCCCTTACGCCCGGTACGTTTGCGGCGCGGGACGGGTCGATCGAGACGATGCGAGCGTGGGGGTGGGGGCTGCGGAGCAGCTTGGCGAAGAGCATCCGGGGCAGGAACAGGTCGTCGGCGAACCGCGTGACACCCGTGACTTTCGCGGTCGCATCCACCTTGCGGTGGGCCTTTCCTACCACCCGGAGCCCCGAGGGTTTCTTACCGGACGCCATACAGGGTCTCCGGCGCCGGCTTCGCGTCCTCGCCGCGCATGCGAGCCGCCGCCAGCTCGACGGCTTCGTAGATCTTGATGTAACCGGTGCAGCGGCAGAGGTTGCCCGAGAGCGCCTGCTTGATCGCGTCGCGGCTCGGACGCGGGCTCGACGCGAGGAGTGCCTCGGCGGCGAGAAGGAACGCCGGTGTGCAATAGCCGCACTGTGCCGCGCCGAGCTCGGCGAACGCTTCCTGAAGGGGATGAAGCGTGCCGCCCGCCGCCATCCCCTCGACCGTCTTGACCCGGCGCCCGGCGCAGGCGAGGCCGAGCACCAGACAGGAGAGGACCGGCGTGCCGTCGAGCAACACGGTACAGGTGCCGCACTCGCCCAACTCGCAGCCGTGCTTCGTGCCCGTGAGCCCCGCATCCTCGCGCAGCACCTCGAGCAGCGTCTTGTGGGGCGCGAACGCGACCTCGACGGGCTCGCCGTTCAGCTCCAGCGCGATTTTCGCTTTGGCGTCGGCCATGGTTCCGAAACGTAATCTTGATAACCGCGTGGTGGGACACCAGCTTTCCGCCTCCAACGAGCGACCGGTGCACCATGGCGGACAGGCGGAGGGGCGAAAAGGCGGTCGGAAGAGCGGCGCTATCGGTCGTGGTCCTGCTGTCCGCCCGTCCGCCCGTCAGGCTGCCCGCCCAGGACTACCGCGCCCGCGCCGTCGCCATCCTCAAGACCGTCCCCTTGATCGACGGCCACAACGACCTGGCCGATGCCATCCGGGCACGCGGCGGGCTCGACTCGGTGGACGTCGCCGTGCTGCAGCCGAAGCTCATGAGCGATATCCCGAAACTCCGCGCGGGCGGAGTGGGAGCACAGTTCTGGGCCGCCTATGTTCCCGTCACCACGATCGATTCCGGGCCGCACCCGGCGGTGTACGCCCTCGAGCAGATCGACCTGATCAAGCGGTTGTGTGCGAAGTATCCTCGCGACCTCGCCTTGGCTCGCACCGCGGACGACGTGGAGCGAAACTTCAAGGCGGGCAAGGTCTCATGCTTGATCGGGATCGAGGGCGGGCACGCCATCGAGAACTCGCTCGGCGCGCTGCGGATGTTCGCGGCACTGGGCGTCCGCTACATCACACTCACCCACTGGCGGAGTCTCTCGTGGGCCGCGGCTTCCACCGATACGGCACGGCGCGGTCTCTCGGCGTTCGGCCGGGACGTGGTGCACGAGATGAATCGACTCGGGATTCTGGTCGATCTCTCGCACGTCAACGACGCCACGATGTCGGACGCCCTTCATGCCACGCGTGCACCCATCATGTTCTCGCACTCCTCGGCGCGCGCGCTTACGCATCATGCGCGGGATGTGCCCGATTCGATTCTCAAGCTCGTGCGGGCCAATGGGGGCATCGTGATGGTGAACTTCAATCCCGGCTTCGTTTCGGAAGCGGTGCGGGTCTACGAGGACAGCACAGAAGCCCGAGTGCACGCCCTGCGTGCGAGCGGTGCCGACGCAACCGTAGTGGCCGATTCGCTCAAGGCGTGGACGGCGCGCGCTCCGAAGGCGACCCTCGCGCAGGTCGCGGACCACGTCGAGCACATCCGCGACGTGGCGGGCGTCGATGCCGTCGGGCTTGGCTCCGACTTCGACGGCATCACCGAGGTCCCCGTGGGGCTCGAGGACGTGTCGAAGTTCCCCGATCTGCTCGCGGAGCTCTTGCGGCGAGGATGGAGTGAGCAGGACGTGAGAAAAGTCGCCGGGCTCAACGCACTGCGGGTGCTGCGAGCCGCCGACCAGGTGGCGGCGGGGAGGCCTCTGCCGTAGCCCGACGCGCTGGCGCAACAGCCATTCCATAACTCCTTCCCAAGCGGTGTTGCGTCGTCGCCGCAGCGGCGCGACGCGCTATTGCATTCAAGCCACGGCACCAGGTTTGCACGCCGGGCTCGGCTGACGGGGCTCCGTGCCCTCAGACCTCACCTAAAGATGCGACCCGCTGCAGCGCCGCCACACCGACCTCACCTTGGCACTCCTCGTGTGTCTGTCGCATACCCACGTGCAGTTCTCTTCTTAAGGAGGAGGACGATGCGAACACTCCAAAGAGCTGCAGCGGCTCTCATCTATCCCGCGATCCTGTGTTTGGGGGTCGCTTGCGAGCGGACGGACACGCCGACCGAGGGACGGCTTTTGGCTTCATTGGCGGACCCAGCCACGTTGCTGGTGGATGACGATCTAGTCCAATGCCCCAACGCCCAGTACACGTCAATCCAGGCTGCGGTGAACGCTGCCGGACCGGGTGATCACATTGACGTTTGTCCAGGCACATACAGGGAGCAAGTGATCATTCCCGCCGGAAAGGACAACATCCGGTTGCGCTCGACGCAGCGATGGCAGGCGGTAATCCAAGCGCCACTGGTGATGACGCTGGACCCCTTCGTCACGACTGCCTTCACAATCGTCCGCATTGCGGGCGCGCAGAACGTCACGATCCTGGCTTTCACCATCACCGGCCCGGGACCGGGATCATGTGGCAGTCTCCACTACGGGGTCCGAGTGCACGACGGTGGTTCAGCCGTCATCCTAGGGAACCACATCACCCAGATCAAGGACAATGTGCCCAGTGGTTGCCAGAACGGCGTTGCGATTCTCGTCGGAAGGTGGGTAGACGCGACTACTGGCTCGGCCAGGATCATCGGGAACGTTATTGACGATTACCAGAAGAACGGGCCGACGGTCGATAATGCAGGCTCCCACGCCGAAATCGCGCACAACCGGATTCTCAGTTTGCCAAGTGGCATAATTGCCCGAAACGGTATCCAGGTGAGTCGAGGGGCGACGGCCGACATCGGTCACAACTTCGTTTCCCAAAACACTTTCACTCCTGGTACAGTCGCTTCAACGGGCATCCTCTTCTTCGGGTCTGGACCGGTGTTTACGGATCACAACACCCTTACTTCCAATGACGTCGGCGTGTTTATGGACAACAATGCGTCCCTACCGTTTGGTCCAGGATGCGGAACGCCTGGAGGCTCCGACATTGCACAGAACCGGGTGAGGGCCAGCACCTTCGACGGCACAGTGCTCGCCGGTGCTTTCCCTTGCCAGGTTAGCAATGTCCAGGTAGCGCACAACAAGTCCGATAACAATACCGGACCCGGGATCGGTGTTTACGACGGGTCTCACGACAACGGAGTCGACGACAACAAGGTCGAGCAGAATAAGGATAGTGGAATCCTGCTCGATGACGGGGATAACAATTCCGTGGGCGACAACCAGGTCAGGAACAACGGCTCAGCCGGCTTGGACGTGACGGATGGCATCCGACTCAATACTTCCTCCATGGGCAACACCGTCCACGACAATCATTTGAGGGACAACGTGACGCATGATTGCCACGACAATGGCACCGGGAATACGTGGGTCAACAACCACGGGGAGACTTCCATGCCCCCGGGCCTATGTGGGAGGGACGACAATGACGCAGACTTCGAGACCGCAACCGTGTATGGTTGGGACCCCGCTTATCCCTGGTACGATGCCTTTGACGTAGCGGCCGACTTCGACTGGGCTGCAGCGTACGCGACGATCGATACGGAAAGCCTGATGCAGCTTCTTCCGGTAATTCCGACGGGCGGTATCCGTCGCGGGAGGCCGAGCCCAGACCAGTAGACATCGGTGGCGTGACGCGACGAGTAGGGGCTGGACCCTAGCTGGCCCCTACTTTCCGCCCCCCCGTTCACCGCTGCGCGTCTGTGCGTCTCGCCGTTGCCGGTTCTATTGCTTGCTTCCCTGCGGACTCAAAGCCTTTCCTCGTCATCTCTCCCCACGTCTTTTTCTGGCGGAACACCGACCAGAACGCCTGGAGTCGCCACCACACGGTGCGCTGGCGGTAGCCGAAGTTCTCGAGCGTCGCGAACAGCAGGAGCCGGCCCAGATCGCCGAGTCGCCGATAGCGCTGGAAGCTCACCTCCTCCAGCACCACGGCCCAGAGCGACAGCAACATCCCGTAGCCCCACGCCACGAGCACGAAGAGCAGCGCGAAGTTGGTGTTCACGGCGCCGAGCAGCAGCCCGCCTAGCGTGATCACGTACCCCACCACTTCGACGAGCGGTGCCAGCATCTCCCCGAACGCGAAAAAGGGCATCGCAATCAATCCCACACGGCCGTACCGGGGGTTGAAGAGCATGCCTTTGTACTGCCACATCGAGGCGATCAGGCCGCGGTGCCACCGCTCCCGCTGGCGTGAGAGGATCCGCGCGGACTCGGGGACCTCGGTCCACGCCACCGGATCGGGAATGAAGGGAATTTCGTAGTCCTGCTCGTGCTGCCGCAGATGGCGGTGCAGGCGCACGACGAGATCGAGGTCCTCGACCACGCTCGTCGTGCGGTACCCGCCGATCGCGTGGAGGTATTCCTTGCGGAACAGCCCGAATGCGCCGGAGATGACCAGGCTCCCGCCCAGCCGGTTCCAGCCGAGTCGGCCGAAGAGGAAGGCGCGCAGGTATTCGACCACCTGCACGCCGGGCAGGAACCGGCGGGGGACTCGGGCGTCGATCACGCGCCCGTCCTTCACCGTGCACCCGTTCGCGACGCGGACCGTGCCTCCCACGGCCGCGATCTGGCGGCCCAGCAGGAACGGTCGCGTGAGGCGCAGCAGCGCGTCGGGCTCGATCAGCGTGTCCGCGTCCACCGCGATGACCAGCGGGAACCGGCTGGCGTTGATAGCGGCGTTGAGGGAATCCGCCTTGCCGCCGTTCTCCTTGTCGAGGACGAGCAGGCGCGTGCGGGTGCGCGACCGGTACAGGGCCCGCAGCGGCTTGGTGACGATGGTCTCCGGGTAGGTGCGGGGCACTTCGTACAGGTCGAACGCGTTCCGTAGCCGCTCCAGCGTATCGTCCTTGGAGCCGTCGTTCACCACGATGATCTCGAAGCTGCGGTACTCGAGCGTCAGGATGGCGGTGACGCTCGCCTCGATGGTCGCGCTCTCGTTGTGGGCGGGGACGAGGATGGTGATCGGCGGCAACGCGTCGCTCTGCATGAGCCGCTGGAAGTCTTCGTCCTCCGCCAGCCGGGTTTGCTCCCAGATCTCGGGGATCGAGAGCACGAGCAGGAGCGCGTAGAAGGAATTCAACACCAGGAAGAAGAGCAGGATGGCGAGGTCGCCGCCGTGGATGACGGCGCTCACGCCGCGTATTCCGCGAGCGCCTGCGGGGAAAGGCCGAGGACGAGCCGCGCCATGTCGCGACTGGGCTCGTGCGCGCCGACCTCCACGGCGAGCAGGACGTTGCGCCCCGCCGCGCCGAAGCGGGTGAGGGCGAGCCCCGCGCGCAACCGCACCCACCAGTCGCCGTCGCGCAGGGCCTGCCTCACCAGCGGCAGGGTGGCTGGATCAGCGATCATACCGAGCGAGCGGATGGCCTGGGCGCGCACGGGCCAGATCCCGTCCTCCGCGAGCAGTCGCAGCGCGGCAACGGACTCCGCGTGGGGGTACTTCCCGAGCGCGCGGGCCACCTGGCTGCGGACTTCCGGATCGCGATGGGTGGCGAGCGCGGTGAACGGCGCGCGCAGGTCCGGATGCTCCAGGCGCGCGGCGAACTCGACCACACGCGGGAGCCGGGGATCCTCACGCCGCGCGAACAGCTGCTGCAGGTGGCGCACCACGGCGGGACGCGCCTTCCTGAGCGCACTCGCGTAATAGGCCTGTACCGTGGGCCCGAGAAACGGCAGCTGATCCAGCGCCGCGGTCACCAGTACGGGACTGGTCAGGCGCTCGAGCGTGGTGGCGGCGGCGATCTGCACGGCGGGATGGTCGTCGCGCAACAGGCGGAGCACCCGGCCGATGTCGTGCGGCGTCGCCGCTACCGAAAGGAAGCGCGCGCATTCGAGCCGTTTCCACCAGCGGGCCGACCGGTTGTTGGTGCGCAGCACGCGTGCCCACCACTGCGTGGCCAACACCCGCGACAGGTCCTGCCATCGCTCGCCAGGCACCCGGGCGGACCAGGTGACGAGCGCGTCCACGGCCAGCGACACGGGCAGACGCGCCAAGGCCTGTGCCACTTCGCCGGCCGGCGCCTGTCCCATCGTCCATTGCTGCATCACCGCGTCCAGCGCCTGCCGGCGTGGCCGTAGTCGGGCGCTGCGACGCAGACGGAACCAGCGATTCAGGATGATCAGGATGATCAGCGCGACGAGCAGGATTCCCTGCGCGACGGCGACGACCCAGAGAAATTGCAGGCTCGTCACCGGCCCCCCCCCACCCAGCGCTTGATCTTCTCGAGCGCCACGCGCAAGCTGATCGGTTTCACCAGATAGTCGAGCGCGCCCGCCTCGAGTCCGCGCAACTGCTCCTCCTCGGTGCCGTGCACCGTGGTGAAAACCACCCGGTAGGTTCCCGGACGCTCCCGGCCCAGGGCGCCCAAGATCGAATACCCGTCCAGGGCGGGAAGGTCGACGTCCAGGAGCAGCAAGGGATGCGTGCCGTGCACATCGAGCGCCAGTAGCTCGCGCAGCGCATCGCGCCCGTTACGATACGCCAAAAACCGATACCCGTGCGCGCGCAACCCGTACTCGAGCAGCTCGGCGAGCGCCGCGTCGTCCTCCACGTAAATCACCTCGGGCACCTCGGCGGCGCCGGCCGATGCGACGACGGAAGGCTCCACGGGCGGGGGCAACGCGGGAGGGGCGGCGCGCGCGGGCCGCGCCACGGGGCGTTGCGTTGGGGGTCTCGGTAACGGGCGAGGCGGTGAGCCGACCCGCGGCACGGGCTCGGGCCGGACTGGGGACGGCGCGGGAGGGGCGGCGCTCGCGTCCGGCACTTCCAGTCCGAGCAGCTCCGCCAGCCGCTTGACGAACCAGCGGGCGAGTGAGCCGCGTTCCACGTCCGGTTCGTCGGGTCGGGCGGCCCAATCCTTGACCGTCGCCTCCATGCCCGCCGCGAGGCGTGACGCTTCCATGAACCCGTACGAACCGGCGGACCCGTGCACCTTGTGAGTCTCGCGTCGCAGTGCGTCGATCACGTCGCGGTCGCTGCCGGCGGCGACCAGCCGTTCGGCCAGTCCGGCGAGGACGCCAAGTTGGGCGCGCGCGCTCTCGATGTACTCCGCAACGAGGCCCGGCGGCAGCTCGGGCGGGGGCGACGTGGCGTCGGCAGCCATGGACTACCAAGATGGGGAACCGCCCCGTGAAAATGCCATAGCCGGCGAGCCAACCGAGGCATGATATTGCCCGTCATCGACGACTCGATCGGTCTCTGCCAGACCTGCCGCTGGATGCGGGCGGTGACGACGCGACGCGGCTCCACTTTTTACCGCTGCGGCCGCGCCGACACGGACCCGCGCTTCCCTCGCTACCCGGCGCTGCCGGTGCGACAATGCGTCGGGTATGAGGAGGGACGCCCGGAGAGCGACAAAGGAAGAGAGGAGAGTGGAGCGGTGCCTTAAGCACGAACCGGCGCCCGCCTATTGCGCGGGCGGGCCGGTTTCCCCAGTTTGATTTTTGCGCCCCCTGACACCGCTTACGCTCGAGGTATCTCGTGGCTCAACCGCGTCCCCTGGAGCGCGCCAAGGTCTTCTTCTTCCGCCACTTCGAGCGGATTTTCGTGCTGTTGCTGGTCCTCGCGATGGTCGCGATTCATGCGTTGGTGGAGCAGAAGTTCGCGTTCCTGAGCTTCTACTATCTGCCCATGATCCTCGCCGGGTTCTACGGCGGCCGACGCTTCGCGGTGATGGCGGGCGTGTTCGTCGTTTCGCTCATTTTCTTCTACCAGTACGTGCAGGGCCTGGACATGCTGCCCGGCTTCTACGCCGATGCGCTGCTCGCGCTCGGTCCGTGGGCGGGCTTCCTCATCCTCACCGGCTACGTCGTGGGCGCGCTCGCGGAGCAGCGGGAGGTGCGGCTCGCCGAGGTCAAGAACGCGTACCTGGCGACTCTCGAGCTCCTGACCTACCACATCGAGTCCGCCGAGCGGAATCAGCAGGGGCATTCGAACCGGGTGGCGGATGTGGCGGCGGCAATCGGGCGGGAGCTGCAGCTCACCGATGAGGACGTCGAGAACCTGCGGGTGGCGGCGCTGCTGCACGAAGTGGGGACGCGCGACCAGCGCCTGCTGCGACTCTTATCGCGCTCGGTGACGGGCTCCTCGGTGGGTGTGGCGCGCGCCATGCGCGGCGCCGCCGAGATCATCGGGGAGTACGGGCACTACTACGAGATCGTGGGCGAGGACTGGGACATCGAAGCGCTGCCGCTTCCGTTGACGGTGAAGATTCTCGCCGTGGCGGACGCGTTCGAGACCTTGCAGATGGCAACGCCGGTGCGCCCGGCGTTTCCGAAGTGGACCGCCCTCGAGGAAGTGGAAAAGGGGTCGGGCAAGACGTTCGCGAAGGACGCCGTTCGGGCGCTGCGTAGCGTGGCGGGCCGTCCAGAGGCGGCCGCGCCCGAGGCGGGCTTGAGGGTCGTCTAGGACCCGGGCGGGAGCTCGGGGGCCCGCCGCCCGCTCGCTACTCCCCCGGCTACTCCCACCCCAAAGGCCGCCGCGGTCCAGACCCCCACGGGAAGGAGCACCCCGAGGGGGAGCGCCACTACACTGGCGGCGAGCCCCCCGGCGATTCCCGCTACGAGCGGCGCCGCGGGACTCCGCACCGCATCCACGAAGCGCAGCCGGCGCCGCACGAAGTTCCGCGTGGCCACGAACCCCCCGCCTAGCGCGGCCGCTCCGATCAACAAGCCCAGCACCATGGTGTATCTCCTTTGTCGCGCGCCCTACGGAACTTGCGCGAGGGCGGTTTCCCCCGCAATTCTCTGCAACCGTTTCCTCGAATCCGGCGTCTAGAGGAGTTATGATGACCCGAATTGCCACCGCCACGGCCGTGGTGCTGGGACTGTTGTCCGCCTGCCCGCCCGTCCACCTGTCCGCCCAGTCTCTGCGTGTCCCCTACCAGACGTTCACGCTCCCCAACGGCCTCCAGGTGATCGTGCACGAGGATCACTCGGTGCCGGTGGTGGCGGTGAACACCTGGTATCACGTCGGCTCGTCGGACGAGAAGCCGGGGCGCACCGGATTTGCGCACCTGTTCGAGCACATCATGTTCATGGGGTCCCAGCACGTCCCGACCGGCGAGTTCGACCGGCTGCTCGAGGCGGCGGGCGCCGACAACAACGGCTCGACGACCGAGGACCGCACCAACTACTACGAAGATGGGCCCGCGAACGCCCTTTCGCTCATGCTGTACCTCGACGCGGACCGGATGGGGTTCCTCCTGCCCGAGATGACGGCGGACAAGGTCGACCTGCAGCGCGGCGTGGTGCAAAACGAGCGGCGGCAGAGTTACGAGAACCGTCCCTACGGGCTCGCGGAAGAGAACATCCTGGAGCGGCTGTACCCCACGAACCATCCCTACCACTGGCCGGTGATCGGCTCGATGGCGGATCTCCAGGCGGCGACCCTGGAGGACGTGCGACAATTCTTCCGGACGTATTATACGCCGAACAACGCGACGCTCGCGATCGCGGGCGATATCACCACACGGGACGCGCGCCAGCTCGCGGAGCGCTATTTCGGCGACATCCCCCGCGGGCCCGCCGTGACCCGCACCCCGCCGCCTCCGGTGTCGGTGGCGGGAGTCGGCGCCGTGCTGGAGGACCGCGTCCAGGTGCCGCGTGTGTACGATGCCTGGCACACGGTCAAGGCGTTCAGCGCCGACGATGCCACGCTCGACGTCCTGGCGAACGTGCTCGCCGGCGGCCGGTCGTCACGCCTCTATCGACGGCTGGTGTACGAGCTGCAAGTCGCGACGGACGTCGTGGCGTTCCAGGATGGCGGCCGCATCGACGGCAAGTTCGAGGTCTATGCCACCGCCCGCCCCGGCCACGACCTCGGCGAGCTGCAGCGGGTGATCGACGAGGAGCTGCAGAAGCTCACCGACCAGGGTCCGACGCCGCGGGAGGTGGAGCGGGCCCAGAACACCTTCGAGGCGCAGTTCTTGTCGCGGATGGAGCGCGTGGGCGGCTTCGGCGGCAAGGCCGATCAATTGAACTATTACAACTACTTCGTCGGGACTCCCGACTACTTCCAAAAGGACCTCGACCGCTATCGCCGGGTGATGCCGGCAGCGGTACAGCGCGCCGCGCAGACGTATCTGACCGGTGCGCACCGTGTGGTGCTCAGTGTGGTGCCCCAGGGAAAGCCCGAGCTCGCGGTGAAGCAATGAGGGTGCTTGCGGTTGCCGCGGTGTTCCTGGCCGCCGGTGCCTCCGACCACCTGTCCGCCCAAGTCGACAGAACCAAGCCACCCGCATTGCCGCCTCCCCCGGCACTCAAGCTCCCTGCCGTGCAGACCACGACGCTCCCGAACGGCCTCATGCTCGCCGTCGTCGAGATGCACAAGGTGCCCGTCGTGGACGTCCAGCTCCTGCTGGACGCCGGCGCGGCTCGCGACCCGTCGGGCGTCCCCGGGCTTGCCACCTTCACGGCGACGATGCTGCAGCAGGGCGCGGGCGCGCGCAGCGCTTTGGACGTCGCTGACGAAGCCGCGTTCCTCGGCGCCCAGCTCGGCACGACGGCGAGCTTTGATGGGGCGAACGCCTCGATTCACGTGCCCAAGCGGCGGCTCGAGGCCGGGCTCGATTTGCTCGCGGACGTGGTGCTGCGGCCCAGCTTCGCCGATTCGGAGATCGCACGGCAGCGAGAGCTCCGCGCCGCGCAGCTGGTGCAGCAGCGGGACGAGCCGGTGGCGGTGGCGAACATCGCGTTCCCGGCGATCGTGTACGGTCGCGAGCATCCGTACGGGCACCCGCTGAACGGCACGGACAGCGCCACCGCCCGGCTCGCCCGTGAGCCCGTCACTGAGTTCTATCGGACGTACTACCGGCCCAACGGGGCGCGCCTGCTGATCGTGGGCGACGTCACGCTCGCCGAAGTGCGCCGGCTCGCGGTCGCCCGGTTCGGCGGCTGGGAGCGGGGCGACGTGCCGGCGTTCCCGAGCCCTCCCGCCCCGCCAGCGGCGGCGCGCACGGTGTATCTAATCGACAAACCGGGGGCGGCGCAGTCCGTGGTCCGGATCGGCCACGTGGGCCCGGCGCGCGCGACCCCCGACTGGTTCGCGCTCGAGGTGTTGAACACGATCGTGGGCGGCGCCTTCACCTCGCGCTTGAATCAGAACCTGCGCGAAACCCATGGCTACACCTACGGCGCCTTCTCACAGTTCGCGCCGCGCCGGCTCACCGGGGCGTTCGTGGCGCTCGCGTCGGTCGTGACCGCCAAGACCGACAGCTCGCTCATCGAGTTCCTGAAGGAGCTGCGCCGGATCCGCGACGAGATGGTGGCGCCGCCGGAGCTCGCCAAGGCGAAGGCCTATCTCGCGCTGGGCTTGCCAGGGGACTTCGAGACCACAGGCGGCGCCGCGGCGCGATTCCGCGAGCTCCTCGCGTTCGGCCTGCCGCTCGACTACTTCGACCACTACGTGGACCGCATCAACGCCGTCACGGCAGCCGACGTGCAGCGCGTGGCGCGGCAGTACATCGACCCGGATCACTTCGACATCGTGGTGGTGGGCGACAAGAGTCAGATCGAGGCGGGCATCAAGGCGCTGAACGAAGGACCGATTGTGTACCGCGATCTCTGGGGGCAGGAGATCAGGTAATCACCACCGGATCGCCGCGCTCGCCCAGGTGAACCCCGAGCCGAACGCCGTCATGATCAACAGGTCGCCGCGCGTGAGCCGCCCCTCGCACAGCGCTTCGTGCAGTGCGATGGGAATCGAAGCCGCGGTCGTGTTGCCGTACTTCTGGATGTTCACGTAAACCTGGTCGTCGCGCAGGCCGACGGCCTTCTGCACCATCTCGAGGATCCGCAGGTTCGCCTGGTGCGGGACCAGGAGCTTCACATCCGCCGGCGTCACGCCGTTTGCCTTGAGGGCGGTGGCCACCGACTGCGGCATGAGCACCGACGCGAACTTGAACACCTCACGGCCTTCCATGACGGCGCGGTGCTTCCCCTCCTCGATCAGCTCGGCGCTGATGAAGGGATCGTGCGCCAGGCCTGGGGCGTCGACCCACAGCTTCTCGGCGTGGCGGCCGTCGGCGTAGAGGTGGGTCGAGAGCACACCGCGCCGGGGGTCGTCGGTCGGGCCGAGGATCGCGACCCCGGCGCCGTCGCCGAACAGCACGGCGGTGTCGCGACCCCGCGTCGTCCGGTCGAGCCCGCGGGAGTGCACCTCCGCGCCCACGAGCAGCACGCGCCGGTACTGGCCGGCCCGGATCCACGCGTCAGCCACGGACAGCCCGTACACGAATCCCGAGCACTGGTTGCGGACGTCGATGGCGGGAATGTCGCTGATCCCGAGCTCACGCTGGAGGAAGACGCCGTTGCCGGGCTCGAAGTGGTCGGGGGTGCAGGTGCAGTAGACGATGCAGTCCAGGTCCGAGGCCTTCATGCCGGCCTTCGCCAGCGCCTGGAGGGACGCCTGTCGTGCCAACGTGACGCCGGTCTCGCCCTCCGACACCCAGTGCCGCGCCTTGATCCCCGAGCGCTGAGTGATCCACTCGTCGGAGGTGTCCATGATCGCCGAGAGGTCGTCGTTCGTGACGACGCGCTCCGGAACGTGGAACCCGGTGGCGATGAACTCGGTACGTGGCATCCGTGTTCCTTGCGAGAAAGGGGCGCCGGCAGAAGATTTGCCCCCGACTCGCGGCTTGGCAAGGGAGTTCATGGACCTGACGGTCACTCGGGCGCAGTACGACGCGGTTCGCGGGGCACGCCATCTGCCCGACGTTCTCACGAAGGTCCTGGACGGCGCCACGCGCCCGAAAGGCGACGACCGCTACGTCCTGCACCTCACGTACGAAGAAGCCACCGCGCTGAACGAGCTGTGCGCCTGGAACGTGCACACCGAAGCGGGCGGGGGAGTGACGCCGGAATCCAAGGTGTTCGATGATCTCGTCAAGGCAATTCTCACCCATCCGGACTACTAAACGATGAAACGCCTACTGATCGCGCTGGGATGCCTCACCGTTCCCGTTTCCCTTTTCCCGTTTCCCGTTCTTTCCGCACAGAAGCGCGCGATCACCATCGACGACTATCTCGCGCTCAAGTCGGTGGGCAACCCGCAGCTCTCGCCCGATGGGAAATGGGTCGCGTACACCGTCACCGAGCAGTCCCTCAAGGACAACCGCGGCATCACGCGCATCTGGCTCGCGGACGCTGCGAGCGGGGCCGTGCGCCAGCTCACGGCGGGTCCCGGATCGGATCGGCAGCCGCGCTGGTCGCCCGACGGCCGCACCCTCGCCTTCGTATCGACGCGCGAGAACGGCGCCCAGCTGTGGGTGCTCCCGATCGCCGGGGGCGAGGCGCGGCGCGTGACGAGTCTGGCCGACGGCGTGTTCGATCCGCTGTGGCTCCCCGACGGCACGGGGCTCATCGTCACCAGCGACATCAAATGGCCTGCACAACAGGAAATCGATCGACGCAACGGCGACTTCCCGACCGACGCGCGCCTCTGGACCGGTCTCATGTGGCGGCACTGGGACGACTGGCGCGCCGGCAAGCGCCAGCACCTCTTCACCGTCACGCTCGCGGACGGCAGCACCAGGGACGTGACGCCCGTGGACCATGACGTGCCCACCATCGCGACCGGCGGCGACGGCGACGTGAGCGTTTCGCCCGACGGGAAGGAGATCGCGGTCGCCATGCATGGCGATTCGACGGTCGCCGACAACACGAACGTCGACGTCTATCTGATGGGGCCGGACGGGTCCGGGATGCGGGCGCTGACAACGGGCCGTGGAGCCGACAATACGCCGCGCTATTCGCCCGACGGCAAGTGGCTCGCGTACCTCTCGATGGAGCGGGCCGGGTTCGAGGCGGATCGACAACGGTTGATGCTGGTTGAACGCGCGGACGGTCGGACCGGCGGCTCGAGCGTCGAAGCGACCAAGGGCTGGACGCTCTCCGTCGGGTCATACATCTGGTGCCCCGATTCGAAGTGCCTCTACGCCGTGGTGGAAGAGCGCGGCCGCGACAACATCTATCGGATCGACCTGCCCTCGTTTCGCCGTTCCCTCGCCCTTGGCGGTGGTGGGGTCAACACCGACGTGCAGGTGATGCCCGACGGTCGGGGGCTCCTGTACCTGCACCAGAGCAACACCCAGCCCAACGAGATCTGGCTCGCCGGCCGCCAGCTCACGCATCACACCGACGCGGCGCTCGAGGCGCTCGATCTCCGGCCGCTCGACGAGTTCGGCTTCGTGGGCGCGCTGGGAGACTCGGTCTTTGGATGGCTGCTCAAGCCGCCCGGCTTCGAGCCCGCCAGGCGGTACCCGCTCGTCTACCTGATTCACGGCGGACCGCAGGGAGCGTGGACCGATTACTGGGGTGCGCGGTGGAATTACGCCCTGTTCGCGTCGCGCGGATACGTGGTGGCCGCGGTCAACTTCCACGGCTCCACCGGCTACGGCCAGAAGTTCACGGACGCCATTTCCCAGCACTGGGGGGATTATCCGTACCAGGACCTCATGAAGGGCCTCGACGTCGTGGCTCGCCTCCCCTACGTCGATTCGACGCGGATGAGCGCGGCGGGTGCGTCGTACGGCGGCTATATGATCTACTGGATGGCCGGGCACACCGGTCGCTTCAAGACCCTGGTGGCGCACGACGGCGTGTTCAATCCGGTGAGCATGGCGGGAACGACGGAAGAGCTGTGGTTCGTCGACTGGGAGTTCGGTGGCACGCCGTACGCGAATCGCGCGCTGTCCGAGAAGTGGTCGCCGTTGAATTTCGTGCAGAACTGGAAGACACCGATCCTGATCGTCCACTCGCAGCTCGACTATCGGGTGGACCTGTCGGAAGGCTACCAGGCGTTCACGGCCGCGAAACTTCAGGGCGTGCCGACCAAGTTTCTGTACTTCCCCGACGAGGGCCACTGGGTGCTGCGGCCGCGAAACCGCCGCGTGTGGTGGGGGACGGTGCTCGACTGGATCGATCAGTACCTGAAGCCCGCGCCCCCCCCGGCCGGGGCCCGCTGATGGACGAGCCCTTCGTCAGGACACTGACTCGGACCACCCTCGTCGCCGGAGGGTTGGGCATTGTGTTCCTGCTCGTTTTCCCGCGGCACGGCTCACTCGCCTCCGATTTCGTGGACACGTTCACCGTGGCCTTCTGCTTCACCTTCCTGGGGCATTACGTGGATCGGTTGTTGCTTGCCTTGCCCGGGATCCGCTCGGGCGTGGGACCGATGGTGCGCGTGATCGGATGGTTCGCCGGGGGCCTATGGTGCGCCGTAATCGCTCGCTGGCTGTGGCTCCATTTCGGGCGCGATTTGGGGGAGCTTCCGGGCCTGATCTGGGGTGGAGTCCTGTTGGTGGTGCTCGAGCTTGTCGCCAGACGGAGGGAAGCCGCGTAAGCGTCGGATCACGACGTCATGGCCTCGTCCAGACGTTATTCCCCCGCCGCACATCCGGAAAATTCTGCCCCGGATCGATCTCGACCCTCACGACCTCGGCCGGCACTTTGCGCTGATAGGTGTAGCGGTTCCCCAGGTGCCAGATCTCGACGGGGAGGCGCACGTCCTCCGTGGCGCCGCTCGCGTAAGTGAGGCGCAGGTCGACGGGCATCGGTAGGCCGCCGGGGCTCGACAGATACAGGAGCGCGCTGCTTCCGGTGGAGTCCGTGCGCGCGCGCACTGAGTCCACCGCCAGGTCCACGACGTCGGTCCGGGAGAACCAACCGCGCCAAAACCACGAGAGGTCCTCCCCGAGCCCGTCCTCCATGGAGCGAAAGAAGTCCGCCGGGGTGGGATGCTTGTACGCCCAGCGCCGGATGTATGCACGGAACGCAGCGTCGAACCGCGCCGTGTCGGCGAGGATGTGCTCGCGCAGCAGATACAGGCCCGTCGCGGGCTTGTTGTACTCCGCCTGTCCCAGGAGCGGCGGCGGCACACGATCCGCCGGGAGCATGGACGGCACGTCGAGGCCGCTGGCAGCGAAGCGCGCCCACTGGGTCGCGTTGCCGCGGTCCCGCGGCGCGGTATCGTGGTAGAACACGAGCGTGGAGTAGACGTTGATGAACGTGTTGAACCCCTCGTCCATCCAGGCGTACAGCCGCTCGTTCGACCCCACAATCATGGGAAACCACTCGTGGCCCAGCTCGTGCGTCGTCACGCCGAACAGGGCGCGATCCCCGGCACGGTGCCCACAGAACACGATCATCGGGTACTCCATCCCGCCCACCGGACCGGCGACGTTGATCGCGGTCGGGTAGGGATAGCGGAGCCATTTCTCGGAATAGTGCTTGATCGAGTGCCGGGCGTACTCAGTCGAGCGCGCCCAGTCGGGGTTCGCCTCGGGCGGATAGAACGACTGGATCAGGGTCCCGTCGTAGCCGCTCGCATCCCAGATGAAATTGGCCGCGGCCGCCCAAGCCACGTCGCGCACGTTCTTGGCGGTGAAGTGCCAGGTGAGCGTGGACCTCGGGCCTGCGGGTCGAGCGGACGGCTGCCCCACCTCCGCCTTCGCGATGATGGCGACCGTGGTGTCGGACCGGACCGCCCGGGCGAGGCGCGCACGCTGGCCCGCCGTGAGCACCTCCACGGCGTTGGTCAGTGTGCCCGTCGCCGCAACGACGAAGCTCCTCGGCACGGTGATGGACACGTCGAAATCGCCGTACTCGAGGTAGAACTCGCCCTGGCCGAGGTATTGCTCGGTGTTCCAACCGCGCACGTCGTCGTACACCGCGACTCGCGGGTACCACTGCGCCACCTCGTACAGCCAGCCACCGGGGAACTGCTCCCGCCCCATGCGGTCGGACCCGTGCTCCGGCACCTCGAAGCGGTAGGCCAGCTCGAGCTCCGTGCGCTCGCCGGGCGCGAGCGGCCGGTCGAGGTCGACGCGCAGCATCGTGCCGTTGTCGGTGGTCGCGAGGGGGATGCGTCCGGATGCCTGCCCCAGCCGCCGGACGGCACGCACGTATTGAATGGTATATCCGCCTTCGAACCCCCGGCCCGCGAACCGGGCGTCGGTCGGGTTCAGGAAGGCGCCACGGCTGTTCGCTTTGTAAATGTTCTGGTCCAGCTGCAGCCAGAGGTAGTGCAACGTATCGGGCGAATTGTTGGCGTAGCGCAGGGTCTCCGAGCCGGCGATCGTGTGCGTCGCGGTGTCGAGCGCCGCGCGAATCATGTAGTCGGCGCGCTGCTGCCAGTATCGCGGTCCTGGCGTGCCCGCGCCCTCGCGAATCAGGTTGGGCGTGGGGAGTGTGAGCCGTCGGAACGGCGACGTGTCGCCCACCTGCGGGGGGAGCGGCTGGAGCGGGGCGGCGGCGGCGGGGGGCTGCTGCAGCGCGACGAGCGCAAGGACGAATCCGAGCATCGACATCTCCTCAGGGCTGGGAAGGGCTTTGCCTGGCTTCCTGCAGATACCCTCCGGCCACGCCCGCGATCACCATCGTCAGCCCGAGCCAGCCCGAGAGGGACAGGTGCTGATGGAACAACAGCCATGCGAGTACGGTGCCCACCACCGGTTCGATCGTGGCGGCGACCGCGGCGGGCGCCGCCTCGATGCGCTTCACTGCCGAGAAAAAGAACAGATTAGCTGCCAGGACCGACCCGGCCGTGAGGGCGACCAGACCCCGCCACGCGGCGAGCGACGGCGGAGGCGTCGGCGCGCGCCCGGCCAGCGTGAGCACAATGCCGAGGATCACCACGCCGCCGATCGCCTCGAGGAACAGCACGCGGACAGCGCCGTAGCGCGGCACGGCGAAGCGCGCCATCAGCGTCGTCAAGGCATAGCTCACGGCGGAGAGCAGTCCACCGGCGATGCCCGCGCCGAGCCCGAGTCGCGCCGCCTCGGCGCCGGCGTTGCTGCCGCCGGTGACGGTGAGAGCGACACCCGCCATGACCAGAAGCGACAGCAGCAACCGGACCGGCGTGAGTGCTTCCTTCAGGATCAAGCGGGCGAGTATCGCGACGATCACCGGCGCCGTGTAGAGCATCGCCGCCGCGCCCGCCACGCCCGCGCCCGCGATCGCGAACTGGTAGGCCACTTCGAACAGCGCGACTAGCGCACCGCCGCCCAGACCCACGAGCAGCCACCCGGCCCGATCCACGCGGAACAGTTCCCGGTAGAACAGGAGTCCCCACGCCGCGAGGCAGACCGTGCCCAGGAGGACGCGCCAGAAGCCGATGCTGGTCGCGGGCATGAGCGCGTAGAGCCCGGTCGACAGCGGTCCCGTGGTTCCCCACGTTGCGCCGGCGGCGAGCGCCAGGAGGTAGCCCGCGAGGCGGCTGGCCCGCGGTGGGGTTTGTTGCGTGGAGGCAGTCATGGGCCGCTAGTGCGGCTGCACCGCCCCGCGGATCGCCTTCGACACCGCGTCTACATCTCCCGGCCGACCCCACCACTCGAGGGCGAAGCGACCGAACGCCATTACGGCGAGCAGACCGCCCAGCAGTGCGAGGGCGATTCGGAAGGCGGAGGATTGTGGTTGGAGCTGGGTGGGGACGAGCGCGATCACCAGACAGACGATCGCCGGCGCGAGCCAGATCGGCAGCAAGGCGCGGGCGAACAACGTCATCCGGAATCGACCGTCCAGCACCGTGTTGCCGTCGCGCTCGCGGAATCGCCCGATGAAGGTGGGCCGGAACAGCGCCCGGTACTTGGCAGCGTCGCGATAATAGAGCACGACGCGCTCGCCCCGGATCCAGCCGTCCAGGCCGGCCGTGTTCCACGGTCGTCCGTCGATGGCGGCCTCGAGGCGCGCCCGGGCCTCGGCGGCCGAGCCGCTGCAGGGGAACATCACGGGCTTCATGACAGGAGCTCTCCCCGCAGCACGGTGACGGCTTGCCCGCCCAGCATCACCCGGTCGCCGGCGAGCCGCACGCGGACCACGCCGCCGCGAGGCGAAGCCTGATAGCCGGTCAGCTCCAGCCGATGGAGGTGCTCACACCAGTAGGGCGCCAGCGCGCAATGGGCGGACCCGGTCACCGGATCTTCCGGCACGCCGCTCTGGGGTGCGAAGAAGCGCGACACAAAGTCGAAGCCGGGTGTCGTGGCCCGGCTCGTCACGATGATTCCCCGTGCATCCACCCGCTCGAGCGCCGCCAGATCCGGCTTGAGGCCGCGCACCACGTCTTCGGAATCGACTTCGACGAGGTAGTCGAACTTGGATCGGCCGATCCAGCGGGTTCCCACGCGGAGCGCGGCGGCGAGCCCCGGTGGCGCCGCGGCGGGCGCGGGTGGCGTGGCGGGAAAATCGAGCTCGATCCAGCCGCCCGCGTGGTCGGCCGTGAGCAAGCCGCTCTGGGTGTGGAACCGGGCCTGCTGATCGGCGGCGAGGTGGCCTTCTTCCCACAACACGTGCGCGCTCGCGAGGGTCGCGTGACCGCACAGCGCCATCTCGACCGTAGGCGTGAACCAGCGGAGCCGGTACCCCTCGTTTTCGGGATGGAGGAACGCCGTCTCGGCGACGTTCATCTCTGCCGCCACGTCCTGCATCCAGCGCTCATCGCGCGGCGCGGGGAGGACGCACACGCCTGCGGGGTTGCCACTGAAGGGGCGGCTCGCGAACGCGTCCACCTGCACGATCCTCAAGCCCATGCCCTTAAGGTAGCGTCGCTGCTGCGCCGGTGGCGAGGGCGCGTCGTCACCTATCCGACGGACAGGTCGACTCAATCTGTGACGGCACAAACCGCAGCGGGTAGGCTTCCTCGACGAACGCGCCCACAAAGCGGCGCTCGTATCCCGGCGGTGCCCTCAGCAGCCGTCGATGCCCTTGAAGGTCCACAATCGACGTCTCCATCCGATCGGCAACCTCGAGGAGGGGCGCCTGGTCCGTTGCCGTGAGGGAGTAGAGACACAGAAACGTTCGTCCTCCGGGGTTGGTCACCAGGTCCACCGTGCCGCGGTATTCGCCATAGCGCTTCTCGCTATAGAAGACTTGGAGTCGGTAGTCATACTCAGCGAGAAACGGATGGGTGCGTCTCTCTTCGAGAATTACGGACCACAAAGGGGAAATGGCGACGGGGCCGGCCGTGTCCCAATCGCGTGGAGGTATCCAGGTCGGGACTGGGGGTTGTTGCCACGCCCGGACGCCGAGTTGCGCGACCAGAAGAAGGAGCGCGCTGCCAAGGAACCACTCAAGTCGCGCCGGTGACGTCACGATCCGTTCTTGGGGCAGCGGACCGCGTGCAGTCCGGCGCTCTGGTCTTTGAGCAGGCGCAGTGCGCGGCTGCGCGCGAAGTTCCAGTTGCGCCAGTCGTTGCGCTCGAGCCTGGTGCGCTGTTCGAGCAGCCCTGCCGCCACGGAGCACTGTGCCCGCTCGTCGAGTCGCGGGAGCGCGTCGAGGAGCGGCGGCACGGCATCAGCGCTGAGGGAGGCGGCATACCAGCCGTCGAACGGCCGTTCGGCAGGAGGGCGCGCGAGGTTGGTGCGCACGATGAAGGCATCGGGATTGAGCAGGTGCAGGCCACCCAGGACCACGAACCCCTGGATCAGCGCGCCGAAGGCGAAACGGCGCCGCTGTCCACGCAGGGTGGTCCACGCGAACCAGGCGAACACGCCCGCGAGATACAGCATGAAGGCCGTCGCGTAGACCCGGATCTCCGACAGGCCGAACGCGCCGACGTAGAGGCGCATACGCTCGAGCGCGGACGCCATGACAACGGCGAGCAGCAGGAGCAGCACGATCGCGAGCTGCCGGAACGTGCGCCGGTGCTCGCGCGAGTCGTTCCGCACCAACCAGTCCGCACCGGCGAGCACTGGGAGCACCAGCCCGCTGGCGGTAACGAGCTCGAAGAAGCCCCGGCGCGCGTACTCCGCGTACGTCAAGCCCGTCGCCGTCGCGACCAGGTCGGCTCCGCCGAACAGGTAGCGGAGCTGGATGACGACGAACACGAGGAACAGCAGATCGACGAGGCCCAGCGCCGTCGCGACCGGAATGATGCCGAGCGCCAGCTTCGCATCGCGATCCGCCGGCGAGTGAGATGGAGTTGGGCGGAGCATTGCGCCTCGCAGGTACCCCGCGCTGAGACCTGCGAAGATCCCGAACAACGCAATGTGCCCCATTATAGAGCCGAAGTCGATCTTGAACAGATCGGCGACGACGTCATGAAACACCACGTCCGCCGAGCTGAACAGCGCGCCGAACACGACGAGCAACGGGAACGCCAGCGTGCCCCCGAGGGCGACCGCGCGCACCTGCCGCAGCCGTCCCGCGGGCAACTCGCTCCAGGTCACGTCGCGCCCCACCAGCGGGAACACGCCGAACCACGCGCTCAGGGCGGCATCGAAGCCGGCACGCAGGTAGTGCCAGACCTCTCGACCGCGCAGGCTCACCCCCTGGATGCTCAAGAAGGCGACCGCGAAGACGATCACCAGCCCGATCGCGTCGAATGCCTGGAGCGTGCCCGAGTCGCGGGCCACGAAGTTTGAGCCGATGAGGAGGGCAGCTGCCGCGAGCCACGGGGCGTCGGCGCTGACCGCCACGCGGTGACGACGCACCAGCGCCGCCGCCGCCCCGACCAGCCCGGTGGTGCAGATGAGAGCATTGAGCCCCCAGGGCACGGCGCGCAACAGGGTGTCACCCGGCACACCTAGAGCAGCGCCGGCGCCGAGAATCTCGAGGCCAAGCCTCGTCCTGCCGCTGACGGCGCTCATCCCGCCGCCGCTTCCGGCAGCCCGCCAAAGCGCCGCTCGCGCGCGTGAAACTCGGCGACCGCTTGGGCGAGCTCGGT
>Ga0207646_10001349_pt1 | contig 30452 bp, 28 predicted proteins | sample KBSK5502metaG_FD_184343 | JGI IMG/M metagenome (GOLD analysis project Ga0207646, IMG submission 184343) | Corn, switchgrass and miscanthus rhizosphere microbial communities from Kellogg Biological Station, Michigan, USA - KBS K5-50-2 metaG... | ecosystem: Host-associated > Plants > Roots >... | reverse complement strand
AGCAAGGAAAAATAAAGTTGTTATGGTTGATCTGAAATTCGTGGATTTTCCTGGCACGTGGCAACACTTCACGATTCCAATCGAAGAATTGACGGACTCGGTCTTCACCGACGGGTCCGGGTTCGATGGATCGTCCATCCGTGGCTGGCAGGCGATCAACAACAGCGACATGATGGTCGTCCCGGATCCAGACACCGCCGTCATGGACCCTTTCACGATTGCTTCCACCCTGAGCATGATCTGCAATGTCGTGGATCCCATCACCCGAGAGAATTACAGCCGGGACCCGCGGTATGTGTCTCAGAAGGCGGAGAAGTATCTCAAACAGACCAAAATCGGGGATATCTCCTATTGGGGACCGGAAGCCGAATTCTTCATCTTCGACAGCGCTCGCTACGATCAAGACAGCCATAGCGGCTACTACTTCATTGACTCGGATGAAGGTATCTGGAATTCCGGGAAGGAAGGCGTCAATCTCGGCAACAAGCCGCGCCACAAGGAAGGATATTTCCCCGTGCCGCCGATCGACACCCAGCAGGACATCCGCAGCGAGATGGTACTGGAGATGCAAAAGATCGGCATCATGGTCGAAAAGCAACACCATGAGGTGGCCACGGCGGGGCAAGCGGAGATCGATCTCCGGTACGACAGCCTGACGAATATGGCCGACAAGATGATGATGTACAAATACATCATCAAAAATGTCGCCCGGCGTCATGGCAAGACCGTCACGTTCATGCCGAAGCCGCTCTTCGGTGACAACGGATCCGGCATGCATACGCACCAAAGCATCTGGAAGGAGGGGAAACCGCTGTTTGCCGGCAAGGAATATGCCGGCATCTCGCAATTGTGCCTCTGGTATATTGGCGGGATTTTGAAACATGCGCCTGCTCTGGCGGCGATCACGAATCCGACAGTGAACAGTTACAAGCGCCTCACGCCGGGATTCGAAGCGCCGGTCAACCTGGCCTATTCCAGCCGGAATCGCAGCGCGGGTGTCCGTATCCCGATGTACGTCCCGAACCCAAAAGCCAAACGGATCGAGGTCCGCTTCCCGGATCCCGCGACCAATCCCTACTATTCCTTTGCCGCGATGCTCATGGCCGGATTGGATGGGATCGAGAACAAGATCGATCCGGGTCCTCCCATGGATAAGGATCTCTATGACCTCGAACCGCATGAAGCGGCCAAGATCAAAAAGATGCCAGGCAGCTTGGACGAGTCGCTCCGAAATCTCGAAAAGGATCACGACTTCTTGTTGAAGGGCAACGTCTTCACTCAAGATGTCTTGGAGACCTGGTTGACCTACAAACGCGAGAAAGAGATTGACCCCATACGGCTTCGTCCACATCCGTATGAGTTCTTCCTCTACTATGACGTGTAATTGCGTGAATCTGGATCATGCAATGAGATAGCGGAAACGACATAGAGCTTTTCGGGAACCCAGCGTCGTGTTTTCGGGAAGCTAACGGGGTCAGAGCGGACTCTGGTGTGAAGCTTTCTGGCAAGGGCGCCAGTCTGGAAGGATTGGTGCTCTTTTTTTATGAGACAAATGGAAGGAGAAGACCATGACACATGCCCTACGACACAGAGTGATCACGTATGTGCTGCTGATGCTAAGCATAATCGCGATCGCGATTCCTCCCGTCATGGGAAGTATTGCGATGGCCCAGGCGCCTGCTGAGGCTCCTCCGGCCGCCACTGCACCGGCGCCGGCTGGAGCCCCCCCGGCAGGTGCACCGCCTGTAGCAGGTGCGCCTGCTGCGGCTCCTGCGCCTCCCCCCAAGATCGATACGGGAGACACGGCATGGGTTCTGACCTCGTCGGCCTTGGTGCTGGCCATGACCGCTCCCGGCTTGGCGCTTTTCTATGGCGGAATGGTTCGTGAGAAAAACGCCCTGGGGACCATCATGCAGAGCTTCATCATTCTCTGCCTGATCAGCGTCCAGTGGGTGTTGTGGGGCTACAGCCTCGCCTTTGGGCCAGACCATGGGCACATCATCGGGGGGCTGGAGTGGTTCGGCTTGAACGGCGTGGCGATGGATCAACCGAACGCCGACTATGCGGCCACGATCCCGCATCAGGCCTACATGATTTTTCAGTGCATGTTTGCGGTGATTACCCCGGCGCTGATTACGGGCGCCTTCGCAGAGCGGATAAAGTTCAGCAGCTTCCTGGTTTTCATTTTGCTCTGGGCGACGTTTGTCTACGATCCCCTAGCCCACTGGGTATGGGGCAAAGCGGGCTGGCTCGGCACCACTGGTGGCATTGGAGCTTTGGACTTTGCCGGAGGGACCGTAGTCCATATTAGCTCAGGCGTATCGGGCTTGGTCTGCGCCCTTGTATTAGGACGGCGGCGGGGTTACGGCAAAGAAAACATGGCCCCGCACAATCTGCCCATGACAGTTTTGGGCGCGTCCATGCTGTGGTTTGGGTGGTTCGGGTTCAATGCCGGTAGCGCGGTGGCGGCAGGTGCCCTCGCAACCAGCGCGTTCGTGGTAACGAATACGGCGACCGCTACGGCTGCTCTGGCCTGGATGGTGGCGGAGTGGCTCTATCGCGGGAAGCCCACGGTGCTGGGCGCGGCCAGCGGGGCCGTGGCGGGGCTCGTCGCCATCACGCCGGCCTCGGGTTTCGTCGGACCAATCTCATCGATCTACATCGGCATAGGCGCAGGCGTTTTCTGTTACTGTGCGTGTTTGCTGAAGGGGAAATTGGGCTATGACGATTCTCTCGATGCGTTCGGCGTTCACGGAATCGGTGGGACCTGGGGAGCCTTGGCAACAGGTCTGTTTGCTTCGAAGCTGATCAATTCCGGCGGTGCTGATGGGTTTTTCTTCGGAAACCACGGCCAACTCTGGCTTCAGTTCGTCGCAGTGCTGTCCTCGTGGGCGCTGGCTGGCGTCGGAACGTATGTGATCCTCAAAATCGTCGATTGGACGATGGGATTGCGGGTGAGCGCCGAAGACGAACAGGTCGGTCTGGATTTAAGCCAGCACGAGGAACGGGCCTACTCAAAGAACTAACCGCTAAAGGGAAGACTTTTATGGAGGCGCACGCCGATGAAAAAAATTGAAGCCGTCATCAAGCCATTCAAACTTGAGGAGGTCAAGGATGCGTTAACGGAGATCGGGATCTTTGGGATGACCGTCACGGAAGTTCGTGGATTCGGTCGCCAAAAGGGGCATAAGGAAGCCTACCGTGGAACGGAATACACGGTTGAGTTTTTGCCCAAGACAAAAATCGAGGTGGTCGTCGGGGATAACCTTGCCACCAAGGTTGTTGAGACGATCGTACGGACGGCCAAGACCGGCAGTATCGGTGATGGGAAGATTTTCGTCACGAACCTAGGCGAGGTCGTCCGGATCCGCACCGGGGAGACCGGAGACCGCGCACTATAGGATGTAGGGTCAAGGAAAGGGCTTGCTCGCCCGGGGATGCAGCGTGGCATCATCGGATGTGCATCGGGATCATTGCCGACCCTGATGGAAGGCGAGAGTTCTGGCAAAGGCGCCAGCATCTCACATGCTGGCGCCTTTTTTATTGGTGAAAGGAGATCGCGATGAACACCGACTCATCGACACGACCGATGTCGCCAGACGAATGCATGGCCGACCTGGTCGAACGGGCCGTTCTCCACGGTATTTTTAAGGGTCACGCAAGAAGCCGACGTGAGTTTTTTAAACTGGTTGGAGGGGCCACCGCCTTAGCTATTATCGGCGAGGTCTTACCGCTGGACCGCGTGAAGGCGTGGGCTACGGACGCGGGTGCCAAACCGGAAAAGACCGACCTCAAAGTCGGCTTCATTCCGATCACCTGCGCGACGCCATTGATCATGGCTGAGCCATTGGGCTTCTACAAGAAGCATGGCCTCAACGTCGAAGTTCTCAAGGCCTCGGGATGGGCGATGATCCGAGATCTCGCCTTAAACAAGCAGACGGATGCGACGCATATGCTCACGCCCATGCCGCTTGCCATCACGATGGGGATCGGTTCGCAATCCGCCCCGTTCCTGATGCCGGCCGTCGAGAACATCAACGGGCAAGCCATCACGCTCCATATCAAACACAAAGGGGTAAAGACCGCCCAGGACATGAAAGGATTTCGACTCGCGGTGCCGTTCGATTATTCGATGCACAATTTCCTCCTGCGGTACTTTCTGGCGGAAGGCGGGGTGGATCCCGACAAGGACGTGCAAATCCGGGTGCTGCCGCCGCCCGAAATGGTCGCAAACTTAAGAGCCAATAATCTGGACGGCTATCTCGGGCCGGATCCGTTCAATCAGCGCGCGGTCTTTGAAGGTTTTGGGTTCATCTACATGCTCTCCAAGGACATCTGGGATGGACATCCGTGCTGCGCGTTTTCCTGTTCCAAGGATTTCGCAACGACCTATCCCAATAGCTTCAAAGCCCTCCTGAGCGCCATTATTGATTCCACCGAGCACGCCGCCGATAAAACCAACCGCAAGGCCATTGCGAAAGCCATCGCGCCGAAGAACTATCTCAATCAGCCGGAGGAAGTGCTGGAGCAGATTCTGACGGGTGAGTTTCCGGACGGGCTGGGCAACATCCGAAAGGTACCCGATCGGATCGACTTCGACCCCTATCCCTGGCATTCCATGGCAATCTGGATTCTGACGCAGATGAAGCGTTGGGGGTATATCAAAGGCGACGTGAACTATAAGAAGATCGCGGAAGAGGTCTATCTCACCTCGAGCTGTCGGGAAGTCATGCAGGCAATGGGGCACAAGCCGCCGAAAGACAACCTCAAAAAACATCGATTTGCCGATGGGAAAGTCTTTGACCCAGATCGGCCCGAGGAATATATCAACAGTTTTGCCATCCGGCGGGCTTAGGAGGCTGAAGCCATGAATGGACTGTCCGTTGCGACACGCGAAACATTCCGGGTCACCATGCTGTCGTCGCTGATGCTTCTCGGCGCCTTGGCCCTCTGGCAACTGGCGTCGACACCGTCTGTCGGCGGGCGTACGCAGGGCTTGCCGGGACCGGCGGCGGTCGGCAAGGTGACCGTGGAGATGCTGTCCGAGCCCTTTTATGACAGAGGGCCGAACGATAAGGGTATCGGCTTGCAAGTGCTTTCCAGCCTGGGTCGGGTGGCGATCGGCTACGGAGCGGCTTCCGTGGTGGCCATTTTCATGGGCGTAGTGTTGGGACTCAACCCTATTCTGCTCAAGGCCGCCAATCCTTATATCCAAATCCTCAAGCCGATTTCGCCGCTGGCCTGGATGCCGCTCTTCCTCTATACGATCAAAGATTCCACCGGCGCGATGATTTTGGTTATTTTCATGTCCACGCTTTGGCCGACGCTGGCCAATACCGCCTTCGGTGTTGCGACAATCAAACGAGACTACCTTAACGTGGCGGCGCTCCTCCAGTTGTCCTGGTGGGGACGGTTTTTCAAGGTGGTCCTGCCGGCCGCCGCGCCGACGATCGTGGCCGGGCTGCGCATCTCGATCGGCAGCGCCTGGATCGCGGTGGTGGCGGCAGAGATGTTGGTCGGGGGAACCGGCATCGGGTATTTCGTATGGAATGAATGGAACAACCTTTCGCTTACCAGGGTCATTTTCGCCATTCTGGTGATCGGGTTCGTAGGGTTAGTTCTTGATTTGGGCTTCAATCGGCTGGCAAAAGCCATGGCCTACACCGAATAGGGGACGACATGGGCGCATTTCTCGAAATCTCGAATGTCACCAAGTATTTTCCTGATCCAACCGGCAAGGGGATGCAGTGTATTTTCAAGGATGTATTCTTCCAGATTGAGCAGGGGACTTTTGTGACGGTGGTAGGACATTCGGGTTGCGGCAAAAGCACGCTCCTGAACATCATCGCCGGATTGGAACGCCCCTCGTCCGGAGGTATCATCCTGGACGGCAAAGCAATCGACGCGCCGGGACTCGACCGGATGGTCGTGTTTCAGAACTTCGCGCTGATGCCGTGGATGTCGGTGTATGAGAACGTCCGGGTCGCAGTAAAGGCGGCGCATCCCGGCTGGAGCGCGGCCGAAGTCCAGAAATGCGTCGCCAAGTATGTCGAGATGGTGGGGCTGACCGGCTCGGAATCGAAGCGGCCCACCATGCTGTCCGGCGGCATGCGGCAGAGAGTCGGGTTGGCGCGCGCCTTTTCGGTCGAGCCCAAGGTCTTGTTGCTGGACGAACCCTTTGCCCAGATCGATGCGTTGACCCGCGGGGTCATTCAGGAGGAATTGGTCAACATCTGGATGCGGACCCGGAACACCGTCTTTATGGTGACGCACGATGTGGACGAAGCCATCCTCTTGTCCGACAAGATCCTGCTGATGACGAGGGGACCAGAAGCCGAAATCGCCGAGGTGGTGGATATCGCTATTCCCAGGCCGCGGAGCCGCACGACGGTCATCGAGCATCCTCGCTACTACAAGATTCGAAACCACATCATTCATTTTTTAGTGGAACGTTCTCACAAAAAGGATCACGCCGCGGCGTAATGCCGCCAATGCAGGGAGGATCGTCATGGAGAGAATACAGGCATTAGCAATTATTCGGAGCAAGCGGCTGGAGAAAAAATTGACCTTTCAGGCTCTCGGGCAGGCGGTCGGCCGCAATCCCGTCTATGTCGCAGCGGCGCTCAACGGGCAGCAGCGGCTGGGCTCTGAAGAAGCCAAGAAGCTGGCCAAGGCACTCGACCTGACACCGGAGGTGACCGAGGCGGTCTCGGCCTTCCCGGTCCGGACCGACTTTCCCATTACGACGGACCCTTTCAAATACCGCTTGATGGAAATCGTCGGCGTGTATGGGGACTCGTTGCGGGACATGGCCAACGAGATGTTCGGCGACGGCATCATGAGCGCTATCGACTTTACGCTCGATATGGAGAAAGTGACAGGGTCGCAAGGCGAGGCGCGGGTCAAGATCACCATGAACGGCAAGTGGCTGCCATACAAAGAATTTTAGGCGCGCCGATGAAAAAGATCGAAGCGATCATCAAACCGTTCAAGCTTGAGGAGGTCAAGGACGCCCTGACCGAAATCGGTGCTTTGGGAATGACGGTGTCTGAAGTCCGGGGGTATGGCCGCCAGAAGGGGCACAAGGAGTCATATCGCGGGGCCGAGTACACGCTGGAGTTCATCCCCAAGTGCAAGATCGAGTTGGTCGTCTTTGATACGCTCAAGGACAGGGTGGTCGAGGCGATCATGCGCACTGCCAGAACCGGCAGCACGGGAGACGGAAAGATCTTCATATACAACTTGGACAGAGCAGTCCGGATCCGAACCGGGGAAACCGGAGACCAGGCGCTGTAGGATAAAGACAGAACAAGGAGTTCTCGTGAGTCAAGCTACCGTGCGCCAATCATGCGAGAGAACCAGTGAGGAACTGGCCGCGCTTTATGAGATCAATAAGGCCTTGGCGTCGGCGCGAGACCTTCAGGAGAGTGCCGTTCAAGTCCTCGGAATTCTAAGTTCGAAGCTTGCCATGAAGCGAGGGACGATCACACTGCTCGATCCTGCCAGTGGAGAATTGGCGATTGAGGTCTCGCATGGGTTGCGTCAGGAGCAGCAGGCACGGGGACGGTATCGCATCGGTGAGGGCATCACGGGTAAGGTATTTGAGACCGGCCAGCCCATCGTGGTTCCGGATCTACTTGCCGACCAGAGATTTCTTAACAGGACCGGAGCCCATAAAGGTTCGGTCGGTCAAAAACTGTCTTTTCTCGCTGTCCCCATCAAGGTCCATGGCGAAACTCTCGGCGTGCTTGGTGTGGACCGTCTTTTCCCCGGCGATCTCGGGTCATTCGATGAAGACCTTCGAGTGTTGAGCATCGTGGCCTTGCTGATCGGCCAGGCGGTCAAGCTGAACCGCTTGGTTGCCCAAGAACGTCGTGAACGGTTCATAGCTGGCGGGGAACAGCAAAACGAGATGCCTGGGTCGCATCGATTCACGGGAGGTATTGTAGGGCAGAGCGAAGCCCTCGCGGAGGTCTTTGGGGCCATCGCCAGAGTCGCTCAGAGCCAGGCCACGGTGATGCTCAGAGGGGAAAGCGGCACAGGGAAAGAACTGGTTGCCACAGCCATTCATCATAGTGGTCCAAGAGCTGAGAAGCCCTTCATCCGGCTGCATTGCGCCGCCGTTCCGGAAATGCTGTTCGAAAGCGAACTATTCGGCCATGAGCGCGGGGCCTTTACCGGCGCCACCGAGATGCGCAAAGGTCGTTTCGAGCTTGCGCATCAGGGCACGCTGTTCCTGGATGAGATCGGAGACATCCCGCTCGCGACTCAGATGAAACTGCTGCGAGTTCTTCAGGGCCAACGCTTTGAGCGGGTAGGGGGGAGTCAGACCTACGAGGTAGATGTGCGGTTGATCTCCGCCACTCACCAGGACCTGGAAGCGATGGTCAAAAGCGGGGCCTTTCGGGAGGATTTATATTATCGCCTCAATGTCGTCCCGATCACGCTTCCCCCCCTCCGGGAACGGGTCGGCGATATCCCCCTCCTGATCGAACACTTTTTAGGTAAGTACAATAAGCAGAACCGGCGGGAGGTTCGGCTCTCGGCGGACCTGGTCAAACTCATGGCAGACTACCACTGGCCGGGGAACGTCAGAGAACTGGAGAATTGCATCGAACGGCTGGTAGTCATGACCGGGGCGGAGAAGGTGAGTTTAGGAACCATCCCGACGACGTTGCGTGGATATTTCACCGACATGCGGCATGTGAGTCAACCCGATCCTGGCGCCAGGACCAATACCCTGACCGGCAATCTGGGGATAATCGAGCAGGATCGGCTCAAAAAGGCTCTTGATCGTGCCGGCTGGGTCCAAGCCAGAGCTGCGCGTGCCTTAGGGATCACTTCCCGTCAGATAGCCTACAAAATTCGTAAATATCGATTGCGCCCAGACGATTCAAACTTGTCGTGAACGCGACAAGATTGTAGGGACGTGTTTAAAACCGTCTAATCGACACGCTTTTTGGTTGGACTTTTGCCATTTAGTCAATGGCATGAATATCGCATCAGCCAGAAGTCGTATAGCGCTCCGCAAAGAAAGCTGCTAGGAAGGCGGCTAGGAGTAGAGGTCGGAAAGATTTCGTGAAGACGCAGTGCCGCGTCTTCCGAAATGTGTAGGGTCGTAGTTAGACCCACAGGGTAAATCGTCTGGCAAGGGCGCCAGTCATTGTAGGCTGGCGCCCTTTTTGTTTGATCTCACGACACTTGAAGGAGAACACCATGTACAAGGCAGATGTGCAACGAATGGTTGACGCGTCGGTCAAAAAGATCGCCTATCTCGAAGACTCGCTGTTCGGATATGTCATCTTGGCGGCTTTGGCCGGCGTGTATCTGGGATTCGGTATCACCCTGATTTTCAGCATCGGCGCGCCATTCGCGGCGGCAGGGTCGGCGGCGCTGAAGCTCGTGATGGGCGTGTCGTTCGGTATTGCGCTCACGCTGGTAATCTTTGCCGGCTCCGAGCTGTTCACGGGGAACAACATGGTCGGGGTGATCGGCGCTTTGGCCAAGCAAGTCACCTGGAGTCAGGTAGGCGTGCTATTCGTGTGGTCATTGATTGGAAACCTGATTGGGTCGCTGGCGGTGGCCTGGATGGTGGTGCAATCCGGCGTGGTATCCGCCGGCCCGCAGGCGGCACTGATTCAAAAGGTGGCCATGATCAAGATGGCTCTCCCGGCGTGGGAACTTTTTCTCCGCGGCGTCCTCTGCAACTGGCTCGTATGCTTGGCAGTGTGGACTGCAAGCCGCACCACGAGCGAGGCAGCCAAGATTCTTTTGATCTTCTGGTGCTTGTTCGCCTTCATCGGGAGTGGCTTCGAGCACAGTATCGCCAATCAATCGCTCCTGGGGCTGGCGCTGTTCCTCCCGCATGAGGCCGGGGTTTCCTGGGCGGGGTTCGCCTGGAATCAAACATGGGTACTCCTGGGCAACGTCGTCGGCGGTGGGATCTTTGTCGGGGCTCTGTACTGGATGGCGAGCCCTGTCCGACGAACAACAGTGCCTGAAGCGGTCGGCGCCGGGCAGCCATCGGTGTTGTTCAAGAGGGAGCAGGTGTCATGAACAAGATCGAAACGCTTAAGATGGAGCGCGACGGATTGGATGTCCGTGAGGCCATCGCCCGCTACGCGCGGGAGGGGTGGGAAGCGATCACGGAAGACGATGTCCAACGGCTGAAATGGTACGGGCTCTTTCTGCGGAATCCGACGCCGGGTTTCTTCATGATCCGAGTCCGTATTCCGAACGGCATGACCTCGTCCTATCAGGCGCGGGCGCTGGCCACAATCGCGGAGCAGCACGGGAACGGCCTGATTGACTTGACCACGCGTCAGCAGGTCCAGTTGCGCCGCATAAAGATCGAGTCTGTTCCGGCCATTTTTGAGCAGTTAGATGCTGTGGGCCTGACCTCGATGCAGACCGGCATGGACAACATCCGCAATGTGATGGGCTGCCCCGTGGCCGGGCTGAACCCGAACGAGATCCTAGACGCGACGCCTCTCGTCAAAGCCTTCACGGATCATTTCGTCGGTAATCGCGAGTTTACCAATCTCCCGAGGAAGTTCAACGTCGCGATCACCGGTTGTCCCGAGAACTGCCTGCACACTGAAACGCAAGACCTTGCATTGATCCCGGCTGTGCGCGAGGTCGGCGGAAAGCAGGAAGCGGGGTTTAACGTGCTGGCAGGAGGCAAATTAGGTTCCGGCGGCTATCGCATCGCCTCGTCGCTTGACGTCTTCGTCCGGCCGGATGAGGCCGTTGAGGTATGTGCGGCGATCGTGTTGCTGTACCGTGATCACGGCATGCGAGGAGAGCTTCGAACCAATAACCGACTGGCGTTCTTGCTGGACGAGTGGGGCGAGGTACGGTTTCGCGTCGCGCTCGAAGAGCGGCTCAAACGCGGTTTGACGCCGGCCGGGACGGATGCCCGTAAGTCCGGCGCGAGCGGCCATGCCGGCATCCTCCGCCAGAAGCAGCCGGGCTTGAACTACGTCGGGCTAAAAGTGGCGGTCGGCAGGATCAGCGCCGAAGCGTTACTCAAAGTAGCAACGCTCGCCGAACGGTATGGAACCGGCGAGATCCGGATCAGCCCAGCCCAGATGCTGATCATCCCCAACGTGCCGGACCGCCGGCTGTCGGCTTTGCTGGACGAACCCCTGTTGAAGGACTTACCCTACAATGCCTCGGAAGTCTTCAAGGGGCTTGTCAGTTGCGTTGGCAACGACTATTGCAATCTGGCAGTGATCGAAACCAAGTCGCGTGCGCTTGAGATGGCAAAGCACTTGGAGCAGAAGCTAGTGGGCGTCAAACCGATCACGATGCACTGGTCGGGGTGCCCGGCCGGTTGCGGGAATCACGCGGTGGCGGATGTCGGACTCCTCGGCAAGCGCGTCAAAGTAGACGGGGAGGTCGTGGACGCCGTGGATATATTCGTCGGCGGCCGTTCCGGCCCGAGTGCAAAGCATGCCGTGAAGATCATGGAGGATGTTCCATGCGATAAGCTGGCGTCGGTGCTGGAAGGGCTCGTGCCTTATCACACTCGCGACAAGCTGCACCGGACGGTCAAAGGAAAGATAGCAGTGAAACAACCACAGGCGCCGAAAGCCGCTGTGCCTGCTCTGTCTCCACAAACCGCGACCTAAAGAACCGGTGAGTTCGGCAGGACGGTCAGGTACAATGCTGAGCCATGCCCCAACTCGCCCTCCTGGTCACGACCATCCTCTGGGCGGCGACCTTTCCAGCGACGAAGCTCGCCCTCGACCAGATCCTGCCGTTTTCATTTCTGTTCCTGCGATTCCTGTTCGGGACGTTGGCCGTGGTGGTCGTATTGCTATGCCTCAGGCGAACCATCCGCAGGGATACCGCCACGCTGCGGATGGCCGGGATCGCCTCGATTTTCCTGTTTATCGGGTACGCCACCCAAACCGTCGGCCTGCGGTACACGACCGCTTCCAACTCGGCTTTCATCACGGCGTTGTACGTCGTGTTTGTACCGCTGTTTCTTCGAAGATTCAATCCGTGGCTCTGGACCGCTCTGGCGTTGGCGGTTTCCGGGTTGTGGCTGCTGATCCGGCCGTCCACCGATATGAACATCGGGGACATCTATACGCTCGTGTGTGCCGTGGCGTTCGCCCTGCATATCATTGCGGTCGAGACCTTTGTCGTCCGCAGTGATATCCCGTCGTTCTCCGCCTGGCAGTTGTTGATGGTCACCGGCGGTCTGGTCGGTCCGGCGTTCCTCGAGGGCTATCGTCCTGGAGCCGTGACATTCACGCCGGTGCTCGTCGGGGCACTCGTGATCACCGGCGTTGGCGCCACCGCACTGGCGTTTTTTGTCCAGGTATGGGCGCAACAGCACGTGCCAGCCCAGCGCGTGGCATTGATTTTTGCGCTCGAGCCGGCGCTGGCCGCGTGGCTGTCCTGGCTGGTGCTCGGAGAGCGCCTGGATGCTCTTGGGTGGGTGGGGAGCGGACTCATTACCGCCGGCGTGCTGATCGGGACGATCGCTTCGGTCCCCAAACTTCACGATCCGTTGCAGCCGTAACGTCTCGATGCAGTAACCCGCAAACTGGGTCACGGTTTGAGCAGCTCGAAGTCCTTGACCTCTTTTTTCATGAACTCCCGTAGCCGCTTGATGATCTTCTCTTCCAGCTGACGCGCACGTTCACGCGAGATATTATATTTTTTGCCGATGTCATCGAGCGTAAGCGGCGTCTCGGAGAGAATGCGGTTGCGCAGAATATCGGCATAGCGATCATCAAGCGTGGCGGCGAATTCCCCCAACTTCCTCCGGAACAGCGCGCGCAACTCGACCGTCGCGAGAGTCTCATCCGCCGGTGTGGACTGGGAGGGCAGGATATCCATCAACGTGCCGTCCTGGTCGGGTCCCAGGGGCGCGTCCAGCGAGAGGTCCCAACTCCCGAGGCGCTGCCCCATCTCGACGACGTCGCGCTCGCGCACATGGAGCCGGTCCGCGAGCAGCTTGGTGTCCGGGGCGAATCCTTCGCGCTCCAGCTTGCGCTTTTCCTTGTTCAGGTTATAGAACAGCTTGCGCTGGTCCTGGGTGGTCCCGATCTTGACCATACGATACGTATTGAGCAGGTAGCGCAGGATATAGGCCCGCACCCACCAGGCGGCGTACGAATGGAACCGGACGCCTTTCGACGGATCAAATTTTCTGATGGCCTGCATAAGCCCGACGTTGCCTTCCTGGATCAGGTCCAGATGGTCGGCGCCGGAATGGAGATACTCCGCCGCGATGGCGAGGGAGACGCGTAGATTCGCGAGAATCAGCTTGACTGCCGATTCCCGGTTGCCAGTGGTTTGGTAGTCGTGAAAGAGATGGAGCTCTTCTTCTTTGGTCAGGAAGGGATATTTGCGGACTTCGGCAAGATAGCGTTGCAGGGGGTCGTAGGGGACAAGTGTGGTATCGTGTGTGGCGACCGGCTGCGGACCTGGAGTATCCGGCAAGGCGAACGCGGATTCGTCCACCTCCTCCACGACCACATCTTCGGCGTCCATGTCTTCGAGGATCTCGGGTTCCGAGGCCTCAGGCGTCTTTTTTGACCGTTCCGCCATGACGTGTTCCATTCCTACCTAATCACCCATTATATCGGAAGACCCGTTGGATACCAAAGAACTCAGGAATCTTGCGGAAGGCGTTCGCGGTACGTTATAACCAACGGCGTGCCCATCTTGAACGCGCTCCGCAGCGGCCACTGGCCTTCCCTTCTGGCCGCATGGCTCCATTTTGAAATCAGTTTCATGACCTGGCTGCTCATCGGAGCGCTGGGTGTCTTCATCGCCGGAGACCTCCGCCTGACCGCCACGCAGAAAGGATTCATGGTGGCGGTCCCCTTGCTTGGGGGATCGTTGTTTCGGGTCGTGACGGGGATCTTCACAGACCGTGTGGGACCTCGGCGCATCGGGTTCGTCAGTATGCTGGCTGTGACCGTACCGCTTGGCTGGGCGTGGCTGACTGCGGGGAGTTTCCTTCAGATGATCGGCGTGGGCCTGCTCTTAGGAATTGCGGGCGCCAGTTTTGCCATATCCCTGCCGCTGGCCAGCCGGGCCTACCCACTGGCGCATCAAGGATTGGCGATGGGCGTGGCCGGGTCGGGGAACAGCGGCGCGATCGTCAGCATCGCGCTGGCGCCACTGGTTGCCGTCAACCTGGGATGGCACGGAGTTTTCGGCGTCATGATTCCGGTCGTGCTCCTCACCGCCGTGCTGTATTGGGTGCTGGCGCGAGACGATGCGGCTACGGACAGCACGGCCAATCATCGCATGGACTTTACGCGGCTCCTTCGTGAGCCCGACACCTACTGGTTTTGCATGCTCTATTCCATCACGTTCGGCGGGTTTGTCGGCCTGAGCAGTTACCTCAGTATCTTCTTCTTCGACCAATACGGCCTTTCACACGTTGACGCTGGGTGGATGGCGGCAATCTGCGCCTTGGCGGGAAGCTTCTCCCGGCCTGTTGGCGGGTTCGTCGCCGACCGGCTCGGCGGGCTTCGCGTCCTCCTTTTTCTGTATCCCGCGATCGCAGTCTTCATCGGCGTGACAGCATTGCTCCTACCGATTGTCTATACCCTCGCAGTGGTCTTTCTGGCAATGATCTGCCTGGGCATGGGCAACGGTGTCATCTTTCAAGTCGTGCCCCAACGATTCCGACAAGAGATCGGCGCCGTATCCGGTCTGGTGGGGGCGGCCGGGGGACTTGGAGGCTTCCTGTTGCCTTCGACGTTGGGGCTGTTCAAAGACCTGACGGGGACCTATTCGACCGGCTTTGCCATCTTCGCCGCGGTCTGCGTTCTGATCGTGCCGGCGGTGGCGGTCCTCTGGCGTCCCGACCTTCAAAATTCCACCTCGCATATTTGACACCGTCCCCTCGTATCTCTATAGTAGATAAAGAAATTCTCGGAGAGTCCTGGTGAAATTCGATTCCATCGAAAACGCGATTGCGGACATTAAAAAGGGCCGCATGGTCATCTTGGTGGATGACGAAGACCGCGAGAATGAAGGCGACTTCGTCATGGCGGCCGAGACGGTCACGCCGGAGGCCGTCAATTTCATGGCGACCCATGGGCGGGGACTAATCTGTCTGGCTCTGACCCCCGAGCGAGTGGAGGAGCTCCAATTGCCGCCGATGGTTGCCGAGAACACGGCGCCCTTCGGGACTGCCTTTACGATTTCGATCGATGCCCGCCGCGGCATCACGACCGGTATCTCCGCCAAAGACCGGGCCGTAACGATTCAGACAGCCGTGGAGACCAAGACCAAGCCGTCCGACTTGGCGCGTCCCGGTCATGTGTTCCCACTCAGGGCCGATAAAGGCGGCGTCCTCAAGCGAGCCGGGCAGACCGAAGGTTCGGTGGACCTTGCACGCCTAGCCGGTCTTCTCCCGGCGGGGGTGCTTTGCGAGATCATGAACGAAGATGGGACCATGGCGCGCGTGCCGCAGCTTCAGGAGATCGCCCAACGCCATCACCTTAAACTGGTCACGATCAAAGACCTGATCGAATACCGCATGCAGCGGGAAACCTTCGTCCGGGAAATGGCGCAGGCCGAGTTGCCCACCATCTTCGGCGAGTTCACGGCGCACGTCTTCGAAAACGAGCTGGATCACGGCGCCCATGTGGCTCTCGTGAAGGGGACCATCAAGCCGAACGATGAGGTGCTGGTTCGCGTGCACTCCGGATGCCTGACGTCGGACGTGCTGGGGTCGCTTCGCTGCGATTGTCGGGATCAACTCCATCGGGCGATGCAGATGATCGACAAGGCCGGACAGGGCGTGCTCCTGTACTTGAACCAAGAGGGGCGGGGAATCGGGCTGGTGAACAAGCTGCGGGCGTACAAGCTTCAGGACGAAGGGAAGGATACCGTCGAGGCCAACCTGGCGTTGGGCTTCAAGGCGGACCTACGAGACTACGGGGTGGGCGCGCAGATTTTGGTAGGGCTGGGACTACATAAAATACGGCTCATTACCAACAATCCCAGGAAGATCGTCGGGGTGGAAGGCTATGGGCTGCGGGTGGTCGAGCGTGTGCCGATCGAGATTGCTCCCCAGGCCTCCAATATTCGATACCTCAAGACCAAGAAAGCCAAGCTGGGACATCTTCTGGACAAGGTCTGACCGGAGCTAAGCAGACGCGACGCATGCCGACGACGATCGAAGGCGCAGGCGCGGCCGCAGGATTGCGGTTTGCGATCATCTGCAGCCGGTTCAACGAGGAAATCACGAAGCGGTTGCTGGAAGGAGCGTTGGACGCCTTGCGCACAGGGGGAGTCCGTGAGGACGCCATCGATGTGGTGCTCGTGCCAGGCGCCTTTGAAATCCCGCTGGTCGCGTCCCGCCTGGCTCGTTCGCGTCGCTATGACGCGTTGATCTGTCTCGGCGCCGTGATCCGCGGCGAGACGCCGCATTTTGAATACCTCAGTGCGGAAGTGAGCCGCGGGATCGCCACGGTCGCCTATGACTATGGGCTCCCGGTTATCTTCGGCGTGCTGACCACCGATACCGAAGAACAGGCACATGCGCGATCAGGAAAAGAAGGGATGAATAGAGGGCATGAGGCGGGCATGGCGGCGATCGAGATGGCCACTCTCATGAAACGCCTCGACGCGTTATCCGGATCAGTGCCACGAGGACGCATGAGTACCATAAGGCGATCACCACGCAAGAGGGCGCGATGAGCCTCCGCCGCAAAGGACGCGAGCTCGCAGTCCAGGTCTTGTACCAGTGGGACATTCATCACGATACAACCGGATGGTTGGAGGATTTTTGGGAGCAGAACAAGGTTCATCCGGAAGCCCGGGAATTCGCCAACGATCTCGTTCAAGGAGTGATTGCCCACGTGAATGAACTGGACGAGATGCTCGGCCGTTATGCAGAGCATTGGACTGTTCACCGGATGGCCATCACCGACCGCACCGTGCTGCGTGTGGCAGTGTATGAACTTCTGTACCTGCCGGATGTTCCAGCCCGTGTCACCCTGAACGAGGCCATCGACACCGTCAGGCTGTTCGGCGACGAGCAATCCGGATCGTTCGTCAACGGAATCCTGGACCGTATCCTCAAGGAAGAATCGCGCCTGCAGGGCAAAGCACGAGAGGCGGCGCCGTCGGTGGCCCATGATTGACCGCTACTCCCGACCTCATCTACGGGCCATCTGGGAGCCTACAAAAAAATACGAGACGTGGCTGCAGGTGGAGCTGCTTGCCTGCGAGGCCCTGTCCAAGAAGGGATTGGTACCGACATCGGCCATCCGGCAGATCCGGGCCAAGGCGCGTATCAGGCCGGCCCGCATCGACGAACTCGAGCGGGTGACCAAGCACGATGTCATCGCCTTCATTGAGTCCATCTCGGAGCAGGTCGGTCCGGCGGCCCGTTACCTGCACATGGGTCTCACATCATCCGACATCCTGGATACGTCATTGGCCGTCCTCATGGTCGAAGCCGCCGACGCGATCCTGGACGATCTCGACCATCTCCTCGATGCGTTGCGGAACCGGGCCTGGGAGCATCGCGATACCCTGATGATCGGACGCTCGCACGGCATCCACGGCGAGCCCATCACGTTTGGGACCAAACTGGCCATCTGGTACGACGAGACCAAACGTCATCGCGAGCGGTTCCAACAGGCGCGAGAGACGATCGCCTATGGGAATATCTCCGGGGCCATGGGGACCTTCGCGCATCTCTCGCCGGACGTCGAGGCCTACGTTTGCAAAAAGCTGGGGCTCAAGCCGGCGCCTGCCTCCAATCAGATCATCCAACGCGATCGCCATGCGGCCTATCTGACCGCCCTGGCTCTCCTGGCCGGCAGCATCGAGAAGTTCGCCACGGAGATCCGCCACTTGCAGCGAACCGAGGTATTGGAAGCCGAGGAGCCCTTCACGCCAGGACAAAAGGGCTCTTCGGCGATGCCGCACAAACGAAATCCCATCGTCTCCGAGAACCTCTGCGGGTTGGCACGGCTGGTCCGGGCGAACAGCCTGGCAGCGATGGAAAACGTCGCCCTCTGGCACGAACGCGACATCAGCCATTCATCGGTCGAACGGGTCATCATCCCGGACAGCACGATTCTGGTGGATTTCATGCTGGCCCGGTTTACTGATCTGATCGCCAAGCTGGTGGTGTATCCCGAGCGGATGCGGCGGAATATCGAGTTGACGGGTGGCGTCATCTACTCGCAACGGTTGATGCTGGAACTGGTTCGACAAGGCGCGTCGCGCGTGCAGGCATATGAGGTCGTCCAGCGCCTGGCGATGGCGGCCTGGCAGGGGAGAACGCCCTTCAAGGATTTGGTCGAGAAGGACCCCGTTGTCACGAAACACCTTTCAGCCGAGGCCATTCGTACCTGTTTCAACCCGAAAGCCTATACCCGTTATGTGCCGGAGATCTTCAAGCGAGTGTTCGGCAACGGTGGCAAGCCGCGCACGCGGAAGGGACGAAGGCCTGCATGAAGGCAACGGTCTCCGTCACCTTGAAACGCGGCATCCTGGATCCCCAAGGTCAGGCCGTGCTTCATGCGCTTGGCTCGCTCGGCTATGCCGGTATCAAGGATGTGCGGATGGGTAAACTCATCGAGCTGGAGCTGGCCACGAACGATCGGGCGGGCGCTGAGGCTGAAGTGAAGGCCATGTGCGAACGTCTCCTGGCCAATACCATCATTGAAGATTACCGGATCGAAATCGTAGACTGATGGCGCGTTCATCCCTTCGTATCGGCATCCTCGTCTTTCCCGGGTCCAATTGCGACCGCGACTGCCACCATGCAGTCACGGCGATCATGAGCGCCGCAGCTGAGTTTGTGTGGCATAAGGAAGCCTCTTTGCCGCCGCTTGACGCCGTCATCATCCCCGGAGGGTTTTCGTACGGGGACTATCTTCGTACCGGCGCAATCGCCAGATTTTCTCCCGTGATGGCAGCCGTGACCCGATTCGCTGAAAGCGGCGGGCTGGTGCTTGGCATCTGCAACGGCTTTCAGATTCTATTGGAAGCCGGGCTTCTGCCCGGGGCGATGTTGCGGAATCGCTCGCTCTCCTTTATCTGTCGGGACACCCATGTCCGCATCGAAAATACCGAGACGCCTTTCACCGGCCGCTGCAAGCCCGGCCAGGTCCTCACCCTGCCCATCGCCCACGCTGAAGGCAACTACTACGCCGATCCGGCAACGCTGTCGTCCCTCAAGGCTAAGAACCAGATCGTCTTCCGCTACTGTACGCCGGAGGGGAAAGTCACGCCGGAGGCGAATCCGAACGGCTCGCTGGACAACATCGCCGGGATTGTCAACACGACCGGCAACGTGCTCGGAATGATGCCCCATCCAGAGCGCTGCGCCGAAGCGCTTCTCGGCAACGAAGACGGGAGGCTGATCCTGCTCTCGTTGTTGGATTCCTTGAAGAGCGGACGATTTTCACCGAAACCGGCGATGGTGTCGTAGATGATCACCAAGGACCTCATTATCCAGCATGGGTTGACGGATGAGGAGTACGGAAAGATCGCCTCCATCCTGGGGCGAGAACCGAACCTCACCGAGCTCGGGATGTTCTCGGTGATGTGGAGCGAGCATTGCTCGTACAAGAGCTCCCGCGCCTTTCTCAAAAAACTGCCGACGGAAGGGCCTCAGGTGGTGCAAGGCCCCGGCGAGAACGCGGGCGTGGTGGACATTGGGGATGGGCTCGTCGCCGTCTTCAAGATGGAGAGCCACAACCATCCCTCGTTCATCGAGCCCTATCAGGGCGCGGCGACCGGGGTCGGGGGCATCCTTCGTGACATTTTCACAATGGGTGCGAGGCCGATCGCACTGCTGGACTCTCTGCGCTTCGGTCCGCTGGACAACCCGAAGAACCGTTACCTCTTCGGCGGCGTCGTGTCCGGCATCGCCGGCTACGGCAACTGTATGGGCGTCCCCACCGTCGGCGGGGAGGTCTATTTCAACGAGATTTACAACCACAACCCGCTGGTGAATGTCTTCTGCCTGGGCATCGCCCGCAAGGATCAGATTTTCCGCGGGCGCGCCGCCGGCGTGGGCAACCCCGTGCTGTACATCGGGTCCAAGACCGGTCGCGATGGCATCCACGGCGCGACGATGGCATCCGACGCGTTTGATGAAGGCTCGGAATCCAAACGGCCGACGGTCCAGGTCGGGGACCCTTTCACTGAAAAGCTCCTGTTGGAAGCATGCCTCGAGCTCATGGAGAAGGACTTCCTGGTTGGGATTCAAGATATGGGAGCCGCAGGGCTGACCAGCTCTTCCTGCGAGATGGCATCGCGCGCCGGCACCGGGATCGAGCTGGAGTTGGCGGAGGTGCCACGACGCGAGCAGGGCATGACGCCCTATGAGGTGCTGCTCTCAGAGTCCCAAGAACGGATGCTTCTCGTCGCAAAGCCGGGGCGGGAGGGTGAGGTGCTGGAGATCTGTAAGAAATGGGACGTGTATGCCGCCGTGATCGGCCGCGTAATGGGAGACGGGTTGCTCCGAGTCAAGGAGAAAGGCGCGGTGGTTGCCGAGGTGCCCGCGCGTGCGCTGGTGGATGACGCACCCAAGTATGAGCGTCCGGCGGCAGCGCCCCCGTACCAGGACCATCTGCAATCCTTGCCGCTCGAATTGATTCCCGAGCCTCGGGATTGCAATGCGGTCTTCGCCGCGCTTCTGGCGTCGCCGACCATCGCCCATAAAGGATGGGTCTTCGAGCAATACGACCACATGGTTCAGATCAATACTCTGATTCGTCCCGGATCGGATGCCGCGGTCCTGCGGATCAAGGGAACGGACAAGGCCCTGGCCGTCACGGCGGACTGTAACAGCCTTTATTGCGTGCTCAATCCTTACGTGGGCGCGGGCATCGCCGTCGCTGAGGCCGCGCGTAATCTCGTTTGTGCCGGGGCGCGACCGCTGGCGCTGACCGACTGCCTCAATTTCGGAAACCCGGAGCGTCCGGACATCATGTGGCAGTTCATCCTGGCGGTCGAAGGCATTGCCGATGCCTGCAAGGCCCTGAAGATTCCAGTGGTGAGCGGGAATGTGAGCTTCTACAACGAAACTCGTAGGCTGTCGATTTATCCCACTCCGGTCATCGGGATGGTCGGACTGGTAGATCATGCCGATCGCGCCGTCTCGCAGGGATTCAAGGCCGAAGGCGATGCGATCGTCCTGCTAGGAGAGACCGGTGAGGACCTAGGCGGGACCGAATATCTGAAAACCATCCATCACCGTGAGCAGGGGATGCCGCCCATGCTCAACCTGGATCGGGAGGTTGCGCTGCAAGCCGTTGTGCTGGAGGCGATTGAGCAGGGCCTGGTCCGGTCCGCCCATGACTGCGCGGAGGGAGGCTTGGCCGTCGCGCTGGCCGAATGCTGCCTGTCTGCGCCCGCTGGCCCGATGGGGGCGGAAATTGTCCTCGGCGCACAGGGGCTCCGGCGCGATAGTGTGCTGTTTGGCGAGTCCCAGTCCCGGATCATCCTGTCCGTCAAACCCGGCGACCTCGAGAGGATCAAGGCATTAGCGCAAAAGGCTGAAGTACCGCTTTCAGTTTTAGGATTCGCCGGCGGCAAGCGGCTGACTGTGTCCATCCGTGATGAACATGGCCGGGCAGCTATTGAGATTGACCGGCCCTGTCAGGAACTTGCTATAATCTGGCGTGGGGCGCTTCGGTCGGCCCTGGAATCCCCTCTGGAGGTTGAAGGAAGACACGCATGAGTGAGATCAGTGCCCTCATCACGCCCGATAAATTCCACGACGAGTGCGCCGTCTTCGGCGTGTATGGCCATAAGGAAGCGGCCAACCTGACCTATCTCGGCCTGTACGCCCTCCAGCACCGCGGCCAAGAAAGCTCCGGGATCGTTTCCAACGACGGTACCCAGTTCCATGTGGAAAAGGCTATGGGCCTAGTGGCCGACATCTTCACGAAGGATCGTTTGAAACGCCTGCCCGGCCGGTCGGCGATCGGCCACAACCGGTACTCGACGGCCGGTTCCAGTGATCTCAAGAACGCCCAGCCGCTCGTCGTCAACTTCGCCTTCGGCAATCTGGCCTTGGCCCACAACGGCAATCTGATCAATGCCCAGATGCTCCGCAACGAGCTGGAGGCCTATGGCGCCATTTTCCAATCCACGACCGACAGCGAGGTGGTCGTCCATCTGATCGCGCAGTCCCGCCAGAGTCTCCTGCTGGATCGGATCTTCGACGCATTCAACCAGGTGCGCGGCGCCTTTTCCATCACGTTGCTGACGGACAACGGGCTGGTGGCGGCCCGTGACCCCTGGGGTTTTCGGCCCCTATGCTTGGGCCGGCTCAAGGACGGATGGGTCGTGGCATCGGAGACCTGTGCGTTCGACCTGATCGGTGCCGAGACGGTCCGTGACATCGAGCCGGGTGAGCTTGTGTACATCGACGACAAGGGCCTCCAATCCTTCCATCCCTTCCCCAAGGTCAAGCCGGCGATGTGTATCTTCGAGCACGTGTATTTCGCCCGCCCGGACAGCAAGATTTATGGGAACAACGTGTATACCGCACGTCGGGCGCTAGGCCGCCAGCTAGCCAAGGAATCCCACGTGCCCGCTGACATCGTCATCGCGGTGCCGGACTCCGGCGTGCCCGCCGCCCTTGGATACGCCGAAGCGGCCCACCTTCCCTACGAGCAGGGCCTGATCCGCAACCATTACGTGGGCCGGACCTTCATCGAACCCGAGCAGCGCATTCGCCATTTCGGGGTCAAGGTCAAGTTGAATGCCGTCGCGGAGGTCCTGGACGGCAAGCGCGTGGTCGTGGTGGATGATTCCATCGTGCGCGGCACGACGAGCCGGAAGATCGTGAAGATGCTCCGCCATGCGGGCGCAAAGGAAGTCCATATGCGGATTTCCTCCCCGCCGGTCATCTCGCCCTGCTTCTACGGGATCGACACTCCGACCAAGAAGGAGCTGATCGGCTCGACGCATTCGATCGAGGAGATCCGCAAGTATATCACCGCCGATTCGCTCGCCTACCTGAGCCTAGAGGGCCTCCTGGCTGCCGCGCCCGGAGCCGGGGAGCGCTACTGCACCGCCTGTTTCACGGAGAACTATCCGATTCCCTTCACCAAAGCCGAGGAACTGCAATTGGGTCTCTTCGATCCTTCGTGATGGAGTGGACGGCGCGGATCAGCCGCCGCTTCGTCATTGCTCTTACCCTTCTTCAACTTCTTCTTTTCTACGCCTGGCTCGTCGAGCCGAACTGGATCGAGGTCACGCAACACGAGGTCCGGTTCAAGACCCTTCCGGAAGAGTTCAACGGCCTCGTCGTGGCGCATCTCTCGGACCTGCACATCCGCAAATACGGCAACCGCGAACAGCGTGCGCTCACGCTCCTGGCTGAGGCCAAGCCTGGCATAGTCGTTGTCACGGGCGATTTCACGCTGGAGAGAAGCGACCCGGCCGCCATTCAACGGTTCCTCCGAGATCTTCGGGATCTCCATCCCCCGTTTGGAATTTGGGCTGTCCTCGGCAACTATGATCACTGGTTTCCGCCCGCGGAAAACGACGCGGCAGTACGCACGCTCTTCAAGGATGCGGGCGTTGCGCTCCTGGTCAATCAATGGGGGCGGCTCGGAAAGGGCCTGGATACCATCTCGCTGATCGGCGTGGACGATCCCTTTTCCGGCTATGCCGATTTGGCCGCTGCTTTGAAGGGCACGCAGCGGACGCCGTTTGCGGTCCTGCTGACGCATTCGCCGCAAATCTTCATGAAAGCCGATCTCATGAAGTTCGACCTCGTGCTAGCCGGCCATACCCACGGGGGGCAGATTCGTCTGCCCGGCATCGGTGCCCTGTGGCTACCGGCCGGCAGTGAGGGCTATGAGGCGGGGTGGTTTTACGGCCAGTCTGCGCAGATGTACGTGAGCAGAGGGGTCGGAACAAGCATCCTGCCGTTCCGGTTTTTCAGCCGGCCGGAGATCGCTCTGATGACACTGAAGCGCGGCCAGTAGCCAGTGCTCGCCGGATCCTGCAATAGCGTGCCACCCCTCTCTCAGCCCGCCATACGCCGTTTCATGATTTTCTTCGGATTAGTCTATTTTGCGCAGGGGATCGGGCAGGCCGGGGCGCTGATCAGCCAGCCCCTCATGTATTATTTGAAATCCTTGGGCATGACGACCGACCATGTGGCCGCCCTGCTCGCCGTGCTGACCGTGCCGTGGATCATCAAGCCGCTGTATGGTCTGATCAGTGATTTCATTCCGCTATTCGGCTATCGGAGGAAAAGCTATCTCTTTCTAATGAACGGACTGGCGGCCGGCGGTTTTCTCTGGCTCACGGGTTTGACCGCGCCGAACATGATCGTCGCGTCCCTCTTCCTGACCGCGTTAGGCATCGCGTCCTCGGACGTGCTCGTGGATGCCTTGATGGTCGAGAACGGCCAGAAGACAGGCTTGATCAAGCAGTTTCAAAGCCAACAGTGGATGTGGTTCAATGTCGCGGCCATCATCTCAGGGCTGGTCGGTGGGTGGTTGAGTCAAGTGCTCGCACCGGCAAGCGCGCTTCATACCGCGGCGCTGGTGATCGCCTGTGCTCCGGCTGCTGTGGTATTGGCCACGACCGTTCTCGTCCGCGAGGAGAAATCCCAGCTCGACCTCGGGGCTCTGCGCTCGACGACGCGCGGTCTGATGTCCTCGCTCAAGTCTCGGACGATCTGGATCGTCGCCGGATTTCTGGCCTTCTGGAATTTCACGCCGAGCTTCGGTACCCCGCTGTTTTATCACATGATCGATCATTTGAAGTTCGAACAGTACTTCATCGGGCAACTGACGTCGATCGCGTCTGTTGGGGCCGTGATCGGCGCCTTTGTGTACCGGCACTATCTAGCCGGACGGTACTCCACCAAAAGCCTCGTCTACCTCAGTATCCTACTGGGATCCGGGACGACGTTGGCCTACCTGTTGCTCGTGGATAAGACCAGCGCGGTAGTGCTCTACTTCATGACCGGTATTCTCAGTATGATTCCGCTGTTGACATTGCTCAGCCTCGCCGCGGCTGTATGTCCACCTCAAGCGGCGGGCTTTACCTTTGCTGGACTGATGTCGATTTATAATGCGACCGGACAACTCTCGCAGATCACCGGCGCGTACTTGTACGAGCGACTATTCCATCAGCAGATCGGGCCATTGATCCTGGTTGCGGCCGTCTTCACGCTGGGAGCCTTCCTCATCGTGCCGTTCCTGCCCGATACGGATCGATTAGCGGGTGAAGCGGAGGGCTAAGGTTATGGAAGGGTCATTCCTCCAGTGTCGAGATGTCGCCGGGGTTCTGGCCCAGTTCCTTGGCCTTCAGCACCCGCCGCATGATCTTGCCGGAGCGGGTCTTGGGCAGGCTGGGGACAATTTCAATTTCCCGCGGCATGGCAATCTTACCCAATTCGTGCTTGACGTGATCCTTCATTTGTTGAATCAGTTCCGGTGATTCGTTAAAGCCTTGCTTTAATATTATGAACGCCTTGATGGATTCACCGGCCGTCTTGTGCGGCTTGCCGATCACGGCCGCTTCGGCCACCGCCTGGTGGCTGACCAGGGCGCTTTCCACCTCGGCTGTCCCGATCCGGTTGCCGGCGACCTTGATCACGTCGTCGGCCCGGCCCATGAAAAAGAAATACCCGTCCTCGTCCTTCCGGCAGACATCCCCCGCCGTGTAGCAGCCTGGAATGGTATTCCAATAGACCTTGTAGCGGTCCGGATCTTTGTAGATCGTCCGCATCATGGAGGGCCAGGGCTTCTTGATCACCGCGAACCCGCCGATATTGGGCGGGAGCGACCGGCCTTCGCGATCCACCACGTCGGCCTCAATGCCGAGAAACGGCCTCGCTGCGGAGCCCGGCTTGAGCTTGGTGCAGGGGAGGGGCGTGATGAGGATCGCGCCGGTTTCCGTCTGCCACCAGGTATCCATGATCGGGAGCGTGCCCCCGGTGGCGCGGTGGAACCACAGCCAAGCCTCCGGATTGATCGGCTCGCCGACCGATCCGAGGATCCGCAGGCCGCTGAGGTCATATTTCTTCGGCCACTCTTCCCCGTACTTCATCAGGAGGCGGATGGCCGTCGGGGTCGTGTAGAAGATGGAAACCCCGTAGCGCTCGATCAGATCCCACCACCGGCCCGGATTGGGATAATCGGGTTTGCCTTCCACCATTAAGACGGTTGCGCCGTTCAGCAACGGTCCGTAGACGATGTAGCTGTGCCCAGTGACCCAGCCCGGATCGGCCACGCAGAAGTACACGTCGTCGTCCTTGAGATCAAAGACGAGCTTCGTGGTCAGGTACGTTCCGACCATGTAGCCCCCGTGCACGTGCTGAACGCCTTTCGGTTTACCCGTGGTGCCGGACGTGTAGAGGAAATAGAGGGGGTCTTCGGCGTCCATCACTTCGGAGGGACAGGTCGCTTTTTCGCTCTTCAGCCAGTCGTTCCAATCAATCTCCTTGGGAGCGGATATGGCAACACCGGAGTTTTGCCGGTGGACGACGACAACTTTCTCGATGGAGGGAGAGTTGGCGACCGCGTCATTGACGACGGGTTTGAGGGGCACGACCTTCCCGCGATCGTAGCCGACATCGGCGGTGATGATCACCCGCGGCTGGCTGTCCTCGATCCGGCTCGCGAGCGCCGGCGCGCTGAACCCGGAATAGACAACGGTATGGATGGCGCCGATACGGGCGCACGCCAGCATGGCGATGGATTGTTCAGGAATCTTGGGGAGGTAGATCGCGACCCGGTCACCCTTTCGGATGCCCAGAGCTTTCAAGGCGTTCGCGCAACGACAGACCTGACGGTAGAGTTCTCCATAGGTGAAGATCCGCTCAGTGTCGTCCTCGCCGACCCAGATCAGAGCCACCTTGTTCTTGCGCCAGGTTTTGAGGTGCCGGTCCAGACAGTTGTGCGAGATGTTGCACGTGGCGCCGACGAACCACTTGGCCCAGGGATAGTCCCACTGGAGGACTTGCGTCCAGGGCGAAAACCACTCCAGCTCGTGCGCGGCCTTGTCCCAGAAGCCGGGAACGTCCTTGATGGATTCCGCGTAGGCCTTGTCATAGTCCTTGATCCAGGCCTTCTCGATGGTCTCAGGCGATGGGTGGAAGACGTCCGTGACCTTCTGAAAGCTATCGACTTTTTCTTCCATGGTCAGTCCGCTCCGCCTTTCATGTAGTTGAGGCCGATTTTGAGGGCGCGTCGAATCACCTCCGGCCACCGGGCCTCGGGGTATTCAGCCAGAATGACGGCAGCCTTGGGATCCTGGAGATAGAGGTTGGTGATATACACGATCCCGTCTTCAATCCGTATTTCTTTGGGCTGCTCCATGGCACTCCTTTCCAGAAATTTCCGTATCTTACAAGCCTGCGGAAGGTACGTCAACGACAGGATGGGAGCCGCAAAAGTATCTTTTTCCGGTTTCCTCTGTCTAACCCTCGTAGGGATAGAATAGGTACGCCCCTGTTTCTTGACAGGGTCGGCACTGCATGTTAGCCTTTTTTCACGCGAAAGGGAGGCATTATCATGAGATTTCGAGGTGGAATGAATCTGATCTGGACGGCAGTGGGCATTGCCGGAACCGCGCTCATGCTTTCGGCCTGCGCGGGCGGTCCCCCGAAATGGGTCCAAAAAGGCGGGGGGTACATGAATGAGAAGAACAGCAAGGCCTTCTATGGGGTCGGCGCCGTCACGGGGGTGCGGAACGAGCCCCTCGCCAAGGAAGCAGCCGACAACCGTGCCCGGGCCGACCTGGCCAAATATATGGATACCTATACGGCCTATCTGATGCGGGACTATGCCGCTTCGACCACCGCCGGCGACTTCACGAAGTCCAGTGAAGAGCAGAACGTCGAGCGCGCCCTCAAGACCTTCGTGAGTGCCAACCTGTCCGGCGTAGCAGTCGTGGACCGCTGGGAGACGGATGACAAGTCCGGCAAGACCGTCTACTCATTGGCAAAGATGGATCTGGAAACCTTCAAGGACCAGGTGGGCCGTATGAAGGAACTGAACGCCGAGGCACGGGACTTCGTGCGGAAGAATGCGGAGAAGGCGTTTGAGCGGCTGCAACAGGAAGAGGATCGGCGTGGCAACCAGTAGCATCCAGCCTCTCATCGGGCTGTGCGTGGGGCTCGTCATGCTCTCGTGCGCCGGTTGCGCCTCCACTTCGGTCTCGCGGGTCGATGCCGCGAGTGTCACGGATTTGAGCGGCCGATGGAACGACACCGACTCACGGATGATTGCCGAAGGGATGATCAAGGACGCATTGTCCCAACCTTGGCTGACCAACTATACCAACGCCACCAGAAGGTCGCCTGTGGTCATTGTGGGTACGATCACCAACCGCAGCCACGAACACATCAATGTGCAGACTTTCATCAACGATTTGGAGCGTGAGCTGACTAATTCCGGACGGGTGACGTTCGTGGCGGGCAGGGGCGAACGGGAGGAAGTCCGCGAGGAACGTCGCGATCAAGCAGCCAACGCCTTGGAGCCCACGCAAAAAGCGCCGGGTAAAGAGATCGGCGCCGACTATATCCTGCGCGGCTCCATCAGCACCATTGCGGATGAGGCCGAAGGGACCAAGGCGATCTACTACCAAGTGGACCTCGAAATGGTGGACCTTGCCAACAATGTCAAGTCCTGGTTCGGCCAGAAGAAGATCAAGAAGGTCGTGGAACGAAAGCGCGTCATCTTCTGACGCGGCTGTTCGGCTTGTCCAGGCACCTCACCCTGCCGGTTCTTTTTTTTCTTGCCGTGCTTCCCGCCTGCGCGTCCACCATTCCGTATGCGCGGATCGATCGCGCGCTGCAGGATGGCAATCCCGCCGAGGGCGTCGCCATCATTGAGAAGAGCCATGACACCTATGGCAGTAAGAGCGAAACGCTGTATCTCATGGACAAAGGAATGATCGAGTATGTGGCCAGCCGCTACACCGAAAGCATCCAATCGCTATCGAAGGCGGAGGCGCTGACCGAAGACCTCTATACTAGTCGCGTCCACACGGAGGTCGAAGCCTTTCTTACTTCGGACAACGCCCTGCCGTATGAGGGCGAGGAGTTCGAGAAAGTGCTGCTCAACGTCCTCATGGCGCTGGACTATGCCCAATTGGGATTGTGGGACGATGCGTTGGTCGAAGCGCGCAAAGTGGACCACAAGCTCCTGGTATTGGCCGATCGCAACCAGAAGCGGATGACCTACAGCAAAGACGTGCTGGCCCGCTACCTGAGCGGCATCCTCTATGAAGCCGCCGGGGACCTCAGCAACGCGTTCGTCGCCTATCGGCTGGCATACGACGCGTTCCAACAATACCGACAGGCTTACGGCATCCTGACGCCGGATCTTCTGCGCCAGGATCTCCTGCGTGTGTCCGAAGCTCTGGGATTGACCCAGGAGCACGAGGAGTACAAGCAGGGCTTCCCCGGAATCACCTGGCAGTCTGAGGCAAGCTCTCAAGGCATGGGCGAACTGGTCTTCATCACCTATGCCGGCCATGCTCCTTTCAAGCGAGACACGTTTGTGGACATTCCCTTCAGCTATAATGCGATGAACGTCGTATTGGCGACTAATCTTTACAATCAGTACGCTTCGCAGGAGTATCGAACTGCTCAGAGTATCCTGTACGGACTTACCGGCAGGATCGTTCGGATCGCCATTCCCCGGTTCGTACGGCGCCCGTCCGGGATCGCCTATACCGAAGCGGTCATCGTCGCTCACGACTCCCAATACGCGAGCCGCTCCGTCTTGATGGAAGACATTACGGCGATCGCCGTCAAAGACCTGGAAGAGCGTCTTGTCAGGACAGCAGCCAAAGCGGTGGCCCGCGCGGCTTGGAAATATGCGCTGGCGGAAGGCGTGCGGGTCGGCGCACGCAGCGCGGCGAGTGGACAAAAGGACTGGGGACAGCTCGCGGGAGCCGTGGCAGGGGCGCTGGCCCACATCTTCGCCGTCGCATCGGAGGAGGCGGACAAGCGAAGCTGGGTGACCCTCCCGGACCGCATTCACATCGGCCGATTGCGAGTCCCCCCTGGCACCTATGACGTGGAGCTGCGACATATTGGATTGTCAGGGGGAGTGATGGCGACGCAGGTGCTGCGGGGGATCGTCGTCGCCGAGCGAGGCACGCGCTTCGTCAGCGCGCGGGTATTACAATGATGAAAAAGTTTCTTGCCGAGGCGATGATCCTGCTTCTGGCCGCCTGTGCCGGCGCGCCCATAGCGCCCGACTGGGTGGCAGGGACGAAGGCAGCGGCATATCCCGAAGACCAGTTCCTGATCGGCGTCGGGCAGGCTGGGTCTCGGCCGGCGGCGGAAGAGCGCGCCTATGCGGCGGTGTCGCGGATCTTCAAGGCGGAGGTCAACAGCCAGGCCAAGGATTGGGAGTCCTATCTGACGCTTGAGCGCAAAGGGAACGTGCAGATCGAGCGCCGGCTGATGTTGGACACGATCACGAAAGTGTCGACCGACAAGGTGC
>Ga0207646_10001348_pt1 | contig 30482 bp, 26 predicted proteins | sample KBSK5502metaG_FD_184343 | JGI IMG/M metagenome (GOLD analysis project Ga0207646, IMG submission 184343) | Corn, switchgrass and miscanthus rhizosphere microbial communities from Kellogg Biological Station, Michigan, USA - KBS K5-50-2 metaG... | ecosystem: Host-associated > Plants > Roots >... | reverse complement strand
ACATGCAGGCGGCCCAGAAAGAGATGCGCCAGGCTTTGAAAGGTGTGGAGATGGCGCTTATGATCGCGTCGATGCTGCACGCTATTGCCACGGGCAACTTGCTTCCTGCAACGGTGCGCACAGTTGTGGTGGATATGAACCCGTCGGTTGTTACAAAGCTGGCAGACAGGGGAAGCTTTCAAGCGGCGGGTCTGATTACGGATGCAGAGCTGTTTCTGAGGGAGTTGGCGGAGGCTTTATCTTAAAACAAAAAAGCGGTCGTAAGAAGAGATTTTATGAGCCAATACGGATGGGCGGATTGTCCCGACAATGTGCGAGCTCAAGTAAACATTTTTAAAGATGAAAATTTTGACGAAATTGCTCTAACAGGGTTCGTATTGTATATGGACGAGCATATACAAGCGCCACATGATATCCGGGGCCAGGGCTAGCAACGCTCTAGCCTTCTACTCATCGATTGAAGAGCCTTTCTTACGAACATAATGCCGCCGGGCTTTAGCGCGGTTGCCGCAACTCTTCATATCACACCAGCGGCGACTATGATTCTTACTGGTATCTAAGAAGAGCCAATCACAGTCGTCAGATGCACAAATGCGTACTATATCCAGCTCATCTGAAGTCAGTAAATCTGCTGCTGACTGCACAACCGGCCACAGTATTCGATCAAGGTCACCCTCATTGACAATCCAACCCCATGCGAACCTGACTGCCCCTGGCACAATCTGTGCGTGAGTCATTGTATCAGCAATCGCGGCATTTAACAAAGCAAGAGCTTCACCTTCTGCTGAAGCGTCCTGCGCCACTGCCTTGAAGAGCCGGTAAATCGCCTCCCGTAAGACAACAGCTCGTTGAAGAACTATAGACGCTTCTGCCGGGCGACGTGCTGCTTCTTCGAGGAATTGCTGCGCTTCCTGGTCCTCCAATATATGTGCCTGCTGGCTCCATGACACCAGATCACTGTAACTATTAAGAAGCTCCCGGGGATAGTCGCTGGGACGATCTTCCAAGGTATTGGCAAAGTCCAGGCACAGTAAACCACCCGTAAATTCAAAGATACGCGCTTGCATTAGATTCTCAACCATGAAAAGTAACCCTCCTCTCATACTTTATCACATCTTATACTAACTAGCAAAATACACTTGACAGGTTACAATTTGTATAGTACAATCTAACTATCAAAAACAATTTTACTAGTTAATTTATTCCGATGTCAAGAGATGAGCTGCGCTGCTTGTAGCCAGTTGAAAGGAGAACGTTTCATGCATTCAATTGATCACTATGACACGCTGCGCAGGGGGCGCGAGGAACTGCTGCGTCAAGCAGAGCAGGAGAGGATGGCCCGGGCAGCGCTGCTCAAGCGAAAAACGAACTGGACAGTTCGCAAGGTTGCTAACTGGCTTGGTATTCACCTGGTTAGATGGGGTAAAAAGCTCGAGCGCTTTGGAACATTCGCGGAAGCGTGAGACATTCTATGAAACGGTTTAAAAACGCTCTATCAGGTACATTGTATGGTGTGACGTGCACGATCTCTGAAGCTACAAGAAATAAGAGGAACACAGTGGAAACCATTATCATTTTGCTCATTGCGCTGGCTGTATTCGATGTCGCTGCTCTGCTCTGGGGCATCAACAGTACAGATGGTATTGACTCACCCGAGTGGGAGAGGCGCCGCAACTGGTTAGCATTTCACTAAAAGCGACACTCGATCCTGGTAGATTCCGCCCTGGACTGGCGGAGTCCACCAGTTGGAAAGGAGCACGGCTATGATTGCGAGAATCTGGCGAGGTATAACGCCGGAGTCGAAAGCTGATGAGTATTTCGATTTCTTAAAAGCAACTGGCATCAAGGATTACCGTGAGACTGAGGGTAATCGGGGCGTGTTTGTGTTACGCAGCATACGCGGAGGACAAGCAGAATTTCTACTGCTTACTCTCTGGGAATCATGGGATGCTATCCAGCAATTTGCCGGAGACGATGTTGAAAAAGCCGTCTATTATCCTGAGGACCAGGATTACCTTCTTTCACTCGATCCGAAGGTCGAGCATTATGATGTGCTGCTCCCGTAGGGCAGAGCCCCCCAACGAGGACAAGCACAAGGCCCCTTCATCCGCTCCACCCGGCCCCTTGTCCCTACAGGACCTTGGGCCGCAAGCACCTCAATGGATAGGATTACCCCATTCGGTCGTCAACATTCATCAGGGTGCGAGCCGCCATTTCAGCAATCCTTGTAGCGAGTCGTTGCAACTCATCGCGCAGTTCAGGGGGCTTCAGTACAATGAATGGGCACTGTATACCGGTGAGAAAATGAGCTATCCATTCGAGGTAACCGACAGAGCAGCGCAGCATAATCCCGTCAGGAACTTGATGCAGGGTCGCGATAACGGGCGGCACATAATGCTGAGCTTGATCTAGTGTCGTCTCGAGCAGCACTTCGACCTCCCAGGTGGCCGGTGTGTTTGCCAGTGAACGCAACACGTATGCCAAGCTATCAAAGTCAGGTGGGCGTGAAAATGTTTCTTCACGCAACTCGGCCTGCAGGATGCGATCCAGCCGGAAGACTCGCAACCCTGCACGCAAGTGGCAATAGCCCACGGCGTACCAAAAACCCGACCTGTACACAATACCGTAGAGATCGACGGCTCGCTCGGTTGTCTCGGATTGCCAGGAAGAGTAGTGCAGCCAGACACGGCGGCACTGCTGTGCGGCGGCACAAAGCGTGACCACCAGGTTAGTCCTGGGTGTTGGGCCGGAGTGGGTAAGATCAAGTGTTAATGTTTCCTGTACGGCTTGCACCTGTTCGCGCAGGGCCAGGGGCAGCACGCGCTCGATCTTGGCAAGCGCACCTTCGACGGCTGGTGCAGCCGCGGTCAAACCTAGCTGGCGGGCGACCAGCAGTCCAAGGGTGAGAGCCAGCGCCTCATCTTCCGTAAACATCAACGGCGGCAACTTGAATCCAGGACGCAGACGATAGGAGCCATGCCGCCCTCGCACGGCCTCAACGGGAAAACCCAGGTCTTGAAGCATGGTGATGTAGCGGCGGACGGTGCGGGCGTTGACTTCCAGGCGCTGGGCCAGTTCTGGTCCGCTGAGCTGCTGGCGCGATTGCAGCAGTTCGAGGATGGTCAGTACACGGGTGGTTGGGAAGTACATGCTGATTCACCTTTCCTAGTACATACTCAAGCGACCAGTTCGGGAATGAGAGCAGAGGAGCAGGGCGGGGGCAAGCCCCGCCCCTACTATAGACGGCCTCGCTTTTCCTGGCATGAGCTACTAGCCTCCGATTGTTAGTAGAACTTCTTGAAATCAGGGCTGATTATAGCCGCTTTTTGTGTTAGACTCAAGAGGAGCGAAAACAACATCATAAGGAGGGGCAACCATGGCAGAACATATGGACAAAGCCAGCATACTCGACGAGCTGCGTTCAAAATATGCTGCACTGGAGGCAATACTGGCTCCGCTGGACGAGGCGCAGATGACCACACCAGGAGTTATTGGAGGTTGGTCTATCAAAGATATTCTGGCTCATGTTACCGCCTGGCATCATCGCCTGCTGGCATGGCTGCATGCAGCCGGGCATAACGAGGAACCTACCATTTCTGGCCCGAATAGCGAGGAAGAAATGGATAGGCTTAACGAGCAATTTTACCAGGAGAATAAGTCTCGTCCTCTCGCGGATGTGCTGGGCGACTTCCGCAGCTCTTATCTGCAAATTGTGGAGGCGGTGCAGGCTATGCCTGAAGAGGACCTGATCGACCCTCGCCGGTTCGCCTGGTTGGATGGAGATTCGCTCCGGCAGCTTGTCGCAGGCGATACCTACGATCATTACGAGGAGCACAGACAGCAGATCGAGGAGTGGTTAGCCAGGCCCAATTAGCATAGCGATATAATAGGATAACTTGCTCATGGTATTACAGATTTCACGCGAACAGGCACGGCGTTTTCTTGCACGCTACCACTTCTTAGCGACCGATTTACCGGGTGTTTTTGATCGTTTGGGGACAGTGCAATACGATCCACTCAATCCCGTTGGGCGCAATCCTGATCTTGTATTCCAGGCACGCATTCCAGGCTACCAGGTCGATGATTGGCAAAAAGCAGCGTACACTGATCGCCTTGTCTACGATGCCTGGGATAAGATGGCCTGTCTCGTTCCTGTGAGCGATTGGCCGATGCGTGCCTTGATTCGCGAAAAACACCGTCCGTATCACGATAGGGAAATTTTACAGGCTGATCCTGAAGGTGCTGCGGCGTTACTGGCGACGATCGATGAACAAGGGCCGCTTTCCTCGCTCGAGTTCGAGGACCGGTCGCATTTCGGAGAACCAGGTTCGTGGTATGGATCGACACGCACCAAGCGCCTGTTACGCTCATTGTGGGCCTGCGGCGAACTGGTAACGCATCATCGCCAGGGCGGACGCCATTATTATGACCGCCCGCGGCGTGTAATACCCCCACAACATTTTGAGGCAACCCCGCTGGTGGATGAGGAGGCCTATTACCGCTGGATCATCATGCGCAGGTACCAGGCGGCTGGTATATTACGTCCAACTGCCGAGGCGGCCGTCTGGTGCGCGTGCGTAGAGGCAGCGAAACGCAAGCTGGCAGTTACGCAACTGCTAGATGCGGGGCAATTGACTCAACTACAGGTTGGCGACCTGGCATGGCCCTATTATGTGCACTCCAGCGCACTCAACTTGCTCGACCAGCCTCTGCCAGATTCACGGGTAATATTCCTGGGGCCGCTTGATAGCCTGTTGTGGGATCGCAAATCCCTGCTGCACATTTTTAATTTCGACTACGCATGGGAAGTCTATAAGCCTGCCGAACAGCGTAAATGGGGGTATTATGTGCTGCCCGTCTTCTATGGAGAGCGCTTTGTAGCACGCATGGATTCTCGCCTGGAGAAAGGCGTCTGGACGATTTCGCACTGGTGGTGGGAGCCTGATGTCACTCCTGGTACAGAGTTGTTGGAGGCGTTACGCGCGGCTGCTGAGGGATTTTTGCACTATTTACGCGCCGACGGGGTGTGCGTGGGGGAAGATGTGGATGTGCTGGTGAAACAAACTTTACTGGGGGCAGCGGCTTCGCCGTCCAGGTTTATGCCCATAGGGGCGTGATTACGCACATTGACGAACTACCCCGGCTACCTGATGAATTTTGACGACCGAATAGGGTAATCATGCTCATGGGGACGCAAGCGTCCCCACCGTTCTGTAGGGACAAGGAGTGGAGGCGGACGTTTCTAGCTATTACCCGATTCGGTTGTCAAAGATCATTAGGGGCCGATACATTGCGCCCCTGCGAACCAACCATCCAGCACAATGTTGTAAAATTAAGTATTGCTATGCGATGCGCTGTATCCAGTTCGCCGGGGAGTTGGATACAACACAATTTACTGTTTTTGCCCAGTCCCTTAAGGATAGATCGCAGATGAATTCAATGGATTGGCATGATCAGCCCCACCGGCTCTCTGTTAACGAACAGCTTACGCTCAGCGCCCTTTGGTTTTCTATAAACTTTCAGAACTCAGCCCTGCTTCCAATCGTGATTCCCATACAAATTTTATTGTTTGTCGCGCCGGGCCAGGTGGGGAGTGCCCAGCAAGCGACTTTCCTCGGGTGGATTACGGCAGCAGGTGCGATCCTGACATTGATCGTGCCTCCATTGATCGGCATGCTATCTGATCGCACTACCGGCCACTGGGGACGCCGGCGACCATATATCTTAAGTGGTGGGCTACTCATGTTCTTTGGTGCAATCTTCCTGGGATTTGCCAGAAATCTCGGCTTCTTTATAGTGGGTCTCATAGTTTTTCAGCTTGCTACCAATGCTACCACCGCCGGATACCAGGGCTTGATACCGGATCGCGTGCCTGAAGATCAGCGTGGCAGAGCCTCGGGCTATATGGGACTTATGAGTATTCTCGGGAATGTTTGCAGCCTGGCCCTGGCCGCATGGCTACTCGGCCAGGTTAACCTGGTTTCAACCGGCAGTGACGCTATCCATAGCGGCGCCATTGGTTACTACATACTGAGCGGGATAGTCTTGCTCGCCGGCGTGTTGATAACAATAGTTGGTGTGCGCGAAGTACCGCACATCCTTTCGCCAGCGGAATCCAACCCGGTAGGGGAGAAAGCTATCCCCAGATTGCGTGCCTGGTTTGCACATAACTGGCTTGAGCCCTGGCATGATCGTAATTTTAGCTGGGTTTTCCTGACACGCTTCTTCGTCATGTTAGGGCTTACCCTGTTCATGACGTACATTGAATATTACTTTGCCAATGTCGCGCACGTCACCAATTTTGTGCAGGCAACGGCGGGAGTTGCAATACTTGCCTTGCTGGGCGCTGTCTGCAGCGCCTTTGTGCTTGGTGTGCTCTCTGACCATACCGGGCGGGTCAAGATAGTCTCCCTGGCTACAGTGTGCATGGCGCTGGCGGCGCTGGCGTTCGTCGTTTTACCCGATACCCGGGTGCTCTGGCCGCTGGGTCTACTCTTCGGATTGGGCTTCGGGGCCTACACCAGTGTAGACTGGGCTTTAACTATCGACTCGCTGCCGTCACTGGATACGGTCGGCAAAGATATGGGGATCTGGAATGCCTCTGCGACGATACCGGCTATTGTCGCCCCTCTACTGGGCACTATGATCTTCGCTATCGTCAGTGTGTTTGGGCGAACCCAATTAGGCTACCGTATAATTTTCGCGCTCGCAGCTTTTGTACTGATATTGGGAGCCATCTTTATCCTGAAGGTACAGGAGAAGCAAGACAGCCGCACCATTTCTAAGTCGCAGGCTCCTCACCGCTCTGTGAGTTTTGGATGGAGATTGGCATTTCGCACGCGAGATGGGCGTGCACGTGGTTTTCTGCGTTTCTGGCCTTTCTGGGAGTGGCTTACGCTGACCGTCTGGCGCGTCAAGCCGATTCCACATGCTCCTCATGGATTGCTGGAGGTGCATTTCATACGCTACCATGGACGACCAATAGACCTGCCTGATGGGACGCATATCGGCAAAGGGGACCTGGTCGGCGAACTCCATTTCCGTAATCGCGTCTTGCTGGAGGCTGCAAAACAGACGGGTCCCTGGGGATTTATTCAAATGGTCATGCAAGACTTAGGCGCCCTGGCAACATGGACACAAGCGCCGGATTTTCCAGCCGATCTGCGTGCGCTCTATGGATTGACACTGTTGAGTCGCGCATCCCGCCGCATTGGTTTTACGGTGCGCGAGCGTCCCAAGACTCTTCAAGCCCGGCTGGATCGCTTTTTCATGATGGGTTTGCTGGTACTCTACAATGAGAATGGGCTTGAACGGCTCTTGCAAGGGACTACCTATGGGTCATACCCACAAGAGTTGTGGATGTCACGTGAAGAGCTGGTGAGGCGCTATGGCGGGAAGCAACAAGGTCAAGTAGAAGAACGTATGGTATAATGAACGAGAATTTTTACTGCCCGATAAGCGTTATTACTATTGATAGATAGCACCGCCAACGCCAATCATCAGGAGAACACACTACTATGCAATTACTTGGGAAGATGCTGGGTGATCCCAACAAAAAAGACTTGAAGGCTATTCAGCCTACTATAGATGAAATTAATGCGCTCGAACCAACCATCGAAGAGCTGAGTGATGAAGAACTAGCTGCGAAGACCAAAGAATTTCGCTCACAACTCTATCTCTATCTCAAAGGCGGCATGGTGCTTGAAGATGAACTGGTCAAACTGTTCGACGAGGCATTGGACAAAGTAGAACCGCTCGCGGCAAAATGCACCGATGCGCAACTGCATGCAGCCATCAGAGAGCAGCGCCAGAAAATCGAGAGGGTGCGTGATCCAGAGCATATGCTCCGCGATAACCTGCAGGATACCCTCTCGGAATGCTTTGAGAACGCCTATGAACAACTGAACCCGGCGCTCAACACGAGGAGAGTCACAGCAGCCATGGACGCGGCCGAGGAAACGCAAGTGTGGCCCGACGAGGCTAAAGATCCGCGCCGAGCAACCCTCGCGTTGCTCAAAAAGAGCGAGCCAGCTCTCGATGAGATAGACGACGATTACCTGGACGAAGCATTCGAAAAAGCGTGGCCGCTCTTCGAAGAAGCTCGCCGCAACACGCCCGATCCGCAAGAGGGCGCAGATGAGCGGCTAGAGCAGCTATTCGGCGACATCCTGCAGTACCTGCAGGGTGAAATTGTCGCGCTTAAAGCCGAAGCGATGGACGAACTCATCCCGGAAATGGTGAAGCGCTATAAAACGGGCAAAACGCTTGAAGACCTGATTCCTGAAGCTTTCGCCGTTGTGCGAGAAGCGGGCCGGCGGACAATCCAGATGCGCCACTTCGATGTACAACTGATCGGTGGGGTTGTGCTTCACCAGGGCAAAATTTCCGAGATGAAAACCGGCGAGGGAAAAACGCTGGTCGCTACCCTGCCTGCTTATCTGAATGCCTTGACCGGCAAAGGCGTACACATCGTCACCGTCAACGACTACCTGGCACGTCGTGATGCCGAGTGGATGGGCAAGATCTACAAATTTCTGGGGCTGAGCGTTGGTGTCATTGTCAACGCCGTCGAACCGCAGACGCCTGAACGCCGTGCAGCCTACGACGCCGATATCACCTACGGCACAAACAACGAGTTTGGCTTTGACTACCTGCGCGATAACATGGTTGTCTCACTGGACCAGATGGTGCAGCGAGATCTCAACTATGCCATCGTTGACGAGGTAGATAACATTCTGATCGACGAAGCGCGTACCCCACTGATCATCTCGGGCCAGGGCCAGGAATCGACCGACCATTACGTGCGGTTCGCCGGCTGGGCCAAACGTTTGAATGCCGAAACCGACTATACCGTCGAGGAGAAAACACGCGCCGTCATCCTTACAGAGCCAGGTATCGAGAAGATCGAAAAGTTAGCAGGCGTCAAAAACATCTATGAGGAGGCCAATGCGGACCTGACGCGCTACATGGAGAATGCCATCAAAGCCGAGGTCATCTTCAAGCGTGACAAAGACTACATTGTGAAAGACGACGAGGTCATTATCGTTGATGAGTTCACAGGTCGCCAGATGCTGGGACGCCGCTACAGCGAGGGCCTGCACCAGGCAATCGAAGCTAAAGAGGGCGTCAAGGTGCAGCGCGAGAATCATACACTCGCAACGATCACTTTCCAGAATTTCTTCCGCCTTTATAAGAAACTGGCCGGTATGACAGGTACCGCGCTGACCGAAGCGGAAGAGTTCCATAAGATCTATAAGCTGGATGTTGTATCTATCCCGACGCACAAAGCGATGATTCGCGAGGACATGCCTGACCTGATCTATCGCACAACAGATGCCAAATACAGGGCCGTAGTCGAGGAGATCAAGGAACTGAATGGAAAGGGCCAGCCTGTCCTGGTAGGTACAACCTCGGTGGAGATTTCGGAACATCTCTCTGATCTACTAGAAAAGCAGGGTGTAGCGCACAATGTCCTGAATGCCAAGCACCACCAGCGTGAGGCGCAAATCGTTGCACAGGCAGGGCGCAGCGGCGCGGTGACTATTGCCACGAACATGGCCGGTCGTGGAACCGACATCGTGTTGGGAGGCAACCCGGAAGGCTTTCGAGATGCCACCCTGCGCAAACATGCTGAGCATGTAGACTTCATCCGTGAGATGCCGGTGCAGGACGAAGATGATCGCGCCGAGAAAGAGGAGGCGATCCAGCAATATATCGCCAACATGCCCGAGGAAGAGGTAAACGAACTGCTCGAGCAGAAGAGGCGCGAGTGCGAAGAGGATCACAAACACGTCGTCGAGCTGGGCGGGCTGCGTATCATCGGCACCGAACGACACGAGTCACGGCGTATCGATAACCAGTTGCGAGGTCGCTCCGGGCGCCAGGGCGATCCAGGCTCGTCACGCTTCTTCCTGGCACTGGACGATGAGCTGATGCGCCGCTTTGCCGCTGACCGCGTATCTAAAGTGATGCAGATGGTTGGGATGGACGAAGATATGCCGCTTGAGAGCGGCATGGTTTCGCGCTTTATCGAACAGGCACAAACCAGAGTTGAGGGATACAACTTCGATATCCGTAAGAACGTGGTCGATTATGACGATGTAATTGCCAAGCAGCGCGAAGTGATCTATGCTGATCGCCGCGCTGTGCTTGAACGCGTGGATATGCACGAGCGCGTGCTGGGAATGATGCGTGACGAAGTGGGCAGAATAGTGGAGATGCACATCCCAGGCCATATCATCACGGAAGAAGAGCAGTTAGAGAAGCTTTTTGCCGTCCTGGAAACATGGGTGCAAATCCCTGGTGAGGTTTTGCCGGAAAATATTCATGCCGTGCGCAAAGACGATCTCAACAAGAAACTGATAGAGCTGGTGATAGACCACTACGAGGAGCGCGGCCAGCAGCTTGATAAACTGGCGGCAGAGAATCCTGGTCTTGGTATCCCCACTATCCGCGACCTGGAGCGTTCCTACACCTTGCAGGTTATAGACCGCCTGTGGATGGATCATATTGATTCCCTGGACGTGATGCGTGCCAGTATTCATTTCCGTGCCATAGGACAGCGCGACCCGCTGGTCGAGTTCAAGAACGAGGCGTTCCGCATGTTCGAGAACTTGAAAGCGACCATCCAACACTATATAGTAGATGAGTTGCTCAAGTTGCTGCGCGGAAACATTACGATAACAGTACACCGGCCAGAGCCTAAGCGTAAGGCTCCACGCAACCTGCGCACGAATGTCGATGATATCGCCAGGGCCAGCGGCCAGGCGAAGAGCGATGGTGCAGATAGGGGTACGGCCTCACAAAGGCAAGGCGCGGGCAATCGCCAGAATGGGCATGGACGCGCAGCAGTTGCGACCCCAGCTCCACACCCAGTGACGGCAAACAAGATCGGGCGCAACGATCCATGTCCCTGTGGCAGCGGCAAGAAGTACAAGAAGTGCCACGGGGCGTAACGGGCGCAAAATCAAAACAAGCTCACCTCTCCATAACATATAACCTTTTGCTTATGCATAGCTTCAGAATCTTCGAAGCGATTTGCTAGCCCTTTTTGGTGGTTACATGTTACCCTTTAGTCAGGGTAGGAAAGAAGGCGGCAGACAATGGGGTCCACCGTTTAGTATCTACCCGCTAGTCCTGGAAGGGGAAAGACCATCATCATGAGCGAACAACATGCTGCAAACGGAAACGGCAAGCATACGGGCAACAGTAAACAAGGGCTGAGGAACCTCTATGCTGCGGAGCTTGAAAGAAATTGGAAAGGGAATCTGCGCTGGCAAGGGATTGAGCGGCCATACAGTGCAGAAGATGTAATCCGGCTGCGCGGGTCAATCAAAATTGAATATACATTGGCGCGACTTGGTGCTGAGCGGCTCTGGACTCTTTTGCACGCCGAACCTTACGTCGCTGCACTGGGCGCGTTGACAGGCAACCAGGCGGTCCAGCAAGTCAAGGCTGGTTTAAAAGCTATCTACCTGAGCGGCTGGCAGGTCGCGGCAGACGCCAATCTTGCCGGGCAAATGTACCCTGACCAGAGCCTTTACCCAGCTAACAGTGTCCCGCATGTTGTACGCAGAATTAACCAGGCACTAGAGCGAGCCGACCAGATTCATTACGCGGAAGGCAAGGATGATACTTACTGGTTCGCGCCAATCGTGGCCGATGCGGAAGCAGGTTTTGGCGGACCCTTAAACGTCTTTGAACTGATGAAAGCGATGATTGAAGCAGGGGCGGCAGGCGTGCACTTTGAAGACCAGTTGTCATCGGAGAAAAAGTGCGGTCATATGGGCGGCAAAGTGCTCGTGCCAACTCAGACAGCGATTAAGCACCTCGTGGCTGCACGCTTAGCGGCCGATGTGATGGGCGTCCCAACGCTGATTGTTGCGCGGACCGATGCCAATAGCGCACATCTGATCACCAGCGACATCGACCCGGCAGACCACAAATTCCTCACCATGGAGCGCACAGCGGAGGGGTTCTACAAGATACATGGTGGACTGAGGGCGGCTATTGCCAGGGGACTCTCCTATGCCCCGTATTGCGACCTGATCTGGTGTGAAACGGCAGAACCAAACCTTAAAGAAGCGCAGCGATTTGCCGAGGAGATTCACGAGCAATATCCTGGCAAGATGCTGGCCTACAACTGCTCGCCATCATTCAACTGGCGCAAGAAGCTTGATCCAGAGACAATCGCAACGTTCCAGCAAGAGCTTGGGAGAATGGGTTATAAATTCCAATTTATCACACTAGCCGGTTTCCATGCCCTCAACTACAGTATGTTCAAGCTAGCGCTGGGGTATCGCGAGCATGGCATGTCAGCTTACTCCAAGCTCCAGCAGGCTGAGTTTGCAATGGAAACATATGGATATAGCGCGACCAAGCATCAGCGCGAGGTGGGTACGGGGTACTTCGACGAGGTGGCGCAGGTCATCTCCAGCGGCAATTCCTCAACTGTTGCACTGGCAGGTTCGACCGAGGTGGAGCAGTTCCATTAATCGCCGGGATATAATTGATAGAGAGCCGAAGAGCGAAGCCGTATAGAGTAGGGGTGGGGCTGGCCCCCACCCTGGCAGCCACCACCGAAAGGACCTTTCCTCCAGATGACGAATCAGAAGACATATGTTGAAAGCATACAGATCACCGGCACCATTACTCCAGAGTTTGCCGAAATTTTGACACCGGAAGCTATGGATTTCGTGGCAACGCTGGTGCGCGCTTTTGCAGACAGGCGTGAAGAGCTGCTGCGGAGAAGGGAGCAGCGCCAGGCCGAGATCGACGCGGGCAAGCTACCCGATTTCCTGCCCGAAACGGAGCATATTCGCAACAGCGAATGGACTGTAGCGCCCGTGCCTGCAGATCTTCAGGACAGGCGCGTAGAGATTACGGGTCCCGTTGAACGGAAAATGATTATCAACGCATTGAACTCGGGCGCCAAAGTTTTCATGGCCGACTTTGAAGATTCGTTTTCCCCGATGTGGGAGGGCACGATTCAAGGCCAGATCAATGTTCGTGACGCGGTCAACCGCACCATCACGTATAACAGCCCGGAGGGTAAGCAATACGCGCTCGATGAAAAGACCGCGACGCTGCTGGTTCGCCCCCGTGGCTGGCACCTGGTGGAAAAGCATGTTTTGATCGATGGCAAGCCGGTATCAGGCGGCATCTTCGATTTTGGCCTGTACTTTTTCCACAACGTCAAAACACTGCTCGAAAAAGGTACAGGGCCTTACTTCTACCTGCCTAAACTTGAAAGCCACCTGGAAGCGCGTCTCTGGAACGATATATTCGTGCTGGCGCAACGCGAACTGGGCATTCCCCAGGGCACGATTAAAGCCACGGTACTGATCGAGACTATCCTGGCAACCTTTGAGATGGATGAAATCCTGTACGAGCTGCGGGAACACTCGGGGGGTTTGAACTGTGGCCGCTGGGATTACATCTTCAGCACTATCAAGAAGTTCCGCGAGATTCCAGATTTTATTCTTCCTGACCGCGCACAGGTAACGATGACAACACACTTTATGCGCTCCTACTCACTGCTCACCATCAAAACTTGTCACCGGCGCAATGCTCATGCGATTGGCGGTATGGCGGCCCAGATTCCTATCAAGAACGATGCAAAGGCGAACGAAGAGGCGCTCGCACGCGTGCGGGCAGATAAAAAACGCGAGGCTACCGACGGCCATGATGGCACATGGGTAGCTCATCCAGGGCTGGTGGCCATCGCACTGGAGGAATTCGACGCTGTCATGAAGGGACCCAACCAGATCGACAGGAAACGTAAAGACGTACACGCGACAGCTGCCGACCTGTTAAAGGTACCCGATGGCACGATTACCGAAGCCGGGCTACGCAACAATATCAGCGTCAGCCTGCAATACCTGGAGTCCTGGCTACGCGGCTCGGGCTGCGTGCCTATTAACAACCTGATGGAAGATGCTGCCACAGTCGAGATTTCCAGGTCGCAGATCTGGCAGTGGATTCACCATCCCAAGGGCATCCTCGATGACGGCAGAAAGGTGACGGTCGAATTGTTCCGCGAACTGGCAAAGGATGAACTTGAGAAAATCCGCTTGATGGTCGGAGAGCAACAATTTGCCAGGCGGAAATTTCAGACCGCATCTGAGATTCTCGACAAGATCATTACTGATGACCAGTTCGTCGAATTCCTGACACTGCCAGCCTACCAGTACTTGAATTAGCGGCAAACTCCAACCTTATGTGCGAAAATAGAGTTCTCAGAGTCTGAGGACTCTATTTTTTGATGGAGACGAAAGAACAGATGGTAATGAGGACAGCAACTTCGGCAGGCGCTATCATCTTGCGGGAAGTCGAAGGCAAGCTCAAGATCGCACTTGCACAGCATCAAAGAGCAACAAAAACCTGGGTACTGCCGAAAGGCCATGTCGAGCAGGGTGAGTCGCTCGAGCAAGCCGCTTTGAGGGAGATTTACGAGGAGACCGGATTGGACAATGTCCAATTAATCATGCATCTTGGTACTATCACGCGGGAATCGGTGAAGAGCAACGGTTCTATAGAACAGAAAACGATCCACTTCTACCTGGCTTATGCAGCAGGTAATCAGCAACTGCCAGCCCCTTCTGACGAGAGATTCATCGAAGTAGGCTGGTTTGCGCCTGGGGATGTAATCAACTTACTTCCTTACCAGGAAGAGAAGGCTTTTTTGAGAGAGCAACTAGACTTGCTGTTCCAGTGAAGCGCGTTCTTGAGATAAAATGTACAAAGCTACGCGCCGGAAGTGCTATTGCGAAATCCTACTTTTCGGCACTTATCCGTCTGACCAACGCCGCTACGCGGCTAGTCCTGCGGACTCAGGTCAGACGAAAGGAGAAGGAGCGCTGTTCTTGAGGAAACGTATCACCGTTATTTGTACGATTGTGCTGCTTGTCCTGGTTGCGAGCCTTGCGTCTTTCGTCTCCTTGCAACTGGTTAATTCCGCCAGCATACTCGCTAACGCGGCACCGGAGGTCATCCCCGCTCTGCGGGAGTGGCAGGGGAGCACGGGATCATTCACAATGGTTTCAACTTCTAGCATTATTGTAGATCCATCCTATGCTGCGCAGCTGGATGACACGGCGAGGGTTTTTCAAGCAGATCTATTCGAGGTTACCGGGCGTACGCTGCCGGTTATTAACACCAGTCCTCCGGCGCCGGGGGATTTTTTCTTGACACTTAGTAACTCGGACCGTGGTATTGGAGACGAGGGGTATCTCTTCAAAGTGGGAGACGCGGTGGTGATCAGTGCGAATACAAGCAACGGCGTCTTTTATGGTACGCGAACAGCTTTGCAAATCCTGGTCCAGGACCCTGCACATATGCACATTGTCAAAGGAACTGCGAGGGATTATCCAGCATACAAAGAGCGCGGCTTCCTGCTTGACGTTGGACGCAAGTTTTTCTCCCTCCAGCTCCTGGAAGACTATGTGAAATTTATGTCATGGTACAAGATGAATGACTTCCAGCTTCATTTCAACGACAATGAAATCGATGCTGGAATGAGTCAGGATTGGATGCAGAAATACGCGGCGTTCCGTCTCAATAGCAGCCGCTTCCCGGGGCTGGCCGCCAAAGATGGGTCCTACACCAGACAGGATATGCGCGAACTGCAGTCGATTGCGCAAGCATATGCTGTGACGATTACGCCAGAAATCGATGCGCCGGCGCATGCACTGGCGTTCACGCAATACCGGCCAGACCTCGCAAATCAGAAATACTCGAAGGAGTTTCTTGACCTGGAGAATCCCAACACCTACACTTTTCTGAATGCCATCTGGAATGAGTTTCTTTCCTGGTTTGATACTACGCAGGTGCATATAGGAGCGGATGAATACTCGCAGGATGACGCGAACAATTACAGGCAGTTTATTAACAGGTACGACGATTACCTGGGGCAGAGGGGGAAGAGCATAAGGGTGTGGGGGAGCCTGTCGGAGATGAAAAGCGCCGTGAAGGTAAATAGCGATATTGTGATGGATGTATGGGATAACAGGTGGGCCAACGCTGTGGATTTGGTGAACCAGGGATATCATATCATCAATACAAATGACCAGCTCCTCTACATCGTTCCCAAGGCTGGATACTTTCATGACTATTTAGATACCAGGCTGCTGTACGAGAAATGGGAGCCGAATATCTTTGACTTTTCTAACCAGCGCCTGAATCTGAAGCCAGGCGACCCGAACCTGTCAGGTGGGATGTTTGCGGAATGGAACGACAAACTTGGAAGCGTGGTCAGCGATGCCGATGTTTATGCGAGGGTCAAGCCTGCTATGCAGACGCTGGGCGATAAAATGTGGAGCGGAACAACGGCAGGTATGACATACGAGCAGTTTCAGCAGTTAGCCCAGAGGATCGGTGAGGCGCCGGGAACGCATTTACTGCAAACGCTGAGTTCGCAAGCAGGTTGAATAGCATTCAGTTGATGAAAGCCCTAATGGAGAAAGTGATACAAGATGTATCTCTTGACAATTTAATAGCAAAATGTTATATAATGAGAGACGGGTATCATTTAAAAAGTCAAGAGCATATACTACTTGAGGATTTTGTGGATTTTATAGGTGAGCAATGGTATGAAAGGCACAAGAGATGAGTGGTTTTTTCGAGTTGCTATTAGATGCCGCTGGTTTTTACTATGTAGAACGCCTCAAAAATCCGTTGATTATGGACCCTCTGATGATTCCTGAGAAATATCCGAAGGAACAAACGGTTAATGATTCTCTCACGAATGAGTCGAAGTATAAACGCCGTGCCAGAAGACGCCGTACCAGGCATCGTTTAAAACCCACGAATCGTAGTATATAGCTTGAAACTTAAGTAGTTGATATTGAGGGCATTTCCTGGCACGAGTGAGGAAATGCCCTCTAACAGTCATAAAAGCCCTTACAAGTCATTACTCCTCGCTTTGATAAGCTCCACGATGCGCTCGACGAAAGCTGCAAGGGGCATGCGTCCCAGGTTCTGGTTCGTGCGCAGGCGTACGGAGACAGCATTATCTGCCGCTTCTTTGTCGCCGACTACGAGCATATAGGGTATTTTCTGAAGCTGCGCTTCGCGAATTTTGGCGTTCATGCGTTCTCGCGAGTCATCCATCTCTACACGTATGCCCTGGCTGCGCAACTGCTCCATTACCTGTTGCGCGTAGGCTACGTGCCGGTCAGCAACAGGGATGAGGCGAGCCTGCACCGGCGCTATCCAGACGGGAAACGCTCCCGCCGTATGCTCAATGAGAATGCCGATGAAGCGTTCCAGCGAGCCACAAATCGCGCGATGAATGACAACGGGCATCTTCTCCTGACCGTCCTTATCGATGTAAGAGCAGTTGAAGCGGCGTGGCAACTGGAAGTCAAGCTGAATCGTGCCCAACTGCCACGATCTGCCGAGGGCGTCTTCTATCAAAATGTCAGCCTTTGGCCCATAAAATGCGCCATCTCCCTCCTTGACGATATAATTTCCCTGGCCCGCGTACTTATCCAGGATGCCGCGGAGCACTGCCTCGGCTTTATTCCACGTCTCCAGATCGCCGATATATCCCTCTGGCCGCGTACCCAGGCGCAGCGTATACTTCATGTCGAAAATCTTGTAGAAGAGGTCAGCAATCTCGAAGATGCGCTGGTATTCATCCTCGATCTGATCTTCCATCAGGAAAATGTGGGCATCATCCTGCTGGAATTTTTGCGCTCGCAGCAACCCATGTAACGTTCCCGCTCGCTCGTGGCGATGCAGGATGCTGAAATCGGCCAGGCGTAATGGCAGGTCTCGATAGCTGCGGATCTTACTATTGAAGAGTATCATGGCATTGGGGCAGTTCATCGGCTTGAGACCGTAGACCTGGTTTTCTCCCACGGGCAGAAGAAACATATCCTCACAGAAATGCTCCCAGTGGCCCGAAATCTCCCAGATTTGTTTGTCGTTCAGCAACGGAGTCGATATCTCTTGATAGCCACGCTTTTCGTGTTCAACCCGCCAGAAAGCGATGAGTTCCGAGAGCAACTTAAATCCCTTTGGCAGCCAGTAGGGCATGCCAGGAGCCGTGGCATCAAAATGCAGCAGTTCAAGTTCGCGCCCCAGTTTGCGGTGGTCACGCTTCTGGGCCTCTTCCAAGCGCCACAGGTATTGATCGAGTTCCTCTTGCGTAAACCATGCCGTGCCATACAAGCGCTGCAACATAGGACGCTTCTCGTCGCCACGCCAGTAGGCTCCCCCGACGCTCATCAGCTTAAAGGGGCCGATCTGACCCGTGTGCTCTACAAGCTGGCCGCTACACAGGTCGAGAAAATGCTGCTGCTGGCAGATCATGACTTCACCCGGCCAGTTTCCACCCTCTTGCGCACGGCAAAGTTCAGGAAAGTCGTTTTGCTGCTGGTAGGCGCTCACCTGCTCTTCCGGCAGGTTTTCGATAAGCTCGACTTTATAAAGCTGTCCTTTACTGCGGAAGTGCTCTAAGGCTCTGAGACGCGACCAGTGATCGCGCACAAAGGGATACTTGCCGGCAATGATGCGCTGCACGCGCCGCTCAATCTCAGGAAAATCGCCGGGCGTGAGCGGACGTTGCAATTCAAAATCATAATAAAAGCCGTCTTCAATAGCTCCCCCGCTGCCAAATCTGGCACCGGGGAACATCTCTTGCACTGCTGCGGCCATGACAAGCGCTGCGGAATAGCGCATACGCTGAAGCGGCGAATATGCTTCCGATGCTTGCAGTTCTACTTCGAGTGGCATAGAATTTTCTCCTTATCTGATACGAAGATGCAGCCAAAGCTACAACCTTTTTACCGGCAAGGGGCGATGCAAGCATCTCCACTCCACTCCACACCGCCCCCGCCCCTACGCGGCTTAGCACACGCTTCGCAAATCCGTACGAAAACATACGATCAGGCAACCGGTGATAAGAAAAAAGCCTTTCCATCCTTCAAAGGGACGAAAAGGCTTGATGCTTTCGTGGTTCCACCCGGGTTCCGCGCCTTTCGCACTGCAAGATGTGCAAGAGAAAGGACGCGCTCTCATGGACCGGTAACGTGGCCAGGACGTGCACATTACTGACTCTGTGCAGGCTGGCGAGGGGTACGATCTCCTTGCTGGTTGGAGCGCTTGCAGCCGCTGGCGCTTCCTCTCTGTCTACCTCTGGGGAGAGGCATGTCTCGCGTGTTAGCCGTGTGTATTGAGATTACAACTCCATGCTTTTGGTTTTGATGATCTCTGTGATACGCACTATGAAACTTTCAAGTGGGGTCGCTCCAAGGTTTTCGTTGGTGCGCAGGCGTACGGAAACGGCGTTGTCTGCCGCTTCTTTGTCACCGACCACGAGCATGTAGGGTATCTTCTGCAACTGCGCGTCACGAACTTTGGCGTTCATGCGCTCGCTGCGCGAATCTACTTCGGCACGCACACCTGCTGCTTTGAGCGTCTGCAAGACCTTGTCAGCGTATTCCAGGTGGCGGTCGGCGATGGGAATGACCATGGCCTGCACAGGTGACAGCCAGACAGGGAAGGCTCCCGCGAAGTGCTCGATAATCAGCGCCATGAAGCGTTCCGTCGAGCCGGTTACGGCACGGTGAATGATGACCGGGCGATGAGGCTGGCCGTCTTCGCCGATGTACTCAAGCTCAAAGTTCTCAGGCTGCACGAAGTCGAGCTGTACCGTTGAGCACTGCCAGTCGCGGCCAAGCGCATCGCGCACCATGAAGTCGGTTTTCGGGCCATAAAAGGCGGCTTCACCGATCATCTCACGATACTGAATGCCCTTGTTATTGACCGCCTGGCGCAGGGCGCTTTCGGCCCTTTCCCAGACCTCGTCGCTGCCCGTATAATCCTCTTTCTTGTTGGGATCGCGCAGCGAAAGAGCAATCCAGTAATCCGTCAGGCCATAGGTATTGAAGACTTCGAGCGTCAGGTCGATGGCGCGGTTAAACTCTTCCTGAATCTGGTCAGGACGCAGGAAGACGTGCGCATCGTCCTGGGTGAGGCTGCGTACACGCGCCAGGCCTGTTAAGACGCCTGCTTTCTCATAACGGTAGAGGGTGGCAAACTCGGCATAGCGCACAGGCAACTCGCGATAGCTATGCATCTGCGTTTTGTAGAGCGTGATGTGGTGCGGGCAGTTCATCGGTTTGAGCACAAAAGCATCGTCTTCCGATTGTTCCTGCTCGCCCTGCATGATGGGAAACATGTTCTCGCGATAGTTGTACCAGTGCCTGGAGGTCTTGTACAGTTTTACTTTACCGAGGTGCGAGGTCCAGACGTGCTGGTAACCATATTTTTCCTGGGTCTCGCGGACGTAGCTCTCCATCAAGTGGCGCAGCATCTCGCCATTGGGCAAGAACATAGGTACGCCAGCTGGTAGCTCGTCGCTGATTACGAAGAGCTTGAGCTCCTTGCCCAGTTTGCGATGGTCGCGCTTCTGGGCCTCTTCCAAGCGCCACAGGTATTGATCGAGTTCCTGCTGCGTGAACCACGCAGTGCCGTAGATGCGCTGCAACATGGGGCGATGCTCGTCGCCGCGCCAGTATGCTCCAGCTACGCGCATCAGCTTGAAAGGGCCGATCTGGCCGGTATTTTCGACATGCGGGCCGCGACACAGGTCCAGAAAGGTATCTTGCGTGTAGATGCCGACTTCTTGATCCGGCAGGTTTTCGATAAGCTCAACCTTGTAGGTCTGCCCCTTGTCGCGGAAGTACTCCAGGGCCTTCTCGCGAGGCCAGCGATCACGTTTGAAAGGGTACTTGCCCGCGACAATACGGGCCATGCGCTGTTCGATATCGGGCAAATCATCGGGCGTCAGGGTACGTGGCAAATCGAAATCATAGTAAAAGCCGTCTTCGATAGCCGGCCCAATGGCTAATTTGGCATCGGGAAAAATCTCCAGGACGGCCTCGGCCATGACATGGGCTGCCGAGTGCCGCATGCGCTGCAGGGGCGTATAGCCGACCGATTCTTCCAGTTCTGCTTCTACCGACATGCTTAAATCCTCCTCATGATGACAATAAAAAACCTTTTCATCCCTCTATGGGACGAAAAGGTTATAACACTCTCCGTGGTTCCACCCGGCTTCCGCGTTTCCAATGTGCAGGTAGGAAAAACGCGCTCTAGCGACCGGTAACGAGGTCGTGACGTGTACCTTGCAGTCTCGGTACAGGCTGGCGAGGGGTATCCACTTCTTGCCGGGTGGAGCGCTCGCAGCCGCTGGCGCTTCCTCTCTGAAATCCGCTGGGAAAGGACATGTTCTCACGTGTGCCATTTGTATTGGTTACTACAATGATAACACAGGTGGTGGAAGAAGTAAATAGGTTTTTTCGGGGGGAAAAATCTGAGTACGATTGATGCATCAGCCTATCTCATTGTGTTGGGGTATACGGTGCCGAAGCGCAAGCGTATTCAGCGAGAGCATACTGAAGATTGGCAAACCATTCGACAATACACGCTGTGGCCGGAACAAACGGCCTACGAGTTATTGCGCCCTATCGTCCTGTTTGGGGACCATGCCACTGGGCGCGCCAAAGAAACAGACGAGCCACGCCCTACCCTGGAGCGCAAAGCCGATGCTTTTGACAAGCAGGGCATGGTTAGTCTGTTTGCATCCGAACCCCGCAAACAGCCACAGGAAACGGCGCGGAGTCCGCCGCCAGATATGCGCCAGTTGATCGTTGACCTGCGCGTGGAACTCCCCACGATGTCCTTGCGCGAAATCGCACTTCCCCTATGCTTCGGTGGGGCGGATGGACAAGGCATGGTAGAAAACGTTGCGGGGATCAAAGCTCGCCTTGATCTGCTGGAGCCTTGGGTAATTGTCTTTGTAGTACAGCGTGTGCCAGGGGACTCCGGAGGTGTTCCACTGCGGATCGGCGAGGTCCACATCGGGGTGGTTGATCAAGGCACCGTTGCTGACCTCGCCGGGCACGGGCACGCCGCCGGTGTCAGAGAAGAGGTCCCGGTAGAACTGGCGAACCCAGGCCAAGCTCCGCGCTTCGTCCTGTGGGTCTGCCCAGCCGGTCGAGCAAGACATGGTGAGAATCGATTCCCGTTGGGCTGAGGCTGTCGCCTCCGGTGCCACCTTGTTCACTTTACCTCCGTAGGTTGCCATGCCCAGCCCACCCGCTACAGCGTGATCGGTCCGGGTCAGGTAGTGATACGCGACGGCGATCTGGTGATCCGTGAGGCGCTTGCGGAGGAACGCATCCTTGAGCTTGAAGATGCCACCCTGTGACGCGTTATCGACTAGATCAGGGAAGGGATAGAGGGCAAAGGCCAGCCAGGAGGTCCTGTCGATTTCACGGGTGTAAGCCACGCCGACACCCTCGTTGATGGCGACCAGGTGCTCGTCGAGCAGCTGCTCGGCCTCTGCCCCGGCGGTCAGCACCAGCCGGATAAAGGCCCTCTCGTCGAGATCTTCCCAGTTCCACTGCGTTTTGAACCTGAGCACCGAGGCAGGGGCCTTGGGCAACAGCCTGGCGGGATCGGTCCCACTGACCCCCGGTGACCTGAACCAATAACGAGTGACAATGCCGAAGTTGCCTCCGCCTCCGCCGGTATGTGCCCACCACAGGTCCCGGTTCGGGTCTGTCGGCTCCCGGGTCGCCACCACGCTCCTGGCCGTCCCGGTCTCATCCACCACGACCACCTCGACGCCGTAGAGGTGATCGGCTGCCAGTCCGTGCTGCCGACACAAGTAGCCGAAGGCGCCGCCGAGCACATGCCCACCGACTCCGATGTTGGGGCTGATGCCAGCCGGGATGGTCACTCCCCAGCCCAGGAACAGCTTCCGATACACCTCGCCGAGCATGGCACCGGACTCGACAGCGAAAGCGTCCATGTCCGGGTCGTAATAGACGCTCGTCATCAACGAGGTGTCGATGACGACTCGCACCGCTGGGTCCGCCACAAAGCCCTCCAGGCAGTGCCCTCCGCTGCGTACCGCCACCCGCAGCTGATCGCGCACCGCCTCCTGTACGGCGTCCACTACCTGCGAAGTGGAGCCGACGAGGCGCACGTAGTCGGGCTTGCCTGCGAAGCGCTTGTTGACCCCCCTGCGCACAAGGTCGGCGTACCGCAGGTCATCCGGTCCGATCTTGTCGGAAGCAACCCGTGGATGCTGGTGTGAATGTGATAGGTGGTGAGCGTTCATCTTTGTTCCCCTGTGAGTTGTCTATGACTTGCCTTTCAATCATAGCAGCTTTCCATGCTTTTCTCAACCGCGGTACATTTTTGCTCACTTTGGACTGACCACCCTTTTCAAGCATCATATGGTGAGGTGTCCGCGAGCATCGTACGCACTGTCTGGTAGAGCTGGACCAGGCTGTTCTCCACAACCTCCACCTCAAATTGAGGATTCCATACTAGCTCAGCCAGGGAGTCGCTAATGACAAAAGCTGCCGCCATATCCACCCCGCGATACTGTGCCACGGCAAACAAGGCTGCCGCTTCCATCTCAACCGTCATGACTCCCTCCTGCTGGTACTGGCGGACTTCAGCGATCGTTTCCCGGTAGGGAGTGTCCATCGTCCAGGTGGTACCCTGGATGGGAATATGTCCTGCCTGTTCAAGAGCTTGTACGAGTAGTGCCGTCAACCGCTGCGAAGGAGAGGCATATTTCGCGGCCTCTAGGTAGTGATAGGAAACGCCTTCATCACGAATGGCGCGGTTACAGACAATGATATCGCCAACGCGTACCGCCGGCTGGAGAGTTCCAGCGGTGCCAATGCTGACAAACGTGCGTACTCCCAGAGCAATGAACTCTTCCAGAAAAGTGGTGACTGCGGGAGCGCCAATCCCGAAACCACCGTAGATGCCAACCTTTCCCTTCGTGCTCTTTAGCAGGTAGAATTTATTGGGAACGGCTTCGATGCGTTCGGTTTCTTCCTGGGCCGCAATGCGCTGCAACAGTTGGCTTTGGTAGCAAAAAATGATGCTTTGCGGCATCTGCAGATCGGGGAGAAACCGCTGTCGTCGCAGATACTCGATGTAATCCTGGGGATGGAAAAAAGCATCATGCGCGTGCTTGCCGGCAAAGTTCGGAAAGGTCATGAACGATACTCCTTTGGGTGTAGAAGACTTTTCGGCTTTACCGCTGCCACTATAGCACGAGAAAGGGGATGCGACAAGTCACGCTGCTTTTCACGGGCATTCCCGTGGCTGGTGATGGCAGGTCTCATCCTGTTTGCGAGCATGACGATCCTCTGGATTGAACTACACCTGCCCCAGCAAGCGGTACGCATGCGCGCTTCAGCTCATTCGATAGCAACTGCTACTTCATCCGAAAACTAGGGGAGTTCCAATGAGGTTTGTGGGTGTCAGAAAGACCATAATACCGCCATTTTTGACGCATAATATCGCCAGCTCTTTGTGCTTGTTGAGAAGGTTTGTTCTTCTCTTTTCTGACGCATATCTTTGTCCGAATTCCATATTGACCCATAAGCCTGCCTGAAAAAGCTGCGCACCAACCCTCTCGAAATATTTCTCCATGAATCTCTGTTCCACCCCTCAATTGGGCGAGCAATTGCGTCAATGTGGCGAGCAATTGCGTCAACACCTTGTTTTTGGATCAAGAACCAGGTATGCTCTCAGCAGAGATGTCTCGCCCTCCATGCGGTCGGAGCCATCCAGTTTTCATGATCTTGGATCGAGGGTCACCGCCGAAGGTAGTCGCCGATCCAAGATCATCGATAGGGCCTCAGTTAGTGCTCGGACTCGGCACCTACTCGGGCTGCTGCTGCCACATCACCAGCTCGAACTCGTTGCCCTCCGGGTCGGCGAACGTGGTCTGCGACACACTAAACGTCACACCGCCCGTGCGGACCGCCGGGAGCTTGATCTCGTTGAGCGGCCTGGCGCCCAGGCCGGTCAGCCGCTCGATCTCCTTGTCGTAGTGGTCGGTGATCAGGACAAGATGGACGCTGTTCTTGGCCGTCCTGGGCTCGGGGGGATTGTGGAGAATCATCCGGGGGCCGCTTTCGGGGCCGGTGGCGTCGACTGCCGTGTCCCCGGCGACCGCGCCCGGGCTGACCGGGCGGCCGAGGGCCTTTCCCCAGAAGTCCGCCAGGGCGGCGGGATCGGCGCAGTCGATGGTCAGGGCTGCGACACTCAGACTGACAGTGGTGGTCATGATTTCTTCCTCTTTCTTCTCTGCTCTTGCCTTCCTCCAAGTGGAAGGCACTGAAGAAAGTATCGTGTATCCTGTGAGGGAAGAGTCAAGAGGCCATAGGAGCATTGACTCTCCCGTCGGTGGAGAGTCTATACTCCTCTCTAGGAACAATACCTGAGCGAGCCTACAGGAGGATCTCTGGCTATGAGCACGACACTGAGCATTGGGGACTTTTCCCTCATGACACACCTGAGCATCAAAACCCTGCGCTACTACCATCAGGTTGGACTGCTTGAACCGGCTGAAGTTGACCCAGACACGGGATATCGCTATTATGGCGTGGAACAACTCCCGACCGCTCAAATTATTCAGCGGTTCCGGGATCTGGGTATGCCCATTGATGAGGTGAAAGCCGTGCTGGCAGCACCAGATCTCGACACACGCAATGCGCTGATAGCTACCCACCTGGGTCGGTTAGAGGGGGAACTTGAGCAGACGCGTCAGGCGGTGCAGTCGCTGCGCAACCTCCTGGAACCCGCTCACACCCCGATCTCAGTTGAATACCGAACACTTCCAGCCACTCAGGCCGTAGGCATCCAGGAAGTCGTTGATCGGAGCGATCTAGTGGTCTGGTTTCACGGGGCGCTTGGCGAATTGTATGCGACCATTGCCGTGCAAGGATTGCAGCCGTCTGGTCCGAGCGGTGGTCTCTTTGCGAGCGACTTGTTTCACTATGAACGTGGTGAAGTCACCATGTTTGTTCCCATCTCTGGCAAGATGCAGACCGTTGGTCGGGTGTCGCCGCTGATCGTGCCAGCCGCTGAGGTAGCCGTCACGGTGCACGACGGTTCACTCGCCAACCTGAATGACACGTATGGCGCACTTGGCGTCTACGTTTCCAAGCATGCGTTGGGCGTGGTTGGTCCTGTTCGGGAGTACTATCTCGTCGATGCGCGTGCCACCAGTGATGCGACCCAATGGCGCACCGAACTTGCTTGGCCGATTTTTCAGACAGCCAAGCCACGCTCAAAGCCAGAAGGATAATGCACCGTCTGGCCTCCCTTTAGCTTTCTGCCAACGAAATCTAATGTACCCGATAACTAGCGAGCGATCTATGAGTAATGTCGCTCCAATTCAGGCTTCGCTGATCCCATTCGCGCGGCCCTCGCCAATGTTTTCTGCTAATGAGTAGGAAGAAGGCGACCAGCATCAAATCGCTCTACGACTGGGATGATATTGCTGTTAGATCGTGTTGGCAAAAAACTAAGGGGAGGCCTCTTTGAAAATATGATCAAAATTTGCCCCATATCTTCGCCATTTTCTCTTATTGACGCATATCTCGGCTCATGGCCGATTTTGGTGAATCGGGATAGAAAAGCAAGATGGCAGTGAAGCGCCGCCGACTTCACGAGCGGCTTGCGAATTACCGCTTGCTCCTCTCATCTCACCTTTTCACCAAAGTCGGCCATGAGCCCTCATGACACTTGATCCGGGATGCTCTCAAGAAATGCAAGCAGGCTGATTCACCAAATGCGCCCATGAGCCGAGTTATGCGTCAGGAGAATAAATTGGCGAAGATATGGGTCAAAATCTAAAGATGGGCTTGCTGCCAAACACGTGCTCGCTCCTGTGGGGGTCAGCGTTTGGGGCCACGGCCCATGCTGCTGCTCATGGCGTTTTCATGACGCTTTTATGACGCTTCCTGCTTAGACTAGGACCAGAGAGGGCGAGGTAGAGCAGTTGGGTAGTGGCCCACACCCTGCCGGGCTTGGTCTTGGAGTGAGCAACGGCTCTCTCGGGGAGCACAAACCCCCGAGACAGAGCGAGCAGGAAACAGCAACATGGCGGGAACGTTCCAGGAGAAAGCGGAACGGCACTGCTGCGAGAAAGAAGGTATTGAGATGTCAGGTGCATTGGAAGGAAAAGTGGCGCTGGTGACGGGAGCTTCGTCAGGCATTGGGGAGGCGACGGCGTTGGCGCTTGCGGCGCAAGGGGCGCGGGTCGCTGCAGCAGCCCGGCGCCCGGATCGACTGGCAGCGGTGGTCAAGCGCATTGAAGAGCGCGGAGGCCAGGCCATCGCACTGAGAGTGGATGTCGCCGACGAGGCACAGGTGCGCGCGATGGTTCACCGCACGCGCGACACGTGGGGCCGCGTCGATATCCTGGTCAACGATGCCGCAGTGGCCCGGCTTGGTCCGATTGATGGAGCCAAGACCGAGGAGTGGCGAGAGATGGTCAACATTAACCTGCTAGGTTTGATGTACGCGACGCACGCGGTGCTGCCGCTGATGAAAGCGCAAGGCAGTGGGCATATCGTCAATATCTCCTCGGAGGCTGGAGGCAAAGTACAGGGTGGCGAGGCCGTCTATGCTGCGACCAAATGGGGTGTGGGCGCCTTTTCAGAAGCGCTGCGCCAGGAGGTCTCTCCCAATCACATCCGGGTCACGGTGATTGAGCCAGGCGGGGTAGCAACCGAAATGCTGAAACAGCTGACTGAGCAGGCGGCGCAAGACCCCATGCTGTCCTGGATGCGGTCAATCACGCCGCTGGCACGTGAGGATATTGCCGCGGCCATTGTGTATGCGGTCACCCAACCAGCGCCGGTCGAGGTGAACGTGTCGTTTGGGCTCATGGCCAATTTTGGTGAGGGCTGAGCTTATCGGTTTGATCTGCCTCAAACTTCGTGCTTGTTCATGAGGTCGAAACAACTCATCAATTCACCTTTTCACCAAAACTGACCATGAGCCATATCTCCCCTTTTTGGCGAACTGATGTGTCAAACGACAGTGGGTTTTATACGTCATTTTGATACAATAAGCCTTCTTTGGATTGCAGTTATCGGGTTAACAGAAGGGCAATAAGCGTGAGTACAGCCCCCAGGGAATTCGCGGTACAATGACAGAGAATTGAGAAGCGGATATTGCGTTTCCAGCGCACAATCATCACTTCTGGGAGCACTAAGAGAAAAATGAGCAGATAATTGTATGGTTGCCAGAAATGTTGCAAAGTGAACAGGAACGCGTTGATGATCGGCGCAAACCATCCCCAGTGCGAGAGACGTGGCAGGAGGTAGCCCCGAAAGTAGAGTTCCTCAACAATCGGACTGATGATCCCATCAAGAGCAAGCGTGAGGAGAGCCGTAATCAGTGTTATCGCTGTCAGTGACCTGAGTTGCGATGGCTGCGGTAGCATATAGACAGGCATCCAGCCGAAGATCTGTTTGGCCAGGCCGGTTGCGACTGGTGAGTAGATCGCTTGCAATCCAATCCCATAGATGAGGAAGGGAAGAAAGAGCACCGCATATTGCCAGAGCGGCATCCTTTGGGTATAAAGCACAATGCCTCGCAGCGAAAAGACGCCGTTTCGTTTTTTGCCGAGGTAAAGCAAGTAGCCCAGTTCCAGCGGAATACTAATAAACACCACGCCTAGCAGGAATCCAAGTTCCGTTGGGAGTCCTCTGTTTATCAGCCAGGGGGTGATCAACCATCTAAAGAGAACTATACCTATGCCAGGGGCCAGGTGTAAGAGCAGTACGCGGGGAAGAGGCAAATGCTCTTCACTTTCTCCAGAATGTGAACCTGTTTGCATTTGAGGCCGAGTACGAAGAGTTTGTTTCAACATAGTGGTTCCTTTTCATCTGTCTTAATGGTTTTTTCTCAGTCCATGAACCTCTACCTCAAGGATACTTAGCAATTGATGTTAAAATATGCCGAATTTGTCACAAAACTGTTCTATTGTAGCCCTCCCTCATGTTTAGCCCAAGAAAAGTGATCAGGAGAAAGAGCATGCAACCAAAAAGGAAATTCTTCTGGGGATACACAGTATTGGATAATTCCCGTTTGTATGCGTACATTTAAAGTGGGAGAGGTTGTGGAGCCTCATTGACGAGGCTATTGCAATGTGTTATATTTATAGTAACGAGACGGTATAAAATCAGGAAGGACAAACCAATGCACCTGCTTGCTGCGCTTATAATAATCGGGATCCTGGTATTGCTTCTTGGGGCGGCGATGTACTTCGCCAGGGGCCAGAAGACCAGGAATGACCCTTATCGATCATGGTCGCAAGTTCTAGGCCCCCAGTTTAGAGGTTCTTCTTTTGATGTGGGCGAGAAATTGAACGAGGAGATCGAGGCGGGACGACGTCAGGCACACCGGACTCGGCGAACCAAGCGCTCACGAAGTTAGTGAGCGCCTGAGAGCGAGGGCGCTTTCTGGTTCCGCCAGTTGAGTATGCTAGCTTAATTGCTACACAGGACGATCCTGCAGTCCCATGCGAGTGCGTATGAGTATAATGAGCAGGACTATTGTACCGATAATACCAAGAACCAACTGAACAACCATAGCTAGTCTTTGACCTCCGATTTCTTTTGCGCAGACGCCTGAGAAGCCAGTGAGCATTCTTGCACAGATTCTTTGAGTACTTTCAGGCTCGCTTTGCACGCACAGCGAAAAAAGAAGACATTTCGACCAGTTAGCAATCGAGTTCTCTTCCTCGCTCATCTCTCCTACGCCCTACAAATCAACAACGGCGTGGCTGATCGCCACGCCGTTCTCTTATAACACATCTTCTGCTGTATTAGACCACCGCGCGAGTTGCATGAATTACTTCGCGCTTGCTCTTCTTGCCCTCCACCACGATCTCCGCACCTTCTTGCAAGCGTTGTACATCAAGTGCAGCAGCCGGTTCACCCGTCCGCTTCAAGAGTTCTGTATGCTTGTCAAAACAGATGGCAATGGGCATGATCTCACCGGTACTGGACTTGGAAGTACCAGCCGCGACAATAAACGCGCATTTCTTCTCAGAAAGCGTTGCCACACCCACAACGGTCACTTTGCGTCCATGTTCAAGTTGTGCAGCGGACTGTTCATGTGATTGCTGCTCGCTGGGGGAAGATGTATCCGGTTGCTTTTCATCGGCACCGGCACTATGCTGTTGCTCCGAGGTCTGCGGCATCTCCTCCTGGTGAGACCTCTCAAAAAGGGGCCCATCATACGTAGAAGGAATGGCAACTTGTAAGACACTTGGCAACGCATCGAACCGATACGTCACCAGAACGTGTTCCGCATCTTGAGCGCATTGTAGCGCTTCGCGGTCTGACTTGCTCAGGTAATCTTTGAGATTCACTACACTGCCATCCAGTTGCAATCCAATAGAGGCAGGGATACGAATCGAGAGATGCGCTCCGCGGAAGAACTGGGTATTCTGGTTGTCAGGCCTACGCCGTACCAGGAGTGACGTGATCTGCTGCATCGTCGAGAGCGGATCTCCAGCCATAACCACACATACATCGAGCATCCCATCATCGATAGAGGCTTCAGATGTCATTTCCAAAATGCTGGCGTACTGACGCGTATTTCCTATGATCACCTGCAAAGCATCACCCTGC
>Ga0207646_10001347_pt1 | contig 30487 bp, 20 predicted proteins | sample KBSK5502metaG_FD_184343 | JGI IMG/M metagenome (GOLD analysis project Ga0207646, IMG submission 184343) | Corn, switchgrass and miscanthus rhizosphere microbial communities from Kellogg Biological Station, Michigan, USA - KBS K5-50-2 metaG... | ecosystem: Host-associated > Plants > Roots >... | reverse complement strand
TGGTGTTCCCAAACTGGTCCTCTGCCGTCACCGTGAAGCTGTCCGGGTTCCCCGCCGTCACCGGCGAGCTCAACCCATTGACCACCAGCTGGCTGGTCGCCGCCGCATTCACCGTTAAGCTGATCGATCCGCTCGGCGACAAGATACCAGTACCGCTTGCCAGTAGCGTCTGCGGACCGGCTTTCGTGAGAATCACCGATGCAAAGGTGTGTACGCCGTTGTCTCCCAGGTCGCCAGTTGTAAATGCTTCTTCCAAAGGCAGATTCGTGCCGCTGTCAGCGACAGCGACACTCAACGTCGCCTTGCCAGCGTAATCGGCAACGGTCCTAGGTGGAGTTTCTGCGTCTTGAGCGGTGATCGTCACGGGTAAGGGCGTCCCTGCCACGATCGGCGGTGTCAGTGGGCTGAAGACGAAATTCTTGGCCTCACCTGTGGTTATCAGGTCGGTCGGCGGAGGACCGCTGTTAAAGCCGCCAGTAGCCACGTTGTTGGGACTCGATACGAAGAGGGAGTACACATAATCGGTCAGCGGGCTGAGTCCGGTGACCAAGCCACTGACGGGGTAATTCGAGGATGCATTCTTCGGCACGACCTCCCGGATCGGCACCGAGACCGATGAACCGCCGCCCTTCGGGGTGACCACGAAGTCGGCGAAGACTGTCGATCCGTCGGTGATCGCCCAGCCGTTCGTCGAGATCTCACCGTGCAGCAGCGCGCTATGCGCCCCGACGCGCGTTGGTCCGTCGCCAGGGAGGTTGATCGCTGCGGTCGCTACAGAGGTGACGTCAACGTTGAAGTTCACCTGCTTCGGCTGCATGACGTCCGACTTCATGCAGGCGCGCGCCGCCGACAGCGTAATGGTCGACGGCGTCAAGTCAATGGTGCCGACGCTGGCATCAAGCCGGTATTTTCCGATCCAGGTCCGCTTGTCAGTTTGCCAACCGTCGGACGCAGTACTGACCTGGACCGGAGTGGTCGGAAAACTAAAGGTAACCACCGGATCTGTGGTGGTATCCATCTGCCGGCCGAAGACCGCGGTCAGCGTGAGCAGGCCGGTGCCATCAGCCTTTGGATTGTTACTGCTATCGACCTGGTTAGGATCGAGCGGCTGCGCCGGACTTCCCATCGGCTGGTTGGCGGTGAGGGGACCATCGACTAGCGTGGCGCTGACTTTTGGATCGAGGCTGGAATCGAGCGTTGGGCGCTGGGTGGCAAGGAACTTCTTAGTATCAACCGTGCCAACCGTTTGGCCAGGTGCTGGGGGCGTGGCGTTGGGGGTCGACGGGTACGGCGGTCCCCAGAAGTTCTGCTCGGCCGAGACCGTTCCGGATGTCGCCGTGACGTCGGGAACGGAATGGCTCGGGTTGTAGAAGGCGAGTAGATCGCTTTGGCCAATCGTCAGATTGGCGTCGCCGCTGAGACCGCCAGATAAGACCTGGCTGCACTGGACCGAGACCGGTTCACCACTTGTTAGCACGGCCTGACCACCAATGTTTGAGAAGGTGACGTCGGTGACGATCGAAGTCGAGTTCGTGAGGAAGATTGCATTCCCTGCGATGTCGTGCATCGTGCCATCGGTGAAGGACAGGGCTCCGTCTCTCACAGTCAGCCCGTCATCGAAGCTGATTGTCGTGTCCGTAAGCGTGGCGGCGCCGCTCACGTTGATGCCGCCCCAGTCGCCGCTCGCGGGTGCAGGGCATACGCCGGAGATCCTTTGGATGAAAACAGAGTCGAAGCCCGAGGTCGGATCGGAACTGCAAGCTCCAATGGGAGCGGTTCCATCCTTGAGACTGGTGAAGGCGATGCCATGCGTCGGGGTACCATTCGACTGCAGGTTGCCGTTGACCTTGATCGTTCCTCCGAGGACCTTGACAGCGTCCTCAGGGTTAGTCGTCAACGTTCCATCAACCGTGAGCCCTCCGTCCAGCATGTACCCAAACTGGTCGGCCGGCGCAGTGATGCCGGTTGTGAGCCAGATCAATGGTTGAGTCGCCTCTCCATGAATGCCATCGCGTCAAGGCCATTGCCTGACCCGTGGTTTCCGGCAACGGTCGTCGTTCCGGGGGTTAGTTCGAAATCTGCCTTGACGCCACTGAGGTAGATGGCTGGATAACGGAATGTAGTCGCCGGGCCACCGCTGTTGCTGACCGTGTTGTTGTTCAGGGTTAGCTGGTCGGCACCTGCGAGACGAATGCCATAGGTTCCGGCCCCGGAAATGACGTTATTGGTCACTACCGTGGGCCGCCCGCCTAGACCACTGGCGACGATGCCGTCCTTGGCCGTCTTAGTGACCGTGACGCTCTCCACATCGAGACTCGTGCCGCACGCGGAAACGCAAGGTGTGCCACCAAAGAATGTCGCAACGACTCCGTGGGTACCGACTCGTTGGATCGTCGTCGCTTTTACCGAGATGGGCGTGTCCTGTGCATTGATGCCGTCGCCGGTCGCATCCGAGATGGTTGTGCCATTCACGATCAATCCGAGCTGGCTGGAGCCGAAACTAGCAGTGGGCCCGCTGTCAATGGTCAGAGCCGTCGCACCAAAGCTGAGTTGGCCGTTGACGATACTGGCGCTACCCGGCCGTCCAGAGGTGTCGTTTGTGATAACAATGCCACCCCAGTCCCCAGGCTGCGGTCCTGACGCGCAGAGGCCGGTAAGGATCGACGGGCAGGTCAGCGGATAGGCGCTCTGATCCTTGAGGCTCGTGAAGAGTTTCGTCCCCGGATCGGTGTTGTTGCTGGCGTCGAGCGTGCCGCCGCTGACGGTAATGGGCCCTCCGAGCGACTTCACCACGTCGCCCGGGTGCACGGTGAGTATTCCGTCATTGACGGTGAGAGAGCCGTCCAATACATAACCCAAAGCGCCGGTCGATGCATTCACCGTTGGCGTCCGCCACGAAAGGTCGCCATTGGCCGTCCCGTGAAAGGCGATGACGTCCAAGCCGTTCCCGGATCCAACATTTCCCCGAACGTTTCGCGTGAAGTCTGCCGTTACGCCATTCAGGTAGATGGCCGGGTACCTGGCGGTCCCCGCATTTGGACCGCCGCCGCTGCCACTGATGTTGTTGTTGCGCAGAACGAGTTCGTTGCTATTCAGCAGCCGAATGCCAAACGTGCCTGCATTCTGCACGCGGTTGCCGGTGATCCAGACCGGTCGTCCAGCGAGCGCCTGACCAAGAATGGCCTCGGCGCTCGTGGACGTGAACCGGTTGCCGCTGAGACGCAATGCAGGTGTATCTGTCTGGCTCGTGAGATCAGCGTCAATCCCATGAACGGTGTCGCTGATCGTCGAATCAGTGACCGAAATAGCCGTGCCCGTCGAGTCAATGCCATCGGCGTTCGTTGACCGGATAGCGCTCCGCGAAACGACGAGGCCGAAGCTCGAACTGGCAAATGTGGAGTTCTGGCCGTTGGTAATGTCGATGCCGGTGACGGCATATCGGACCGCGCCGTTGACGATAGTGCCGTTCGCTCCAGGACCGGCAAGGAGGATGCCGCCCCAATCACCGACGGCGGCTCCGATGCAACCCGGCAGCAGCGCCGACGGACAGGCCGCGACACCGGCGCTGTTGTCGCTGAGGCTGGTAAAGATCTTCTGGCTGCTCGACCCGGTATCGTCTGCCCGCAAACTAACCCCCTGCAGGTCGAGTAGCCCACCACCAATACCTTTGCCGACCTTGACGATGTCGCCGGCGTTCACGGTCAGCGTGTGACCGGGCTGCATCGTCAGCGTGTCATCGAGGAGATACCCGAGCAGCTTCGTCGGATCGCTCGTCTTGCGCGCCGTCTGCCAGGTAAGGTCATCAGTGACCATGCCGTGGAAGGCGAGCGCGTCGAGACCATTGCCCGCTCCCTTGTTGCCGCTGATGGCGGCGAACGGCCCGGTGAACCCGTTGAGATAGATCGCCGCGAACGTCGGGGCGGAATTGGTGATGGTGTTATTGGTCAGGGTCAGGTGGTCGGCCCCCTGCAAGTTGATGCCGAACGCGCCCGCATGATCGACCGTCACGTTAGCAACCTCCACGAGCTGACCACCAAGGCCCGTTGCAAAAATTCCTTCCTGCCCGGTACTTGCGATCGTCGGCTGGAGCCCACCGATGGTCAGCGCACCAGTCACAAGGTTTTGCTGCACCTTGCTGAGATCAATGTTGAGGCCACGACCACCAATGTCGGTGAACGACCCATCGGTGACGGCCAAGGGCGACTGGGTGTCGAGACCATCACCCGCAACATTCCTGATATTGGTCTGCATTAGGGACAAGTTCACCGTCGACCAGGCGCCCGATGTCGTTCCCATCGCGATCCCGGTCGATGCGTATCGGATTTCGGACCCGTTGAGGGAATTGGGGTAGCCGGAGTCGAGCTTGAGGCCACCCCAATCGGACCGGCCGGGTGTTGGGCACACCCCTGACACCCTCGGAACAAAGAAGGAACCACAGCTGGGGAGATGGAGCGCCTGCTCCTTCAGGCTGGTCAACACGGCGCCATTGGATGTCAGAGCCCCTGTGCTGACGGTGATCGTGCCGCCCAGAACGGGTACATAATCCCCGCTTGCCAGCGTGAGGCTTCCCTTGACCGTCAGCGACGCATCCAGGATGTAGCCGAGCGCGCTGCTCCTACCGACGGTTTGCCAGGTCAAGGAAGTCCGCGTAGCGCCGTCAAAAGCGATGGCGTCAAGGCCGTTACCACTACCTGTGTTGCTCGCGATCGACGTGTTGAAATCGGCCTGCGATACGCCCGGCAGGTAAATCGCAGAATAGGTCAGGCTGCCGGTTCCGCTGTTGTTCACCGTATTGCCGATCAGGGTCGGATCCTTTGCGGCCTCCAGCCTGATGCCGAAGACTCCAGCGGCCTGGACCGTGTTGTTGGTAAGGACAACCCTCTGCTGGCCGAGGGCGACGCCACGGATGGCCTCGTCGACGCTGCCCGTGAACGTGTTTGAATCGAGCAATAAGCCACCGCCGATCGGCGACGCACTCCCGGTGAAATCGGCGAAGACACCGACGTGGCCGGCGCTTGGCCCGTTACAGACACCGGCAGGACACGCGAGCTTGGTACCGACGACTGCGATCGGGGTCCTCGTCGCCGACACGCTGTCAAAGAAGGTTGCGCCGATCTGACTGTTCTGAATGACGACGCCATAGTTGGGGCCGTAGGTCGGGTCGGAGGTTGTTCGCGCCCCGTCCACCACCTGCACGCCGGTGGTCGCATACAAAATGGTGGCGTTGGCGATGCTCGCATTGGCGCCGTTGATCAGGTTTATCCCTCCCCATTCCCCCGGCGGCAAGGGGCTGGGCGGGCCTGATTGAACAAAGACCGAGCAAACCGCATCGATGCCGACCTTACTGTCGCGCAAACTCGTAAAGGTCTTGATCCCTGAGTCATTGGCGTCGAGCGTGACGCCGTTCAGGTTGAGCGTGCCGTGTTTCGTCTTGACGACGCTCCCGCCCGGGACCTTGAAGGTGCCGCCAACCATGTTCAGATCGCCATTGAGCAAGTAGCCGAGTGGTGTTGTGGGGTCTGTGCTGGCGGTTCTCCAGGTGAAGGTTGGTGAGGTCACCTTGCCGTTGAAGACAATGGCCTCGAGGCCATCGTTCTGGCCGAAGTTTCCCGTGACGTGGTTTTCCAGGTCGGCCGCGACGTTGTTCATGTAAATGGGGGGGAACTTGTTGACGGCCGTGCTGGGGCAGGTGCCGATCGGCTCGGCCGAACCGACGCCGTTGTGGTTGAAGGTGTTACCCGTGATGACGGGATCATTCGCGTTCTCCAATTCCACGCCATAAGATCCCGCCCTGAAGAATTGGCTACCAGTAATTAGCGCCGGCTGGGGAGCGTCCTGGACGAAAGTCGCCTTGATGGCGTCGTTCCCGATCGTGCCGGCGGCACAAGGCTGCAACGGCGCGCATCCCGTCTCCGCGAATGGCACGGAGCTGCCGAACGTCATCTTCTCGACGTCCAGGGCCTTACCGGTGATTGCCGGAGCGTTGCTGTCAAAACTCATGTTGATTCCGAACGAGCCGATATTGTTGAATGTGCCGAAACGACCATCCCCTTGGCCGGTGACAGAAATCGGGGTATTGACGGCATCGATGCCATCGAAGTAGGACACGACGATGCCACTGTTTCGAACGGTTAACCCATAGTGAGTGTCATCAGGTGACGACGTCGCCCCACTGGCGATGTTGACACCTGTCAAGGCATGCTGGATGGTGACGTATGAAAGGGACGCGTCACCCTTCCGATGAGAATCTGCCGTGATGCTGATGCCGTCCCACGATGCGACGTCGGCTTCCGCATCGAAGGTCACGGTATTGATCGCGGTAGTGTTGACGGTCTGCAGCTCGCCGCCCTGGACGCTGATCCCAGCACCATGAGAGGAGATCAGGACGGGACCCTTGCTGCCATCGACAACCAGGCTCGCGTTGTATGGCACCACGATGCCGCCGACGCAGGCGTTCGGGTCGATCAGTTTGTCGTTCGTGGGGAGGATGTACGGGCTGCCGGTCGCGTCCCAGGTTGTGACGCCGGCGGGCAGGGGCGTACAGGGAATGCTCGTGGCCGCCGCGTTCCGTCCGGCAACGTGCGGGACGGGCTGCGGCTGGCTGACGCTGCGCGTGCTCAGCAGGAGGGCGACAATGCCCACACCCAGCGCCAGTTTCCAGGCGTTCCCGAGCAGCAAGCCTGTGCGCAAAGCCGGCGGCTTAAGCCGGTAACGTACGTCTAGCCTCACACCCTCCCTCGGCACGGGTCGTCACGCCCGTAGGCGGTCGAAGTTTCAGCGGCGAGTTTTGACGTTAGGCGACCGCTTTTGGACCGTCAAGCAAATTGCGCGAAACTCCGAGCATCCTGCCCATTCGGGCGCACACCTTTGCCCGAACGTCAGGGGCTATCCGCCGGACCGTAAGAGAGGTGGCAGAAGCCTGTCAGGAAGCCTGAGCGGCGACGTCGTCCCGCCGGTCGGGCATCGACTTGAGCGCCGCGGTCAGGAGGTCCTGAGCGGTCAGCGCGTCACCGTGGTACTCGGCTGTCCCCCAGCGGATCGAAATCCGGTCTGACTGCAGCGCGGTTTCGATCCGCCCGGCGAGGACAGCCGCCTGGGAGGCATCGATCCCGGGGGCCAGAATGGCGAAGTCGTCCCCGATCCAGCGCGAGGCTAGGTCGTCGCCGCGGATCGAGGTCCGAATCGCGCGGGCGATCCGCCTCAGGACGGCGTCACCGGCGCGGTGCCCGTAGGCCTCGTTGGTCTCACGCAGGTTCTCGACATCGAGCATCAGCAAGGTCCCCCACGACTGGGGTCGCAGCATGTGCTTGTTGACCGCGTCCTCGAACGCCGCGCGGTTCATCAAGCCCGTCAAGGCATCCACGGCCGCGGCCGAGGCGAGCCGGTCGATCAATCGAGCGTTCGCCATCGAAACGGCGGCCTGGTTGGCCAGAATCGTCAGTAGCCGCAACTGGTCGAGCGAGTACTGATTCAGCCCCAGCTTGAGAACGACGATGACAGCCAGGAGCTCGTCCTCAAACGTGACCGGGACTGCCAGCATCGACTCGTCGATCACGTCGGTTCCCTTCACATGCACCGCCTTGGGATGACGTTCGGTATCACCCAGCACGACCCCGCGGCGTGACTCCGCCACCCAGCCGGCAATCCCCTCCCCCATCTCGACCGTCGCATTGTCGGCTGTCACGTCCCGATACTCCTCACGGTCGGTCCCTTGCAGGTAGACGACCTCCAGCCGAGTACGGTCCTCAGTCATCAACAGCACCCGGCACTGGTCGTGCGGAAGAAGGGCGGTAATGGTCTCGCCAATGCGGTTGCAGATGTCCTCGGTGCTGGTCGCGCGGGCGAGCTGCTGACCGAGGGCCTCGACGGACTGCATGTGCTGAGCCCAGCCGCGCGGACCCGAGACCGTCGCGTCCGGAGCGGGCCGACCGAACGCCTGGGCGGCGGCGGTGATGTGTGGCGGTTCGTGCTCAATCAGCTCCAGCATCACGGCGACCACTCGCGGGTCGAACTGCTGGCCGGTTTCCTTCCGGAACTCGGCCACGATCTCCTCGGGCGGCAGCGCCTTGCGGTAGGAACGATCCGAGGCCATCGCCTGGAACGCGTCGCAGGCGTGGACGATGCGCGCCTCGATCGGAATCTCCTCCCCTTTGAGACCATCGGGATATCCCGTGCCGTTCCATCGCTCGTGCTCGGCGCGGACGATGGGGCCCAGCGGAGCAAGAAACGGCACGGAGGCGAGGATGCGCTCGCCGATGACCGGATGCTCGCGCATGACGGCGAATTCTTCGGGCGTCAGTGGACCCGGCTTCTGCAGGATGTAGCCGGGGATGCCGATCTTGCCGATATCGTGGAGCAGGGCCCCGTATTCAAGCAGCCGCAGCTGCTCGGGCGGCAAGCCGAGCCGCTTCCCGACGTTGACGGCGAGCTCCGCGACCTCTCGCGAGTGCGCCTCGGTGTAACGGTCTTTTGCGTCGAGCGCGGCGGCCAGCGCCCCGATCGTGGCGACGTAACTCTCTTCTTGTTGGCGGCGCCGGGTCTCGGACTCGTTGAGCAGCGCCCGGCGCACTTGAGCCGGGATGTACGCGCACAGCAGGGTGGCGACGGCCAACACGACCAGGGTTCGCGCGTAATAGTTGTCCCAGCCGTTGATGAAGAGCGGCAACGTCGCGGTCGCCGCCGTGAGCAGGGCAATCGCGGCGCCAGTGCGGAATCCATATGCCGCCGCCATGAACACGGCAGGCGCGATGAAGATCGGGAGGATATGCGAGTGAACGCCCCCCGTGTACATCAGCATGAACCCGAGCAGGGCCAGGCCCGGCACGACGATCACCACCAGGAATCGCTCGACCGGCAGCCGGTGCCACGGGAAAAACCAGCTCACGGCCGCCCCCACATAAGAAAGGATGCCCACGATCCAGATGCCGGTGTAGTCGACGTGGGGCGCCCCGATGAAGCTGCTGCCGACGTTGACGCTCGCCGCGGTCACGAAGGCGATCGCCGCGATCCGGAACATCGCCTGGTGGAAGTCGGCGGGAATCCGCTCTTTTTGGGCCATGCGGCGCCAAATACAACGCGTATTCCGGTGGCTTCCAGCGAACCGGCTTGCGCTGTCGAGGTCAGCTGAAGGAGTTGCCGATCGGCGGACGGTGCGCCCAAAATGCCAGTATGGCCGTGGGCAGCGACGGGAACGGGCAGGCGGCGGAGCCGCCGCTGCGGGTCGAGAGCCGAGAGGAGCTCGTTTACCTGTTAGGGGAGGCCTGCGAGCTCGAGCACGGCCTGCTCTGCGAGTACCTCTACGCACAGTTCTCTCTCAAGCGAAGCGTCCAGGAGGGCGTCACACCGGAGCAACTGGGGCGCATCCAGGCCTGGGAACTGACCATCATCGACGTCGTCAAGCAGGAGATGCTGCACCTGGCGCTGGCCACCAACATCCTGACCGCGGTCGGGGCGGCGCCCCATTTCGAGCGGCCCAACTTCCCGATCCTGTCGCGCTGGTATCCGCCGGACGTCCAGATCGCCCTGGTGCCCTTCGGCGAGCGTGCGCTTCGTCACTTCATGTTCCTCGAGCGGCCGGAAGGCATGACGCTCCGCGACGCTGAGGGCTTTGGCGCCGTCGGTCGGATGCAGCCGCTCACGAGCGATGATCCGCAGATCACGGGCGCTGCGGAGGAATGGCACACGGTCGGCCACCTTTATCGCGGCATCGAGACGGGGCTCGCCCACCTCGTCGATCGCTACGGAGAGTCCGATGTCTTCATTGGTCCGGCGGAAGCGCAGGCAACGACGGAGGTCTTCGAGTGGCCGCAATTGACCGCCGTGACCAACCTCGCGTCAGCCAGCTCAGCCATCGAGATCATCGTCGAGCAGGGCGAGGGAGCCCGCGGCGACTGGGTGAACTCACACTTCGGCAAATTCGTGGGGATCCTCGAAGACTATCTGGCGGTGCGCGCGTCAGACCCCAGCTTCGAACCCGCGCGTCCGGTAATGCCCGCCTTCCTCCGGGAACCACCCGACGTCGACCTTGTGACGTTGATCGAAGATCCGCTGACGACGCGCGTGGCCGACCTGTTCAACGCCGTCTATGAAGTCATCCTCCAGGTTCAAAGCCGCTATTTCGTCCATCATGGCGAGACGCCGGAGGAGCTCGAAACGCTCGCTTTGACGGCGAAGCATTTGATGAACTGGGTGATGCGATACCTCGGCCCCATGATGACGTCCCTCTCGGTCGGGCCCGAACACCCGGGCCGGACAGCCGGCCCAGCCTTCGAGATCGTGCGCCCGGCCTTCTTCGTGCTCCCCCACCGCGACGCTGCCTGGAAGATCCTGCGCGAGCGGCTCGAAACCCTGGCCGATGTTTCGATGAAGCTTAGCGAAGAGCCCGGACTCGAAGGGATGAAACAGATCGCGAGCAACTTAGACGGCTTCGCGAGCGACCTGGGCCGACATCTTGAGGCGCGGGCGGCTGCGGCCCCGATCGTCACCCGGACGCCGGCTTGACGCGGACAACTCGCACGGCTCGATTCCTCCCGCCTTGGACTCGTCCCTGTTCCGCGCGGCAAACACGAGCGTCGACAACGGGTGGATCCGGTCGGGCGCTCTCGAGGCCGGTGACAGCGACGTAACGAGCGACGTACGGTGCTGCGGGTGCGGCAAGCTCACCCCAAGGTGCGCGTCACTCCCGCATGGCACAGGCGCTGCCCGCGCCGATTCCGGCAGATCCGCCTCTCCGGGTTGAGGTCCGCTTCGCCGACTTGCTGGTCGCCTTCGGGAGCGCCGTGCTCGGATTCATCGCCGCCATCATCTTCGCGGCTGCCTTCGCTGTCGCCGACCGGCAGGCATATGAGAAGAACGCCGTCACGGTTGCCCTGCTGGCGATGATCATCATCTACGCGGGCTTGTTCCTGGGCATGCTGCGCTTCCTCCGACGGCTCCCCGATCCCATCCGCTGGCTCGGCCTGCGCCGGCCCCGCGGGTCCGACTTCGGGCTGGTGGGCGGCCTGCTGGTCCTATGGTTGGTTGGCCAGGGGCTGATCGTGACGGCGATCAGCACGGTTCTGAATCATGGTCAGCCGGTTCAAAGCAACACCCGGGACATGTTCGACAACCATTCGGGGGCCATCTTCGTCCTCTTGCTGGCGCTGCTGGCCGCCGCCGTGGTGGCCCCGATCTGCGAGGAGCTTTTCTTTCGTGGCATGCTCTACCGCTATCTCGGGCGGCGGTGGCCGGTCTGGGCCGCGGTCATTGTGAGCGCGACCATCTTTGCCGGGTTGCACTTCATTCCCATCCTGATTCCGGTGTTTCTCTTCATGGGCCTGATCCTGACGATCCAGTACGAGATCACCGGATCGCTGACCAATTCCATGATGCTGCACGCCGCCGGCAATGCCGTGGTCACGGTGCTGGTGTACGTTTCCCTCAACTCCGGCTGATCGGCATCATCCGCGACCAAGTCAAATCGGACCGCGGGTCGTTAGCTCCGACTCCGCATCAGCCGGGTCTGTTACGGTGGCGGCATGAGCAGGTCCGTGATGGCGGACGCGTTCGCGCACCACGTGTGGGCGACGCTGCGGTTGGTCGATGCGTGCCTCGCGCTCAGCCCAGAGCAGCTGGGGACCGCCGCCCCGGGGACCTACGGCTCGATCCTGGAGACAGTGCGCCACCTCATCGGGGCGGACTCCTCGTACCTGTTCGCCACGACTGGTGAGCGCAGCCACCTCATCGACGAGGACCACATGGACCTCGCGGAGCTGCGGGCCGCGATGGAGGGCCACGGCGCCGCCTGGTCCTGGCTCCTGGCACAGGACCTCGATCCGGACGCCGTCTTCGTCGAGCACGCGGACGACGGGTTCGAGAGGCAGGCCCCGATGGGCATCGGGCTCGCCCAGGCGCTGGACCACGGAACCGATCATCGGAGTCAGATCCGCACCGCCCTCACAACGCTCGGCGTGGAACCGCCGGTCGTCGATGTGTGGGAGTTCGGGAAACAGGATGGCCGCGTCGTCGAACTCCTACCTGAGCTTCCGAACGGCCCCAGCCCGATCTGATCGAACAGGCCTGCGATCGTCGCCTGCTGCACTCGTTTCCCTCCTTGGTCCTTCAGGACAGGGCCTCAAGGACCCACGATTCGACCGCGTGGTCTTCCTTTTGATACGTCAGACATGAGCAAGTAGACGGTCCAGCGGCCGCGGCACCTGGGCGAGATCCAGCGCACCGACGAGCAAGGCCGCGGATTGAATCTTCCGGCCCCGGTGGGTGCCGAAGAACCGCCTGAGCTGCTCCTGAGTGCTCCGACTGCGCCATCCCGGCTGCTTCTGGAAGGTGCGGAACGATTCAAGGTCACCCAGCGCGCCGATGACCTGTTCGACCACTGCGACACCGAGTGAGCGGATCAGCTCGTCCTCCAGGTCGGCGACGCACACGTAGAAACCGAGTCGTTCCAGATCGCCGCGAGTGAGGTTGGAGCCGAGCCCGGCCCGCTCGAGACCACGCCGGAAGTCGCCCTCCTCTGCGGCGTCACGCAGGCCCGCCAGTCTGACGTCAAAGCCCTGAGGGCCGAACAGATCCAAGAAGCGTCCGATATTCGTCGCACCCCCCATTGGCACGATGGAAATGCCCTCGGCGTCAAGATTCCGACCGTAGCGCTCAGCGAGTGCTTCGAGCGCGAGCTGGTCGCTGACTCCTTCAACAAGCACGACTGTTCGGGCCAAGAAGGCTTCAGCCGTCCTGTGGGCAATTGAAGTCGGCGCCGACCCATGCGTTCTCGTCGTGAGCCATCTCCATGCCCAAGAATGTATCGAGTCTGACTTGGTCGCGCCACGGGACTTGGGCCATGACGACCGACCTAGTCCCTACGTCGACGAACCCACAAGAACGGGGGGGACTCGCCGACCGCCGAACCACACTCGGTACTGGTCGTTTGACCCGAGTCCGCATCGCTCCTCGAGCAGACCCCGGCTCTGCGCGACCTATCGAACGTTGGGCGGCGTGATGGTCACCGGGCTGTTGAAGTCGTACGTCGTGGCCGTCAATGGCCACTCCGTGACTGGTGCCACCACGGCGTCTTTACGTGCTGGAAACGATAGCGCGAGAGGGCACTCGAACCCGCTCAGGGCACAAGCTGGAGGGGCAAGCGCTAGCCGTTCGGAGAGCTGCCGATTGTGAGTATTGTGGCGTAGAGACGGTAACGGGTGAGGCGATGCCGAAAAGAAGGCCATGGGTTACGTCATAGCACGCGAGACCGAGCTCAGCATGATCGATCGCTGCCTCCGCACGGTACCCGCTGGGCCCCACGCGGTTCTGGTGGAGGGTGACTTAGGCATCGGAAAGACTGCGATTTGGCGAGAGGCGATCAGTGGTGCGCGAGTCCGCGGATTCCAGGCTATTGTGGCAAGCCCTGCCGAGGCGGATCGTGGGCTTCCCTTTGCTGTGCTTGGCGACCTATTTCGCGAGGTTCCGGATGCCCCATGGTCCGAGCTTCCCGGGCCGCAACACCGCGCCCTTCGCGTCGCCCTGCTCGAAGCCGATGCCGAAGGCCCACCGGCGCAGCCTCACGCCATTGGCCTGGCCGTCTTGTCCATGCTGCAGGCCCTTGGCCGGTCGGGACCGCTCCTTGTGGCGGTCGATGACATGCAGTGGGTGGATATGCCCTCCCTTCGAGCGCTCCAGTTTGCGTTTCGCCGTCTGACGAAAGAGCCGATTGTGATTCTCCTTGCCGCCAGGGCGCCAGATTCAAGCGATTCGTCCTTACAACCGCGGGACTTTCTTGATCCGGATCGAGTCGAATCTCTTCGCGTTGGCCCGCTCGGCTTTGAAGCCATCGACGAAATGCTCACGTATCGGCTGGCAGCCGCCTTCTCGAAGCCCACCCTGCGTCAGCTGCATCAGGTCTCGGGCGGGAATCCATTCTTCGCGCTGGAGCTTGGACGGTCGCTCCTGATGCAGGGTGTTGGAGGACTCCCCGGTGATCCGCTCCCGATTCCTGGCAGCCTGGCGGAACTCGTCAAAGGCCGCATCCAGCGACTGCCGCCCCAGACGAGAGAGCTTCTCTTCGTGATTGCCGCCCTATCCCAACCCACTGAGGCGATCCTCGCCAGGGTCATCGGTGACCGGAAGGAACTCTCGACGTTACTCCAACCGGGACTGGACCATCGGCTTGTCGAGTTCGCTGGAGAACGAATTCGGTTCATGCATCCCTTGATCGGTTCGGTCATCTACGCACAGGCGTCCCCCGATCGGCGACGTCAAATGCATCGACGCGTCGCCAGCGTCCTTCCAGATACCGATGAACAGGCACGTCACCTGGCAGCGGCCACTGAAGGCCCAGACGAGGCCGTCGCTTGCCTGCTGGAAGAATCAGCCCGCCGGGCGAATGCCCGTGGTGCGCCCGATGCCGCAGCAGCGCTCCTCCTTCATGCCGCCGCCATCACGCCCGCGAAAGATCGAGAGCGGATGGGGGGCAGGTGGGTTGCCGCCGTCGACTATCTTCTCCGCGCTGGAGAAACGGCCAGAGCGCGCCCCATCCTGGAAGGGCTCCAGGATTCGCCGTCTGAGTCCGTGCGTGCTCGCGCCCTCCACCGGCTGGCGAAGGTTCGATTTGCTGAGGAAGGCGCGCAGCCGGCCGCCCAGCTGCTGCTGCGCGCACGCTCCGACTGTCCCGACGACACACTGCTTCGTGCGGCGGTGGAGCGTGACCTCGTCATGGTCATGCTGCAGGCCGGAAACCTGCGAGAGGCTGCCGCCCACGCCGCCCGCTTCCGATCGCTCGCCGAAGAGCTCGGAGATGACGGGTTGCTCAGCAATGCCCTCGCTCACGAATCGGCCGTCCAGTTTCTGCTCGGGGGCGCAATCTCGTCCAGCACGATGGAGCGCTCAATCGCGCTCGCGGCACGGGCCACCGAGAGCCACGACGAAGCTCACCCCGGCGTCTTCGAGCCGGAGGTCTTATGGGGCGCCTTCCTTAAGTGGACCGACGCATTTGAGCCGGCTCGAATCCTTTACAAGAAGTTTCTCGACCGGCTGTCCGAGCAGGCGGACGAGAGCTTGCTCGAGCCGATCTTGTTCCATCTAGCCGAACTCGAGGCTTGGGCCGGCGAGTGGGGCCGAGCTGAGGACTATGCCCGCCGGGGTGAAGCCGTCAGCCGGCATGCTGCTCATCACGCGCGGCGCCACCTTCAACTCTCCATCCGAGGCATGATCGACGCGCACATCGGTCGGATCGATGCGGCACGAGCGGCCGCCAATGAGGCCCTGACCCTGACTGAGCGGACCGGCGACGTTCAGTTCCGCATGCGAAATCTGCGAACCCTCGGCTTCCTGGAGCTGTCGCTCGGGAACCTGCCCGCCGCTCGCGACCAGTTCCGCGAACTGTGCACGGTCTTCGACCGTTCCGGATACGGCCAGCCTGGTGTCATCCGTTTCCACGCTGACACGGTTGAGGTGATGGTCGCGCTCGGGGAGGTCAGGAAGCGACCCGAATCACGGAATGGCTGGAGGAGCGTGCGCGCATTCTGCCGCAGCCGTGGTCCCGTGTCATGGCAAGCCGGTGCCGTGCTCTCTTGCAGATGAGTTCGGGTCATCTGACCGCCGGACTGGTCACGATGGATCAAACCATCCGAGACCATGTTGCGCTGCCGCAGCCGTTCGAACTCGGGCGCTCCTTGCTGATCCGGGGCATTGGACTGCGTCGCGCCAAGCAGAAACGAGCCGCGCGCGAGTCCATCGAGGCCGCGCTGGGTATCTTCGACCGGCTGGGTGTGATCCCCTGGACGACCCGAGCTCGGAATGAACTAATCCGTTTGGGCAAGCGTCCGATGGACCCGGGCCGTCTGACGCCGACCGAGGTCAGAGTGGCCGACCTGGTCGCCGCGGGACACAGCAATCGTGAAGTCGCGAGCCGTCTCTTTCTCAGTGTGAAGACGGTAGAAGCCAGCCTGTCCCGTATTTACCAGAAGCTGGAGGTGCGCTCCCGAACCGGGCTTGCGGCCAGGTTGTCGGCGCGGGGCAAAGTCTAGGGTTTTCCCTGCTTCATCATCGCCAGTCGTCCCATAGGGTAGCGGTGTTCGGCAATGCCGATGGAGGATAAACATGAAGCTCAAGGGTCGACTCGGCGGGCAGCCTCGGCGGTGGACAGCGGTCGCGGCGAGCACGATGAGGCTATCCAGAATTGGCGCGAAAGCCCTTCTGGTGAGCGTCGTATTCGTATTTGTTCTGTCGGTTCCCGCGCTGGCGACGACTCCGCAAGATGTCACGATCACGGCTCTTCTCACACCGGGTAACTCCGGGCCCTGGTCGGCTACCGGTGCCATCCAGGACTCGGGCAGCTACCTCCGAGCCGACGTCGATCTAACGGGCTCCATCTTTCGTTCGCCCACGGTCGGCTCCGCACAGGACACGGTCACCTTCACGGGAAGCAGTGGAGGTACGTTCACCATCCAGAACCAAGTCTTATTCACGCTCAATCAGGCGGGCGGCTGTTGCGATATCACAGGTCAATGGGTAGTCGACGGCGGCACTGGGGTGTACGCCGACCTGCTCGGCCAGGGTTCCTTTGCAGTTTCGGGGACATACGTGATTCTGCAAGGGCAGGTGCATTTCGATGGACCGTAGGCGCCGCACTCGCCGCGCCGTAGGCGCCGCACTCGCAGCGGCATGAAGGCGTCATGCTAAGGGATAGTGGCAGCGGGAGCATGACCGCAACCGATCAACCGCGTCGCTTTTCCATCGGTCCGATCGAGTGCGAGCTACTCAGCGACGGCGGGGCGCACTATGCGGCGGACATGTTGGCCGCCAACGTACCGGTGGCGCGACTCCGGGAGGCACTTGGGGGGCGGCTGGATGAGCAGGGGCGGTTCCTCGCCCCCTACAGCCCGCTCCTCATTCGCGCCGCCGGCAAACTCATCCTGGTTGATAGTGGCCTTGGGGAACTGGCGCAAACTGTCGGCGAACCAGCCGGCCGGTTGCTGCGATCCCTGAAGTCCGTGGGCGTCACCCCCGCCGACATTCAAATCGTCCTCTTGACACACTGCCATCCCGACCATATCGGTGGCCTGACCGAGATCCGCTCCGGAGAACGCGTGCCGGTCTTCTCGACTGCGCGCCACTACATCTGGCAGACGGAATGGGACTTTTGGACATCGGAGGAGTCCCTCGGCCGGCTACCCGACCTGCTGGCAGCACCGGCCAGAGTTCAGCTGCCGCCGTTGCGGGCAGCGGGACTAATCGAACCGATCGGGTCTGAGACGGAAGTCGCTCGCGGCGTCCATCTTCTCCCCGCGCCTGGTCATACACCAGGCCATGCCGTGGTCTCCATCCGGTCCGGCAATGACAGCGCCCTCTACGCGGGTGACGCGGTGCTCGACCAACTCAACTTCGAGCATCCAGAATGGTACACGCTCTTCGATGCCCTCCCGGAAGTCATGATCGCCACCCGGAGGCGACTACTCGAAATGGCATCGCGCGAGGGGAGCATCTTCACCGGATTTCACGTGGGCCCTGGCCGCGTTTCCAGGCACGGCCCAGCATTTCATCTGGAGCCTCTCTAACCGGAACGGAAATGAGACCCCTTGATAAGGGTCAACACTCCTATTGACGTGTTGCGATTGAACAAATGTCGCGACCGCCGCAGGCATACCACAGCGATCCGTCGGCTCCCGGGGCCAGGCCGGCCAGGGCCGGCGAGAGCTGCTGATCCTGGCTGCTGATGGGGTACATGCGCAGATTGTCGTCGAAGCCGATCCGGTATAGCTGACCGATTCCGAGGCCCCACAACGCGCCGTCCGGGCCGACGGCGGGCCAGAACGCGATGTCCTCGGGGAATGTGATGGGCTTGCCGATCGCCCCCGACGTGCCGTACCTCATGATTTGGAGTTGGCGGGTGAACTCGCCGGTTGGACGATAGACCAATATCCATACTGAGCCGTCGCTGGCAGGGACTATTCCTAACGAGTCGACCGTCGAATCGAATGGCAGGTGAGCAACCTGCGCCGCCTTACGGGCGGTCACGTGGATCAGTGTGCCAGACCTTGTCACGACCCACATCGCGCCGTCACATCCGGGGGCAGCATGATAAATATGCGCGCTGCCATAGTCGACCGCGCTGGCGGTCGACCCATCGGCAACAAACTCAAAAAGTGAATCGCGGTTGAAGCCATATTGGATTGCCCAAAGGTGTCCGGCCAGGTCGCGCAACAGTCTCAGGTATGACGCGTCGAGCGGAAGCTTGTGGGTCTTCCCCGCGCCATCGATCCAGGACCATCGAGCATTGGGGCCCGGGAGCGTAAAGACGGTAGCGTCGAGCGTCGATTGTTCGACCTGCCAATCCTTTCTACTGGCGAGGACGCTTCCGGCGGCAGAGACTTCATATTCATAGAAGGGTCCCGCAAATCCCTTGCCTGATTGAGGGTCCACACCACCGATGCCTTTGGCGCGCAGGATGAAGTCGTTGCCGATGGGAGTCAGCGGTTGGTCGGCGAGGTCGATTGTCGCTTTCGGGTCGGGCAGCGCAACCGGGACATGCTTGACGGTGACACTCGCCGAAGGTGGGCTTGCGGTGCGAGGCGTCGCACAGGGGGTCAGTGGCGGGGTCGTGCTTGCGGAAGCCTGGCCCGGGCCACGACCGCATGCTGCAATCGCGCTAGACAGCAGTGCCAGAGCCACGACACGCGCGCGGGACCGGGGCCCGGAAGCCGGAATCTTGCGAAACATCAGTGCGCACTTAAGTAACGCTGCGCGCCGGAGTTTCCATCTACGACGCGCGGTTAGTTCGAGATGGCGGGAGACGGGACTCGAACCCGTGGCGGAACCAATCTTGCGCGAAACTGTCGAGACTCCTCGGAGTCGCCGTGCTTGTCGATCACTTCTAGCTGTTGACGTCGACAAGGCGCTCGGTCAACCTCACCGATTTCAGTTCGCGTCAAGAGGCCGTGCGACTCGCGCAGACGACTCGGATCTATAGCCCAATCTGCTCGATCAGTACACGAGTAAGCGCGCCGGCGACCTCCACCTCCGGCCTGAAGGACGCCGGAAGCCCTCGGGGTGGGCGCAATTTCGCTTCAGGGTATCTTCGTTACAAGCCCATTAGGAAGGTTGGGCTTTGGACCAAGCGGCAGGCAATGACGGCGGCCAGTCCGATCTGCCATATGACACGTTCGCGCAGTGGTATCGACGTATTACTGCCGCGATGATTCTCTTCCAGCTCTTGTCGGGATCGGCTGTGATCCTCCGTCCAGGCTCTATGGAGGGCTACAGCGCGGTGTTCACAGTGCCAGTCGTGTTTTCGCTGTTGCCTGGAAGTGCTCTGGTTGCTCTCCTGCTGCAGCTCATCAACTCTTTGCTCATCCACGGTCGGGAGGCGGCACCTGGGTTGTTCCCGATGGCTGTTTGGGTGCCTACTGTCCTCGCTATGGGAGGGTTTGTCCTGTTATCTGCATTGAGCGCCGTCAAGGGACGCCCGGGCTGGCGTGCCTATTGGACGCTAGTCATTGCCGAACTCTCGTGCGTCCTCTCACCATTCATCGGGCTTTTGTTCTTTGGTAACGGCTACGCGCTTTCCCTAGGCCTGTTAGCTGCTCTTGTACCGTTGGCTGCCCTAACCCTTCTTGTCGCGGCGCGCGCCATAGTCGAACGGGATGACTTCACCCCAGGTCCTTCGGCCTGAGGATGGCCACGGCTCCCTGATAGCGCCTAAGTGACGAGAAGTTATGTCGGAACTAGCGGGAGACGGGTGGCGGACCCGCGATGGCACCATCCCGCGTCGAGGGCCGCGCCCTATACGGCCTTCTCCTCCGACCGAGCGCGTCGAGTTAACCCTGGGTCATCCGGTGTCGGGCCGCGTCGACTGCAGTACGTCAACGCTCCAGTCGGCCATCCGAGTTTCCGAATGGTAGCCAGCTGAGCCTGAAGACAGTCGGGGAAGATTTCGTCATCCCTGGGGATTCGGTTCGGACTGGACGCACGCTGGGTACAACCTGGAAGGGAAGCGCACACTGTCACTCCCGCGTTCGACGGACGTCTAACGGACGTTTCGGATTAGCTGCGCCATGGTGCGCCCCGGCCGGGCGCCAGCAGCAGGGTGCTCCCTCCAAAGGCACAAAGGCACAGGAGTCCGTTGACGGCCAGGTTGAATTGCCAGTACGTCCATCCCTTGAATGGTCCGTCGGGCACAGTCTGGAACTGGAAGCTGCTGCTCCCGGAATCCTCCGTGCTAAGGCCGATGAAAGCTACCGCGGGACTCACGTCGGCGATTAGGACCGCGCTGGTATAGGAATTGCTGCCGTTGGAGCCGTACGTGATCACCACGCGCGCCCACTGGTAAACCCATCCCCCGATCAGGACCCCCACTACCAGCACAAAGGTCGCGATGTAAGCGAGCACCATCGCCGGGATGGTGCGCCGGAACACGGTGCTGAAGAACAGGCCAACGCTGGCGATGGTCAGCGCCGACACGATCGTGACCGCAAGCCCGATGGCGATTTGGTGCAGGGCCACGCCGCCGAAGAGCAGAGTCAGGCTGAACACCGGCGCCAGGACCAGGAGCACCAGCAAGACGTAGGCCATCGAGCCGACCAGCTTCCCCCACAGCAGTCCGACCGCAGAGATGGGCGCACAGAGCAGGAGGTCCAGCGTCTGCCGCTCCCGCTCGCCGGTGATCGCTCCGGCGGTCAGCGCCGGCGTGATGAAGGTGAGGACCGCCTCCTGCAAGATCAGCAGGACGATAAACAGCACGAGCCCGTAGTTGACCGCGTTGCTCTGGGTGTACCGGGCGGTGATTCCGCTGATCAGGGCGAAGATCAACCAGCCAATCCCGCCCACGATCAGGACGCAGGCCATCAGCGCGCAGGAGGATCGCCAGGTGCGCATCCGCGTCCGGTATTCCTTCTCCACCATCGGATTGCGGGTCAAGTCCCGGGCGATCATGCCGCGTCCTCTCCTCCGCCGGTCAGCTTGAGGTAAGCATCTTCCAGCCCCGCTTCGAGGCGGGTGAAGGCGACCACCGGGATGCCGTCCGACACCATCGAACGGAGTAGCGACGCCATCGCCCGTTCATCGCCGGTGAACGCCACCTCGATCCCGCCAGACGTCAGCTCGGCCGTCTGCACCGATGGGAACCGCTGGCATAGCGTCACCGCATCGTCCTGGCGGTCAAGCACCTCGATCAGGAGGCGCCGGCCGGGTGTCAGCCCGAGCACCACGTCGCGCACGGGTCCCGTGGCCTGCATCTGCCCCTGGTCGATGATCCCGATCATGCTGCAGAGCTCGGTGAGCTCGGGCAGAATGTGGCTGGCGATGAGGATCGTCTTGCCCATGCTGCGCAGCTCCTGCAGCATCCCCCGCATCTCCACACGGGCCCGCGGATCCAGGCCGCTGGCCGGTTCGTCGAGCAGCAGCACCGCTGGGTCGTGGACGAGGGCCCGCGCCAGGCACAGGCGCTGCTTCATGCCGCGCGAGAGCGTGTCCACCAGGCTGTCCCGGCGATCGGCCAGGTCCACAAGTTCCAGCAGGTCCAGGATGATCTTCGCCCGGCGGTGCCGCGGCACACCGTAGCAGGCCGCGTAGAACGATAGGTACTCCAAGGCCGTCAGCCGGTCATAGACGCCGAAGAAGTCCGGCATGAACCCCAGCCGCCGCCGTGCCCGCTCGGGCTGCCGCACCACGTCGATTCCATCGATGACCGCGGTTCCGCTGGTCGGGCGCAGGAGGGTGGCGAGCATGCGGATGGTGGTCGTCTTCCCCGCCCCATTGGGTCCCACGAACCCGAAGATCTCGCCAGCGGGAACCTCGAATGTGACGCCGTCGACCGCAGGCCTCGCCCCGAAACGCTTGGTCAGACCGGTCACCGCAATCAAAACGCGCCTCGCAGGTAGAGCTGGCTCGCGCCCATGCGGGACAAGCTCGGCATCCGCAGTCGCATCAGCCGGGACGCCGGCTCGATGGCGGTCGCGGGCAGCAACAGCGAGCCCGACCGTGTCGGGCTGTACAGGACCGCGCCGACCTTCCAGCTCGCAGCCGTCCAGTCCCAGTACTGGACCGGAAGGCCGAAACCGGACGGATAGGAGTAACTGGGGTAGGCGTACTCGATGCTGACCGTCCTCAGGGAGTCCGCCTGGATGGGGACCGCAAACTCAAACACGCCGGCGCTGGCATTCCCGGTCGAATCGACCATCCGCGCCGTGATGAGCCCGGAAGGGAGGGTTCCCGGAGGCAGCGGGCTCAGCTGGACCGGGATGACATACGCCGTCTCATTGCGGTTGACGGGCGTGGTCCCGTTGACAGCCTGTGGCCCCTGCGGATCGGTGGACCAGGCGATGAACACCGGGCCGACCGGCGGGGTTATGGCGCCGACCGGGCTGATGCTGCGGTTGGTCGTCAGCAGCATGCTGAGGACGGCGTTCCGCTCGTTACCCTCGAGCTGTTCGGCCGTTGGCGGCGCGGTGCCGTAAGTGGGAGGGCCCGGATACAGCTGGGCGGAGACCTGGCCCAGGAATTGCGGCGTCCTGATCAGGACATCGGCGCTTGCGCCGGGCGCTAGGTCCGGGACCGGCTGGGCCGACAGGCCGGCGACCACATAGCCTCCCGACAGGCTCACGCTGGAGTCGTTGTGGATCCGGACCGACAGGGGGCTCGCGCCGGAAGCGGGTGCCGTCCCAGCGGAACTGGCGACGGCCGTGATGCCCGGGCCCGCCTGGATCGACTCGCTGAGGAATCCGTGCATGCTGAACGAGCCGGCGTTGACCGTGTCGACGATCCCAGCCCCAGGGCGCACGTGGACATCTCCGTTGCCGGTCCCCTGGTCCAGCGGGGCCATCAGCCCGCCGGTCGCGACCTGCGCGTGGTAGTCACCCTGGCTCGGTGCGAACACCGCCCCATAGGTGACGTGGAGGGAGCGCGTCCAGTCGGGTTCCGTATAGACGACCGTGATCTCGTTTCGCTGGATCATCCTGGCCTTGCTGTTCAGCCCGGTGACGTAGACGCCGCTCATGAAAACCAGCGCCATGACCGGGAGGGTGACCCAGGCCAGATGGAGGCGGCCGACGGCGCGCAGCAGGAAGTAGTTGCCTGGAAAGATCAGCACCCCATAGATGAGGACGAACAGCGCGGTCAGCGGGACAGAGGGCAAGTCGCGTTTGGGGAGCGTGATGACGGCGGCGGCGAGCGGGTCACCCTGGGTCCGGTTGGGCAGTTGCGCTGCGGCACCAAAAAGCCAGGTGGTCTGTCCTCCCACTGAGTGCGGGGTCTGCGGTTGTCCGAGCAGGAGGCGGCCGGCTGCCAGCCGCAGCAGGGGAGCCGCGTTCTGCCAGCCGACGATCGGCGCGGCCGCCCAATCGAAGGTGCTCATGCCCACGCCTCCCGCGCCGACCGATTTCTCGAGCAGGAGCGGATTGCCGTGTTCGGAGAACCACACGCTACCGCTCACAGAATCCGCCGTCACAATCTCGACCTGCATCGGGGGTGGGGGCATGGGGCTGGGCGTGGGAGAGGCCGTCGCGTTTGGTGAAGGCCGCAGCGTCGCCGGGGGGGCCGGCGTCGACTCCTGGCCTGGAATCGTGGCATCCATGTCCACGATCTGCGTGCCGGTCGGCTGCATCGGTAGGAGGCTCGCATCGATGCCGCTCAGGTTGCGGTGCCAGGCCACGCCGCAGCCCAGCAGGAGATTCCCGCCCAGGGCCACGTAGTCGACCAGGGCCCGGCGCTGGCTGGCGGTGAGGAGATCGGTCGACCAATCGTCGATCACGATCAGGTCGAAGCCCCGCATGAGCGGCTCCGTGTCCGGGAGATCCGCATTCGACAGGGTGACTACATTCGGCGTGGGACGCACTCCGAGGTTCAGGGAGCGAAGAGCGCCGAGCACTGAGTCGGGCTGATCAGACAGCACCGCGACTAACGACTGGGCTGCCTGGCTCGTCACGGGGACAGCAGCGAGCGTTTTTCCTCCCTGGACGAGCTCGACCACGACACTGCCCGATCCGGGGACCAGCACCGCGGCCTCGATCCTCTTGTGTTGATTGGCCGCCAGGCCCAGGTGAAACTCGTAGGTTGGGCCGATCGACCCGGAGTTACTGGAGGGTCCGTATCGGGTTGGTGGGTTCGGCTGGGCCAGCACCAGGATGGTGCCGTCGAACGAGGGGCCCAGACTGGTCACGTCGACGGTGAGCGGCGCCCACTGGCCGGCACGGGCCACATTGTTGTATCCGAGAGACGCGTGGAGGAGGAACCCGTTGTCATTGACGGTTGCGTCGGCCGCCACCGGCAGGGCCGGCACGCAGACTGCCGCAACGGCAAGCAGGCTGGCGAGCAGGAGCCGCACTCCGGTTCCCCCCATGAGGGGGCAAACGAGATCCAGAAGGGTTCCCATCGGCTTCCCGAATGGGCAGTCGGAGCCGGCCAGCGCCTTCACCAGTGACGGCCAGGTAACGGTGACTTCGGAAGCATGCAACCCTGTGCGCAGCAACCACCTGGCACAGGATTAACTGACGAGCTCAAAGACAGCAAGACGAGATTCGCCAGCGGCCTCTTCAGCTACGTCGTCGTTCGTCGGTACGACTGGGAAACCGAACCCAGTTCGCTCCTAACCGGACCCCCAGACACCGCGGCACGGCACTCGGACCGACACCGTTTCAACCGAAGACGTGCTGTTGTGCCAGAACAGGTTCGCCGAAAACATGAGCATTCCCTGCGACACGTGAGGCGGCTCATCAGCCGGGTTGGGCAGCGATGATGGATCGAAGGCTGATCCAGAAAGGTCAGAGGAGCCAAAGGCGAACACCGCGGGGGTGCGGCCGATAACGAGGTTGTTGATCTCGAATGGGATGCCGCCGGCGACATAGTCAATCTGCATGGTGCCCTGGCACGTGTTGTCCGGGCTGGCGGTTGTCCACAGGCCGAGACAGGTCGATCCAGCTGTACCGGAAAACACCCCCTTCATCACGATGGATGCGCCCGTGACCGGCGACGGACATAAGGGCGGGAACGCCACGGGCTGAGCCGCCGCTTGGGCCGATGTATTTGCGACGGCGCTGACGATCAGCCCCATGGGCAACGCCAGTTCTGCGGCAAAGGTGCTCGCGCATGTGGGCGGGCATGAATTCGGCGCGAAGGCTCTGATGGTCACGTCGAAGCCGTCCTTGACCATCTCCAGCACCAGGCCGTTGTTGCCTCCGGGAACCAGCCTGGTTCCAGCCCCCTGCACGTATCCGCGCTGCGACAGTTGCCGGCTGTACCAGTTGAAAACCGTGTCAGCACCGGCGCTGACGGCATAAACCAGGGTGGCTCGATCGCTATCGTCTTCCTTAATTCCCCAGTTGACGGCATCGGGATCGCGGGGCAGGGTCACGCCGATATGCGGTGCATGATAAGCGGGCGGCTCAGGTGCTCTGCCGGTAAACGATCCCCCACCGTAGCCGAATCCGCCGGATAGGAAATAGCCGCCACCATACCCGAGCGCTCCCGGATACGTGAGGTTCGCCAGGTCGAGGAGCTCGCTCTTGTTCGACACCGCGTGCTTCAGCGGTGAAACGATGGGAACCTCGAGCGCCCCCTTTCCAGTGGTTGCCTCCCAGTGCCAGCGGCCATCAAATCCACCGGATACACCCGCGATCTCGAGCGTTCCGCTCGCATCGCCTTTCCCATTGATCACGCCGGTGAGGTGAACGACGTGCTGCTTTGCGCTGCCGTCAGCCGCGATCAGTTGGGCTGTCAGCGAAGCGTCGATAGTTTGATTGGCAATCGGTCTGGAGCTTGATCCGTGCGCGATGAGAAACGGAAAGGCACATCCAGTTCCCTGCGAACCGGGGATCACGTCAGAGTAGAGGATGACGTCGCCTACCGATCGGTTTCCGGACAAGACGGTGAAGCCCAGCTCGAACATCGGAGCCGGGCTCCCACGCGTGGCGATGGTGCCTTTGTAGGACCCCGATCCGTTCGGACAGCGATATCGAACGTGATACGTGGCGTCCGGAAAGACGAGTTGCGCGGCCGTTGCTCCCGCGGCGTCGGACGTCACATCCTTGACGGTGCCCGTATCCTGCTCTGCGAGTGCCTTGTATTGGTCAATGCTGACGAAGGCGGCTCCGCCATTGCGCGGCTCGAATTTGAAATCATTGGCAAACGCCGGACCGACGGTTGGTTCGCTGTTTGGATTTAGCCAGGTGAGCGCCTCGGTGGTTACGGTTCCGTCCGAACGGCAGACGATGGTCGCCTGGGCGTTTTCGCCGGATCCCGTGATGATCGCTTGGCCGGGGGCAAAACTCGCCCCGCCCGGTGAGGCGCAGCCGATCAGCGATAGGACGATAGCCGCGGCTGAGAGGCATCCGGCCAGGTGTCGAGATCGGGTTGACATGACGAAAGCTATACCTGTTCCAGTGCGACCCGTCCCGGCTTGAGTCCCTTGCTCGCGCCCGTAACGATTCCGCAACGGCCTTGGGTGGGCCCTGTGCGACGGGACTGGCCCGTCGGCAATGTCATGCAAGGCGCGGCCGACTTGCTAATCGCTTTCGTCAAGCTGCGGAGCGCGGTCTTCAGCCGGACGACGGCCTTAGTGGGATCGTTTACGCGGTCACGGCCTTGATTCCCGCAAGTGCGGGACGGTCGGGATTTGTCTTGCGGTTTCTCTCGCTGCTGCCCATGGTGGTTTGGTTCGTACTGGTCATCATCAGGATCGTCGACACTCGCTAGGATGAGTTCGTGACCGTCGATCTATTCGCGGGCATCCCAGTGCGCGATTATGCTGCGGCCGCGGCCTGGTACGAGCGACTCCTCGGTGCCCCGCCGGCATTCCTGCCCAACGACCGCGAGGCGGTGTGGAAGGTCGCCGAAAACCGGTACATGTACATCGTGGTGCGACCCGAGCATGCCGGGCACGCCATGCACACAGTGTTCGTCAGCGACTTCGATGCCCGGATCTCCCAGGTCGCCCAGCGCGGCCTCGAGCCGGCCGAATCCGAGACCTACTCCAACGGCGTCCGCAAGGCCACCTTCCGCGACCCGGACGGCAACGAGATCGGATTCGGCGGCGCCCCGGCCTGACCTCATGTGGTTGCCGGCCGAGGTACGCTGAAGAAGCTCCAGATCACGCTATTCGGATTAGGGTGCGCATGTTCGGCCGTCCTGCTGAGCTTCGCGGGCAGTGTCGCCGAACTCTGGGTCAAAGACCGGACCATTACAGCGGTCCGGCCTCGCCCAGGATGGGCTCCTACTTCAAGGAGCTCCTAAAGACTTTGCCCAGAGAGCGGGAGACGGGACTCGAACCCGCGACAGCCTGCTTGGAGGGCAGGTGCTCTACCAGCTGAGCTACTCCCGCATCGACCGGTATTCTATCCGGCCTTCGGCAAGTCGACGCAGCGATCGGTAGATGGGCCTTGCGACGTTACGGGCGGTCGTCGATCCAGGCCTCGCCTTCGGTGTAGACCTCTTTCTTCCAGATCGGCACCGTGTGCTTCAGTTCGTCGATCAGCCATTCACAAGCATCGAACGCCTCCCCGCGATGGGAGGCCGCAACGGCGATCACCACACTGATCTCACCGACCTGTAGCGTGCCGGTTCGGTGGACGATGGTTAGGTCGAGGATTGGCCAGCGACGGCGTGCCTCGTCCGCCAGCTGCTCGATCTGCTTCTGCGCCATCGAGCCATACGCTTCATACACCAGGGCTCGCACTTGCTTGCCGCGCGAATGCTCGCGAACGATGCCCTGGAACACGACCAGCGCGCCGTCCGCGTCGCTGCGGATGCGGCGGGCAATCGCCGTCGGGTCGAGCAGCTCCTCGCTCAGCGCCACGACCCCGCGACGCTCGCGGACGGCGCCGCCGCTCACCGGTGGGATGACGGCGAGCTCATCACCCTCCTTCAAGGGGTCGTCCCAGCCGGCATATTCCGAGTTCACGGCGCAGCGGAAAGACCGGGGCAGCGGCCCCAGGTCGTAGCGCGTGCTCAGCTGGCTCCAGGCATCCGCCGCAGTGGCGCCGGCTGGGAGCGCCAGCTCGACGTTGGGCTGCCCGACCAGTTCGCGTGGCTTGGCGAAGAGCACCACCCGCACCTTCATTGGCGAAATCATATCCCCGGCCCTCGGGCGAACTTGGGCACAATCAGTTTGTCGACGGTCAGGTCCGCGGCAAAGGTCAGTCGGGCCATGGTCCGCTCGGTGCCGCCGAACTGGGGCCGGGTCGCCGTTCCCGGGTTGATGAAGCGGGTGCGGCCGATCCGTTCATCTCGCCAGCGATGGGTGTGGCCGTGGATCACGATGTCGAAGCCGGTCGCCCAGCGCGCCCACCGTTTATCCAGGTTGTGGACCATCCCGAGGCGCCACCGGCCGATCGTGCCCTCGATCTTCGTCGGGTAGCTGGGGTCGTTGGGCGCGTTTCCGTTCACGACCACGAGCCGCCCAAGCTGGCGCAGCCCCAAGAGAACCTCCTCGCTGCCCCAGTCACCCGCGTGCCAGATCTCGTCGACGCCAGCGAATTCCCTGGCCACGTGGGTCAGGAGTGCCGGGACATCGAAGCTGCCCTGCGTGTCCGCGATCAGGCCGATCTTCATCGAAACAGGTCGGTCGTCGGATCCCGAAGCAGCTCGCGTATGCTGCCCTCCCCGGCCACCCGCGCGCCGCGGATCAGCGCGACGGGAATCCGATCGAGCTTGCCCATCACCAGCTCCCCGGCGGAAGCGAGCTCATCAGCGACCCCGAGCTCGGTGCCCTGCAGCTGGTATCCGGCGGGATCCCGCTCCCCTCGGTAGTCGCGCAGCGCCACGACGCCGGCCGCCCCGATCGCCACGTTGACCTGCCCTTCACGCCAGGGACGCCCGAAGCTGTCGGAGATCACGACCCCGACCGTCGCCCCGGTAAGCTCCCGCAAACCGTCCCGCAGCAGCCGCGCAGATTCATCGGGGCGTTCCGGGAGCAAGACCACCAGTTCCGCCCCGCCCGTGTTCGATCGATCGACACCGGCGTTGGCGCAGACAAAGCCATGCCGGGTCTCCGTGATCATCACGCGGGGCGCCTCGCGAACGACCCGCACCGACTCGCCAAGGATGACTTCAACGTGCCGCGGGTCGTACCCGATCCGGTGCCCGATTTCGGTCGCCCGAGCCGACGGCTGCACCTCATCAAGCGAGACGACGCGGCCTTCCGCCTTCGACACGATCTTCTGCGTGACGACGACCACATCGCCGGGCTCGAGCGACAGCCCGATCCGCTTGACGCCCTCGACAATCAGGCGTGCCAGCGGTGCCCCGTTCGCGATTTCGGGAAGTCCCGGAACCGGATAGATCGAAACCGGACTCAACCGCGGGGCGGCGTCGCAGCAAGAACACGGTCGGCGACCTCGAGTTCCGCCAGGAATTGCCGGGTCGCCGTCTCACGATTGAGCCGCATGAAGGCGACAATGTCATCCGGCCGGTCCAGATCGTAGCGCAGGCCCTCGACTTCCCTGACCGCGAGACTGCGGTTCGCGCGCCTTGCCTCAGCCTGATGGAGGTTGAAGCTGTCCTCCCCGAACCGGAGAGTGATGGCATGCGGCGGCACGAGGCGCAGACCATTGGTGCCGGTGCATTCGCGGTCCGGCGCCAGTAATACTTCGATCTCCGGCCGGTAGCTGCAGAACTCCTGGAGTTCCTCTGCCGTCACCGCGGGCACGTCCCCAGGGACGGTGCAGGCGGCCGTATAGCCGCGCTCCCAGGCAGCGGCGAAACCCTGCTGCACAGCGGCGCTCTGCCCCTGGCTCACCCGGTCGGTCAACGGCTCGAGGCCAAACCGGCGAGCCTCGTCCAGCACCTCGGCGTCATCCGAGATCACGAACCGCCCATAGGGGTGCAGCGACGATACTGCGCCGAAGACGTCGCGGGCCATGGTCAGGGCGAGGCGCAATCGGTCGGCTTCGCTCAGCACCGCTTCGAGCCGGTATTTCGCCCGCCGAGGCGACTTGACCGGAACGACGATCGCGAGCATCAGGCCGCCGCCGGCTGCCGCAAGAGGTCCAGTGCGGCGGAGGCTACCTGCCGCGCCGAGTCGGTGTCATCCAGGAGGGTCGGCCGGACCGCGATCCGGTAGCCGAGGCCGGCGATCGCCGGGGCCAGTGCGGAATCCGCCGTATCCATCACGAACCCGGTCGCAATATCCCGATAGAGCTCGGCGACCCCGAGCGCATCCGGACGGATCCCCTGGGCTCGCATCAGCTCGACGGTCGGGCCTTTCACCGCGCGCCCGGCGATCAAGGGCGAAATGGCGACGGTTCGACCTCGAGTAGCGGCCAGCAACGCGCGCATGCCGGGGACGCGCAGGATCGGTCCGATGCTGATGCTCGGATTGCTGGGGGCGATCAACACCAGGCGAGCCACCGACAGCGCCTCGGCGATGCCTGGCGCCGGGTGAGCCTTTTCCAGGCCGGTCCAGTAGATCGCGTGCACGGCTGGACGGCACCGTTCGCGAACGAAGTACTCCTGGAAGTGCAGGTCGCCGGCGTCGGTCTTCAGCCGGGTTTCGATGGGCGCGTCAGTCATCGGG